>Ga0265316_10000508_pt1 | contig 43878 bp, 31 predicted proteins | sample 4522metaG_FD_202092 | JGI IMG/M metagenome (GOLD analysis project Ga0265316, IMG submission 202092) | Rhizosphere microbial communities from Carex aquatilis grown in University of Washington, Seatle, WA, United States - 4-5-22 metaG | ecosystem: Host-associated > Plants > Roots > Rhizosphere >... | reverse complement strand
GCGTCCTGCGGCCGCCGCGCCAGGTAGGTCCCCAGCGCCGCATGGCTGGCGTAACTGAACGAGCGCAACATGCCGGCCACATCCTTGAGCGGCGACTGCAAGGCACGCCGTTCCTCGGGCGACCGTGCCGGCTCGCCCTCGAAGTCCAGCACCACGAAATCGCCGCGTGCGCGCAGCACCTGGCCCAAATGAAAATCGCCGTGAATGCGAATCTTCTGCAGCACCACCTCGATTTCTTCCAGGCGGCGAAAGACGTCGAGCACCTGCCGCCGCCGCGCCAGCAGCGGGCCTGCCAGTTCAACCAGATCATCGGGAAGAATGGCCAGACGTGACTTGAGCCCGTCGAGCGCGTCGGTCGCCCGCTCGCAAAATTGATGGGCCAGAAGACCAAGGTCGCCCTTGTCGAGCGCCTGGGGTCGGAAGGCTGGATTCTCGGTTTCTGCCGCCAGCGCCAGGTGCATCTCGGCCGTGCGCCGGCCCAGCGTCGCCACCGCCTCCAGGTACAGGCCCATGCCAGTGGCCGTCCCTTCGGGCAACGGCGATTCGGCCAGTGTCAGGATCGGGCGCTTGCTGGCCTCGATGAGCGCCGCCGGCGCCGGTTCCACTGCGTGGACTTCGTAGTACAGGCGCAGTTCCTCCAGCGACCAGGTCCAACCATCACCCTGATTGGCCACCAGTTCCTGTAGCATGCCCAGGGTCTGACGGGCGCCCTGCCGATCGACGAATTCCAGCGCCCCGGCAAAACGCGGGATGTGGGAAAAGCCACAGTCTTCGGATAAATGCCGCACCATTTCGCAGTCGGGATTGGGTCCGCCGCTCGGCCGGCGGAAGAGCTTGAGGATCAACCTTTCCCCATAGCGAATGGAGGTATTGCTCTGCTCGGTGGCGCTGCGGCTGGCGGGAAGCGCCTCACCTGGATCGCCGCGCAGGGTGGCGAGCAATTGCCCGGGCACCCCGGCCAGCGTGCCGCGCTCGAACCGCACAGTTTCACCGCGTTCGACCACGCCGAGCAGCCATTGACAGAATCCATCGTCCACCGTGGCGTCGAAAAACGCGCCCTGCCCCCCTTGGCAGGTGGCTAGCAAGGCATCGCGGTGTTTGTCTCGCACCCCCAGCATGCGATCCGTGGGCACCCGCACCAGGGGAAGGAAATACGATTCGCGGTCACCTTCGGCAAAACGAACGTCAATCAGTAGAAGCGCGGCGGAAATGTCAGGCAAATCGGCAAAGTCGCTGAGCGCAACCGATTCGATCACGCGCGATTTGCGCCCGAACCAGCGCTGGCGCATGAGGAAGGGAATCAGCAGCCGCTCTAAAGAGGCGCGTGCGGGCGGTGTTAGAGCCTCGCGCAGGGTGGCCGCAGCCAGCACCGGCTCGCTCGACTCGCTGTCAAGATCGCGCAGCGGCGCCGCGGGCGACTGCAGCTCGAACCACAGGTAGCCATAGGGACCGAGGGTCAGACGATAGGGCTCGCTGCGGATGGGCGGGAATTCCACATAGCCCAGCATTTCCACCGGGACCATGCCGGCAAAGCGCGCCAGATCCAATTCAACCGGCTGGGCAAAGCGCGACAGGTTGGCCACGCACAGGATCTTCTCTTTGTCCGAGATGCGCAGGTAGGCCAGGATCTTGCGATTGGACGGCCGCAGGAATTCCATCGTTCCACGGCCGAAGACCTTGAACAGCTTACGCAGGCCGATCATGTTGCGCGTCCAGTGGAGCAGCGACGACGAATCGGAGAGCTGCGCCTCCACGTTGACCGACTGATAGCCGTAGACCGGATCGAGCAACACCGGGCTGTACAGGCGCGCGGGCAAAGCACGCGAGAAGCCCGCGTTGCGATCGCTGCTCCACTGCATAGGCGTGCGCACGCCATTGCGGTCGCCGAGATAGATATTGTCGCCCATGCCAATCTCGTCGCCGTAATACAGAATGGGCGTGCCGGGAAAAGACAGCAGGATGCTGTTGAGCAGTTCAATGCGCCGGCGGTTGTTGTCGAGCAGCGGGGCCAGGCGGCGACGGATGCCCACGTTGACGCGCATGCGCGGATCGGCACTGTAGGCCAGGTACATATAGTCGCGCTCGCGGTCACTGACCATTTCCAAGGTCAGCTCGTCGTGGTTGCGCAAAAACAGCCCCCACTGACAACTGGCCGGGATGTCGGGCGTGTCGGCCATGATGTCGACAATGGGCTGCCGGTCCTCCAGGCGCAGGGCCATGAACAGACGGGGCATGAGGGGAAAGTGAAACGCCATGTGGCTCTCGTTGCCGTCGCCAAAATAGGGCCGCACATCCACCGGCAGCTGATTGGCTTCGGCCAAAATCATGCGGTTGGCGTAGCGTTCATCAAGCGCCGCCCGGATCTGGCGGATGACCGCGTGGGTTTCGGGCAGGTTCTCGCAGCTCGTGCCTTCGCGCTCGACCAGATAGGGAATCGCATCCAGGCGCAGCCCGTCCACCCCCTGGTCGAGCCAGAAGCGCATGGCATCCAGCACCTCGCGCAGAACATCGGGATTGTCGAAATTGAGATCCGGCTGGTGCGAAAAGAAACGGTGCCAAAAATAGGCCTTGGCCACCGGATCCCATGTCCAGTTGGATTTCTCGGTGTCGGTGAAGATGATGCGCGCGCCAGCGAGCTTGCGGTCGTCGTCGCTCCACACATAGCGATTGCGCTCGGGCGAATTCGCCGGCGCCTGGCGCGCCGCCTGGAACCAGGGGTGCTGGTCAGACGTGTGATTGACCACCAATTCTATCATCACCTGCATGTCGCGGGCATGGGCGGCGTCGAGAAAGGCGCGGAATTCTTCCAGCGTGCCGTAGGCCGGATGGACGGCACAGTAGTCCGAGATGTCGTAACCGTCGTCGCGCAAAGGCGAAGGAAAGAAGGGCAAGAGCCACAGGCAGGTGACGCCCAGGTCTTGCAAGTAATCGAGCTTCTGCAAGAGCCCGCCGAAATCGCCTATCCCGTCCTGGTTGCTGTCACAGAACGCCTTGACCGGCAGCTCATAGATGATGGCGTCCTTGTACCAGAGCGGGTCGCTTGCACTTCCGCTGCGTTTCATGGTGGGCCTGGGCCAGCAGGCTGCCCGTACCGCCTTCCCGCTGGCTTGCTGCAAGAGTACCACGTTCCTCTGTGCCTCGTTTGCGCAGAAGTTGCCCGGCTGTCACAGTGTCGTCACACGCGACACCTAGCCTGCGGCCAAGGAGATTGAATTCGATGAAAATGAGGCAAATCCAAGGAACCCTATTGGCAGTTTCAATGCTGGCCGCGCCTGCGGTCTTTGCGCAGGAGACGGTCGCCAGCCCGGCACCGGCGCCCAGCGAAGCCCCGCCACCGGTCGAAGCCGCGGCGCCGGCACCGGTATCCACGCCCGAACCCGTAGCCGCCGCACCAGCGCTTGACGGTCGGTTGGCCGCCGTAGAGATCCAAGCCGCCGGAACCCAAGAGACGGTGGGGGCCATGCAGGCAACCCTGGACGGACTGAAGAAGATCAAGATCAGTGGGTTCATTCAGGGACGCTACGAATGGCACCAGGATGCGATGGATGGGTGGAGCAACACCACGGCAAAGGCCCAGCCGCAGAATCGCTTCTACGTCCGCCACGGCTATCTTGGCGCCAAGTACGAGGGCAAGAACGCCGAGTACTTCATGCAGATCGATGCCAACAACAACGACGGCATCGTACTCAAAGACGCTGAGGCCACTTTTGTCGACACCTGGACGCCCTTCAACCTCCGTCTGACCCTTGGACAGTTCAAGATTCCGTTCGGGTACGAAATCCTACAGTCGGATGCGGATCGCGAGTTGCCCGAGCGATCGGCCGTCATTCTTGGCCTCTTTCCCGGTGATCGCGACCGCGGATTGCGCTTGCAGGGCAGCTACGACATCTTCCGTCTCAGGGTTGCCCTGGTGAACGGCGCCAGCTTCGGTCAGAAGGATCCGGCGAACTACCAGGGCGTCACGCAGAACGGCTACGATCCCAATGGATTCAAGACCGTGGTCGGCCGTTTGGGAGTGGACCTCGGATTCTTGGCTGGCGGCTTCTCAGGCATGTGGGGACGCACGCTCGACACCGTCACCCTGCCTGTCCCGACCACTCCCGCGATTCCGGCCAGCTACCTGTACTACGAGCAGCTTCGCCTGGGCGCCGACGTGCAGGGCTATGTCGATGTGCCCGCGGTGGGCGGCCTGGCCCTGAAAGGCGAGATCATCTGGGCGCGCAAGAAGAACCTCGACTACCCGGTTCTCGGGCCGGCGGACAGCTGCCTGGATCGCCAAAGCCTGGGCTGGATGCTCACGGCAGTACAGAACATCGGCCCCTACCTCGGCGTCGCGCTTCGCCTGGACCAGTACGACCCGCTCCTTTCGGGCAGCCTGCCCGGGCAATGCGCCGACGACAAGACCATCCCCAGCTCTTCCCAAAAAGAGATCGCGAACCGCGACAAGGATCGCGTGACCCGTTTCGGCGCTGCCTTGGTCGTACACGGATCGGCGAACATCAAGCTCACCCTGTCCTATGAACACCCCTGGGAACAGGAAGGCGCGAAGAAGTCGGACGACGTCGCCGTGGCGCAGTTGCAGGCGCGATTCTAGTCAGCAAATTGGCCTAGGGAGGGGGAAGCAGGCAGATTGTGATTGATGCTTTGGCTTCTCCCTCTCCTGTTTGCGGCTGCGGCGGTTCCTGACAGCGGCGCGACGGACGCTGCGCGGGCCGCGACCCGAGGTTTCGATCTTCGCTGGAGTCGCGTAGCCGCACCCAAGCCGGGTCCACCCCGCGCCATTGGCCAACCAGGCGCCGGCTGCGTGCAAGGCGCGGTCGCCCTGCCCTTGCAGGGTCCAGACTGGAAGGTCGTGCATCCTGAACGACACCGTGAGTTCGGCCTCCCGGTGTTGTTGACCTACCTTCGGAATCTGGCATCCCACGTGCGCCGCGAACACCTGGGCCTGCTGGGCGTGGGCGATCTGGGCCAGCCGCGTGGAGGCCCTACACCGAGCGGCCATCGCAGCCACCAGAACGGGCTCGATGTCGACCTGTGGTACGGGCCGCCCGTCAAAACGCGTGCCTCCGGCCAAACCATTGTGGCGCCGGTCATGGTGGACTTGCGCACGACCAAGCTACTGCCTGCTTGGAACACGCGTGTCGCGCGCCTGATCGAAACAGCGGCGTCTGATTCAGCCGTGGACCGCATCTTCGTTCATCCCGCCGTCAAGCGCGCCCTGTGCCAGGACAAAGGCCGGCTCGGTCCGTGGCTGCAGCGGGTGCGGCCCTGGTGGGGACACCACGACCACTTTCACGTGCGCCTACGCTGTCCGACTGACAGCCCCGATTGCAAAGAACCGCCGCCCCTGCCTGCCGGCGAAGGCTGCGACGCCTCACTCAACTGGTGGTTTTCCGAAGATGCCCGCGCCACAGCGACCAAGCGCGGCTCCGCTGGCGAAGGCTCGCCCCCCATGCCCGAGTCGTGCGAGGCGGTCCTCAATGAACGAGACGGCCCGAAAATCTAGGGGCGAGCGCGGGTCGCCCCTACCGGGAACCGACTCGACTACTTGTGGACCGAGGCGATGGACGCGACGGTGCCGGGGCCGTGGCACATCAGGCACTGTTCGGCTTTGGTCGCCGCCGTGGACCGCGCCTCGTAGAACGATCCGCCCATCATCTGCATGTGCGAAACTGCAGTCGGGGCGTCGTGGCACGAGGAACACACGGACGCGATCGGCGAATTCACCAAAGTCGTATCAGCGGCCTCGCAGGGTGCGGCCACCGTGCACACGCAGGGGGTTGCTGTCGAGCAGACGGTGGCGCCATAGGCGCTGGCCGTCTGATTGGTCGTCGCAAAACCGTTGCCATAGTCGGTGCCATCCGTCTTCACGTAGGGCGAGTTTGAAATGGCAGGTGCGAACGCACCGGTCGCCACTGTCGTCAGCAGCAGCTTGGAGACCGCCGCAGCCGAGGCGCTGGCGCTGAAGTCATAGGTACCGGGAAGGTGGCACTGCTGACAGTTGTTGAGAATGCCCGGGTAGGTCACCTTGGCAAAATAGGGATCCGCGTTGTCGGGCGTGCAGCTCGTCGGATAGGTGGTTCCGGTCGGACAAGCCGCGTGCCAGTTGTCATCCACGGTTCGCTCGGACGCGCCGTGAATGCTGTGGATGAAGCTGGCGGAACTGGCTGACCAGCCGCTGCTGGTTTGGTTCGGCCGGTGGCAGAAGGCGCAAGTCGGCGCGTCGTTGCGCTGGCCCGCGTGGAAGGTCGGATTGGCGCCCAATTGTGCGTGGCAGTCCTCGCACTTGGCGTTGCTGACAATGGTGCGTCGGGCGGTGTAGGCCGTGCCGGTAGCCGCATCGGTTGCCACCATCCACACGTCGCGGGCCGGGGCGATGAGGCCGCCGCACTTCTGGCCGGCAATGCATCCCGTAATCACAGTGCCATCGCCGTAGGGATAGGCCGGGAGGTTGATCTGGGTGAGCGGAGGTGTGGTGCTCAGGCTGTAGGTGTAGCCAACCCCACCGGTCAGCATGGTGGCGGCATCTGGAATGGTCACGCCGGTGAGCACGATCGTGTAGTACCCGCTGGCCGCGTCGAAGGTCATGGTGCCTGCGCCCGCGCCTGTCGCCGTGCCGTTCCAGATACCCTTGATGTAGCCGCTGGCCGTGGCGTTGAAGTCCGCCGGCGTCTTGATGCCGTCCTGGGGCAAGGCGAACGCGAAGTACACGCTCGGCGATCCGACGAAGTTGTCCATCAGCTCAGTCACCCCGGCGGCGGTGGCGTCATTAAAGACCACCGGCGCACCATCCTTGGTGAAACGGAACACGATGCTTGGGTTCTTGGCGGCGTTGCGACTGACGGCCTTCACGACGTAGGCGATCTTCGTAGCCCCGGCGATCTTCGCGTTCGCCGCCGGGATGTAGCCGGCGTTGCTGGTGTTGCTGGTTCCACCCAGCCAGGTGGCCAGCGGATCGGGTGCAGCGACTGCGATGTGCGCGTCGACGACGCCGATGCTGGCCACGCCCTTGGGAGCAGTGGCCGGGTGGCAGACAGTGCAGGTCGAGTCGTCCGCCATTGCGCCACCGCCGTGCGCCTTGCGCCCCGCTGGTAGTGCGGCCAGGAAGCTGAACCCATCGTGGCAGCCACCGCAGGCGCGCCGGCTCGGCTTGTTCTTGAAGTTGTCCGCCTGGGCGACATTGCGATGGCACTTGGTGCAGTTGTCCACGTCCTGCGGATAGGTCACGTCGTACGGCTTGGGCACCGCCGTGTAAAGTCCACCGTTGAGTGTCAGCCCGTCGCCCATGTGGATCTTGTGGATGAAGACCGGCAGGTTGATGAAGGCCTCGCCGTTCACTTTGACCGCGTTGCCCGTCCACGTCCCGTTCGGATCCACCACGCCCGCGCCATCAAGATCGACGGCCGGGGTGGCCGCAGTTCCCGGGATTGGGGTGAATCGCCGCTGATCGTTGTGGCAGGTCACGCAGACGCGCAGGTCGTAGCGGGCGCCGCCGTGGAAAGCGCCGGTGCCGCCGGCCGGGGCGCGGAACGAACTGTGGCATTCGAGGCAGGCGGTGCCATCGGTGTTCTCGGCCGCCCCGGTGACGTCAGCGCCCGTGGCCGGCACGAAGTCCTTGACGACATTGACCGGGGCGAATGGGTTGCCCGACTCGGACAGAATCATGGTCAGGCGGTGGGTGGCGGCGGGGTCGTAGGTCGTGCCGGCGTTGACCGGATCGGTGACCTTCTTCAAGAATGTGTAGGAATAGGTGCCGTCGCCGTTGTCGGTCAACGCGCCAGTCGTCGGTGTCCCAGCATCCACGGCAGCCCCGGCATCCCCGACAGCCCCGGCATCCCCGACCGCCGCCGCCGGTGCAGCCCCGGCGGTCTCAGTGGCAGCCGTGCTGGTGGCGCTGGCCGCCATGTAGCTGACCCAGGTGTCATTGGCGCTGCCATTCACTCCGACCAGCGCGGGATTGGACGCCACCCTGGCGGGAACCAGCTTGAGCAGTCCGAAGCGCATGTCAGCCGGAGGCAGACCCGCGACCCCATTGCCGCTGCCGTCAGTTGCCTTGAACACAACGACGGGCTGGCCGCTGGCGGAAACGCTGACGCTGGTGATGGCAATCTTCAGGTCAAGTGCGGCCTTGCCCTCGGCGCTCATGGTGGCGTAGCTGACCAGCGCATCCCTGACATTGAAGGTGACGGTACCGCCGTCGGCGCCCGGACACGTGATGGTCCGAGTTCCGTCGCCATTCTTCACGACGTTGCACGACTGGCCGGGAATCCCGTTGGTTCCGTTGGCCCCATTGGTCCCGCTGGGGACGAACGAAGAGGTGCCGTCAGTACACGCGATCTGGCTGCCGCCGTCGACGGCCAGGACTGTGCACGACTTGCCGTTGGACACCGTGGCGACGCCGCCGTCGCCGCACGCGAGAGTCTCCGTCCCATCCGCGTTGGTGACGACGGTGCACGAGCTTCCCGCCTTGCCTTCCTTGCCGTCACTTCCCGAACATGCCGCCGCGAAGATCGCTGCGGCCATTGTCAGATTTCCCAGCGCAGTGCCTAGCCTCATGTTTTCCACTCCTTGTCTGATGGGTGCGACGAAAAGACCCGAACCAACCGGTGATTCCCGACGGTGTTTGATGCCGACGACCGCCTCGAAACACAAACCACTATCCCGAGCGGCATTATGCTAATTGAGAGCTGGCACCTGTTGCAAGCGATTATTGAGGAGGTGCGAGTGGGATTCCCCACGCAACGCATAGCGCTGTTTCAACGTGGCCGGCCAATCGCGTCACCCGGCAACGCCTCAAGGTTCTTCCGGGACTGTCGATGCGATGCATAGGAAAATGACCATGCGAGCAGAGCGCCAGAGCAGCCCCGACCAAGAAATCGCAGCCGCAGTTCGACGATCGCGATGCTCGCCCGGCGGGGAACGCGTGGCACGCTACCTCGATGCGACTCTCTCGATGGCCTGGGAAGGCAGCCGGCGCGAAACCGTGCTGCGTGCCTGGCGGGTCCTTCGCTGCAACGTCTGCGAGCCCGACTCGCGCGGTCGTCAGCGCTAGCAACCCGACTGGGGAGGCGCCGTGACTTCTGCGATATCCGGCCCTGGTTCTGCCGCCCCCGCCGATGAGGCGCTGCGGCTGGCGAACCGGCTTCTTTCGGCCCAACTGGAGCTGTCGATCGACGGAATCCTGGTGGTGGATGAGAACGGCAAGATGGTTTCCACCAATCGGCGCTTCGTCGAAATGTGGGGCATTCCGTCTGACGTCATGGAATCGAAGTCCGACGCGCGCGCCCTGCAATCGGTCACGGACAATCTGGTTCGTCCCGAGGAATTCATTGCCAAGGTCAAGTACCTCTACGCGCACGCGGAGGTGACCTGCCAGGACGAAATAGCACTCAAGGACGGCCGGACGTTCGACCGCTACTCGACCCCTATGGTTGGCCCAGGAGCGAAACATTGCGGCCGCGTCTGGTACTTTCGCGACATCACCGCACGCAAGCAGGCCGAGGCGGCACTGCAAACCAGTTTGGCGAGGCTGGATCTGGCGGTCAGCGCTGCGCAGCTTGGCGTCTGGTATCTCAACATCCCGAAGATGCGCCTGACCTTCGACGCGCAGACCTGCCGAACCCTCGGCCTGGACGCAGCGACCTTCACCGGAACCGAGGCGGAGTTCTTCGCAATCGTGCACCCCGACGACAAGGATCGCGTCGCCGCGGCTGTGGGACGGACGCTAGCAAGTGGTTGCGCGTACGAAACCGAGTATCGCGTGGTCTGGCCAGATGGCAGCGTCCACGACATCTGCGCGCGTGGTGCGGTGGCACGCGACGATTCCGGGCAACCCATTCAGTTCAACGGCGTGCTCTGGGACATCACCGACCGCAAGCGGGCGGCAGAGGCGGACGAGCTTATTAGGGTGGGCTTCGATCAGGGATCCGTGCCGCAGGCCCTGGCTTCCCTCGACGGTCGTTTTCTCCGGGTCAATGACGCCTTGACGAAGATGCTGGGCCGTCCTGCCGCTGAGCTGGTCGGCACCCGTTTCAACGACGTAACCCATCCCGATGACCGCGCCGCCGGTGTCGAGTCTATGAAGACTCTGCTCTCTGGCGGGGAATCGCTCCGCTTTGAAAAGCGCTACCTGGCCCGCGACGGGGCCACCGTGTGGGTTGACGTCAACGTGGCCGTGGTGCGCGACACCAAGGCTCAACCCAAGTACTTCGTGGGAACGTATATCGACATCACGGAGCGCAAGCAGGCGGAGCGCTACCAGCACCTCTCCATTGAAATCCTCGGTGTTCTCAATGAACCAATGGCAACCGAAGATGCAGTCAACCGCATTCTCGGGGCGATCAAGCGCGAAACCGGGTTCGATGCGGTGGGGATTCGACTGCGCAATGGCGACGACTTTCCCTACTTCGTCCAAAATGGATTCTCCGATGATTTCCTGCTGACGGAAAACACCCTGGTCGTCCGGGACGAGTTCGGTGCCCCGTGCAGAGATGGAAAGGGCAAACTCAGCCTGGAGTGTACCTGCGGCATGGTGCTTTCCGGACAGGCGGAGGCGCCCAATCCCTTTCTCACCGAAGGCGGAAGCTTCTGGACCAACAACGCCCTGCCGTTGCTGGAACTGCCGGTCAGTGATGACCCGCGGCTGCACCCGCGCAACAAGTGCATTCATCAGGGCTATTCGTCAGTGGCGCTGATTCCCGTGCGCGCCGAGCAAGAAATCGTGGGTTTGCTGCAGCTCAACGACCGCAAGAAGGATCGCTTCACCCTGGAAATGATCCGCTTCTTTGAGGGATTGAGCGCCAGTATCGGGGTGGCATTGACCCGCAAGCAGCAGATGCAGGCCCTGCGCGAAAGCCGCCGACGTCTCAGTCTCGCGCTCGGCGCGGCCGACATGGGGATCTGGCACTGGAACATCATTGCGGACAAGCGCCATTTCGACGATCAGTCGTGTCGACTGCTCGGACTCGATCCCGCGAAATTTCCAGGCACTGCCGAGGAGTTTTTCGGCGCCGTCCATCCCGAGGACCGAAACGTGATCAAGGCGGCCCTGGTCCGCACCGTTGAAGATGGCGCACCGTACGAACCCGAATACCGCGTGATTTGGCCGGATGGAAGCCTGCACCACCTGAGCGCGCGCGGCCGTCTGGTTCGCGACGAGCACGGGAAGGCGATCCGCATAGACGGCGTGCTCTGGGACCAGACCGAACGCGCCCTGGCAAGGGAGGCTCTGCAGGACAGCGAGGCGCGTTTCCGCCATCTGGCAGAGATCTTCCCGGAGACTATCTTCGAGTGCGATCTCGCCGGAAGGGTATTCTACGCGAACGAGCACGGGCTTCGGACCTTCGGGCTCACCCACGCCGACATCGACAAAGGGCTCAAACTTCCCGCGATGGTAGCCCCAGAGGATCGTCTGGTCGTGATGTCCCGGATGCAGGATCGCATGCTGGGAAAGACCGGCCGATTTCTGGAGTTGCGGGCGATGCGAAAGAACGGCGAATTGTTTGATGCTTTGGCCTACGCATCACCCATGGTCCAAAAGGACCAGGTGGTCGGCCTGCGCGGTTTCGTTCTCGACATCAGCGAGCGCAAGGAAATGGAGCGAAAGACACAACAGGCCAACGAGCTTCTCAAGAGTGCCATGACCCTCACTCGCGAAATGGCCGTCAAGGCCGAGCGGGCGAGCGCCGCCAAGAGCGAGTTTCTGGCCAACATGAGCCACGAGATCCGCACTCCCCTCAATGGCGTGATCGGGATGACCGGGCTGCTGCTCGACACGGAGCTGAGCGCCGATCAACGCAGTTACGCCGAGACGGCTCGCGCTAGCGGCGAGTCCCTGCTGGCCCTGATCAATGACATTCTCGATTTCTCCAAGATCGAGGCGGGCAAGCTTGCGCTTGAAATGCTCGACTTCGACCTGCGTTCTCTGCTCGACGACCTGGCTGGCATGATGGCGATGCGCGCCGAAGAGAAACAAATCGAAATCGTCTGCGCCGTGGCACCAGAAGTGCCTTCGTTGCTGCGGGGCGATCAGGGTCGCCTGCGCCAGGTTCTGCTCAACCTCCTCGGCAACGCGCTGAAATTCACCAACCAGGGTGGGGTCACGGTGCGGGCAAGCATTGAGCAGGAATGCGGACAAGACATCATCCTGCACTTTTCCGTACGCGACACCGGCATCGGTATACCAGAGGACAAGCTCGACCTGCTTTTCAACAAATTTGCCCAAGTCGACGCCTCGACCACCCGCCGCTACGGAGGCACCGGACTGGGTCTGGCCATCAGCAAACAGCTTGCCGAGCTGATGGGCGGAACCATCGGCGTGCGCAGCGAGGTCGGCCACGGTTCCGAGTTCTGGTTCACGGCTCGCTTTGAAAAGAAGGCCGCGGGCGAATCCACCGCGCGCCGGCCGCCTGACGGCCTGGCTGGCGCCCGCGTGCTGGTGGTGGACGACAATCCCAGCAGCCGCGAAGCCATCGCCACCCAGCTCGCGGCGTGGGAGGTACGCGCCACCGAGGCGGCTGACGGCCCGACGGCCGTGCGGATGCTCTCTGCGGCGATCGAGGCTGGTGACCCCTTTCACGTCGTTTTCGCCGACATGCAAATGCCGGGCATGGACGGCGAGGCCCTGGGGCGGATCGTGTCGGGCGAGCCGCGCTTGGCGGGTACCAAGCTGGTGCTTCTGACCTCGCTTGGTCGGCGCGAGGATGCCCGCAAGCTGGTCCAGGCGGGATTCGCTGCTTCCCTGCTCAAGCCAGTGCGACAGTCGGAACTCCTCGATTGCCTGGCCACAATGCTGGGCGGAAAGGGAATTCCCGCATGGGAGCGCCCAGCTGCCACACACCCAGGCCCGCACAAACCGCAGCGGACCAACATCCGCATTCTGCTGGCCGAGGATAACATCACCAACCAAAAGGTCGCCTTGGGGATCCTGGGCAAGCTCGGGCTGCGCGTCGACGGGGTGGCCAATGGCCGTGAGGCGCTGCAGGCTCTGCGAAACATTCCCTACGACCTGGTTCTGATGGATGTGCAGATGCCGGAAATGGACGGCCTCGAAGCAACCCGTGCCATCCGCGCGGCGGGCGACGGGACCCTGGATCGCAAGATTCCCATCATCGCCATGACCGCGCACGCCATGCAAGGCGACCGCGAGAAGTGTATCGCGGCCGGCATGGACGACTACATCGCGAAGCCAGTCACACCGGCTGCTCTTGCAGCAGTGATTGAAAAGTGGCTTCTCATACTCGACGCCCGGGATACGGCAGACGAGCCGGTGGCGGTCGCCAATCGCGCCGACACAGTTGCGCCTGACTTCGATGAACCACGGTTGATGCAAAGGCTGATGGGGGACATGAACCTGGCGCGAATCGTGGTCAGAGGCTTTCTGGAAGACATCCCCAAACAACTTGTCGCCCTCGCAGGTTTCGTAAACGCGCGGGACGTGAAAGCGGCCGAGCGCCAGGCTCACACCATCAAAGGCGCTGCCGCTTCCGTGAGTGGGGAGTCCCTGGCCAAGCTGGCCGCCACACTAGAACGGGCCGGCAAGGCAGGAGATCTTGCCACTGTGAGAGGTGCTTTGGGCGACATGCAGAACCGATTCACGCAATTGAAGAAGGCCATGGAAGCGTCATCTCTTTTTACACGGACTGAAGCGGATGAAGACGCTCCGCAAACGAAGGAGTGGAGAAGATGAAGATCCTCATTGTGGAAGACGACGCCACCAGCCGACTGCTCTTGCAGACGATTCTGCGCGAGTTTGGTGAGTGCCAGGTTGCTGTCGACGGAAACGACGCCTTGGCTGCCTTCCTTGCTGCCCAGCAAGCAAAGCAGCCCTTTCAACTGATCTGCCTCGACATCATGATGCCTGACATTGACGGCAAAGAAGTTCTGGGCGCGATTCGCGATCTGGAAAAGGCCTCGGGCCGCTTGCCCGAGACCTGGGCCAAGGTCGTGATGACCACGGCGCTCGGCGATCCCAGAACCGTCGGAACTTCCTACTACGATCTGTGCGACAGCTACCTGGTCAAACCCATCGACAAGGCCAAGCTGCTGGATTGCCTGCGCCAACTCAAGCTCATCGGCCGCGCTGGATAGTTTCTAGTGACGGCACAGACCCAAACGTTTCAAGGACAATGGTGAAGAGCAGCCGCGGCTCGTTTGGCCAGAGAATCAGCCATGCTCTTGTCGAGGACATCGCTGAGATCCCGCTTGCCCTCAGCGCAGCGACCGGCCTTGATGCGCAACTCGCCACGCACGGTTTGCAGCTCGCGCGCGCGCGGGATGCCCACCAACGAGACCTGGTCAAGCACGGCCAGCGCCTCGGTTTCACGTCCTTGCCCGAGGTAGATCTCGGCGCGCAACATGCGCGTTTCCAGGCGCATGTGTCCATTGGGATAGCGCTGCTCGTGCGCGTCGAGCAGGTCCAGTGCGACGCTGGCATTGTGGGTGCGGCGCCACGGTTCAATGACCGAGGCGAAAGAGCGGCTCTCGGCCACAAGAGGGCTCTCTTGCTTGGCAACGGGCACTGGTGGCGCCTCCTCGGGCCGGACGGTCTCGCGCACAGGTTGCGACGTATGCAAGGCCAGCGACCGCGGACGCGGGCTTGCCGGGCGGACAGGCGGCTCCGACGAGACCGGCGCCTCGGTCTTCACTGTCGGCGCGGGCACAGCCTGGGGAGCCGGGGCAGGCGCTGGTGACTGAGCGGGTGCGGGCGGTTCCGCAACTGGCTGCGTTTCTGCAGGAAGCTTCGGTTTGGCAGGCCGGTGACGCCTTTCCGTTCGCTCCGTAATTGTTGAAACCGACGCTGGCGCAAACAGCCTTCCCACAATGGGCAGGCCGCGCAGTCCACCCTGAGCCACCGACAGGGTCGCGCCAACCACCAAAACAAGAGCGATCACGGCCAAAGCCGGTACCAGCGTCGTGCGCCGTGACCGCGCCGCTCGCTCACGCAGGCGGCGGCCGAGGCAGACGCGCGTTGGCGGCCTTGATGCCCAACAACGCGGCGACCTCTATGGCCCCCAGCTCCTCCAGCTCGAACAGAATCAGGATGCGGCGGTCGTTCTCGGGCAAGCGGTCGAGCACGCGGTACACATGCCGGGCGGTCTCGTCGCATTCCACGACGCGCATGGGGTCCGGGACGTTTGCCGCCACATGCCCCGCTGTTTCGTTGGCCGATCCCGACAGCCAGCGCCGCCAGCGTTCCTTGCGCCGGCGGTTGCGCACGACCTTGTCCGTGATGCCGAACAGCCAGGTGGCCACGCTTGAATCCCCACGAAACGTGGACAACCGACTGCAGGCGATCTCAAACACCTCATGCACAGTGTCTTCCAGATCCAGCGTCGGCCCACCCAAGCGCGCAGCCCAACGCGCCACCTGATGCACATGCATCCGGTAGATGGTTCCCGCGTCGAGCGCGATCTCGGGATTGGTCACGTTTCCCTATCTAGTGGCGGCTTGATGCCAAACGTTTCACCTGGCACCGAAGAGATACGCCAGCCCGGCACCGGCGCTGACATTCCAGCGCGAAAGAGTGATGCTGGTTTGTGGACGATCGTCGAGGGTGAGAACCTCGCCCCGCAACGCCAAGCTGGCGCCAACATAGAGGAAAAGCGCAACACGGCCCCATGTGATTCCCACGCGCCCGCGCAGATCGGCTGCCGCGCCCCAGGTCGTTGCGCTGCGCCTGTTTGTAAGCTGTTTGCCGTTACTGGTCAGCAGGGTCAGCTCGGGAAACAGTCCCACCTCGCCGAAGATTCGGCCCCACTGGCGCAGCCCGCCTGCGCCACGCCAAGGCGAAAAGTTCGCTAGGCGGCCAAACCTGGACCGAGCGTCCGCTCGCGCTGGCCCGTGGCTTCAAAGAGGGCGGCCAAGGTCAATACGCCGACGGGCCGATACCCGACCAGAACGGCCCCGCCAAAGGTGCCCGCGTCGCCGTCATGTGTGCCGAATCCCAGCCCGGCGATTTCACCGCGCGGGACTGCCCTGGCTTTCTTTGCAACGGCCGCAACCGCGTCCAAGGAGGCAATAGGTCCCCACATGCATGGGCGCTATCGTCGATCTTGGGCGCAGACGCGAGAGGCGTGCTACCCAAAGACGAAGGCGCCGTAGCCGACAACCTCATCGCGCGGGCCTACCGTGTCGCCGGAGTTGCGAAGGTCGAGTGTGGCAGCGGAAAGCCCCTTTTCCGCGACAATCTGCAGAAGGGCATTGACCGGCGTGGCGCCACAGGCCTGATCGAAGCCAACCGCGCCGGCCTGCCGCGCCTCTATGACGTCCGCGGTTTCGCGGTCAAGGCGACAGGCCGTTTCGTGGTCGTGGTAGTGGGACAAGTCCGAACTGACCACGATGACGGTCTCGGGACCGCCCCACAGGCGCGCAAGCACCGCGGCCACGCCCGAAGAGTCATCGTCGCCAGCCAGAAGTGGAACGACTTGCGCGCCTGGAAAGATCCGCTGCAGGAAAGGCAACTGCACTTCCAAGCTGTGCTCAGGGGCGTGGGCCGCATCGTTTTGCGAAATCAATCCATCCTTGAGCAAGGCGGCGAGTGCGTCGCGGTCCACCGGCACCGCGCCCAAGGGCGTGGCAAACGCGGCGGCCCCGCTGCACGCCACGCCGGAAAACGGCATGCGATGGGACGGCCCCACCAAGATCACGCGCTCGACGTTCTTCGTCTGAGAAATCAGGCTGGCGTAGGCGCTGCCGGCGATAGGCCCGGAATACTGATAGCCCGCGTGCGGCGCGATGATCGCCTTGGGGGATTTGTCCCCGGCCGCCGGCCGCGCATCAGAAATGTAGCGTTCCACCGCCGCTTCTAACCGCTTCGCTTCCCCGGGATAGAACATTCCGGCCACCGCTGCAGGGCGCGTTGTCATGATTCCCAGTCTACCGCCGAAAGCTGACCATCGCCCACGAGTTCCCATCGCCTATACTGGATGTGAATAGGAAGATGGAATTTGGACCCATCTGCGAAAACACTGAAAACCGCGGCTACGCGTTACTTTCGCACTGACGGTGACGACCACGTGGTGTGTGAATTGTGTCCGCGCTTCTGCCGGTTGCGCGAGGGTCAGCGCGGCCTGTGTTTTGTGCGAGCCTGCCAGGACCGACAGATTGTGCTGACCAGCTACGGCCGCTCGACCGGATTTTGCGTGGATCCCATCGAGAAGAAACCGCTGCATCACTTTTTGCCTGGCACGCCGGTGCTGTCTTTTGGCACCGCGGGATGTAACCTGGCGTGCAAATTTTGCCAGAACTGGGAGAGCACGCGCTCACGCGAGGTCGAGACCATGTCTGCAGCCGCTTCGCCCAGCCAAATTGCCGAAGCCGCGGTCAAAAACGGTTGCCCCAGCGTGGCCATGACCTACAACGATCCGGTGGTCTTTCATGAATACGCCCTTGATGTGGCCGACGCTTGCCACGAGCGCGGCATCAAGACCGTTGCCGTGACCGCGGGCTATGTTTGTCCGTCTCCGCGGGCGGAGTTCTACGGCCGCATGGATGCCGCCAATATTGACCTCAAGGCCTTCACCGATCGCTTCTATCGCGAGCTGTGTGCCGCCGATCTGGCCACGGTGCTCGACACCCTGGTCTTTGTGCGCGAGCAAACCAAGGTCTGGCTGGAAATCACCACCCTGCTCATTCCCGGCGAAAACGACAGCGATGGCGAGCTCGACCAGATGACCCGCTGGCTGCACGCCAACCTGGGGCCGGACGTGCCGTTGCACTTCTCGGCATTTCACGCCGACTTTCGCATGCGCGACAAGCCGCCAACTCCGCCCGCAACCCTGACCCGCGCCCGCCAGATCGCCCTTGGCAATGGCCTACACCACGTATACACCGGCAACGTGCGCGACCAGGCCGGCGCCACCACGACGTGTTCCGCCTGCGGCGCGCGCCTCATTGGCCGCGACGGTTACGAAATCACGGCCTGGGGTCTCACCGACGACGGCTGCTGCGCCGCCTGTGGCGCCGTCTGCCCGGGCGTCTTCGCCGGCCCGCCCGGCCGCTGGGGCAATCGCCGCCTGCCGCTCGACTTCGGTTGAGTCTGCGCCCTCTATGTACCGCCCAAAGTGAGTAACTGAAGGCCTCGTTGAGGAACTCATCAAGCAAAGTACCGGAGCGCATCGCCCGCCGAAGCGACTATCAACTCCGTCTCTCCCTCCGTGTACCTGCGGAACCACCCGGGCTTGCAGACCAGTTGTACTGTCTCGCGGGGTGTGCCCCAACGTCGCGCAACGACTGCTGTTTCAACCCATTCTGACTAGGGCCTTCTGCGAGGCGCCCCGCCGTGTCGGTCGCTGCGCTTGCCGCGGGATTACGGGCAGGCGCGCCTCCCCTTGCGCAACTAGGTCGTATGACCTAGTATGCACGCATGTCATTCACGCACGCGACCGACGGTCCCATTGTCCTGGTTGGGGGCTCCGGCGTGGTCGGGCGGGCGCTCGCGCCCTTGCTCGGCCGACTGGAATCTAGGGAGATTGTGGTGGCCGGGCGGACAGAGGCGAACGCCGCGCCGGTGATCGAATCGGTGCGCACCCTCGGTCGCGACGCGCGGTTTGTGTTGTACACGATCGGAGAGGAGCGCGGCCACCGATTGCCAGCCTCTGTCGTCGTGGGACTGGTGAACGATCCGTGTGACCATCTGCTTGAATCGGCCTATTTTTCCGGAGTTCCGTTTGTCGACATCACACGCTGGACCACGCGCATGCTTGGGGCCTGGGCGCGGGTTGCGCTGGCCAAACCCAGGTCCGCGGTCGTTTTTTCGTCCGGATGGATGGCCGGATTGCTCGCACGCACGACAGCCGCTTTGGCGGGCGAACTGGCAGAACCCCTTGCGGACGTGCAAGGCGCAATCCGCTACGCGTTGTCCGACGCATCCGGGGCTGACAGCGTCGAGTACATGGATCGGCTGTGGATTCCCTTTGATGTCTGGGACCAGGGCCGCCCGAAGACCGTCATGCCCTTCACCGAGAAGCGAAGCGTGTCCATTGCGGGCCAGCCCACCGTCGTACGGCGCTTTGACACACCGGAGCAGTTCACGCTGCCCCTCACACTAGGGGCAGAAACCGCGGCTGTGCGCATTGGCTTTGACAGCGGCGCGGCCGGCGCGACGCTTGCGGCCTTGGTACGGATGGGATTCTTCCGCTGGTTGCGCGCCGATCGTTTCAGCAAACTGCGCCACGCGATCCTGCGCACGCCAGGAGCGGAGCGCCGATCAGGCACCCGCGCCTGCTTTCGAGTGGATGTGCGCGGACGTTCCGGGGCAAGCCGATCCATCTCACTGTCCAGCGAGGCCGGCCAGGCGGCGCTCACCGCGGTGGGCACATGGCTTTCAGTGCGCTGGGTTCTGAACGAAAGCACGCTCACCGGGGCGCAGTTCCCGGAACAGGACACAGCCAACCACTCCCTGCGGGGCCTTCTTTCGCGGGCGGGCGTCCAGATTTCACGCGAGTCGGTCGGCCCATGAGGCGGTCGGCGCGCACGACCAGTCGCGGGCTCAAGACGCGTGACAAAGTGCTGGATACCGCCCGCGAGGTCGTGCTGCGCGCCGGACCTATGGGACTGAGCATGCGGGCTGTGGCGAAACGCGCGAACATGTCGCTGGGGAATCTGCAATTTCACTATCGCGATCCAACCAGCATTCTGCGCGGAATCCTTGAGCGCGAGCTGGCCCTCGGCGTGGAAGGCGCGGAACGAGCAGCCGCGCGGTCGGCTCAGTCCGATCCGATCGGCGCGGCCATAGACGCCATGCTCGACCGCCAGAAGGCACCAGGATCCGGAAAGTTGTTCTTCAGTCTCTGGGCCTTTGCCGCCAGTTCGCCATCACTCGGCGAGGTCCTGCGCGATTTCTACGCCGATTGGATTGAACGCTTGGCCCGAGGACTTCGCGCGCATGACACGGGCGTGACCGCAGCCGAGGCCAAGCAGCGTGCATTCCTGTTCGTGGCGACCCTGGAGGGAGCGTCGCTGTTTCGTTGCGGGGTGGCAGGACGATGGACGCGCACACAAGAGACGTCCCTGCGGCGCGCCCTGCGCGGTTTGCTGACCGATTGAATCCCTGACTGGAATCACGGGGCCGTCATGGCGGCGCGCAGATCCGCCAGGGTGGTGGGTGATCCCACGAACAAATCTTCGGGAAAATGCCTGAACGCGATCATGCCGCGGTAGATTTCGGCACGCTGGTCGACGTTCATGTCGAAACCCGCCAGGAATTGCAGGCGCAGGTTCTCGTCGCGGTTGATCTCGGCGTCCTGCAGCCATCCACCCAACTCAGCGGCGCGGCCGCCGTAGGTGGCGAGCAAGGCGCTGGCTGACTCGAAACCGATCTGCAACAGCGACGACAGCATGGGACGAAACTCCGGGCTGGTCAGACGGCGCTCCATGGCGTCCACATCGATCCGCATCGGCTCGGCCTGCCCCACCAGGACGACGTCATAGCCCTGGCCTTGCACGGTGTTGCCGAGGATGATCGCGTTGGGAAACACCTCGAAGAACGTGGCGACCTCGCTCTTCACCGCCGCCATGCCGCTGTCGTAAAGCTGCACGAACACCGTCACCACGCCGCCGGGATTCAGGTGGCGCCGGGCCAGCTCCCAGAACTCACGCGTGTAAAGATTGGCGGCGCCCTTGACCCAGGGATCAAACGGATCCGAGGTGATGGCGTCGAATGTCTGCTTGGTGGTGGCCAGAAAATGCCGGCCGTCATCGATTTCAACATGCACTTTGGGATTGCTGATCACGTGGTCGTTGTAGTCGCCGAAGTATTTGGCCACCACCTGGGGCACCAGCGGCTCGATCTCCGCGATGGTCAGGCTTTCGACGCGGGGATCGATGCTCACCGCGCCCGCGGTCACGCCCGCGCCACAGGCGATCACCAGAACCTGGCGCGGCTCCGCCGGAATCAACGTCGTTAGATGCCCAAGCATCCGCTGCAACCGCATGTCCTGGGGAAGACTGGAGGCCTGGATCTTTCCAGCATTGCGGTAGCTCATCACCCCGTTTGAATCCAAGGTGACGGCTGGCGAAGAATTCATTCCTTCTCCGACGTAGAGGAACGTCTCTTGCGTGGTCCGTTCCAGCGCGGAGAAGCGGCCGTGTCCGACCAGGAGAGGCGGAACCGGAACCACGTTGCGACCAAGCACGACAGCCAGTCCAACAATGGCCAAGGTCCAAGCTGCATCCCTACGGCCGAAGCGTGGCGCCGCGCGATTGGGCAGCAGCGACGGCACCAGGGTCAGCAGGGCAACCAGGGCCGCCAGGGCAATCAAGATGCGTTCGCCGTTCTGTGTGCCGACGGTGGCAATCAGCACCAAGCTGGTGCCCAGCGCCCCGATAATGGCGCCCACTGTATTGGCCGCGTACAGGCGGCCCACCACCACGCCCCCGTCGCTTCCCTTGCGTGCCACCGCCGCCAGCGCAAGCGGAAAGCTGGCCCCCCACATACAGGCCGCGGGCAGGATCGCCCACAGGCAACGGACAAAATCGATCTGGAACTGCGCCCACGGAACGCCCGCCAGGCGCGGATTGATGGGCCAATAGGGCAACGCGCTGGTGATATTCCACGAGGTCCAGGCGATGGCCGCGACCAGCGCCAGTTGCGCAAAGCCAAGGGCCCGGCGAGGATTGGGCGCGCGACGCGCGATGAACGAGCCCACGCCGCTGCCAAGCCCGATGCCAATCAAAAATACCGCCAGAATGATTGAGAAGGTATAGGTGGTGCTGCTCAAGAGCAGTCCAAAGAGTCGCGTCCAGATCACTTCGGCGCTAAGCGCGCCCATCCCGGAAATCCCGATCGCAGCATAGATGATCCAGGCCGGCGTGGTCGGGGTGGCGGTCGGGGCGGCCTCGGCGTCCCGGCTCTCCTGGCGTGGCGTGGTCTGGGGACGGGCGCGGGCCAGGGCAAACGCGCCGAGCGCGACCGCGGCGTTCAGACTGACGGCGACGAAGGTTGCGCTGTGCATGTCGTGAACCCGCAACAGATAGAAACCCGCCAGCAGGCAGCCGAACACGGCCCCCAGCGTGTTGCCGCCGTACAGGTATCCCAGCCACGAAACGCCGCGCGGGCTAAGGTCGACCCAGCGGGAAACCGCGGGCAGCGTGGCCCCCATCATCACCGTGGGCGGCAAGAGACAGATCGCCGCGAACAGGCCGCGCAAGAGGAGCCCCGGCACGCCATGCCCGACCGCTGCGGTGTAGACCAACTGAACCAGTGGCATCGCCACCAGCATCAGGACCCCGCAGACCGCGATCGCGATTTCCAGTACGGCGTAGACGCGCAGGGGATGCCAGCGACGGGCCACGAACCGCGAAAGCCCCAGGCTGCCCAGGCACATCCCGCCCATGAATGTGCCGAGCAGCACGCCAATCGACACCGCCGAAGACCCGAGTACGAGCTGCAGCATCTGGAACCAGACGATCTCGTAGATCAGCGCCGCGCAGCCGCTGGCCACGAACAGCGCCAGGAGAAGAGGAAACGGCCGTTCGTCCGAGCTGTCTGGTGAAAGAGGCGAGGAAACGCGACGGCTTGTCATGGGTGCTCCATCGGTCGGAGGTGCAGCGTAGCAGGTTGCCGCAGAGGTTAGTGACCAACGTGGCGGCTGGTTCTGACCCAGACTTCGTGGGGCTTGGCTTCTGTCACCAGCTCAAACTCCGCGGGCAGGGCCTCGAAGGCCGATTTCAGGCTTTCACAACGCCGATCCAGAACAACCGCGTTGGCGGCCGCCAAGCCATCGAGCGGACGTTCCGACAGAGACTCCACGGCCAACGCCTGCTCAGGCGCCTTGTCGCGAAAACCCCGGGACGAGTAAATGCCGAGCGCAGGAGTTTCGTTGCACGCCAGCCAGGCGACCCGCGTGGCCTCCGCCGCATCCGCCGCGTCCCCGGCTGCTTTCGCCAAAGCGGCGATGCGCCACTGGGACCTGTCTATGGGGTACTCGGCGAACTGGTGCAAGGTGCGATCGAAGATGGCTTCGCGTACCCAGTCGTCGCCGCTTCCCTGTCCCCACCCTGGGATCCAGATGATGTGGGTGATGCCCATCTGCCGCCACAACGCCGCCACGGTCTGCGGCGATTCGAGCAACAGGTAGTCTATGGCCCCCTGGCGCCCGGGAGCGTCCAGCACAAGTTCGGCGCGCGCGCCCAGCTTCTCTTCGACGGTGTGCAGAAGCCCCTTGGCTTTGAGCGGAAGCGCGTCTCCGACTTCCAGTAGCGTCCCCGGCCGTTGGAAACGCTCCTGGTATTTCTTTTGCTGCGCCGAACCCAGAAGCTCGCCCACGGCCCGGATGGGTGAATCGTGAAGCATGGCGTGCGTGCGGAAGAAGGAAACATCCGCACCCCAAACAAGTTGCGCGCTCACCAGGGCCACCACGGCCCCTCGCACCAGCCGTCCCTGCCGCCAAGCGAGGGCCAGTGTCGCCGCCACACAGGCCGCCATCCACGGCAACAGGGCCTGCAGGTAGCGATCCTGGTGGTTCGTCAGGTACCACACGGCCAGCCCGACATGGGTCCCGAGAATCAGAACCCACAGACGGCGCAAAGGCCGCAACAGAAGCAGCGCCGGAATGAGCAGCGTGAAGAGCGAACCAAAAACCGGCTTGTCGCCGTGAAGATCGCCCCAGTCGTTGGGCACAAAGGAAAAATTCAGAAGGACACCGAGGGTCTTGACCAGTTTCTCGACGGGCGTGCCCGTGGCCTCGAAATGCGGCGTGAACACCGCACCCAGGAGATCGCCAGCCCCCTCGTGCCACGGATGGGACGAAACGAACCGATGCAGAAGCGGGTACATCGGATCGCCGTAGTAGACGAAGTTCTTCAGCCAGTACGCACTCGATGCCACCAACGCGGATGCCCCCCACGCCAGCAGGGGTGTGATCCGTCGGGCCCGCACCGCCAGCACCACAACCAGCAGTGCCGCCGGCGCGAAGAGCAAGACGCCGGTGACCTTGGTCAACATGGTCGCGGCCGCCAAGACGCCAGCCAAGATGGCGTTGGGCCACGAGAAGCACCCGGAGAGTCGCAAGAGCGCCAGGGCCAGGGGGACCGCCCAAAAGGCCAGCACGTGATCCGCCCCGGTGATCAGGCTGGAGTCGTAGAGAAAGATGCCTGGAAAAAGAAAGACCGCCGCAGCCGCAGCCGGCCTGGGGCGCTCCCGGGTGAGTCGCGCTGTCAGGACCGCCACGCCCGCCAAAGTGAGCAGAAACAAGGCCCACTCCAGATGCGAACAGAGAGCCGCCCCATCGGCATAGTCCCCTGGCACCTGCAACGCCCAAGCATAGAGCACACTGGCCAATTGTGGGAAGGCACCCGCATACCAACCCTCGACAAAGGGTCCGATGCGTCCAGCAGCGACATAGTGCTCGGCAATGGGAAGATGATAGGCATTGGTGTCGGCCCCTAGATTGTTGGGGATCATCACCTGCAGATAGATCGCGATGAGCGACAGCAGGATCAGAAGCACCGACAGGATTTCAATCGGCCCGCGGGGCACAAAGAGCCGCGCGCCCGACCTCAGGCGAATCCCGGCACGCATGGCCAGACGCGCCCCCGGCACCCCACCGAGCAACAGCAACACTGTCGGCCACACAAAGAAGAAGCCGCCGCCGAAAAGGCCACATGTCCCGGCGAGAAAGACGCCCCAAAAGAACACCAACACCCCCAACGCCCACGCCAAAATCAGACGATCACCGGGCAGGAGTGATTCAGAGTCGGGGATGATGAGGTCCAAGACGCGCAGCCCCCCGAACAAGCTGGCCAAGCAAAAGAGACCGGTCCACAGCCAGGCGCGCGCGTAGAAGAAAACAAGCCAGTGCTGCAGCGGATAGAACGGGTTGACGAACCAGAGAAAGAATACCGTCGCCGCGAACAACAGGCTGGCGAGCGCCCATGGGCGCAGCCGCTCGCCGCGCCCGCGCAGGATCGCGGCAGGCGCTCGCAGCAGGGACACGATCCGTTCCCAGAACATCGACGGGCAAACTATCACAGAAGCGCGCCAGACAGGCTGCAGGCTGGAGCTGGGGAGCCGGATCGGCTGCTGTCTGTGATCAACCGCACAGCGTTACCTGCCCGACCAGTCCCACAGGCGTTAGACGGGGCATGGCGGAAAAATCTGGAACTCCTTCTCCTCTCCCCACCTCCAGCCTACACATTGGTTGACAGCCCTCCGAATATCGGCGATTAGCAAACGCCATGACGGGTGAACAGCCGGTGATCCGCGCCCGCGCAGCAGCGGTCCTTCGATTCGTTCGGTCAGCCGTGTCCAAACGGCGGGTGGCGGCCGCGGCTGCCCTGCTGCTCTGCCTGGCTGGGTCGGTGATCTTCGCCAGCGTCATGAACGACGTGTTTCCGATTCGCGATTGGCTGCTGTGCAGCCTGGCCCCGCTGTGGGGGTGGGTCCTCCTGTTCAGCCTGAGCACGCTTTTCCTTGGCCAGTTCGTGCTGGTGCGCCTTCTCAAGCTCGGCCAGCTTCCGGCTCTGGAATCCGCGGTCTTGAGCACGGCGATCGGCACAGTCGGGTTTGTCTTGGCCCTGTACGGCGCTGGCGCTGTGGCGCTGTTCCGCCCGGCTTTTGCGGTTGCGCTGCCGCTGGCCTTTGTGGCGATCGGTGCCCGCGATGGCTTTCCCTTCATCGTTCGCCTGGGACGCGCCCTGCGCCGTCCCCACAGCGGTTTGCTGCCCACCGCGATCGGCGGCTTCGGCATTCTGTGCGTGGGGTTGATCTACCTCGGCCTGCTCTCGCCGGATGCCATCAACTACGACTCATCCTGGTACCACCTGCGAATCGCGCAGGACTACGCCCGCTGGGGACGCATCGGCATGTTCACCGATTTCAACGCCACTGTGCCCCATCTGGCAAGCCTTCTGCACACCTGGGGCTATCTGGTTCCCGGGCTCGACGGAGCCGAGCGCTGGATGATGGCGCTGCACATGGAATTCGGCCTGTTTCTGTGGACCTTGGTCGGTGTGGCCGCGGGCATCCAAAGACTCACCGGGGATTTCACCCTGCGGTCCAGTTGGGCCGCGTTTTTTCTCTTTCCGATCATTTTCGTCTACGACAGCAATATCGGCGGGGCCGCCGACCATGTCCTGGCCTTTTTTGCCGTACCCGTGGTTCTGGCGACACTGCAATTGAGAGAAGGGTTCACCAAGGGCCGCTGTGCTTTGTTGGCCATTGCCTTTGCCGGAGCGACTCTCACCAAGTATCAGGCGGTGTATCTCGCAGTCCCAGTCGCGCCCATTGTGGTCGTCCTTTGGCTGCGGGCTTGGATTCGTTGCAAAGCTAGCGCGCCCTCGCCGACGGTGGCCGCCACCCGGCGGGACCTTCTCTGGGCCCCGGTCGTCGTGGTTGGTGTCGGCCTGGCGTTGGTCGCACCGCATTTCCTCAAGAACTATCTGTATTACCGAAACCCCGTCTACCCGTTTCTCTTGCAGGTTTTCCCCAATACCCGGCCAACCATCCCCAACCACACAGTCCTCGTCAACAACATCTTCACCGATCCTGGCTATGTGCCCACAGGCTCATTTCTTGAACGACTCTGGCACGCGGTTGAATTGTTCTTCACCTTTTCCTTCAAGCCCCACTATTCCTTCACCAAGGAAGTGCCGGCTTTCGGCTCTCTGTTCACCCTGCTTTTGCCGGGCCTGTTGCTGGTGCGGGCGCGGCGGGCAACCGCGCTGACCGCTATCATCGCCGCGGGCGCGCTGTTTGTCTGGGGCATGACCTACAACGTAGACCGCAACCTGCAGACCTTCATGCCGGTTCTGGTGTGCGTAACCGGCGCTTTGCTGGTCAAACTGTGGCGGCTGGGATGGCTGGCGCGTCTTGGCCTAGTGCCCTTGGTTGCTGCGCAATTGGCCTGGGGTGGGGATGCGCCTTTCTATGGCAGCCAGGACCGCGTGGACGGTGCCATGACCCTGATCCGCAGCACCTTCGACGGCCGCGCGAAGACGCGCTTCGACGGCTATCGGGATCACCTCGTGGCCGTCAAGAAGGCGCTGCCCGAAAACGCCAAGGTGCTCTTGCATGGTTCGCACCTGAGCCTGGGGATTGACCGCGACACCTTCCAGGATGTCCCGGGATTTCAGGGTCTCATCACCTACCACCAGATGCACAGCCCGCGTGAGTTGTTCGACTACTACCGCGGTTTGGGCATCACCCACTTCGTCAGAACGCAATGGATGTGGGACTCCTCCCGACAGGAACAAATTCTCTATGACCTCTTTCTCAATCGCTATGCAGTCTATGTCGGCAATTTTGGCAGCATTTCTGTGCACGCGATGCCCACAGTGCCGCCTCCAGTGGAATCGCCCTATCGGGTTCTGTGCCTGGGCCTCGAAGGCTATGCCGACGGCCTCTATCCCATTGAAGCGCTGAACGTGAACGAGCACCTCGCCCCAGCGTTGCGACACTACCCCGCGCCCCAACAACGGGTCGAGGGTGGTAACGCCGTCGAACTGCTCCGCAGCGCCGACGCCGCCTTGATTCGCGGCCCTGGCGCCAACAACGACGTCACATCGATGCTCGCTGCCGCATTCCAGGACATCCCGACCCACGGCGACGCCAGAATCCACGCCCGGCGAAGGTGATTGCTGCATTGTTCCGCTTGCCAGAAGGCCTGGGCCGGACAAATATGCAGCCGCAGGTCAGGTCGCTATGAAGAACACCGGAAACAGGATCGGATGGAAGGTTTTGCTGGCCGTCCTTTTGGTTGCGACACCGAGCGCGCAGGCGGGCGGGCGGCAAGTCCAGGAACGTGCGGCCAAGAGGGCATGCATGCTTGGTGACAGCAAGAAGGGTGTGGAGATCCTTGCGGATCTCTATCTGAACACCAACGACCCCAACTACATCTACAACCAGGGGCGTTGCTTTGAGCAGAACGGGGAGAACGAAAAGGCCATCCTTCGCTTCCAGGAGTACCAGCGCAAGGTACCTGCTCAAGCAGCGGCTACCAAGCCGCCGGGACCTGCAACGATGGCTCATGCAACATGCCCAACCGGCAAACCTGCCCAAATATCTGCGTGTTGAGTGCGGGCGGTTGCGTGACCTGCAACCCGGGCGACAAGCAATGCTCAAGCGCAGGCGGCCCGCAGCTCTGCCAGACCAATGGCACCTGGAAGGACCAAACCGCCTGCGGGACCGGGAATACTTGCTCAGCCGGCGGTTGCGTCTGTATCAAGACAACGTTCTACCGAGACACAGATGGCGACGGCTACGGCACCGTCCTCAACTCGACCTCGGCCTGTTCCGCACCCACAGGCTACGTGTCCAATTCCGACGACTGCGACGACGGCAACGGCACTATCAAGCCCGGCTACGCCATCTGCAACACGGACGGGCGCTATTACTGCGACACCGACGGCACCTTCAAGACCGCCATTTGCAGCGACGGCTGCCCGAGCGGCACCTGTCGTTCCGACGGAACGATAGGGTTGGCGGGCTGGGTCTCCTGTGGCACGAACGCGGTTCGCTGTGCGACCAGCCAAGGCTGTTCGGCACCCTGGGAGGGCGGCGGAGTTGGAAACTGCGGGATCCCAGCGAATGCGGTGTACGCAATTGAGTGCGACGGACCCAGTGATTGCCCTTATGGACAGACTTGTTGTTACGACTCATTCAATGCGGGACATGTGCATACATTTTGCAATTCAGGAACAACATGTCCCGTAGACCTCTCGGTTCCGCCACAGCATTCTTACTCTTCGGTTTGCGATCCGCTCGCGCCCCAGTGCTTCTATCCCAAGACATGCAAACTCTTCTTGGGTGTCTATTCCTGCCTCGAATAGAACGTCGCCAGCCGCCGCCGCTACGGCGCTCGGATCGCAAGCTGCCGAAGACAGTGAGTGGGCCAGCTTGCACCAAAGAGAAAGGGCCTCCATTGGTGGAGGCCCTTTCGGCGGTCGCATCAAGTCAGACTAGTGATTTGACTTGAGGGCGGCTTGCACGGGCGTTCCGATCGCGTTGGGCGCCCCGCTGTAGTCCGAGATGATCTGTGGGAATCCGCAGCCCCATTCGTCCACGATCCAAGCCCATGATGTCCAGCTCATGCCAGCTCCGTCAAACTTGCTGACGTAGTTCGAGTAGATTGAAGCGTCGCAGGTACCGGGATCGACGTGGTTGCTCGCGATATTCGCATTGCCGAACTCCGTGGCGATGACCGGGAGGGTCTTGGCCGGCGTGAGGTATGCGGTGTCGCTATTCGAGTCCTTGAACGAGTAGGGGTGAGTTACATAGGCAATTGCACCCCCAGTTACTGGGTTGGCCACGTAGTAGGAGATGTTGTACGTCCAGTCCGTGCCGCTAACGAGAATCAGATTATTCGCCCCCTGAACCTTTCGGATCGCAGTCACGGTATTTTGCATCCAGGTCTTCAGGCCAGCCGAATCTTGGGTTGGCTCGTTGTAGAGTTCGTAGATGATTCTTCCATCCTGGAAGAATTTATCCGACGCAATCGAGGTCCAGAAGTCAGTGTGCGCCGAGGTCGGCACGCCGGAACTGTCGAAGGCAGTTCCGCCCGACACATAGTGAAGGTCGAAGATCACGTCCATGCCTTCTTGGAGGATCCAATTGATGACGCGCTTGACTTGACGTTGATAGGCCGGTCCACTGCAGGTTGCGCCTCCGGTTGCGGCCCCATTCCAGAGTTTGTCCATCACCGCCAAACGGATGGCGTTGGCTTTCCAGCTCTTCATCCGCTTGACGTCTTCGCGGTCGATTCCAAAGCCCGCGCAATCCCACTCCATCGAGGGGCGCACGAGTCCGCGGATCTTGTACTCCGCGCCGTTGCGCATGATCTTGTTGCCCGTGGTGGTCCAGGTGACGGCCGCGCTGGGCGTGGCCGGCGCATCTTCATTCAAGAAGTGGACGTCATCAATGTAGCAATCAAATTTGTTCGCCGCTGGCGTGCCACTGCGCGGGCTCAAGGGATTCACGTGGATCTGGAATGCCATCAGCTTGCTCTTGTCAACCCCGTTGCCAAAGGTGGTCCCATTGGGATCCTGCAACAATTCAGAGAAGTAGAGCTTGTAATAGCTCCAATCCTTGGTGACGACGGCGTTCTTGATCCCGTACTGATTGCAGGTATTCGCCGAGTAGCTGCATGGGCTTGAGACGACGGATGGGTCTACATCTGCGTCCTGCGTGGCATCGACTGTCTTGAAGAACGCGAACTGAAGATCGCTGCTGCACTTGGCCCAGAACCCAACGCCGGTGTACTTGGATGCATCGTAGGCCAATTTCTTCTTCGTGGTTGCTGTTCGGGCCATGAAGTCGATACCAATACCAACGTAGCCATCCTTGCCCTTGGGGTCGCCGGGCGAAGTAACGTGCAAGGCGCCCTTGCTGCTGCAAGGCCCATGCTGCGTCGAATCGACGGCGAACTTGTTCGCTGAGCTCATGGGATTCCAGGCGCTTGGCGTCTGGGTCATGTTGTACTGATCATTCTGGTCGCCAGATGCGTACGCGTACCAAGACTGTGCGCCGGCGCCGCGTCCTTCCTGGACGTACTGATAGAGCGAGTTCGTTTCGAAGTCTGAGATGACATTGCCCGCGGGAATCGAGACTGAACCGTAGACCGGATCCGTGCATTTCAGGTCAGTCGCCGAAGCGTTGCTTCCACCCGTTGCGTTTCCGCCGGTGCTCGTGCTGCCGCCAGTACCGCTGCTGCCCCCTGCCGGCGATCCGCCTGATGCTGACGAGCCGCCGCTGGCGCCACCTGCGCTCGATGTGCCGCCGGATCCGCCCTGGGGCCCGCTGCCGCCCTGGGCCTGGGTGCCACCCTTGGCCTGCGTGCCGCCTTGGGCCTGGCTGCCACCGTTGGCCTGGGTGCCGCCCTGAGATTGGCTCCCGCCCTGCGCCTGGGTGCCGCCCTGGGCTTGGCTCCCGCCTTGCGGTTGATTGCCGCCGCTGGCTTGACTGCCGCCGCTGGCTTGGCTGCCACCGCTGGCTTGACTGCCACCGCTGGCTTGGCTGCCGCCGCTGGCCTGACTGCCACCGCTGGCTTGGCTGCCGCCCTTGGGTTGGCTGCCACCTTGGGCCTGGCTTCCGCCGGTGGCGGAAGCGCCACCCGAGCCCGACTTTCCGCCGGTGCCGCTGGGATTGTTGTTGCTGCTCGAACTGCATCCGAGGGCCAGCAGCGCGAATGAGAGCCCGCAGGCCCCAATCGCGAATGGCTTGCGCCGTTGGGATCCGAAATTCTTCATGATTCGCTCCTGTTCGTTGGTCGTTCTGGGTTGGAACGGGCGTTGGTTGCCTACACTAACCCGCAAGTAGGCGCGATGTGGAAGTTTCCCCGACAGTCAAGGCGTCTGCGCTGGATGGCCGATGCGCGGGGGCTGCGTATAATTCGCCCATGGCCGAGCCCGCGAGGAAGATTGCCACCTATGACGACGTGCTCGCGGCGCCCCCGCACGTCGTGGCGGAAATTGTGGATGGCGAGCTTTTCCTTTCGCCCAGGCCGGCATCTCGGCACGCGGCCGCCGCCAGTACCCTTAGCGATGAGTTGGGGCCGCCTTTCAAGCGGGGACGGGGCGGTCCCGGGGGCTGGATTATCGTGTACGAGCCAGAGCTGCATTTCGCGAGCAACGTGCTGGTCCCTGATTTGGCGGGCTGGCGGCGCGAACGCATGCCGCTGCTGCCCGACGCGCCTTTTCTCACGATGGCCCCGGACTGGATCTGCGAGGTCCTGTCGCCTGGTTCGGCGCGCCTGGATCGCAAGAAGAAAATGCCTCTCTACGGTGAAGCGGGCGTGCGCAACGCCTGGCTCTTAGATCCGGTGGAGCGCACCCTTGAAGTGTATCGCCTGGCAGACGGCCACTGGTCACTGCTTGCCACCTACGCCGACGACGAACGCGTCCGCGCCGAGCCTTTCGACGCTATCGAACTGGAACTTGGCCTCCTGTGGGCCGACGTAGAGCCGGCGAAGACGCGGTAGGTGGAAAAATCTATTGGCCTTGTCGGCGCGCCGCCCCCGTACTATACCTACTAACCCGATAGATGTTGCGTCCAACTCGCGTCCCATCCCCGCGCAAGCCCATCCGCACTTCGATCCGACGTGGTGTTGTGGCGGCTCTTTGCGGGCTGGCACTTCCTGCCTACGCCGAGGAACCGGCGGCTGAGCCGGCGGCAGCACCGTCGAACGACGACTGCCTGAGTTGCCATTCGAGCGAGCAGGAACGCGCCAAGGGCAAAACCATCGCGGCGGTGACCGACGCCTTGTCGAAGTCGATCCATGGGCAGATCGACGTGGCCTGCGTGGACTGCCACACCGATCCCGCGGCCGCCGACGCTCCTCACCCCGAAAAGCTGGCCAGGGTGACCTGCACCAAATGCCACGAAGACGAAGTTGCCGCCTACAACAACAGCATCCACGCTGCGGCTCGCCGCAGTTCCGCGGACAGCCCGGCGGCGCTTTGCACGGACTGCCATGGCGGCCACGCCATCTTGGGCGCCAAGGATCCGGCGTCGCCCATCAACCACTTCAACCTGCCCGCCACCTGCGGCAAGTGCCACGCCGACCAGTCGATCATCGACAAGGCGAAGATCAAGGTCGGCAACGTGCCGGCCATGTTTCACGACAGCATCCATGGCCAGGCCCTGGAAAAGAGCGGCCTGGTCGTCGCGCCCAACTGTGCCACCTGCCACGGCAACCACGAGATCCGACGCGCCAGCGATCCGAAGAGTCGGGTCAATCGGGCCAACATCCCCAGCACCTGCGGCTCTTGCCACCAGGGAATCATGGCCCTGTATGCGGACAGCATCCATGCAGAGGCGCTGAAGCAGGGCAATCCGCGCGCCGCGGTCTGCGCCGACTGCCACACCGCCCACCAGACCCGGCACGTCGACGCGGCCTGGAAGGTAGGCGTGGTGAAGGAATGCGGCACCTGCCACGAAGAATCCATCCGCAGTTTCCGCGACAGCTTCCACGGCCAGGTCACCTCGCTGGGATTCGAGCGCGCGGCCACCTGCGCCCAGTGCCACGGCTCGCATCGCATCTTCGCCAAGAAAGACCCGCGTTCGACCGTGGCGCCCGCTCACGTGGTTGATACCTGCCGCAAGTGCCATTCCGACGCCTCCGCCAACTTGGCCAAGTACGACCCGCACGCAAACGCGAGGAGCCGCAGCCGCAACGCCGTCCTCTTTTTCACATCGTGGGCAATGAAGCTGCTGCTGCTGGGTGTGTTCAGCTTCTTCGGCATTCACACCCTGCTGTGGTTCATTCGCGAATTGCAGTTGCGGCGGCGCCGAACCGGCGCCTCTGAGAATTCCAATGACTGACCAAGACCGGAAAAACACGCCAGCAGAGCCGCGCTACGTGGTGCGGTTCCAGCGCCGCGAGCGCTTGCTCCATGGCGCCCTCATGGCCAGCTTCTTGACCCTGGCCCTGACCGGTGTGCCTTTGCTGTTCGCGCAGGCGCCGTGGGCCGGCAGGCTGGCACGCATTCTTGGTGGCTACGGCGTTACCGGCAAGCTGCACCGAATGGCTGCGGTTACGTTGGTGACGGTATTCTTCGTGCACCTGCTCGGGTTGCTTAACCGCGTGTTCATCAAACGCGAATTCGGCATCCTGTGGGGACCCGATTCACTGGTGCCGCAGCCACGCGACATCCTGCAGATGATGCAACACTTTCGCTGGTTCGCCGGGCGCGGCCCGCGGCCGCACTTCGATCGCTTCACCTACTGGGAAAAGTTCGACTACTGGGCGGTCTTCTGGGGCATGGCAATCATTGGACTGTCGGGCCTGATGTTGTGGATCCCGGCCACCTTTGCCCACCTGCTGCCCGGCTGGGTGTTCAACATAGCCCTGGTCGTACACGGCGAAGAAGCCCTGATGGCCATGGTGTTCATCTTCACTGTGCATTTCTTCAACGGGCATCTGCGCCCGGACAAATTTCCCATGGACACTGTTATCTTCACGGGCCGCGTTTCCGTCGAAGAATTGCGCCACGAACGCCCCGGCGAATACGAACGATTGGTGGCAAGCGGCAAACTGGAATCACAATTGGTCGGCCCGCCCTCGCGCGAAATCGTAGTGGTCGGCCGGATCATCGGAACTGTGGCGGTCTCCCTGGGCGTGACCATCGCCTCCCTGGCCGTATACGCGCTTTTGCATTAGTTATGCCCGGGGGGGTTCCCAAACCCTCACTCCGGCCGGGTACCGTCGGGTTTCTTGTCCGCCTTCTCGTCGGGCTTGCCCGCCAGGTAGGCCTCGCCGGGACGCCAGGCAGGGGCCACGTTGCCGGCCAGCGCGCCACCCGCACGCTTCACAGCCATCGCCGCGAGACGCGCCATGTGCTGCGCCACCAGGACAAAGCCGATGACAGGCAGGAACACCACGAACAGACCGCCCAGCACCGGCGCCAGCACCAGCACGCCCAGTGCAGGGACACGGAAGTAGCGCTGGTCTGCGGCCCCAACCAGAACGCCGGTCTTGCCGTTGACCGGGACGATCTGCAGCTTGCGCAGATTGAAGTAGAAGCCGCCTTTGACTGTCGATCCGCCGTTTACGGTTGCCATGGTGTTCTCCTTGTCGCTCGCCATCTTCCCTGATCCATTGGTACACCCGCGCGGCAGGGCTCGCCACGGGGCCGGCACCTGGCTAGCGCCGCAAAAAGTCCCGAGGCGACTAGGGAAAACGCCCTACCGGCGGCCGTGAGCCCCAATCCCTACAATACCTACAGGCTTTCCGCAGATGGTTCTTCCACGCCTTGAATCTGCGCGCTATCCTTGGGTTTCTGGCCACTTCTATGCCGAAACGCCATCGAATCAACGTGCTAGCCCGGTCGATGCGAGTTGCCAGCGCTGCTGCAGTGCTCCTCGGGCTCGGCCCAAGCGTGCCGGCTGAGGCCGCGACAACGCCAGCGCCCGGGGCCGCCGAGGAGGCCGAGGGCTGCCTGACCTGCCACAGCGACGAGACCCTCTCGCTGCAGATGGACAGCGGCGAAACCGCGTCGCTCGTGATGAAGCCCGAGGTGCTGGCGGGTTCGGTGCACAAGGCCCTGCGCTGCACCGACTGCCACGCCGGCCTTGACGAAGTTCCCCACGCCGAGCGTCCCCACAAAAACCTGGCACAGTGGAAAACCAGTTTCAGCGAAGTCTGCAAGACCTGCCACTTCGACAATTACACGAAGACGCTGGACAGCGTTCACTATGGGTTGCAGGCGCGCGGCGATGCCTTTGCTCCCAATTGTGTGAAGTGCCACGGCTCACATGAGATGACCAAGCCGGCGCAGCCCCGTTCGCGCATTTCGCAGACCTGCGCCACCTGTCACGAGGGCATCTACGCAAAATACGCGCGCAGCGTACACGGCAAGGCGCTCATCGAGGATGGAAACCAGGACGTGCCGGTGTGTACCGATTGCCACCGCTCGCACGACATCGCGGGCACAAAGGACCGCGCCTGGCTGATGAAAACCCCGGCCCTGTGCGGCCGCTGCCACGCCGACGAAAAACTGATGGGCAAGTACGGTCTGTCGACTGCAGTGCTGTCGAGCTACCTGGCGGATTTCCACGGCACCACCGCTGGCTTCGGCCCCGGGCGCAAGGACGCAGGCGACCAGCGTCTAGTCGCCCTGTGCGTGGACTGTCATGGCATCCACGACATCGCCAAGGTCAAAGACCCTTCGTCGTCGGTCTTCCGCACCAACCTCGCCAAGACCTGCGCCAAGTGCCACGCCAACGCCAGCGCAAACTTCCCCGCTGCCTGGCTGAGCCACTACGAGCCAACCTTCAGCCACGCCCCGCTCGTGTTCTCGGTTCGCCTGTTCTACCGATTCATCATTCCGTTCATTGTGGGCGGCTTGATTCTGCAGATTCTGCTTCACCTCTGGCGCGTGGTGGTCAACCGATGAGTCGCAAGCGCGATCAAGATCAGGTGGTTCGCTTCAGCGGGCCGGAGCGCGTGCAGCACTTCATGGTGATGTTGTTGTTCACCGTGCTGGCGCTGACCGGCTTTCCGCAGAAATACCACGACGCGGGCTGGGCGCGATTTCTGGTGAACACCGTGGGCGGCATCGGTGAAATGCGCTTTGTCCACCGCACCGCCGGTTTGTTGTTCGCGGGTTTGGCGCTGATACACCTGACCACGGCGATTGCCGCTGTGCTGGCCGGGCGTTCGTCGCTCGGCATGGTGCCCACGCGCAAAGACTTTCAGGACACAGTAACCACCCTGCGCTACTACCTGCGCCTGTCGGACGTACGCGCAAAATTCGACCGATTCGACTACCGGGAAAAATTCGAATACTGGGGCATCGTGATCGGCGGGCTCATCATGATCGTGACCGGTTTCGTGCTGCTTTTCCCCATTATGGTTACACAAGTGCTACCGGGCGAAGTGGTCCCAGCGGCCAAGGTGGCCCACAGCAATGAGGGCCTGATGGCGTTCCTGGTGGTAATCACCTGGCACATCTACAACGTACACTTCGCCCCTGAAGTGTTTCCGTTCAACAAGACCATCTTTACCGGGAAGATCGACCGCGAGCGCATGCGCCACGAGCACGCCCTGGAATACGCACGCCGATTTCCGGAAGATGCTGGCGACAGGGGATCTGGCACGCCGACGGCGGAGAATAAGACCGAGGACAAGTAAAATGGCGGGGGTCGGGGCGGAATCGATTGTACACGGCGTAGTCGCCGCCATTGTGGTCGGCCTGCTCCTCCGCCTGCGCCGGGGCGATCCGCCGGGACTGCGTCTGGGTTTTCTGCTCGCGGGCGCGATCGTGCCCCTGCTGTCGGCGCCGATCTTTCACTGGCTGGCACCGGGCCGACTGGATCCCGCGTTTCGCGACGGGCCGGCCCTGTTTTCCGCCAGCCATTTCACTATTCTGGCGCCGGCGGGCGTGCCGCTTCTGCCGGTCTCGCTGGCCCTGCTCGCGTTTGCAGGCACCCTGCTCTTCCTGCGCGATCTGATTCCCTTCCTTTGGGATGCGTCGAAGGGGCGCGCGCACGTGCAGTCGGTCGCGGATGCGGGTGCGATCACAGGCGCGGTCCAACGGGCCGCGGCTGGGCTCGGCATGGTCCCGCCACGGATCTCGCTTCAATCAAGCGAGCATCCGGTGTTGTTGTGCCGCGGGCTTCTGCGCCTGCGTATTGTGGCTTCGACCGCGATTCTCGATGCCCTGACGCCCGACGAACTTGAGGCTGCAGTGGCGCACGAGGTGGCCCATGCGGCGCACCGGGATCCCTTGCTCGGCTGGGGCCTGATGCTGGTGCGGGGCTTGGCCTTCTTCAATCCGGCGGTGCAATTGCTTGCCCGGGCGGCGGTGCACGAGACCGAGCATCGCGCGGATCGTGCAGCCGCTGGCGTGCTGGGTGACGTCGCACCGCTCGTCAGCAGTCTGCACAAGATGTTGGCCGCGGAACGCGGTGGCCGACCCGCGCGACTGACCCACTTCGCGCACCGGCGCGCTTTGGCCGAGAGATGTCGTGCCCTGCAAACAGCGGCCGACGCGACGACGACTGCCGGACCCTGGCACTTGATGGCGACTGTGGCTGGCCTGATTGCGCTGCTTTACCTGGTGGTGGTGTGAAGATGCGCCGGCCTTTCCTGCAGATCGTGGCCGTGTTGCTCGGAGCCGCGGCCGCGCTGCGCGCCGGGGACGCCCTGCCTGGCATTCTCACAGGTGTTCCGCGCGGGGTCGTGGTCTGCACCGCCCTGTCCGAGGCCACGGCGCTGACCGGACTTCGTCTGCAGCTTCCGCCGGCCCTGTCAGTCTACCAGCCCATCTTCCGCGGCATCCGGGCGACGCGCGCACCGCAGGCTGCCCTTGCGGTGACCATGCACGACCCGACCGGGAACACCCTGGCCGTGTTTCGCAGTGCCTTTTCCAGCATCGATCGACGCCTGTTTCAGCCGCTCTTTCCCTTCCACGAGATTGCCATCCAAGTGGCGGGCCGGCCCGCGATGCTGCGGGCTTCGAACCAGCCGGGCGGCCCTGCCGTGCAGGACCTGGAATGGATTGCCAACGGAACGCGGACGGTCCTGCGTTTTGACGGTCCCACACTTGAACTGTTGCGAATCGCCGACCAAATGGCGAGGCTAGAGCCATGACCACCCAGACGGCATTAGAGACAGGCGGCCAGGGCATACGGCGCCGGGTTGCGATTTTGGTGGGGTTCGGGACAGTGGCGCCCATGCTGCTCTTTGCCTGGATGGCGCTGTCCGGATTGGATCGATTCTCTTCGCACCTGCAGGCCCAGCGTCAGTTGCTCGCCGAAAGCCTGGCGTCGTACGTGGACCATGAGCTGCAAGAGAGCCTGGCTTCTCTGTCGACCGCCGCCATGCTGTCTGCCGAGCAATCCGCGGAGGGAGTGCAGAGGGCTTTGCGGGCGGTCTATCTGCGCTCGCACGTGCTCGACGGCATCGTGGTCATGGATCGCGAACGCAATCTGGCCTGGCAGGATTTTCGCCGCCGTCCGGTTCCACGTGGCGCTTTCGCGGAATTGCGCGAGATTGACCAGGTCTTCGCCACCGGCAAGCAACTGGTGGCGCGACTGCCCGAGGATGCGCCGGCGCGAACCCTGTTGCTCGTGCCCCTGCGAGATTTCGCGGGCGGGTTTTCGCGCGTGGTCTGCGCTGTGGTTTCGCCCTCGACATCGGTGTGGTCGTCTATCCTACGGCAGGGGATGCTGGGCAGCTCTTCGGCAGAATTGGTCGACACGCAGGCCGATTCCGCCGCGACAGGTGAGCCCAGCGCAGGTGAAGTCATCGCCCGCGCGCAACTGACCCAAGTGCCCTGGCAAATCGTGCTGCGCCAACCGCGCGGCGAGGTTCTGGCTGCGCTGGCTGGCAGCCGCCCGCTGCTGCTTCTCGCGCCGCCGATCCTCATGGTGCTGGCGCTGGCTTTCGCCTGGGGCGCGGCCCGCAGTGTGACGGTGCCACTGGCCACCTTGGAGCAAGCAGCAGCCCGGATCGCCGCCGGCAACCTGCAAGATGCCGTTCCGCCTCTCGGTGGGGACGAGGTGGGCCGGCTCGGTCGCTCGCTTGAGGTCATGCGCCTCGCGCTCAAAAAGTCGGTCGACGATCTGACCCACTCGCGCGATCTCCTCGAAGAACGGGTGCGCGAACGCACGCGCGACCTGCGCGATCTGCTGACCAAGTTCGTGTCGGCCCAGGAGGACGAGCGCCGGCGTCTGGCGCGCGAACTGCACGATGAAACCTGCCAGACGCTAGCCGCGCTCGGTATGAAACTCGACGCCGCTCTCGCTGCCCCCACGGCCGAGGGTGCGCGTGAGCGACTGACCGAAGCGCGCGTCTTTGCCGGCCGCACCCTGGCGGAGATCCACGGGCTCATCTACGACCTGCGCCCGTCGGTGCTCGACGATCTAGGCCTGTACCCCGCCATCCGCTGGCTGGCCGAACACCACTTGAGTCCAGCCGGCATCGCCTTCCGCTGCGAATCGGCCGAGCCTGCCCACACACTCGGGGCCGAGCAGCAGACCAGCCTGTTCCGCGCCGTCCAAGAGGCGATCCAAAACATCGCCCGCCACTCCGGCGCCGAGACGGTCCTTATCCAGATCGAGGAGAGCGACTGCGCCCTGCAGGTCGAGATCGAGGACGACGGCCGCGGTTTTGATCCCGGCAGCGTGGCCGAACCCGCGCCCTCGGGTCGCGGCCTGGGCTTGCTCGGCATGCGCGAGCGACTGGCGCTGCTTGGCGGATCGGCCGAGGTCATTTCGTCACCCGGCGCGGGCACCCGCGTGGTGCTTTCGGTTCCTTTTGGGCAGGAGATCAGCCGTGGCTAAGACCCGCATCCTCATCGCCGACGATCACGCGCTCGTGCGCGACGGCATCCGCGCCCTGCTTGCCCTGTGCGACGACTTCGAGGTGGTGGGCGAAGCCGCCGACGGGCAAGCCGCCATCGAGGCCTGCCGCACCCTGGATCCCGACGTGGTCCTCATGGACATCAACATGCCCGGTCTGGGCGGCCTGGAAGCCACCCTGACCATCAAGAAGGAAAAGCCGCGCATCCGCATTCTGGTGCTCACCCAATACGACGACCGCGAGTACGTCACGCGCTTCCTCAAAATAGGCGCCTCTGGCTACGTGCTAAAGAAAACCGCGGGCGCCGAACTGGCCGCTGCCATCCGCGCCGTCGAGCGCGGCGGCCTGGTCCTCGATCCACAGATCGCGCGTGAGTTGGTGCAGCCCAACGCCACGCCCGCAGCGCGCGGCGACGGGGCGGCCCTGTACGAGACCCTGACTGACCGGGAAAAGCAGGTACTGCGCCTGGTCGCCGACGGCAAGTCCAACAAAGAAGTGGCGCAGGCCCTAGGAATCAGCGTGAAAACCGCCATGTCCCACCGCGAGCACGTCATGGACAAACTCGACGTCCACAATCGAACCGACCTAGTCAAGCTGGCCCTGAGGCTTGGGGTGATCAAGCTGTAGAATTGACCTGGCTTGCTATGTGGTCCTGGATCGGACCCTCGACTTGCTTTTCGAGCATAGTCGAATAGTTATTCGACTATGTCTGCATACCAGTACCGGCTGAGCTACGTCGAGTGCCAAGCCTCGCTGCTGTCGAATTCCTGATCCACAATCGGACCCGGCGCGTTTTGGATTCTGGGTCGAGAATGCCTGTCTGGCGCACGCCTGGAACGCGGGCCAGCAGCTCTGCTATTGGCGTGAGGAACCGCTGGAGATCGACGCGGTCATGGAAGGAAGTTGGGGAGAGTGGGCGGTCGAGGTGAAGTCTGGCCGGTTCCGTCCGGGCGACCTTGCCGGCCTGCTCGAGTTCGTGCGCCGCTATCCGAAGTTCCGACCGCTGGTCGTGTGCAGTGCGGACGGGCTCGCCGCCGCCGAACGCGCTGGCGTCGCGGCTGTCACCTGGCAGGAGTTTCTGCTGAAAGGTCCGCCCGGGGCGGCCGCCACGCGATCAAGCGCGCGATGACGAACGCGGCCGCGAGGCTATCGTCCCCGCCGGCACCTGGTGGTTGCATGGTTTCGCCGGCGTGAAGTGCGCCGAGCCGGGCGCCACCGCCCCGCCGAGCTGCCCAACAGCAGCTCCCTGCTTCTTCCGCGGCGTCTCGCCAGCGACGGCCTCTGCCTTCGGCGCGAAGACATGGCGGCATTCACGGGCAGATCCGGGTCACCAGCGCCGCGCTATCGAGGTCAACATCGGTGCGGCGCTGTCCAAAGTGTCCCTTCGCGCTTATCGAGGATCCCAATCTTCTTTGTCGGCAGCGCCTCGCGGAGATTTCCGGGCTAGGTGGGCCTCCCGAACCGAAGAAACTCGAGATCCTTCTTCAGAACAGGTTCGAGGCCGCGAAGCCCGTAGATGCTGTCCTGAATGTCCGAAAGGCTCAATGCGAGCATGTGAATGCCGTCTCGCACGAGTAGGTCATGCCTTACAAGTTCGGCATGGTGCTTCTTGTCATCGTCTTCCTCCCCGGTGATGCCCTTCTTGGTGACGATAAGCCCCATCGAATGCCGACCAGTCCTTAGCCGAGTTGAGAACTCGCGGATGACCTGCACATCAACTGGTTTCGTCCAATGCTTGCACTCCGCCAGGAGGTACCCTTCTGGAAGAAAAGCCTCGCAGAAGTCGTCCTTCCGGTGGACGGCAAGAATGTCAGTCTGGGACGATGGGTCCTTGCGTGCCCCGCGCACCTCGAAACCAGGCGTTGCCGACAATAGGAGACTGACGGCTGCCTCGAACAACACGCCTTGCTCAGTCGCCTTGCCTTCTTGCTTCGCGGCCTTCTCTGCTTCGTCGAGCAAGAGTTTCACAAACGGCCTGCCGTCAACCAATTGAGCGTGATCCAGGATCATTTTCTTGTGGGACTTCAGCCAATGCGCGGCGAGCAGTGCCTCGGGGTAGATCGGGGCACCGGGTCGATTCGGTAGGGGCCACGATACCTTTGCGCTCACTGGAGACGCGTTCCAGTTTCCCGCGTTGTTTTGAGCCTCTGAAATGAATGCCTCCGTGTCTTTGGCGCCCCATCTGTTCGAGAGGAGGTGAAATGCGCCCGCTTTGTACCCTGAGTCTTCGCCTAGGACATCTGCAAGCTGAGCGATCATTGAATAGTGCCGCCGCGCGGCTGCATGTCCCAAGGGCTGGGCCAACTGGGCAATTCCGAATGCCGGGTGCGCCAGATTGAGCCGTTCGTTGCGTTTGGCCGATTCCTTCAACGTTTGATCGTAAAACAAATTTGCGAGCGACCATGCCGTCTCGTGGAGGTGAGCGAGAGCCATCACGACGTCATATGTCCTGGTCTGGCTGCCTTCGCGCTCCTGAAACCACTCGAATTCGGTCGGAAGTGGTTGCTTGAAGGCGTGCGCCGCTATCTCTGGAATTCTGGCAACATCACCGTTGATCGAGATGCCGTTCACACCACGCTGGACTTGGATTGAAGAGAGAGTCGGAGGTGCCATCGTGCAACACTACCACGCGTGATACGAGAGCGCCCCGCACTCCGCTGGAGGGTGCCAGACACTTGCTTGAGCGGTTCTTCCTACAGCCCCGACGACGAGACCAACAACCCCGGTGTAGGTTCCAGAGTTTTCATGAGCAACTGGTGCTATCGAGGTCAACATCGGTGCGGCGCTATCGGGTCAGAAATCGAGCTACACTCCGCCAAACTCAAAGCCGTTCGGATTGGCTCGGATCAACTCCAAGGCAGCATCGATCTTGTAGGCAACGACTACTCCCGCGTCATAGTACACGCGTTGCTGCCCATTGGAATCGACGGGGTCGGGGATAGCCTGACCGTTTAGGTCGAGAGTCTCCACCGCAAGGCCCGTACTGATTACCGCCGCCACCTCGAACTGCCCGTCTGTCTTTCGATTGGCAAAGACAACGGGCCCCCCCGACATGCCTTTGTTGGAGTGTCCGTCCAGAAGTACTGTTTCCGCAGCAGGATCCAAGAGCGATGCGACGGCCTTCTTGGCAAAAGGCACTGGCCATTCCCCCGAAGTGGGGTTGAATCCACGCATGGGGAGTACTAGTGGAAACCCAAGCAAGAAGACATCCTGTCCCCAGATGAGATCTTTGGACGCCGCGGTCAGGGGCATGTTCGGACGGGTAAGGAGACGGTCTACTGCGAGCACCGACACATCGATATTGCCGGCCCCATGGCCAGTAAGACGAGTCGGAAATGGCTTCCATGCTCCATGGGTATATAGCTCGATGGTCCCCGAACCCTGGAAGGCCTGGGCCACGTGCCGAGCGGTGACAAGATACTGGCGCCCCAAAACATCTATTGTGAAGGCTGTTCCGTACACCGGGCCGCAGTGAATGAAGAAGACTCGACCAACCAGATTTGACGGGCCATCAGTTGGACTCATGAGACCCAAACAGGCATCTGGCGTTGTCTGCCGGCACGCGCCAAGAAAGGCGAAGGTCGATAGAATCAGGATCGTACGCATTGAGTCCTCCTGGTCGGAAGCAAGCCGTTTGAATCTGGCATTCTTGCGTCGGACCAGCCCCATCTAGCGCTTCGGCCCAGCGTTCGCTACCCGTTGCGCGCGTTCGTGGCCCGCAACTTGGTCGTGCATTTTCGGCGGCCGACGTTTCTGATCGTGCCCAGCCCAGAGACTCTCGCGCTCGCCGGGCGTCGCATGCACCTTCGCGAGTCGGCGGATGGCGAGGTGGAGCTCCACTACCCTCGCAAGGTGTCTCGGATCTGCCCAATGACAAGCCATTCATCCTGTCCGAAAGACATCACCAAGGTTGACCCTCTTCTCGTGAAATCCGCTGCAGACGACCACGATGTGGCGCGCCGGCATCCGAATCTCCCACTGCGATCGGTACCGAACATTCGCCCTCGGCAAGCAACCACCTGCGCGGGCGCACGTCAGGGTTGTGAGACAAGGGGACGGCTCGACTTGCGGCCGCCAGGGGTCAATGGAAGGTCGACGCAGAGGAATGCGGCCGCAAGTCGAGCCGGTCTTTGCCCCA
>Ga0265316_10000507_pt1 | contig 43959 bp, 42 predicted proteins | sample 4522metaG_FD_202092 | JGI IMG/M metagenome (GOLD analysis project Ga0265316, IMG submission 202092) | Rhizosphere microbial communities from Carex aquatilis grown in University of Washington, Seatle, WA, United States - 4-5-22 metaG | ecosystem: Host-associated > Plants > Roots > Rhizosphere >... | reverse complement strand
GCGCGCAAACCTACGTGGCCAAGACCAGTGGTTTCTTCAGCGGGACCGTGGGTGGGGCGACCAAAATCGTCGACGGCTACGACCTGAACGGGACGTCGCATGCCCAGTACCAGACGGGCGCCAATGCTCTTGTCCAATCGGCGGCGTTCGTGGGACCCGCGGGCGTGGGCGCCATGAGCAGCCCGACCTACCAGACCTTCGTCAACGACGCCTATGGCGTGCTGGTGACGGGGAAGGCCGTGGTCGGTGGCACCTACTACGACGACTCGTGGATGGTGATGTCGCTGCTCACGATGACGGCCAATTTCCTCGACTACACGAAGATCTAGTTCAAGCCGTCGCACGGCGCGAATTCGCTAGATTCCTGGTCGGGTTTCGGCGCAAAATAGTCCCCGCGCCGGACCTGGTGTCGCACGCACTTCACGCATTCGATGCCGTCTAGACACCGGGCCTGGCCAGCGAAGGTCCCCAATTGGCTGTAGTATCGGGGCCGTCGTTCTGAAACAAGCGAAGTTCAGTTTGTGGCCCAGGGGATCGATATTGCCGGAGGTAGATGGGAAGACGTCGCCCCAAGGTTTTGATCGTCGATGGAAACAAGGAGACATCCCTTGCTCTCCACCGCGTTCTCTTTGACAGCAACGAGCACTTCGACGTCCTGCTTGCAGCGTCGGCTGACGTGGCGCGTGATATCATGCGCGATATTGGTATCGACGTTCTGGTCACGGACGTGGACTTGCCCGGGGCCAGCGGCGTGGATCTGGTGTGCTGGGGGGCCATCGAATTTCCCGAGACGCTGTTCGTGGTGCAAACCAGCGACGATATCAGCGAGCTACAGCAGCGCATGGCCGGCCTTGGCTGCCTGCGTCTAATGCCAAAGCCCAGTGAGCCAAAAGAAGTGCTAAAGATCGTGCACGAAGCGCTCGATTGCATACACCGCCTATCCGGGTGCTTTTCGGCCCTTTCCGCCGCCGACCTAATTCAAATGCTTTGCCTAGCCCAACGGACAGCCGCGCTTCGTATCACCGCCCATGGCGAGGCCGGCACCGTGATGGTGAAGGAAGGCAAACTCTTGCACGCGGCTTGGGGCGCGCTTGTCGGGCATGAAGCCCTCTGTGCCATCCTGGACGCCCAGGACGGCGTGTTCCGGACCACGCCCCTGCCCGACGACGTGGAGCCGAACATCCACACGAACTGGCAATACGCCCTGATGGAGGCCGTGCGCATGCTCGACGAGAGGACCAACTCGTCGCCACGTCAGAGCGGATCTTTTCCGGCTATTCGCGTGGAGGATTGCGTGCTCGACAAGATGTCCCCGCGCAGCGGCGATGAACCGATCGAGCGCCGGGGCTTGAATCTGCTGGTCGCCACGGAGGCGCGCAAGGCGCCGCGGCCGGCTGGCGCGGCGTCGTCGCTGGTGGACAAGGGATTTGCGGCCCTGCGCGCCGGTAATGTAGAAGAAGCGCGCCAGTGCTGGCTGGCCGCCAAAGAGCTCGATCCCGAGAACCGTTCCCTGGATCTCAACCTGAAAAAACTAGAGAGCAAGGCGATTCGCTAGAACAGCGCGGTTGCGCGCATTCCTGGCTGTTGCCTGGCGTATTGCCCAGATAGGAGGACAGTATGGGTCCGTCTGAAACAAGAGATGAATTGCAAGGCCTGCTGGTAGTCATGGCCTCGCTGTCGCATGGGCTTGAACAAGTCCTCGGCCGCGGCGCCGAGACCGTGACTTTTCGTGCGGGCAAGACCGTGGGGCTCAAGAGCGGTGTCACCCAGCAGGAAAGCGACATCCTGATCGCGCTCGGCAAGGTCGGCGAGGCGCTCAAGGCCCACGGCATCGAATGGCCGTTCGAAGCGTGGAAGCCAGCCTCGGAAAAGAGCTTTATCTACGAGAAGGACGGCAAACAGGCCGTGAAGCTGGTGTTCCGCAACTGCATGGTCCGCTGTGCCCTGTTCCGCTATGGGCACGAGCAGAAGCAATCGCTGTGCATGATGAACCACGGCCTGTTTTGCGGGTACGTGCAAAAGATCACCGGCAAGCGCGCCGAGCTGGACATCTTGCACGCCGGGGAAAACGCCTGTCTCAAAGAGCTCTTGTTGCAAGGCTAGGAGGACTGCGATGGCCAAAGTCACCGTATCGTTTGAATGGCTCTCTGGCTGCTCGGGCTGCGAGCTTTCCATTGTCGATCTACATGAGCGTTTGCTTGCCGTGCTGGACGAGATCGACATCGTCCGCCTGCCCATTTTAATGGATGTGAAGGACTACCCCAAGGCGGCGCTTGGCATCATCACCGGTGCCTTGCGCACGGATCACGACGTGGAATGCGCGAAGAAGATGCGCGCCAGTTGCAGCGCGATTTTGGCTTTTGGCACGTGTGGCGTGTACGGCGGACCGCAGGGGTCGGGTTACGCGCACAAACAAAGCGAGCTGGCCGAGACAGCCTTCGTGAAGAATCCGACCACGTCCACGCACTTCGTGCCGGACAAGGGATTGCCGAAGCTGCTCGAAGAAGGCGTGCTGCCGCTCGATGCCGCGATTCCCGTGGACCTGTATTTGCCCGGCTGTCCGCCGCACGCGTTCTACGTCTTCGAAGCACTGAAATCCGTTCTGCACGGCAAGCCACCCGAGTTCGGCGAGCACAACGTGTGTTTCCATTGCGACCGTCACATGAAACACACGGACGTCGCGGCCGTGCGCCGAGTGCACGAGGGACCGATAGAGCAGGACACTTGCTTCCTTTCGCAAGGGATCTTGTGCATGGGCAGCGCCACGCTCGACCGCTGCCGCGGCGCTTGTCCGACCCGGGGCATGCCGTGTTCCGGGTGCACGGGCCCGTCGGAAGCCATCGTGCTTGAACCCAATCGCGACATCCGCACCGAGATCGCCACGCGCATGTCCATGATGACCAAGATCCCCAAGGCCAAGATCACCACCGAGATCGAAAAGCAGGCCAAGACCTACTACGCCTACGCCATGGCCTCGCCGGTCTTCCGCCAGAAACCGACGTTTCTTCTCAGGCGCTGGATCGCGCAGCAAGGAGCAGCCCGATGAGCCGGCAACTGACCATCAATCCCGTTACGCGCATCGAGGGCCACGCCAAGGTGCACATCGAAATCGGCGACGACGGCAAGGTTGACGCCGCCACGTTGCACGTGCTCGAATTCCGCGGCTTCGAACGCTTCGTGCAAGGCATGCAGGCCGAACTGATGCCGACCCTGACCACGCGCATCTGCGGGACCTGTCCGCACGCGCACCACCTGGTCGCGGCCAAGTGTTTGGACACTATTTTCTCAGCGCCGCCGCCCAAGGCGGCCTTGCTGCTGCGCCAGTTGCTCAACTGCGGCAGCATGATCCATTCGCACGCCATTCACTTCTTTGCCCTGGCCGGCCCCGATCTTTTCCTCGGCCAGTCGAGCCCGGTGGCCAAACGCAATCTCGTAGGTCTGCTCGAAGCCGCGCCCGAGCTGGCCAAGAAGGCTTTGCGCCTGCGCAGCATCGGGCAGACCATCGTCGAGATCGTCGGTGGCCGGGGTACGCACCCGGTGACGGCGGTGGCGGGCGGCATGTCCTTCGCGCTCACCGCGCAGAACCACGACACGCTGAAGAAGTTGGCGGCCGAGGCGCTAAAGCTGGCGCAGGTCGTGCTGGTCGCGGGCAAGAAGGCGCTGCTCAAGGATCCTGAATTGCTAACTCGCTTGCCCCTGGCGACAAACGACATGGGAACCTTACAGGGCAAGAACCTCGATCTCTACGACGGCAAGCTGCGCGTGCGCCGCCCCGACGGAACCGTGGTTCTGGATTTTGCCGCCGCCGACTACGCCACCCATCTCGTCGAAGAGGCGCTGCCGCACAGCTACGGCAAGCAGATCTTGCTCAAGGACGCTAGCGGCGCTACGCAACCCTACCGCGTCGGTCCCTTGGCCCGGCTCAACTGCGCCGAAGCGACAGGTACCAAGCTTGCCGACGCGGCCCTGGCCGAATTCAAGACCGCGTGTGGAAATCCCTCGCGCCAGATCGTGGCCGGGCACTGGGCGCGACTCGTGGAACTGCTCCACTGCGCGGAAAAGGCCGTGGCCATGCTGCAAGACGAGGCCATCCAGTCGCCCGACGTGCGCACGGCGCCGGGGGCGATCAACCGGCACGGCGTGGCCCACGTCGAGGCCCCGCGCGGGGTGCTTATCCACGACTACCACGTCGACCAGAACGCCCTCATCGAGTCGGCCAATTTCCTCGTGGCCACCCAACACAACATCGCCAGCATCAACACCACCATCAAGAACGCGGCCACGCTCCTGCTCGGCAAGAGCGACGCCGAATTGCTTGACGGCGTGGAATTCGCAATTCGTTGCTATGACCCGTGCCTGTCCTGCTCCACCCACCGCGTGGGGCAAATGCCAATGGAAGTCCATGTGTGGCAGGACGGCCAAACCATCCGCACGGCGAGGAGGTGACCTATGCCCACGGTTCAAATCGAAGAAGCCGGATGCCGCGACTGTGGTTTGTGCATCGAGATCTGCCCGACCAAGGTCTTTGAAGAGGAATCGTCAAAGAAACTGGCCAAGGTCGTGCGCCAAGAGGACTGCATCGGCTGCACCTCGTGCGTGTATCTGTGCCCCTCGCGCTGCCTGAGCGTGACCGACACGAAACTGCAGCGGCCGTTCCATCGCATGGAAAGCAACGCCGCCCTGGTGTCGCGTTTCCTGCAACAAGTCCCTGCGACGGAGCAGCTATCCCAGGCTGACTACGACGAGGCGCTCAAGGACACCCATGTACGGCTCAAGGCCCTGGCCGACGCGCTCAAGGAAATCATGGGGCGCGGGCAGAAGGCGGTCGGCCGCTCGGCCGGCAACCTGGCTGCCGCGCACATGCCCGAAATGTATGAAACCACCCAAATGGCCGATCTGCTGGCTGGCCTGCGCCGCCGTTTCGTCCACGCATTCGAATTCGAGGCCAAGATCGAAGCGGACGGCTCGGCCGTCACCTTGACCTTCCCGAACTGTGCCTTGCACAAGGTGGTGGCCGCACAGGGCGAGATCGTGGGCACCGCCAACCTGTGCGACCTGTTCCACGAGTACGTCGCCGGTCTCATCAGCGCGTTCTCGGGAAAGAGCTACGCCGTCGCGACCGTCGCCACCGTCGGCCAGTGCACGATGAAATTCCAGATCCGCAATTAACATCAATCTAGGAGGAATGGACCATGGCTTCTCGTACAGAAAAAATGCAGGACATCTTGCGCGGCCTTCGTGGGGCATCGCCCGACATCATCGGCGCCGCGGTGGTCAGTATCGACGGCTTTATCGTGGCCTCGGTGTTGCCCAGCGAAGTCGATGAAGAACTGGTTTCAGGCATGGCGGCGGCCATGCTCGGCGTCGGCGAACGTATTTCGTCCGAACTCATGGCCTCGGTCATGGAACAGGTCTACGTGCGCAGCGAAAAGGGCTACGTGGTGCTGAACGCCGTGGGTGCCGACTCGGTGCTGGTGGTGCTGACCAGCAAGGATGCCAAGCTCGGCCTGGTGTTTATCGAGGTCAAGCGGCGCTGCGCGGAATTGACCAAGGTCATCGCTGCTTCCGCCTAGGGGCAACCATGACGGCGTCGGGGTTCGCGCGCCGATCCGATGTTGCCGATGGTGCCGGTGGTGGGGCAGCCCAAGTCTCTTCGTCCGTGCGCTACGCGCTGGCAGCCCTACTGCTGCTCGTGGGTATTGGCAACTTGGCGGCCATCGATTTCGTGCTCCTGCCTCGCTACCTCGCCGGGGCCACGAGCATGGGTTCGCTCCCACCGCCGAGTCTGTCCGTGGCCGCCACCCCGACGGCCATCGTGCCCGCGTTGCCGCCGCCGAGTCCGCCCGTGGCCGACACGGGCGAAGCCGAAGTACCCGCGCTGCCGCCGCCTGCGAATCCACCCGTGGTCGAGGCACCCGCGCGCACGGAGCCCGCTGCGCCACCACCCGCTGAACCGCCAGCCGCAGCCGCCGCAACAGCGGATCTCGCCGAACACGAGTTCGCCCACCTGCTCTTTGCCAGGAACACGACCTGGCTGTCGCCGGAGGCGCGGGAAATCCTCGCCCGGTTGGCGGCAACCCTTGCGGAGAACCCCGGCCGGCGCGTGGTGTTTGGCGGACACACGGACAATGTCGGCCCCGAAGACCTCAATCGCGCACTGTCGCTGGCGCGTGCGCGAAAGAGCGCTCGCTGGCTGGAAGGGCGTGGCATCGATCCCGAACGCATCGAGATTCAGGGCTTCGGCTCGACCCGCCCGTTGGCAGGCGACCGCTCGCCCGAGGCCCAGGCGCGCAACCGAAGGGTCGAGATCGACCTTCGCTAAAGGTTCAACATGTCGCTGCTCTCTCTGCTCATCATTTCTGGCCTCATCGCCGCTGTGGCCTTCTTCCTGGCCGGCTTCCTGCTGCGCTCTCCACGCAGGGGCAGCGTGGATTCGGGTAAGGAGACACAAGAGCGCGAGGCTTTGGCGGGCGAACAACTCGGCGGGGAGCAAAACCTTTTCGAAGCGGCCCTTGCCCAGGCCAGGGCCGAGTGCGAGCGCGAAGCGGAAAAACGGGGCCTGGCCGAGCGCGAGCGAGACAGCGCGCGGGCCGAGGCCGAGCGTCTGTCCGCCAAGGAGCGAACCCTGGCCGAACGACTGCGTAGCGCCGAAGATCAGAATCGCGCGGCGTTTGAACGCGAGGAAAAGAACGCCGAGGCCTGGGCGGCACAACTGCAGGCCAGCAAGGACGAGCAGAAGCGCCTGGATCACGCCCTCCACGAAGAATTGGACCAACTCCGCGGCAAGACCGGCAATCAGGAGGCTGAACTTGTTCGTTTGGTCAAGGAATTGGAGCAGCAGCGCAGCGAGGCCGGCACGCAGCAGGCGGAACGAGATCGCCTGCAAGCCAGTTTGATCGAGGAACGGGGCAAGCACGAGGCGGAGCGCGCTCGGCTGAGTGAAGAGCGCGATCGACACCAGACCAGGGTTCGGGAACTGGACCAGTCACTTGAAGAGCTAAGAGCGCGCAGCCAGCAGCAGGTACAGGACGCAGCCCAAGAGTGCGAGCGTCTGCAAAGCGCACTCTTGGCGGCCGAAGAGCGCGAGCGCGCGATGCTTGTTCGCCTCGTCGAGGGCGAGACTTCGGAACATGGGCAAGCCGCCGCGGCCGAGGAAGCATTGCGGGCGTTGCAGGCGGAAAAGCAGCAACTCACTCTTCAGATTCAGCGGGCCGAGGCCGCGGCGCAGAGCGAACGCGAGGCGCACCAGGATCTTGCCATTCGCCTACGCGCCTTGGAGGAAGCTGTCGCGCATGAACGCGAGCAAGGCCGGACCGCAGTCGAAGCTTTGCGCGTGGCCGAAGCGCGCCTTGCCGATCTCGATCGCGTGGTCCAAGAGAACTCGGAACTGCGCGAGCAACAAGCCGAGGCCGCGCGCGAGGCCAAGTGGCAGGCCGGGCGCGAGGACGAAGCCAAGGATGTGAAGGTCGAGTTGGCCGCGGCCCAGGCCAAGCTGGTCGAACTCGGACAGACGCTTGAGGAGAACCGCAAGCTGCGCGACGAGGCGGCCGAGTTGCGCCAGCACCAGGAGGCAAGCGGCGAGTTGGAGCGCCTGACGGCCGCGCACAAGCAGCTGCGTCTCGACGCCGAGCTGATGGCGCGGCGGCTGCAAGATCTGATGCAGGATCGCACCGAGCTGGTTTCCCTGCGCGCCCAGGCCGCGGAGGCCGCGTCGCTGGTCGAGGAGGTTGCGTACCTGCGCCGGCGGGAAAAGGATCTGGAGGCGCAGCTTTATGCCAGCGGTCTCTATGCCAGCCGCGAGATGCCAGCCGTGAGCGGCGAGGTTCTGGGGCAAACCCCGGTCTCGGATATGGAAACCAACCTGCATTCGCTGGTGGGCGCTGGTGGTCCGCGCACAGCGGTCTTGGCCGATGCTCAGGGGTTTCTCATCGCCAGCGCCGGCGAATCCGCGGCCCAGGAAGGCCTGGCGGCGTTCGCCGCCGTGGCCGGCGAGATGGTTTCGCGCGCGCGCATGCTGCTGCCGCTGGCCGAGGTGGATTCGGTGCGGGTCACCGACACGAACAGCATGGTGCTCACCTGTCATCTCTTCAACAGCGCGGGCGAGGGCCTCGGCGTGGCCACCCTTGGACCGGGTGAACCCGAAGCAACCATCACCGCGCGCGCCATCGTCGAACTGTCCGCCATCGTGTCAGGCGCCGAGCCCACGGTGGATCCAGAACCGGAACCACCGGGCTAGATTTGCCGTTCAGCACTATTGGTCGACGTTCTTCCTGTTGATCACCGCGTTCGACTTGAAAAAGCGAATCGGTACGGTTTTGACCTTCCTTGCCCCTTCACGCGCTAGGGCCGCGCCAGCAAAATCGTCACCGGGTCGGTGCCGTGACCGCGTCTCTGTTCACCCACGGCGCTTGCCTGGGGCCACCCTTTCATGCGTCACCTTCTCGGGCCTGAACAGGATGCTCTCTGGTCGAGGTCCGTTCCAGATTCGACAGCCGTGGAACGAGAACCAGTAGCCGGGGGCCGCGTGTTGAACCCAGAAAGGAAGAGCAACTACATCATCCGGAAGATGGTATCCGGCAAGGCCAAGACGAGGACGGAAGCGGCGAATGGTCTCCTGTGCCCCTTCAAGTGCTTGCCGTTCGGCCCCTTCAATGTCCATCTTGATGAAGTCGACATGTTTTAGAGCTAGCTCAGTCACAATGTGGTCGATGGTAGTGAGAGCGACACGGGGCCCTTCGGGCGTCGCTTTGCCCAAAATGAGGCTGTCTTCCGCGGAATCCGACGACACGTTCAACGTCATCGTGTCGTCCTTGTTCCAGACGCCCTTTGGGTAGACGACGACTTTTCCCACTCGAATCTCGTCAGAGAAATTGCGACGAAGGCTTTCTAGGTTCTCGGGGGCAATCTCGATCGCGACAACTTTGCTGGCACCGGCAGCCAACGCGCGACGTGTTTCGGTGCCGACGTGGGCGCCGCAGTCGAGGACCGTATCGCCTGGATGAATCTCCGATTCCACGTCACCCCTTCCGCCGTACGAACCTTCCGACTCCTCTGCCAGAATATAGGTGACGTTGGCAATGTTGTTTCCAGTTGGCATCCAAAACGCACCGGCGGGAGTTTGCCAGCGCTCTTGGTGGGCCGTCAGGTCGGTTTCTATGAGCACGGATTCGGCCAGGAACCTGGCAGCCAATACAGCCTTGCGCCGATCTAGTTCTTTGCCCTCCCGTGCGAGACAAGCGGGAGCCGGTGCAACCGGTGAAGCCGGTGCAGGGGGCCGAGTAGCCGGGTCTTGCGGACGTGCTTTCAGCGCCGAGACTTGTTCCCGAAGATCCTTCAAATAACAAACAGCCAGCCATCCGGCGACAACACCGATCCCCAAGAGGATCCCAACGAGAACTATCAAAATACGTCGGTTCATTTTTGGGCTAACCTTTCTGAATCATTCAACGGGGAGCATAGGCATCATGGAAGTACGGTTCGCTGATCTTACGCGAATGTCGCCGCGGCGGATCGTCCGCTGTAACGGCCGTATGGGTCAGCCGGCCACCGGCCGAGGGATGAAGTTGACCGAGTCTGCGTGGCCGGACACACCAGAGGGTGAGGCGTGATGACGCGTCTAGGAAAGAGGGCTTCTGCGGACTTCTGTTCCGACGAGGTCATGGTGGGCTAGACTGCTGCGCGTGGTTGACTCAACGTCATCGGCTGCCGGACGCGGCGGCAAGGGAGTCGTGCTGGGGATTGCCACCACCATCGCCATCAGCGTCGTTCTTTTCTTCGCCGACATTCATTCCAATCCGGCCTACTACGTCGACGAAGCGACCAACGCATCCCTTGGCCGGGCGAAGCTGGAGTCGCTTCTCTCCCGCGCGCCCATGAGGATCGGCCCCGCTCGCTACGCGGACTATCCGCGCATGAGCGGCTACACTCTCTTGGTGGGGTTGATTGGCAAAGCCACCCGCAATCCGGGCTTCGCCTCGCGGTATCTTTCCGGAATCTGCGGCGTCGCGTTTGCAGTCCTCGTGCTGCTGGTCGCAAGAAAGCAGCTCGCAAGCCGCCTCGCGGTCGCCGTGGTGGTGGGCACTTTTCTCACATCGAACGTCGCCCTTATCGAGTTTCGTTACGGCTTCAACGGCGCGCTGGTTGCGGTCTCTCTCATGGCGACCTACGGCTTCTCACTGCTTCTTCTCTCAGGCGAGGGCGCCACCTTCAGAAAACGTGTCCTGTGGACCCTGGGCGCAAGCCTGGCATCCTGCCTCACCCTGATGAACGAGTTGTTCTCCGGGGCCACCGCGAGCCTCCTGTTCGTGGCGATGATGGCGGTCCACGGTTTGGGCGCCCGTCGCCGCGACAGAAGGGAACTGCTCCTCATCGCCATTCCTATCTTATTCCTGCTCGTAGCCACCGCGCTTCTCTTTTCCAACCCGCTCTTCGGTGAAGAAATCAAGCGCATGCTCGGACCCAGAAATCCCGTCGGCCAACTGACGCTCAAGGGATTCTATGGGAGCCTCATGGGGGCTTTTTCCGGAAACCGTCTCTTGCGCTGTGAATGGGTCTTCCTGTCGGTCGCCATGATCTCGGTGGTCTGCGCGATTGTCTCGCTGGCCCGAAGCAAACGCGTCTTGCAGCTTCTCGCCTTTGGCGAGCTTTTGGGGCCATTCGTTCTGGTCACGTCGGTCATCGGGGACGTCCACTTCTACATCCGGGCGATCAGCATGTACTTCCCGGTGTTCTTTGCTTCAGTCATCCTGGTGGTAGGCAGCGCGGAAAAGACGGATCTCTGGCAGAAGTTCCGCCATTCCCGAGGGGCGCTCGCGGCGTGCATCTGCCTGGGCGCGGCCCTGATGGTGGGGGCCGCCGATCGGATCCAGGGCACCCAGGCTTACTTCGCCCAGCCGCAGAAGTATTTCAACGACATCCCCTTTGACGCCAGCTTCGAGCAAGTGTCGGCGCAGGTGACGGCTTTGGTCCCGAAAGATCAGCTGGTGTTGGCGCCCCCCCATCTCCTTCCTTTTCTCGACCACCCGTACACCACCGAATATTTCCTGAGTCAGCTGTGCGCTGGCCGGCGCCACCCGATCTTCGCCCCGAACGCCGACGTCTTGCAAAGACTGCTCTACCCCTGTCGGCTCGCGGACGTTCACGTGGCTGTCCTGCACCCGGTCTTCTACGAATTCGACGCCCAGATTTGGGAGGATGGCCCCGCAGTGTTGAAAAACATTGTGACGACCTGGACGCTTATTGGTTCGGCGGGTGCTTTTGCGATCTACAAGAATCCGACCCCCTCGTCACCAAGCGTGAGCCCGATCAACTACGGACAGATCGGGGCAACCCCAACCGGGGTCCAATAGCTCACGCGAGCTACTGCGGGGGCGAGAGGAGACCGCTGGGCAGCGGAACCTGGAGCAAAGCCTCGTGGTCGACTTGTACCTGGGTCCGATGTTGCAGTGCTTTGGTCAGCGCGATCCTTTTCCGATCCACGAGCAGCCGCTTGAGCTGGGCGCGAATTTCCGCGGCGGCCTCGCTTGGCGTGGGCGTGTAGGCAGGCACCCGTTGCACGAGCTTGAGCACGTGAAAACCGCGCTCGCTCGGGACCACATCCGAAACGTCGTACAGGTTGGCAAGGGCAAACGCCGCATCGACGAGGGCCTTGGGATAGACGGAGGATTTCTGGTCGATGAAGCCCAGGTCACCGCCATAGGCCCGCGAAACTGGATCTTCACTGTGCTTCGCGACCAGTGCTTGAAACGCATCGAGATCGCTTCGCTCGCCAACCCGAGCCTGGGCCACGGCCTTTTCCGCAACCGCTCGGTCGCGGGTGAATATCTGCAGCACGCGGACTTGCTTGGGCTTGGTCATTTCCTCAAGGTGATCGATGTAGTAGCGCTCGACGTCGGCGTCCGAAATTCCGGAAGTCTCGTTCGAGGATTTCACCTCGTCCTGCAGCATGCGCGCGATCATTTCACCCCTCACCGCCGGATCTCGATCGTAGCCCCGCCGCAGGCTCTCTTGCACCATGGCCTCCTCCTTGAGCAGAATGCCCAGCAAGTATTTTCTTCGCTCGAGATCCGTGCTGGTCGAGGCCACCTGGCCACGGACCAAGGGGGCCAGTGCCGGGGCTCGTGCCTGGATCTCGCTTGCCCTGATCGGGACTGTTCCCACCCGAGCGACGATGGCGTCTTTGGGCGTGGAACCAGAGCTGCAAGCCGAAATGGCTAAAATCGATAAGACATGAACCGGAATCCGCATGGGGTCGCTCCTAGTCTCCGCTTTCGCATCCGGCGCGAGGAACGCTTCCCACCGCGTAGACGATGTGGGCGAAGGGCCGCTTGCCCGACGGGGGAAGTTGTTCTTCCCCCAGACAGAATAGGTGCAGCATCGCCAACGCCAGTCCCTGCCAGCGCGCTTGCTTGACCTGCTCGCGCTTGGCTTGCGAAAGCGTCAATCCGGGTGGGAAGGGAGGCATGTCGACATAGCCCCTGTCCTCCAGCACGAAACCAGCCGGTGCCATGAGCCCGCTCAGGTCGTCGAGCGAAAGTGAGCTCAAGTGCGAGCGGGTGGCATGGGCGCGGTTGCCCGCGTTGGGCGCGAACAGGGCGATTCGGCGGGCGACGCGCGCAAGGCCAGCCACGAAACGATCGCGCGTGGCTTGATCCAGACGCTGCACGACCTCGCACGACAGGGCCAGATCGAACGGAGGATCGGGAACGTCGGCGATTGCGTCGAGCGACACGTGCCACATGACCAGTCGGGGCGAGAGGCGCGCCCGCGCCAACGCTTGCTCGAACTTGGCCAGGGCCTCTGCGCGTTCGTCGGCAACGACCAATTCGGCGTCCAAGGCCGAGGCCAAGGCAGCGAAGTCCAAGCTGGAACCGTATTTCTCAGGCAACCCCGCGATGAGCAGACGCCTTACGCCCGGAAGGATCGTGCGGATCGCTCGCCACTTTGCCAGATACTCGTACGCAGTGCCCACGCCTTCTCCCTCGGCGAGCGCGATCGGGAGGTACTCAGCCAAGCGCCGGCCAAGGCCACGCGTGCCGACGGCTCGGTACCAGGCGTAGGTTTCGCGCATGCCGCCGGCCAAGTCGCGCACGGGTGCAAAGCCCAGTTCACGATGCGTGGCCGAGCTGTCATACACACGCTGGCAGGTCATATTGTCGATGCGTGCGGCTGACAGAGGCGGTTGTGCACCCGCCAGGCCGAAGAGAGACTCCAGCCCGGCGGCGGCTTTCCGCGCAAGGTGCTTGGGCAGGTGGAGCGATCCGGAACGACTCCCGACCACGTCCGCGAAGATCCTGACCGTTTCCGCCACACAGTATTGATGCCCGGTGAATCCGAAGCACCGAGCTCCCTCGAAAGGAAGGTCGAGCGCGCGTACCGCCAGCTCGACCACGTCCGAAACATGAATAAGTGGCACCATGAGGTTGTCACCCTCGCCGAAGATGGGAAAAGCGCCCAGGCGCACCAAGCGCAACATGGTCGGGATCTCGGAAGCGACGTCCCCAGGGCCGTAGACTTGAGCGGGGCGCAGAATCGCCAGCGGGACGCGATGAAGGGCACACCAGTCTTCGGCCTCTCGCTCGCTTTCGTACTTGGCGATCTCGTGCGGGCTAACGGGCTGGCAGGGCGTGTCCTCGCGCACGACCACGCCGTCGCGGATCCCTTGGGCAGAGACGCTGCTAAAGAGCAGCAACTTGCGCGGCGGCCGAGGCAGGGCCGCCAGCAGGTTGCGGGTTGTCTCGACGTTCAAGCGGCGCAAGTCCGCGAGTCCCGATTCAGTGACCGTGGAGACGCGGCCGCCGCCCGCTAGGTGGAAAACAGCATCGATATCCGCGGGCAAGCCCGCGAGCGTGGCGGGATCGAGGAGGTCGGCGCGCCAGTCTCGCCCTCCGGCCGAGCTGACCTGGGCACGCCCCCGATCGCGCACTAGGCACGTGACCGTGTGCCCGTCGCGCACAAGGCGACGCAAGAGATGCAGGCCAATGAAGCCACTGGCTCCCGTCATGAGGATGTGCATGCGCGCGATTGTACTTCAGGGTCCCTTGGGCGGAGCGCCTGTCTGCCTAACGCAGGCAACGATCTCCTTGGCCAAGAGGACCAGCGCTGTCGCCAAAGCAGCCAGGAAGAGGATGCCGAGGAAGGGGAGCCTCGGGCGCGTGAAGGCAAGATCTACGCGTCCGACCCGTCGTGCGCGCGGTTCGGGCGCGGAGGGCAGAGCGGAGGGCAGGGTAAGGCCCATGAGACCCCGGGCCGTCGGATGCACCGCCAAGTCGGCGCCATCCAAGGTGGCATGCCACCAAGGATGGAAGGACTCGGCGATAAGCACCTCGCCGTCAGTGCCGCTCGGCACATCAAATACGATGTGCTCATCCCGAGGTCGCTGGTAAGGAAGCGTGTGCGGCCCGCCAGTGGCTTCGTCTTCGATGCGGACGAAGGCATCTTCGCGCCAAAGCGTGTTGCGCAAGACGAAGAAGTAGCCCGCACGTGCAACTGGCAAAAGGTCGCGGCTGCGTGTGAGCTGCTGGAATCCAAGGTCGCCGGTGACGATGTATTTCACATTGGCCTCTGCGAGGCCCTGCAACACCGACCTCATTTGATGGCCAGCGGCCTCGTCGCCTAGCGGAGCGCGAAGCAAAGACTCTACCGCGGAGGTGAGCCCGCCATAGGCCTCCGCCAGGAAGCCACCCCCCCATCGCGTCGCGGTCCACAGCACCCAAGAATAGAGTGCGGGCTTCTTGTGAAATGTGTCGGCGTAGCCGAAGTAGGCGTTCGATTCGAGATAAGGGTACCAAGCGTAGCGGGCTTCGATCGGATCGGATTGAAGTATCCCGCCGAGCACCTCGTAGGACTGCCGAAGGGCCGCCGGCACCTTGGGCTGGTCGTCGGGGTCGAGATAGGGGCTCGCCTGCAGAATTGCGACCACGGTGGCGAGAGTTGCGGCCAACCTGAATGCGCGCGTCGAGCGCGCCGCCAGTCCGTCGAGCGCGATGGCGGAAAGCAGCGCTAGAAGCAGGGGCGCGTTCACGGTGAGAAACCAAAGCGGGTTTCTCATCGCGCTGTAGGGGGGAACCAGGTGCAGCACCTTGAAGGGGCTCGCGAACAGCACCGCCGTCACGCCGAGGACGAACAGGAGCGCAGCCCGAGGACCGAAGCGGCGCGAGGCCAGCCAGGTGAGCGCGCCGAAGACAGCAGCCAGCAATCCGCAGACCATGAACCTCGGGGCGCCAGGAATCGCCATGCCCAGGAGGTTCCAGCTCGAAAGGGCGATAGAGTTCCGCCCCATCGCGAGCAGGACGAGCACGACCAGGATGCTCCAGAAGATGAAAGCGCGAGACCGATCTGCCTTGTCCGCGCGGATCTTGACGAGCGCGATTGCCGCCAAGGCAACTGGGGCAAATCCAAGCTGGATGTGGACGATAGGCGAGAGCCCGCCACGCATGGGCTCGCTCCGGAGGAGGTCGAAGAGCTGAAGGGGATGGAAAAGCTGAAAGCTGTTGATCGTGGGCCATAACTTGAAGCCATCGGCAACCTTCGGCGGTGCCTCGCTCATCAAAAGAAAGTTGCCGAGATCGAGGAGCGCGGGCACCACCCAATAGGCGCAAAGCCCGGCCAAAAGCAGGGCCGCAAATCCGAGGTGGAGCAAGCCGCTCGGCCAGCGATTTCGCAAACGCCATAGTTCGAAGCCGGCGAATGCGGCCAAGAGCGGCACCGCGGTGGCCGTGCGTTCGTTGTCCGACCAAAGCATCATGAACATGGCCAACGCCGCCGCGGCTGAGACGCCAGGCCGTCGCTCGCGAATCGCGCGCACCAAGAGCCAGAGCGCGAGCGGGAGAAAGAAGTAGGTTTGCGCGACCGTCCAATGCCCAGTGAACGACCACTCCGACAAGTGCAGCGGGGCAATGAGGTACAGCGAGGCGCCGAGCGCGGCGGCAAGCTTGTTCTCGGTGTAGAGGCGGGCGAGCAGGTAGCAAGGCAAGACCGAGAGCGAGTGAAAAAGCGTGTAGCTCGCCTTGGCAGCCGAGGTCAGATCGCCTCCGTTGAGATACGAGCCCAGGATGCTCGGCAAGAAGAGCATTAGGTCTAGCTGTTGCAGGCTGGTCGAGTGCCCCATCGCCGCGCGCCGGTTCCAGTCGGGGATGACCCCGTGGCGCAGTGGGCCGGCAAACAGGTCGGCCCAATAGAGGTCACCGACGAAGTCTCTGCTTGGGACTCCGGCCAGACATCCGACGGCGACAATCGCCGCAGTGGCAAGACAAGCAAGAATGCACAGGAAAGCCGTGCGTTGGCCGGTCGTCGTTGTCCGCGTCGTCCCTGACTCTTGCATTCCAATACGCTTTTCTGTACGGCAAGCGAACGTCCGCTAGTGTTGTGGAACTCTACTTGAAGTCTCGGTGTAGGCATAGAAAGTCCATCCTGCTTTCGGGGCAATCACATGATTTCGCCGCAAGCCAGACGTCGTTGTTTGATCTCGGGCGTGATAAGGTGACGACGCTGTCCATGACTTCCCCTGCCGGCTTGCGAGTGAGCGCGTGTGTGACTGCGTACAACGAAGAGCGGAACATCCGGAAGCTGTTGCGTTCGTTGCTCGGTCAAAAGGTCGATCCCCACGTCCTTTGCGAGGTGGTGGTGGTGGCCAGCGGCTGCACCGATGGTACGGTCGCCGAGGTGCAAGACCTCGCCCAAGGCGATGCGCGGCTCAAGCTCATTGTTCAGGACGCCCGCATGGGCAAGGCATCGGCGATCAACGCCTACGGACGCGAGCGCGATCCAACAGCCGATGTGGTGGCCGTGGTCAGCGCGGATCTGATTCTGCAGCCCGGCTGCCTGTTTCTCCTGCTGCAGCGCCTGGCCAGTCGCCCCCAGGTGGGCATGGTGGGTCCCCGGCCCGTGCCCACTAATCCGCGCGGCCGGTTGATGGGCAACATGGTGGGGTTCCTGTGGCAACTTCATCACGACATTGCCAGCGAGTCGCCCAAGCTTGGCGAGGTCGTCATGGTGCGCTCCTCCCTGGTTCGTCCGATTCCCGAGGATTCGCCCGTCGACGAGGCCACCTTGGAAGCGAGCGTGGTCGCCGGCGGTCACGCCCTGTCCTACGTTCCGGAAGCCGTGGTGGCCAATCGGGGGCCGGACAACATTCGTGAGTACTTCGGACAGCGCCGCCGGATCGCGGCGGGGCACTTCTGGTTGCGCCGACGCACCGGCTATTCCGTGCCTACCCTGGACGTAAAACGGATCGCGAAGAAGGCTGTTGGCTACCTCACCTTCGCCGAGCCTCTGACGGACGCGTCCTATGTCGCCGCTGCTCTGATCGAAGGGGCGGCGCGGGCGCTCGGCTACTTCGACTACAAGCGCGAGTACAACCACGCGATTTGGAGAGTCGCGTCCTCCACCCGGGATGTGATGCCAGCGGAGGAAGGATCACGGCCAGGGGTTGGCAAGGATGGCACCTAGCCCGAGCGAAACGGAGGTCGCCCAAAATCAGTCGCCACGGTGGCGACTCGACCGCGAAGCCACGGTGGTGCTGCTGGTCTCGGTGCTGTTTACGCTCCCCATTTGGTTGGGCACCCACCCGCCCATGGCTGATTATCCCCAGCACCTGTCGATGGCTTCTATCCTGCGCTGGTACCACGATCCAGCGCGACACTTGGTCGAGAACTACACCTTCGCGTATTCTCGTCCCAACACGGCTTTCGTCTTCCTCGTTGCGGTGCTGTCGTATGTCGTTCCGCTCGGGATCGCGGGCCAGCTACTCATGGCGGTCGCGATTGTGGCGACGGGGCTCGGCGGGATGGCCTTGGCCAGACACGCCGGTCGGCCCGGCTGGTATGGGCTTTTCGCCCTGATCGCAGTCTACAACTACGCCTTCTTTTTCGGTTTCGTGAACTACGTTCTGGCGGCGCCGCTGTTTGTCTACGGCGTCGTGCTCGCGGATCGCTTGCTCGGCCGGCCCATGGGTTGGCGTTCGTGGATGGCCCTCGCCAGTTATGGAGCTTCTTTCTACTTCGTTCATCTCCAGGTCTTGTTCCTTTTCGTTTGCGTGGTGGGTTGGCTGGCGTTGCTTCATTCGCGTCGCTGGCGGGACATGCTGCCGGTTTGCTCCGCGATGCTGCCTGCTCTTCTCCTCGGTGCCTATCACTTCCTTGACCGCGATCCGCAGGCTTTTCGCTATCGCGAGCGGCAGATCTATTTCGATTTCAGTGAAAACGACCTGACCGTCGACAGGCTCATTGCCATTCCACGATTCAGTTTTGGCGAGCACCTCCACGATGCCCAGTGGCTCGTGTTCATTGTAGCGCTGCTCGCTATCCTCTGGCTCTTTCACCTCAAGCGCCCGGCCGATGGCTCGCCGACTCCCGCACACGAAGAGGGTGTGTGGACACGGACGCGAAGCATGCTCTGGCGGCATCGCTTCGTGAGCCTTGCTGTGTGGATCTTGGCCAGCTACTTGTTCATTCCCGGAACCTTCATTGGGTGTTACGTCTACCAGCGCTTGGTGGCCCTACTGTGGTTCCTCCTCCCAGCCCTGCTTCCCCGAGTCGACGCTTCCCGAGCGGGACTTGCCAAGGCCTTGCTTGGGGCCACGGTGGCTGCTCAACTTCTGGTGGTGTCCGACCGTGCCCGTGCGTTCGATGAGGAAGCGCGGGATGGCTACGACCTGATCCAGCAAACCGAACCAGGTAAGAGTCTGATCGCGCTCGCGCTCGCGGAGCCAGATCCAACCTCCGATTCACCGTCGTTGTTTCTGCACTTCGCGGGGTACTACCTCGCGGCCAAAGGCGGACGCATCAACAGTTCATTCTCCGAGTTGTACGTCTCACCCGTTCAGCTTAGGCCCGGCCTGGAATTCGAGGATCTACAAACGACGGTTTCGGAGTTTACGCCCCTCTTGTTTCGCTTCGGAGACTTCGGATACCATTTCGACTATTTCTTGTTCCACGGTGATTTCGCGAAGCTGTCATCCATCTTTGGCCACGGAATGCCGAAGTTGACGTGGAAAGTCCAGGGCGAATGGGCGCTGCTGTGGCGAAAACCGGTTGCGCTCTTACCTCGGTGAAAGATGGGCTACTTTTCTAGAATCACGGTCGTGGGCGCCGACGGGATCGTCGGTGGCACCTTGGCCACCGCGCTCGACGCCAACCGGGTCTTGCACGGTCCCGGCCGCGGCTTTCCGCGGGAAGTGGCCGCGCGCGACGGTGCCTCGCTCATCGCGGGCAGCGCCGTCGTCGTCAACGCTCAGGGCCTGCGCCAAGATGGATCGCTTTCTCGCGAAGCCTTCAAGGCCACGCATGTGGACGCAACCAGGCGCTTGGTCGCCCAGATGGCCCCTGGATCCACGCTGGTGCATATTTCGAGCGCGGCGGTGCTCGGACGACCCCAGGGCCGTGTGGCGGGTCGTGCCGAGCCCGCGCCGGACAGTTTCCCCATGCCGGACTACGCCAGGATCAAATACGAATCCGAGCGCGTGGCGATCGAGGAAGGCATTCGCCGTGGCCTTGCCGTCGTGGTTCTTCGGCCCGCCGTGGTGTGCGCCTCCCCGCTCGACGGAATGCTGCTGAGTCTGGCAAATTGGATGAGGCGCGGATTGCTCCTGGAATTCTTGCCCGGCCAGGCGGTCCACCATTTCTGTTCGGGAAAACTCCTCGCTGCCGTGGGGCGCGCGGTAGCCGAGCGATCGTGGCATCCTGGCCACGCGACAGTTTTCACGGTCGCGGATCCCTTTACCGTCAGCAACCACGATCTCGCGCAAGCCTTGATCCTACGGTGGGGGCGACCCCATGGCACGTTTCCGCTTCCCGTCCGCGGCGCGAGTCTTGCCCTGCGCTCTCTCGCCGGTATCCCAGGCATGGCTCCGCGGATCTCCAGCATGGCGAGCACCCTCGGCGTCATCGTGCTCGACGTCGAATATCAGGTGGATGAGACCTTCGACGAGCTTGGCCTGGATCGGGCAGAATTCGGACGCGCCCAGACCTTCGACAAGGTGCTCGACGAAGAGGCTCGGCTCGACGCTCGCCCTAGTGCCGAACACGTGTTGGTTGTCGGCGCTACCGGAGGCGTTGGCAGCGCCTTGCTCGGCGAACTGGAGAGCCGTGGCAAGAGGGTTTCGCTCATCGGCCGATCCGCGGTTCCGGGTTTCGCCGGTTGGCAACGCACCACGGATGTGGCAAATGCGGACTGGTTTAGTCTGTTGGCCGAGGTCGATGCGCACGATCCGATCGATGCCGTCGTCTTCGTGGCGGGCACGGGCGCGTTCGGCCCCGCGGCCTATGTGCCCGAGGCTGCCGCACGCGAGATCCTGGAGCTGAATTTCTGGTCGGTCGCGCGCTTGGCCACCGCGGCCGCCGAGCGCTGGGGCGCCCAGCGCCGACGGGGTGGGTTCGTGGCGGTGCTGTCGTTGGCCGCCCTGCGAGGCATGCCGTTCGAGGCGCACTATGGTGCTTCCAAGGCGGCGGCGGCACGTTTTCTCCAGGCGCTACAGTTCGAGTATCCGCACTCGATTCGCATCGATGTTATCTACCCAGGTTCGATCGACACGCCCTTTCGCAGCCGAATTCCACATTTTGGCGTGACGTCCGACGATACCGCCCGCGACGGTGATTCCCCTGGGCAAACCGTCAAAGCCATCATCGATTTGCTGGAAGGCCGTCCGGGATCCCGGACCGTGGGGACCAAAGCCCGGGCCATCGCCGTCCTCGATCGCATCTCACCGCACATCTACGATCAACTGGTGCGAAGACGAATGGGGGCATTCCTGCGCAACCGAAGCTATCCTCTAGGACGCTGAGGCGCTCAACTCTTCATGCCACATTCCCCTGCACGCAAACTTCCCCTGCTCGCACACCTGGCTGGTTACCGGCTGAGCCACGCGACCGCGCGCCGGCCGGGCCTGCCGGTGAACCTCACGGTTTCGGTGACCTATTCATGTCCGTCGCGCTGCCTGACCTGCGGCATTTGGCAGAAGAAGGTGGAGAATCTAACGCTCGACGAATACGCGCGGGTGTTTCCTTCGTTCGAGAAGGTGCCGGTCTGGGTGACCATTTCCGGCGGCGACCAGTTTCTTCGCCCCGATCTCGATCGCATCGTCGAGCGCATTCGCAAGGACATCGAGCCCAAGATCATCAACATTCCGATGAACGGAATCATCACCGGCCGGATCTTTTCGCTGCTTCCGCGCATCGCCGAATTCTCGCGCGGATCCCAACTGGTGCTTAATCTCTCGGCCGATGAGGTGGGTGAAGCCCACGATCGCATGCGCGGCGCGCCTGGGAACTTCGCCAAACTGCTCGACGTCGCCCGCCTCATCCGCGACCTCAAGCGCAGTCACGACCATATCGTCCTTGGCGTCCACACCGTGATCTCCAAGGCCAACGTCGAACGCATTCCCGAAATCGAGCGCGAATTGCGCAGGATCTTCGCGCCCGACTCGTACATCACCGAGGTCGCCGAAAAACGCGTAGAGCTGGCGACCATGGAGCGCGATATCACACCCAGTCCGGAGGCCTATCGCAAAGCGGTGGATCATCTGCGCCGGACCATCGCAAGCTCGCGATCTTGGCGGCCGGTGGCGCGCCTGGTGCAATCGCTGCGCTACGAGTACTACGACCTGGCCGCGCGTATCCTTGAAGAGCGCCGCCAGGTCATCGACTGCTACGCGGGCCTGGCCAGTGCTCACCTTGCGCCCGATGGCCACGTGTGGGGGTGCTGCGTTCGCGCCGAGTCGCTCGGCAACGTGCGGGATCACGACTACGATTTTCGGGCAGTTTGGCATTCGAGCCGCGCCGACGCGTTTCGCGCCAGCGTGAAGAATCACGAGTGCGCCTGCCCCTTGGCGAACGCCAGTTACACCAACCTGCTGGTCGATCCGGGATCCCTATTGCGCGTGGTGCGCAACCTGGTCTCGGTGGGCTAGATGCCCGGCCATGTCCTCGCCAGCCGAGATCCCTGATCAGGAGAGCCCGATAAAGGAGGCGAGCGTGCCGCCGGAGCGCTCGGACGGCAAGCATCTGGCACGCGCAGAGAGCATCGCCGTGGTGGGACTCGTGGCAAGCGCGCTTTACGTGCTGTCCGTGTCCTGGCGCCGATGGCCCGATGCAGTCATCGATGCTGGACACCAACTGTACACGGCCTGGCGCTTGAGCGAGGGAGCCTTGCTCTATCGCGATGTGGGCTGCCTCTATGGCCCACTGTCGTCGTACGTGAATGCTCTGCTCTTCCGTGTGTTTGGGCCGGGGATGATGGTGCTTGTCTGGGCCAATTTGGTGGTGTACGCGGCTATCCTATTTCTCAGCTATCGCTTGTTTCGCGCCGCCTACGGCGCGCTGGGTGCTTTTGTCGTCTGCGGCCTCTTTGTCTGGATCTTTTCGTTCAATCAGCTCGTCCCCGTCGGCAATTACACCTACGCCTTGCCTTACGCCCACGAAAGCACCCACGGGATCCTCATCACGTTGTTGCTCGTTGGGGCCGCCGAGCGTTGGATTCACCAGGCTCGCACCGCGCAGGCGTTTGGCCTTGGCCTGCTGTGCGGCCTTTGCCTCATCCTCAAGCCCGAGTTCATGCTCGCCAGTGGTCTCGTCATGGTCGCGGCGGTGGGCATGCGCTGGCGGCTAGGGAAACCATTGCGCCTAGCGGAGATCTTGGCGTGGATGCTGGCCGCCCTCGCTCCCATGGCATTCTTTCTCGGGTGGTTCTGGCGGCACATGCCGCTTTCGGCTGCTTTCCGCTCGGCCAATCAGGCCTGGTGGACGGTTCTTGTCCAAGGTGTTCACGCCCAGGTCTGGCAAAGCTTCGCAGGCACCGACGCGCCTGTGAACCATCTTGTTTCCTTGCTGCTCGCCAGTGCCACGTTTCTAGGTGGCGTGGTCTTACTGTGGCTCGGCGCTCGTCTCGTCGCTCGGGGAGTTGTGGCGGGGGCTCTGCTCGTGGCGCTGCCCTGCGCACTGGCTGTGTCGCAAGTGGACTGGATGCGGGCGGCTTCGTTCGTGCCCTTGACTCTCCTGTTGGTAGTGGCGGCGCGACTCGTCGGCCTTTTCCGACCGGGCCGATCGGCATGGCTGGGACGGGACAGTCTGGGGTTGCTACTTTCCCTCGCCGCGCTCGCGCTTCTTGCGCGAATGTTCCTCAATCCTCGCGTCTACCATTTCGGTTTCTACCAGGCCGCTTTGGCAACTATGGTGGTGGTGGCCGAGCTGAGTGCGCTGCTTCGGCGCGCGACCAGCACAAGCCGAATCGCCGTGGGGGTTACCGCGGCCTGCGCGGGGCTGGTGCTGTGCGCGGCCTGCGTCGACCTCCATCTTCGCGCGCGGCAGTTCTACTCACTGCGCACCCTCCCGGTAGGTGCTGGACGGGATCGGTTTCTTGCCTTCTCTCCCCGGCAAGACGCCGACGGCCTAATGGTCAAATCCGTGGTCGAGGAGCTACATCGCTTGCCAAGCGAAGGGCGCTTGCTGGTCGTGCCCGAAGGGCTCATGGTCAACTACCTGGCCCGGCGCAAGAGCCCGGTGGTCGAATGGATCTTCATCGATCTCACGTTGGCGAACGGGGCGGAAACCCGACTGGTCGAGCGACTGGCAGCCGATCCGCCCGACTATGTCGTGCTGCTAAGCCGGGATCTGCGCGAACATGGGATTGCGAGATTCGGCGCGTCCGGACAGCCGGGTCATGAATTGCTCGCGTATTTCGGCCGTCGCTACCGGATTCTGCGCCAATTCGGCGGCGATCCTTTCGACGTAGACACGCGTGGGGCTTGGCTCATGGGCCTCGTTCAACCGTGAACACACTGGCGATTCTTCCGGCCGCCACAAGCTCGGCGTTTGCGCCGACAACGCGCAGGACGGCTTCCACCGCATCCGGGATTGCTGCTTCGACCTGCGGAGTGAGCTCGGTTCCGTATTCGCCGAACGCGACACCTTCCACGCCGACGAAGTGTAGCGTGGCTGGCGCGCGGTCTGGGGCCAGGCGATGGGCTAGTTCCATCAATTCGGCGATACCGATGGTGTGCGAAGCCGAGGCGCCCGCACTGTAGCGTTCGATGGCGTGGCCTTCCAGGGTTACGCAGGTTCCCGGCGCGCGCCCCGTGCTCATGGCGTCGACCAGCACGACGTGCCCGGCCTCGGCGACGACGTCGAGCAGATCGAAGCCAAGCTGAGGCGCAAGCTCGACGCGTACGTCGGCGGGCAGGGGCAGTGCCATCAGGATTCGCCCGACGCGAATACCGACGCCGTCGTCCCGGACCAGTTCGTTGCCGAGGCAGAGAATGCGTGTACTCATGGGTTCCTATCGTTGTGCGCTGCCAGAGCACGAATGTGCTTGGCGATGGCGGGGAGGCTTTCGCTGCTTGGGAGGATGATGAGCGGCGCGAGGGTGCGTGCAAGGTAGTCGCTGCGGCTTGGCTCATCGAGGTCGGCGAACAGAATCGCGGGTACGGTGGCGCCGGCGCCGCGCAGGGCGCGCAGGATCAGGATGCCTTGAATCTCGGCCAGGCGACGGCGTTCGCCAGCCGACAGCCCCGCTCGGGTTGCGCCGGTTTCGTCTACGAGATCCGTGGAATTCGTGCGGCGAAAATCGAGGTCGAGGAGAATGCCCAAGGCTCCGGCGCCGAGCAGGCGCGCAGCCTCGGCGTGGGTGCTTGCCCGCTGGAACTCGATTTCTCGATCGAGCAGGCGAGCAAAGCGTGTCGTGTACTCGTCGCCATCCTCGCATACAACGAGCGCGGGCCGGGGATTCACGATCTCACCTCGGCCGCCGGGAACGCCGCGCCTATGGATTTCACGAACGGGGCGGCCTCCTCCCGCACGATCATGTAGCCGCTCCAGCGCCGGACCAGGTCGCGCACGATGCCGAGGCCGCGCTGGCTATCCCGCTGCTCGATATCGTCGAGCGAGAGCGTACCCTTGGCCGAATCAGCGACGAGCAGCGAAACCATGCGCCGGCCGGTGACGTCGCGATCCATGTCGACCCGAAGCAGAATGCGCGCATCTTGGGCGCCCCGAACCGCGGTCGCGGCGTTGCGCAGAAGATTGACGGCGATAGAGGCCATCGCCGGCTCGGCGACCGGCACGGCCAGATCGAGATCCGCGATCATGATGGCTGGAGTCGTCCAACCCGCCTGACCCATTTCGACTTCGACCGCGCGGATCCACATCGCCAGTTGGCTGGGGTGCACGGCGGTACGTGGACCGGTGGCCAGCAAGTGCGCCAAGCGAGGCGCGTGGATCTCGCGAAAGTCGCGGTCGAGGTCCAGCAACTCGTCGGTTGAACCTTGCGAACCATCCGAACTCTGGCCGCGCAGGCATCGCTCCGCGCGGAGGAAGTCACGCGCAAGTTCGCCCAGGACAGGTTCGCGCAGCATGGGGCGCAAGGGGATGCCGAGCGCGCGTGCCCGATCCGTAAGCTGTGCGTACAGATCGAGCAGGGCCTTGGACAAGGGCACTGGCTCCTGGATGGCGCGGGCGATCTCCGCGCGCGAGGTTTCCGTGGCCAGGCCAAGCGCGCTGGCCCGGTGCTTGAGCAGGTCGTGGCGAATCTCGGCCACCACGCGGGCTAGCTCGGGAAAGAGATCGGGCTTCTTGGCGAGGGCGCGCGCGAGCGTGGCCCCGCGCAAGCGCGCGCGCAGCCAGAGCAGTGCCACCACGCCGGCCAGTGCCGCAAGCGCGATGGCCAACTGGGTATTCCGTCTGGATTCACGGGCGCGCTCCGTGGCCGCCGCGAACTCTATCTCGCGCACCAGGGCCTCCGCCGGTCCGCGCATGCTGTCGTCGGCCTCTGATTCCGCCAGAAACGTACGCGCCCATGCCGCCGCATCCTGCGTGCGCCCGCGGTGCTTCTCGATGCGGGCAAGGGCCCAGGCTGCCGCGGGCACTCCCGCCTGCCGGGCCCGGCGCAGATAGGTTTCGAGCGCGGTGGCTTGGGTTTCGGGCAAGCGCGCGGCGAGGAGCGAAAGGCGCAAGAGGGCATCCTGGCCGGCGGTCTTGCCACCAAGATCGTCCGCGGCCAAGCGATGGCAGACGAGCGCCTGGGCCACGTCGCCCGTGTACTCGCGGATTCGTCCCAGCTCGACGAGCGTGGCAGCGGGAAGTCCGGCCCGGCACGGTCCGCCAAGCACGCGTTCGGCCGCCTCTGGCCGGTCGGCCAGAAGCAACCGGCGGGCCTCGCGCAGAGCCGCATCGCCGTGGGCGACACCCGCGAGCAGGGTTGAACGCAGCATACGCGCCTCATCGAGGTGCGCGGGGTTGGCGTAGGTCGTGACGTAGATTTGCAGGTCGGCCAGCGCGCCAGCGCGATCCCCCTCGCGCGAGCGCAACAGGGCGCGGCCGAATCGGCCCTCGGCGGCGCCGCGCTCGATCGCGCGATCGAGCCAGGGCCGGACCAGGGCCGCGGCATCGCCGCGCGAGCCTAGCAGCAGCGTTGCCAAACGCGCGAGCGCGGAGCCATCATTCCAGATCGCCTTGATGCTGGCCTGGGGCACTCTGCCTGAAACTGCAAAGCTGGCCGCGATGGCCTCGACGAACTGGGGCGATTCGGCCAGGGCTTGCGCCAGCAGCACCTTGGCCATTTCGGGCGCGTCCTGATCGATCCAGCGCTGGGCCTCCTCGAGTAGCTCGCGCGCCTTGCCCGACGGTGGCGGCGATTCCGGTTGCCGCATTTCGCCCTCGCTGGCGCGGCGGCGCTCTGCCACCTGACGGCGCAGTTCACGCAGGTCATCCCAGGTCGGCTCCAGCACCAGCGCGCGCCGCAAGGCCTCCTCGGCGCGACCGGATTCGAGCGCGCCTCCATGTTTGGCCAGGATGGTACCGTAAAGGCGCCACGCCTCGGCTTCGGACGGCCGGAACTGCAAGAGCAGAGAAAGCTCGGCGACTGCCTGATCGTGCCGCCCGAGTGCTTCGAGGGCACGGCCGCGCAAAAGCCGCGCCCTGGCCCATCCTGGCTTGCTCGCAATTAGGCCACCGACTTGTTCGAGGGCCGCCTCAGTCTTGCCTTCGCGCAGCTTGTCTTCGGCGGCGCGCAGGGCCTGCCGTTCGGATTGGCCGAGCATGGGCGTGGGCCAATCGTCGAGGGCAAGCGCAGCCTCGTCCGCGGCGATGCTGGTCATCAGGTCACGCGCGCGCTGGCCCACGTTCTCGGGCAAAGCCAAGAAAGGTCCGAGCAAGGCGCGCGCCTCGTCGAGCTTGCCCACGCTGCGCTGGAAGTTGGCCAGCGCCAGGGTGAGCGCGGCTTTCCCGCGCTCGTTGTCCGAGACGCTGGCGAGGCCGCGCCGAAGCAGCCCCACAATTTCGTCTGCTCGCTGAAAGCGCTCGGGCGACTCGGCGAGCAGCTCGGCTAGGTTGGCGTAGGCGTAGAAGCGCTTGGGATCGAGTTCGATGGCCCTGCGCAGGTACGTCTCCGCTTCGTGCGTCTTGCCCTGCTTGCCAAGCGCGAAGCCCAGGTCGGTCGCAATCGCCGCGCTGCTGGCTTTGGCCGCGAAGGCGGAGCGCAGTTCGGCCACCGCGGCTTCGGCATTGCCCTGGCGCAGCTTGGTCAGCCCAGCCGCCACGTGGCCCTGGGCATGCGTCGCTGATTCGGTGGGGAGGCCTCCGTCCTGCGCCCGCGAGAAGAGCGGCCAGCCGGCCAAGATCGCCGTGGTTGCTAGCACCCCCAGGCGCATCATGTCCCTCGCAACTCGCGCAGGCGCAGGCCGAGTTGATTCAGGCGCAGGTGAACTTGCCTGGCCGTGCCCTTGTCACCGAGCAACTCGTGCGCCATCTTGGCCAGGTCGCCATTCGTCGCGACGTACAAGCTGCGCAGGTACTGCCGTTCGACGTCGGCGGAAAGGCGGGCGAAGCTGGCCGCGCGCGGAAGCTCGATTTCGATGCGTCGGCCCCGGTCGCCCGCTGACGGAGGGCGGGCTGGGCGAACCTCGCGTTCGCTGGCCCCGCGCAGAAGGCGCAGAACCAGGGCGTCCGGGATGGTCAGGATGGCGGGAGCGCGGGGTGCTGGTGCCGCGTCGACGGCGGTGTCGAGGTGGCTGGAGATCGCATGCACGAGGGCGTTGACCGCGAATAGGCGCAGCTCGCGCACGTTGCCCGGCCAGTCGTGTTCGGCCAGATGGGACAAGGCTGCGCGGCTCAAAAACACGCTGAAACCGTCGGGTGCTGCTTCGTGCGCTTTGGGGCGGCCGAAGAACACGCGCGACGCCTCGTCGTGAAAATCCCGCACCGTCGGAAACCGGGCCAGGTACTGCCGCACCAATGCGCGCAGCCCGTCCGAGCGCAGGGTTTCGAGCAGCACGAAGCGGGTCAGCTCGGGCAGATCTTGAAGGCGTTCGCGCAGCGGCGGCACGCGCAGTCGCGTGGCCGGATCCAAGCGCATGTAGAGATCGTTGCGAAAGCGGCCCTGGCGAACCAGCCCGGCAAGATCCTGGTTGGTCGCGGCCACCAGTTTGGGCGCCGCGGGTCGCGGTTTGCTGTCGCCCAGGCGCGTGACCTGGCCGCGTTCGAGCACCAGCAAAAGCTGGCGCTGCAGTTCCAGATCCAAATTGGCAATCTCGTCGAGAAACAGCGTGCCGCCGTGGGCTTGCTCAAAAACTCCGGCGTGATCTTCGATGGCCCCGGTATAGGCCCCGCGCCGTGTGCCGAATAGATGCGCAGGCAGAAGCGACGCCGGAATGGTGGACAGATCGGTCACCACCAGCGGACCCTTGGCGCCCGAACGCGGGTGGATCACGTGCTCGGCCAGAAAGCTCTTGCCGGTACCGGTTTCGCCCTCGACGAGCACGGGCAGGGGCGAGCGCGCGAGAATGTCGATCGAGCGGCGCAACTCGGCCACGGCGGGGCTCTTGCCCCAGAACACAGCGCCCTCTTGCACGCTTAAATTGGTGGCCAAGGCGCGCATGATCTCAGCGGCCAAGCTGCGCGAGTCCACGATCTCGTTGGCGCAGAAATAGACCAAGGGGTCGCGTGTTCCAGCGCTGCCGAGTTCGGTGTCGGTGGTGGTGAGCATGACGACCGGCAGGCTGGGCCAGTCCTGGCGCAGGCGTTCGAGGATGAGCAGCCCCTGGTGGCGGCGCAGGTTTTCGACAGCCTGGCGGCGGGCCTTGGACTCGGCCGGCAGATCGGATTTGTCTTCGGGCAGAAGGCGATTTTCGGGCACGGCGAAGTGCAGATCGAGGATCACCAGGTCGGGCAACGTCGCTGACTTGCGCAGCACCTCGGCCGCTTCGCCATAGTCGTGCGCGCACTTGAGCGGGCAGCCGCGCTCGCGTTCTTCACAGACCTGGCAAGGGATCGGACGATCGCATCTCGTCAGATAGTCGAACTGGGGAAGCTGCCGGTGGCACATGGCCACGGTTTCGTCGCGATCGTCGACGACCAGAATCTTGGGCACAGGTCACCTTCCCTTCCCTTGCACGTGCACGTGTCCTTGCACTTTCACTTGGCGTGCCAGCTCGTCGAACGCCGCTTCCAGAGCCAGCACGGGTTCAAGTCGCTGGGTCCGCGCGCCGGCCTCGGCGGTCGCGAGCGCCCCGGCAAAGGCGCGGAAAGCCTCGTCGGGAATGCCCGCTGGCGCATCGGCCCGCAAGGCCTGCCACAGCTCGCTTGCGCCGATGGGCTGGCCTTCTTCGTCGACAAGCTTGGCCACAAGTTCACCTGCGTTCACCGGGCCGCCGAGGTCACGTCGATCGCGCGCCGGCCATAGCATGCGTTTCACCAGGTCGTGGCGAACCCGGGCCAGCCATGCCACCGCAGTCAAAGCCATGAAATATGTATAAACGATATCCAGATTCATAGACAAACATTCGGTCCGGCCTCTGTGTTCTTTGTGTCCTCTCTGTTGGCCATCAGGATTCTGTCTGGCACGGGCGCTGCAAAGGCTAGGGGTATCCAACCAAAGGAGATCCCCATGATGATGATGACCGGACTCGCGTTCTTTCTTTCCGCAGCCTCCATTCCTGGCGACGTCGCCATTGCCGCCAACCCCGAGGTCAAGCTGGCACTCGGCTACAAGGTCAAGGATCGCCAGATCGAAGCCGAGAGCGCCGAACACTGCTATCAACCGGGCGAAACCGTGATCGCGTGGACTCAGATTTCCGGCCTGTCCTCGGGTTTTGTCGAACACGCCTGGTTCCGCAACGGCGAGGAGGTGGCTCGCCACTACCTGCCGGTTGGCTCGGGCCGAAGCTGGCGGACCTGGTCACGCCACAAGTTGCAGACCGGTGAGTACAAGGTGCAAGTGCTCGGGCCAGGTGGGAAGGAACTGGCCGTGAGCACCTTCAGCGCAAAAGTCTGCGATTGAAGAGGCACGCCCGATGGGCCTCCCGGATCCGCGCCAGTCGTGGCACCATGCCCTGGATGGTGACGGAAGCGAGGCTCACCGGGCATTCCATGGAGACGAGCGCGGGGCCGGTCATTCTTTGCGGATTGGGACGGGTCGGGCTGTCCATCCTGAACTTACTGCGCCGACTGGGCGAAGAGGTCACGATCATCACGCTGCCCTCCGAACAGAAACCGCCGGATCTGCCTGCCGATGAACGGGTCCGGATCATCATAGGGGATGCTCGCAACGAGGCCCTGCTCGAGCGGGCCGGTATCGACAGGGCCAAGGCGCTGATCGCGGTCACCGACCAGGATCTTGTCAACGTCACCATCGCGTTGCACGCCCGCAGCAGGGCGCCTGCGCTTCCAGTGGTGGTTCGCCTGTTCGAGCAAGACCTGGCCACGCATTTGCGGTCGGCCTTGGGCATCCGGCGGGGGTATTCGACATCGGCCCTGGCCGCTCCCACGTTCGTCGCGGCGGCGCTGGGGGACAAGGTTCGCTGCGCTCTAGAACTGGAAGGCGAGTCCTGGGTCGTCGAGGATCTTTCTGTGCAAGCCGGCTCGCCCTGGGATGGTGGCACGGTGGCCGACGTGGCCGCGGCCGGGTTCATCGTTCTGTCGCATGTTCGCGCCCACGAGTTCTCGACCGACCCGGCAAAAGATCGCGTGCTGGTGGCTGGAGACACCCTGACAGTTCTGGTCGAAGCTCGCTCGCGTGTGCGCGACACTTCCCGGCTCTCGCGCCGGTTCTTCCACATCGCAAGGGCCATGCACGCGTGGTGGAAGGCGACGCCGCGCGGACTGCGCTTCGCATTTTACGGGCTTCTTGCGCTGGTCGCGTTCAGCGTGGGCGTGTTCCACGTCGGCATGGGGCTGTCGCCGCTCGATGCGTATTATTTCGTCATGACCACCTTGTCCACCACCGGGTATGGCGATTTCAATCTACAGAACGCCCGGCCGCTGGTAAAGATCTACGGCACGCTGGTCATGGTTTCGGGCGGGGCACTGTTCGCCGTGCTTTTCAGCATGATGACGGATCTGCTCTTGCGCACCCGGTTTGCCGACGTGCTGGCCCAGGGAACCCGCCATCATAAAGACCACATCATCGTCGCGGGACTTGGCCACACGGGCTTTCGTGTGCTTCGGCAATTGGCCAGCCTGGGCAAAGACGTGGTCGCCATCGAGAACGCGGAAGGTGCCAAGCATCTCGGCCCGGCGCGCACCCTGGCACCTGTGCTCACGGGCGACGCCGGCGCCATCGAAACCCTGCGACGCGCAGGCCTGGCTGGCGCGGCCACGGTCATCGCCGCCACCGACGATGACCTGACCAATCTCAGCGTCGCCCTGGCCGCCAAGCAAGCCAACTCGAACTGCCGGGTCGTGGTACGCATCCTCGACCGCGCACTTGGCGCACGCATGGAACAATCGCTGGGCATGGATGCGGTTCTTTCGGTGAGCGAGTCGGCGGCGCCAACCTTTGTCGGCTCGGTCATCGACCCGGATGCGATCTATGGTGTGGTGGTTCGGGATCGCCTACTGCTATTCGTGGAGCAAGTTGTTGCGGAAGAGTTCCGCGCGAGTGCCCATGGCCGCGCGTTGCTGGTTCGCGGGCAAGGGCAACGCGGAAAGTACGGTCCGCTGACCCAGGATCGACCGCCAAGTCCGGGCGACCGCGTGCTCTCCGCGCGCTGGATCCCGATCGAGAACTAGACGACAATGCGCCAAGGAGGCGTCGCCGTGGAACAGGAATCAGCAAATCTTCCTGAAAACATTGCCAAGAACCTGCAGGAGTTCGTCGATCTCGCCCAGAAGGCACTGGCATCCGACCTGCGCGCCATCGTCCTGTTCGGCAGCGCCGCCGAGGGGCGATTGCGCGCAACCTCGGACGTGAACGTGCTTGTAGTGCTCTCGGCGTGGACCCCGGCCAAGCTCGATGTGCTTCGCGATCCGCTGCGCAATGTTCGTGCCGCCATCGCGCTTTCCCCCATGTTCGTGCTGGAAGCCGAACTGCCCGCAGCCATGGACGCATTCGCAGTCAAGTTCTCGGATATTCTGCGCCGACGTCGCCTGCTGTGCGGTAGCGATCCGTTCGCTGGCTTGTCGGTCTCGCGCGCGGCGGAGATCAACCGGCTTCGCCAGGTGATTCTCAATCTACTCATGCGCCTGCGCGAGCGCTACCTCGCGACCAGCCTGCGCGAAGAGCAAGCCGCACGCGTGCTGGCCGAGGTGGCGGGACCTTTGCGTGCAAGTGCGGCCACGCTGCTCGAACTCGCTGGCAAAGGCGTCACGTCGCCCAAGGCCGCGCTGGAAGCCCTGGTGCGCGAAGTGCCGGGTGATGGCTGGCAAGAAGTTCTAATCACTCTCTCCCGGGTCCGCGAGGGCCAGCCTTTGGGCAAGGGAGTGGCTCCCGCCACTCTGCTTCGATTGATAGAATTGGCCACAGCCATGAACGAGCGGGCGCGCGCCATCAGCTAGGGAATACTATGAATCCCTTCGATCTAGCGGGCCCAGAATTTCTGCTTTTCACCATCGTACTTGCGGTTGCTCTGCATCTTCTCTGGCGGCCACTGGCGCACATCCTGGGCGAGGGGTCGGACGGCGTAAATGAGCAGCGCTCGAGCCTTGCGAATTTGGATCCCTACCTCATTGCCTATGTACGTGGTCAGGAGGCGGAAACTGCGCGCGTGGCAATCATTTCACTTCTCGACCGGAAACTTCTTCAAAGTCAGGGTGAAGAACTGGTCGCGGTGCCGGGGGCCAGCGACAAGGTACACCGGCCGATTGAGCGAGCGATTCTGGAAGCTTTTGTTCAAAATGGGAAAGCCTCGTTCATTTTCAAGGACATGACCTTTCAAGCTGCATGTGTGGGATTGGAAGCAGAGGCGACGCGGCTCGGACTCTTGCCCACCTCCGCCGGCAAAGCTCGCGTGCTCCTCATGCGTTTGGCGATGATCGTTCTCTTGGCTGGTGTCGCCGCCATCAAGATCAAAGTCGCCTTCGAGCGCGGACACTACAACGTGGGCTTTCTCGTGATTCTGTCGATTGTGGCGGTGGTGCTTACGTTTTGCCGAAAGGCTCCCAAGCAAACGCGCAAGGGCGAACGAATGTTGGACGATCTGCGCGAGCGGTTCTCCAATCTCAAGTCGCGCGCCGAGGACATCGAGCTTGGCGGGGCTTCGCGCGAACTCGTGCTTTTGGCCGCCATCTTCGGCATGGCGGCGCTTCCTGGTGCTGTCCTCGCCCAAGCTGAAACACTCTTCCCACTCGCCGCGAAAAATGCTGGCGTCGCCGGCTCGTCCTGCGGAAGCAGCTGCGGTACTTCGTCCTCGTCCTGCAGTGCTTCTTCGTGTGGCGGGGGCGGCTGCGGCGGCGGCTGCGGCGGCTGCGGCGGCTGATTCTAGAACGTGGTCAGTACCCGCTTCCGTTCGCGCATGAAGCAGTGTGGATCGAGCGCCCGCAATTCGTCTAGCCCAGATCCATGCGACACCGCCAGGCAGCCGCCGCAGACTTTCCTCAGACGGCAAAAGCGGCAGGCCCGGCTGCCTTTGCGATAGCGCCGGGCCACGGGCGAAGCGTAGATGTTGGTCAGGTTCGCTTCGCGCAAGTTGCCGATGAGCGAGGGAAACTTGCGGCAGGCGTGGACCTGGCCGTCGGGAAGGACGGCCACGAAATTGAAGGCCGCGCCGCAACCGAAGCCCGTGCAACCGCGCGTGCGCGCGTGGCCGAAATGGTGGCGCAGGATATTGAAGAGTCCGTCCTTGAACTTCAGATGCGGATTGCTTCGCGAGGTCGCCGTGTAGCGCCGCAAGAGATCGATGTATTCCGATTTCCCGGGCAGAACCATGGTCGCGCCGGCGCCCATCTGGGAAAGCCTGTTGAAAGTGAAGCCGTCCACTCGGCCGCGCAATTCCTCTGCCAGCGGCAGCAATTGCTCTATGTTTTCCTTGTGCAAAGTCAGCATGACCTGGCTTTTGACTTTCCACTTGCGCAAGAGCGGCAGGAAATCCATTACGCGCTGAAAATGGCCGGCTCCGCGGATGTAGTCGTCGTAATCGCGCAGTCCCTCCAGGCTGACCTGGTAGTAGGTGGGCCGGCGCAGTTCGACGATCTCGGCCAGCTGGTCTTCGGGCACGGGATTGCCCAAGATGGAAATGGGGCAGTCGGTGGCCGCGATGGCGCGGTAGAGATCAAGAAAATGCGGATAGAGGAATGGGTTTCCGCCCGTCAGGCAAATCTGGCCGCGCACCCGCCGCTGGCGACAGAAGGCCAGGAAGCTTTCCAGGATTCTTTCAGACTCGGAAAGCGGAAGACAGGCCAGCGAGGTTCGGTCGTAGCAGTGGCGGCAGGAAAATTCGCAGGCATTGGTCAGATGCCACTGCAGCGTGAACGAGGAAGCCCAACGCCCGAAAAGATGCCTGTCCCGAAGCATGGTTCGGTGACCACGGGTGTTACGGCCGCCAGGTCACGAACCACAGGCGGTGATTGGCGGCGGCGGTGCTGAGCGAGAACTCGCCCCACACCGGCGCGTAGAAGATCGACACGGCCAGCGCCAGGCCGATGTACCCGGCAATCAACTTGCCGTGCTTCTTTTCCAGGTGCGCGGCGAAGCCGGCGAGCATGACCAGGAGGAAGGCGTAGCAGGGCAGGTAGTAGTGGTGGAAGGTGTAATTGCCGCGCGTACCGCGGGTCGCGAGCCACGGGGCCATGAAGGAAAACCACCCGACCAGCATGAGCAGGGCGCCCCGTGTGGTGGGCGCATCGAGGAAGTTCAGCCAATAGCGCCTAAAGCGCGTGCGAATGGCAAGAACCAAGGTGGTCATGGGATAGACAAGCACGAGCAGGGTGGTCGTGCTCCATAACAGCAGATTGCCGACGCTGGACGAGTAGCGCGACTTTAGCCCCGAGGTCGACATTTTGATCACAACGGGGTGCATGAGGATCGGCCAGCCGTACCAGGGCGAGGTCAGTTCGTTCTTGTAGTGCCCGAGATCCAGGTGGTGCTTGTAAAGGCCAATGATGACCTTCCAGGTCGAAATCGGGTCGCTCGGCTTTCCCGTGATGCGAAGAGCGCCCATCCAGATGAGCGTGTGCACGATGGGCACAACGGCGAGCCAGAGGATCGAGAAGATGGAAACCCGGCGGAAAAGCAGGATGCCGACCGCGGCGGGGATGGCGGTCATGGCGCCGCTCCACTTCACCGAGGTGGAGAAGCCAATCAGGATGCCCGCGGCAAGCACGCCCTTCCAAGTGCGCGCGCCGATAGCGGCCACCACGCCCCACAACATGAACGAGATCATCATCCCGTCGAGAAGGCCCGAGCGCGAGTAGGAGATGAAGAAGCCGTCCGCCGCCATGAACGCCGCGGCCATCCAGCCGGCCCGCTTGCTGTCAAACAGCGTTCGGCCGAGCCAATAGGCCAGGCACACCGACTGCAATCCAAACAAGAGCGGAACAAAGCGCCAGCCTAGGGAATTGTAGCCGAAGATCAGCATGCCCACGGCGATCAGCATCTTGCCGAAGGGCGGGTGGTCGTTGTTGTCGGCGATGGAGAGCGCGTAGCTGTGAGCGTTTTTGACGAAGGGCTCTTCGTCGAAGGTGAACCAGGTTGGCCACGGCACGCCCTGAATTCGAATCACGACCCCGCCCACGATCATGGTTGCCAAGAATGCCGTCACCCAGCGCTCTGCCGCCGGCATGGCCTGCCAAGCCTGCCGCAGCTCCGCGACCTTGGCGCGCAGAGCCTCGGCCACTCCATGGGCAGTGGGCATCTTCATTGGGGAATTACGCAGTCCGTGAGGTTGCCGACCGCGACGCTTTGATCGACGGGGCTGAAATTGCCCGTGGCAGACCAGCGCAAGGAAACCGCCCTGAGCACGCCGAGCACATGGTAGTTGCAGACCACGGTAAAGCGCTCCTTGGGGAGCGGCTCATGCAAAATGGGCGACTGCCACAACCCTGCGGCCAAGAACAGTTCGTTCTTCACGGTGTTGAAGGGCTGCAGCACGTGCGGATCGGTTTCCGGTGTCGTGCCCCAAGACTGGTTATTGCCGTGGTAGCCACAGTGAACGTCGGAGAATATCTTTTCCGACGCGCAGGCGAGGTTCTTCTTGTCGTCGCGAATGAGCGTGATTTCGAGCATCTTGGTGGCGCCCAAGTGCCACCCTTCGGTCTGCTGGGAATACTTCTCCTTGTAGCCGGCCCAGGCCAGGACCAGCCAAAGCGCGACCCCGATGCACAGGAAACCAAACACCGTGTAAAGGAGAAGGTTCTTCGGGGGATCGGGCCTTCTCTCGACGGCCGGCGCGGTGGCTTCCGAGGCAACTTGCGCCGAGGCTTGTGTCGCGGTTTCTTGGGCAGGTGGTGGGACCGCACTGGCTTCTGCCGGTGCGGATGGGGTGTCTGCGGCAGCGACTTTCGAATTGCCTGCCACCTCTTCAGGCGAAGGACTCATGTCAACCGATTATTCTATCTTTCGCCTGCCGTCAACTCGTACCTGCGGCCGGGACCGAGCGCGCGGAACTGTCGAGGATTGCGGCGTGACAATCGTCACCAGAGACTTGGCTAGGCATGTCGCATGACGCAGCCCGGTTGGTGCACGCACGATGCCGCAACCTGTTCGAAGAGGCTTCGGACGTGGCAGCGCCAAGGGCCGTCGGATAGGATTCGAGGTAGGGAGAGCGATCGGAGAGCGATCAATGACAGGCAGCACGGAAGCCAGAAAAAGAAGGGGATTGCTGGATCCCAACTCCTATTTGCTCCGCGACATCTTTGTTGTCTGCGCGCTCTGCGGTTTGATTTTTTTGCTGGTCACCGAGCTCCGGCAGCCCTGTGCTATCGTCGGTCGATGCGATTCGCTGGCCTGCTCCTTCCTGTGGCGCTAGTCGGCGCCGCGTGCGCGGCGAACTGCGCCCGCGGGGGGCGGAAGCCGGGTGTCGAGAACATGGTGGCGATTCCGGGTGGAACCTTCGCCATGGGCAGCGACGATGCGGACGCGAACCCGAGCGAGAAGCCGGTTCACAGCGTGACCGTAGGTGCTTTCCGTCTCGATCGCACCGAGGTAACGGTCGCGGAATACGGCGAATGCGTGCGCGCCAAAGCGTGCAGCGAACCCGAGCCCTACACGAACGAGCGAGGAAACTATCGTCTCTTCTGCAACTGGCATCACCCCGAAGGCAGGATGTCCCATCCCATCAACTGCGTAGACTTCGAGCAGGCGAAGACGTTCTGCTCTTGGGCAGGCAAGCGCCTACCCACGGAAGAAGAGTGGGAATACGCCGCGCGCGGGGGCGCCGAAGGCCGGAAATTTCCCTGGGGCAACGACAAGCCCGATGCGACCCGGCTGAACGCCTGCGGCGAAGAGTGCACCAAGAACCTGGGAGAGAAGCGTTTCCCCAGGGGCGCGGCTCTGTATTCCACCAGCGACGGCTGGCCCGAGACCGCCCCCGTGGGAAGCTTTCCCGCCGGTGCCTCAAAGCACGGGGTTTTAGACATGGCCGGCAACGTGTGGGAGTGGACCGCGTCCCAGTTCACGAGCTTCGATGGTACCAGTACCGAACCCAAGCGCGTCTTGCGCGGTGGTAGCTGGGGCGGCGGCGACGCCCGCACCGAACGAACCACCAACCGCTTCCGCCTCGGTCCAACAAGCCGTGCGCAGTTCCTCGGCTTCCGGTGTGCGCAGTAGTCACTTCGCTGCCGCCAATTGGTGCGCTTCCGCGAACTCGGTCGTAACGAAGACCACGGCCACGGCGTCGGCGAACACGCGGCGCCAGCGGGGATCTTGGGCCAGGACGTTGGCGGCGCGGCCAAGGACGCCGCGTTCGATAAGAAGGGCGGGGACTTCGCCCGGGTGGGCGTAGTCGATGCCGAGGGGGGCTTCCCAATCGGGCTGGCCGCGCCAGAGTTTGCGGAGTCCGGCCAGGTAGCGTTCGAAGGTTTCTTGCGAGTTCAGCTCCAGGCGCGGATCCATGAATTGTTTGTGAGCGGGCGCGGTGTGGGCGATGCAGACCGCGGCTTGACTGATGTTGAAGGCTACGATGCGCTCGGGAAGATCGGGGCGCGCAAGGAAGGCGCAGGCCTCGTGCGCGTACCACTGCTTGCGCTCGCCGAAGCCGATGGTGCGGTCTTCGCCGGCCCAAGCGTAAAGCCCGCCCGAGACAGTTGCGATGCCGAGGATGACGATGGCGATGAGCAGAACCGGATCGAGGTTGCGTTTGGCCGAGACGCCAGCGCCAGCACGACGAGACTTCTTCGATGATTTCGCGGTCGGCTGGGCGGGTCTCGAAAGCGAAACCTCGTCTAGGTTCCACGCGATCACGAAGGCCGCGATCAGGGCGAAGAGGGCGCTGTTGCGCGTGGCCTGCCATCCCAGGTAGGCGGCGGCAGCGAAGATCAGCAGGCGGAAGAGACTGGGGCGCGCTCGCCGGCGTTGCAGAACGAAGCTGACGATGCCTAGGGCGAGAACCGCGAAGTAGGCGAGCAAGTAGGGATTGTTGATGCCGGCGATGGCCACGAAATCGCCGATGGTCTTGAGCTCGCCGATGTTCGCGCGGTAGATGCCGGTGCTGCCCAGTTTTTCAAACTGTTGGAGGGGTAGGGTGACGGCCTTGATGCCATAGGGATTCACCAAGCACGCGGCTAGGGTCGCGCCACTGGCGATGAAAACTTGCCTGAGGGGTGGGCGCGGGATTTCAGTATTCGGTGGTAGATAGCGGTCGACGAGCAACTCCGCGATATAGGCGGCCAAGACCATGGGGCCAAGCACGAAGAAGCCGTGGCAATTGACCCAAAGGATCTGAATCGCTGGCAGTAGCCACAGCAAGCGCGGCCGTTCGCCGGCGCGGCCGAGCACGGTGAGAAACCCAGCGAGAAAGAGCAGGGAGAAGAGTTCGGGCCGTTCGCACAGCCGCCCCGCCAACATCACAACCGCGGGCAGCCAGGCAACCACGATGGGCCAGGACTTGTCGCCTGTGGGCCGGGCCAGCAGCGACAGTGCGACGATCGCGGTTCCGAAAACCGCCTTGAGTAAGACCAGCGCGGAGGCGCCGCCCAAGCGAAAGAGCAAGGCGATGCCGACCTGGAACAGCCAATAGACGTCGATCCACGGCCGGGTTGCATTGGTGTACGTGAACCAATCGGTGCGTGGAACTTCCCCGCGTTCGAGGATGAGCTGGCCCGTGCGCAGGTGCCACCAGACGTCGAAATCGCCCATGGGAAAACAGCCGAGCAGAAACGTGAGCGCGAGCAAGGCGACGAGCACTGCCAGGTGCCAGCGATGATTCACGCGTGCAGGGGGCGAGGTCACGCGCGCCTCCGCTTGCCTTCGAGCCGAATTCGTGGCAGCGCCCAAGGCGCGCGCAGGCGGGCCACGAGCTCTGGATCGAAATCGAATGCCGATAGAAACACCCTGGGCCCACACTAGTCGAACTTGGCTGACCCGTCGATGCTTTGCCGGCCTGGGGAGGACCGGCACTCCCGGAATTTCCCATGGGAATTTTCCATGGTCGAATTCGTGGACGGTGGCACAATGGTCTTGCGGCATGAGGAACGGCGAGCGAGACAAAGCTGAGGGTGTGGTAGGGCTTGCGCGTGAAACCGCGGATGCCTTGGGGCAGCTTACTGTCCAGCACTTGCGACTTGCACGCTTGGAAATCAAGGCCGACTTGCGCGCCATGGGCTTGCAGGCCGGACTCATCGCGGTGCTGGCCGCGCTGGCGACCGTGGGCTATGGCCTGACCATGGCCGGGCTGGCGATTATTCTCGACGGAGGGTCGAAAGGGGGAATCCCCCTGCTCACGATTGGCATCATCCATGTGGTGGTGGCGGGCGTGGGCATTCTCATCACCGTGCTCCGCTTGCGCAGGCTGCGGCTGATGAACGCCACGGCCACCGAAGTGAACCAAAGCCTGGCTCCGCTCGGAATAGGGAACGCGGCGAAACCGACGTCCAATCAAACAGGAACCAATTCATGACCGCGGCCAAGGACGAAAGCGGCAACAGCGTTCGCGATCCCGAGATCGTGCGCGCCGAGGCCGAGATTGCCCGAACGCGAGAAACCGTCGCGTTGTCGGTGATGGCGCTGCAACGAGAGATCTCGCGCACCCTCGATTGGCGCGAATGGGTTCGGCAAAGGCCGGTGCTGGCGGTGGCCCTGGCGTTCGGCGCCGGCGCCTTGCTGGGCGCGTGGCGACCAGGATTCCGCCGCAGGAGCACATGAGCGGCAAGCATCAAGGAGGCTCGGCATGGACACCACAGTAGGCGAGGAACGAGAACGGCAAAGCCACAAGGACAGCCACAAGGACAGCCCCAAGGATAGCAACGACGGGCTGGGACCGCGCATCGAAGAATTGAAGGAACGGATTGTGTTGCTCAACGACCGGGCGAAAGGGTTCATCAAAGAACACCCCGCGGCTTGCCTGATGGGCGCCTTGGGGCTGGGATACCTCTTTGCGCGCATCGCCCGGCGCGGGAGATAGGGTGGCCATCATGAAGCCAGACGAGCGCAGTCTTATGGATCTCGTGAAGGACATCGTCGACATCGAGGGCCGGGTCGAGCGCAACCCGTACGGGATGATGGCCGGGGCCATGGGCGCCGGATTCATCCTGGGCGGTGGGCTGTTCACGCGGCTGACCGAGAAGATCGCGGGCACGGCCCTGCGTATCGGCGTGATGGCCGCGCTGCCGCGTCTGGAAAAGGAGTTTGGACGGACCAAAGGGCGGGGCGCCGAAGCGGCGAGTCCGCCGAGTAGAAAAGGAGAGTGAGCATGAAACTGCATGACTTGAAGGACATGGACAAGGACGACTTTCTGGGCCTGATTGGGTTACAGAGCAAGAACTCGTTCACGAGCGAGCTGCTGGGCACGCTGGGTACGTTCGGCATTGGCCTCTTGGTCGGAGCCGGCGTCGCGCTGCTGCTCGCGCCCAAACCCGGACGCGACCTGCGCCACGACATCCGCGCGAAGATCCACCACGGCAAGGGTGATAGCGTGGAGAAGATCCCCGACGGCGCCAGCACGAGCGCAAGCGAAGTGTAGGTAGCCCATCCCTTTCAAGGTGTTGGCGGGGAACCGAGCGAGGCCAGATCCGGGCCTCTCCCTGTCGCGGAGAGGCCGCGGATTCTTCACTCGATCGAGCCAGAACGAAGTTGGTCTAGCCCGAGATCTCTACCGTGGTCTTTCTGAACAGACTGCCAACTGCCTTTAGCCGCTCCTTCGCCAGACGGTGGTAGCGAGGATCGATTTCGACACCAATGGCGTTGCGGGAGGCCTCGGCTGCGGCTAGCAGAGTTGTTCCGGTGCCAGCGAAAGGATCGAGGACTGTGTCACCGACGAACGAGAACATACGCACCAGTCTGTCGGCGAGTTCCAATGGAAAAGGAGCTGGGTGCTGTTTGGTGGAGGCGCCAGGAAGGTTCCAGAATTGCTGGAACCACATGTCGAAGTCCGCCTTGTCAATCAGGCTTAGGCGACGCTGCTGATCGGTTGGTTTGCGATAGCCTCCGGGTTTGCGTTGCATGAGGATAAACTCGATGTCGTTCTTTATGACGGCATTGGGCTCGTAGGGCTTTCCCAGGAATTTTGCGCCGTTTTCGACTTCGAATCGAGCGTTGGCGATCTTGTGCCAGATGATCGGGTTGAGGTTGTCGAACCCAATTTTGCGGCATCGGACGACGATATCTGCGTGCAAGGGCATCACTAGGTGTCGGCCATAGTCCTTGCGTGCCAGGCAGACATCGCCTACGACGCACACGAGCCGACCGCCGGGAACCAAGACCCGGAAGGCATGTCGCCATACGCGGTCGAGTTCGTCGAGAAACTCCTCGTAGTCCTCGACATGTCCAAGTTGATCGGGGTGCTCGTTGTAGTCTTTCAACGTCCAGTAGGGAGGAGACGTGACGAGAAGGTGCACCGATTCGCTGGGAATCCAGTCCAGCGAACGAGCATCACCCTTCCGGAGATGGATGTGAGTCGGGAGTCCACCGCCTTCGTGCATCTCCTTCTTTGCTGTTTTGGCCTGTTCGCGTCGAGCCGCGAGGCCAACGGTCTCGATCGGTGCAAGGGCTTCCATGGTGCTCACCGTTTGCTCTCGGATTGGGTACTACCGTGGGAGAGTCTTGGGCTGCCGTATGGAGGATTTTCTTCCGCGGCTTTGAACGCGCCGAAGCCGAGCTGACGGCCATTGCTCTCGGCATCCACGAAATCTGCTGCTGCTACCGAGAACCAGTCCTTCAACGAGCGCCCTTTCTTTGCAAGTGCCGCGTATAGTTTTCGCTTCAGGTCGATGTCGTCGACATCGATTACGATGCGATTGCTTTGGCCGATCGGCATGTCACGTAACGTGACACAAGTTACGTGACATGTCTATGGAAGATCATGAAATCCAACGATTCTTTCTATGTTCTCCTTCTGCTGCCTATAGTTTCGCGTCATGGAGAAGCAGATAGCCACCGCCATCCTTGAATGCTGGAAGAGAATCGAGACTGGCAAAAGCACACAGGCGCCCGATCGCCTTGCGCCTCTTCAGACCTACCTTGCCTGGGAACTGGAGAAGCGAGGTATCGGGGACAGGCGGGGCATCGACGACGCTGTGCTAGGATTCGTCCGGACCAAGGACATCGATGTGGTTGCGTGGCGCGCAGACCAGCCCGTCGTTGCGATCTCATGCAAGTCTTTGTTCAAGAACCCTGGCGGCACCGTTCCAAACCGGCTCGACGATGCGATCGGAGAGGCGGTCAATCTACGAAAACGGTGGCCTGCCATCCGCCTTGGATACGTGATGATCTTCGACATGAGGATCGCGAAACCCGGTCCGAGGTCACACGACTGGTCCCTTGTCCTTCAGGAGGGCATTCTCAGGCTGACAAACAACGAGTCGCCGCCACCGATCATCGATTCCGCAGCGCTGTTCCTGATCGAGGCTGCTCGCCCCAAACTCGCATTTGCGTCAGTGGACCCAACTCTGGAATTTGAGGGATTCTTCGATCGGCTTCTGCGTAGGTAGAGCTTCGTCCGGCCGCTCAGGGACTTGCGCTCTACGGTGTGCCTTCGCTTCCTTCCGTCAGCTCTTCTTGGTCTCGCAGTTGAACATCCAGCTGATGCCGTAGGCGTCTTTGAGCATGCCGAACTTCGCGCCCCAAAACATGTCTTGCACGGGCATAAGGACCTTGCCGCCGACGGCGAGGGCGTCGAATTTCTTGGTCATGTCGGCGGCGTCGTCGAAGTCGAGGCTGACGTGGACGCTGTCCCCGGTCGTGAAGGGTTGGTCGGGCATGCAGTCGCTGACCATGATCACGCCCTCGCCAATGAAGAGGGCCGCGTGCATCACGCGGTTCCTGTGCGCGGGTTCGACCTTCATCTCGGCGACATCGCCGAAGCGCATGATTCTGTCGGTCTTGGCGCCAAGGGCGTCTTCATAGAGTTTGATCGCCTTTTCGGCGGTTCCGTCGAAGTTGAGGTAAGGGTTGAGTTTCTTGATGGCCATGGCTTCCTCCTGACGACCCCTCGAACATGGGGCCGGTTGGTAGGATGCTTGGAAATCCTTCTTGGTAGCCTGAACTCGACCACCCCGACGGCTACTGACAGCGGAATTCCAAGACCGTTCCGTAAGGCAGCGAGGCGTTGCCGGCGTCAATGCCCTGATCCAGCTGGACCAGGTACTCGGCGCCTGGGCATGTCGTCGGGTT
>Ga0265316_10000504_pt1 | contig 44059 bp, 30 predicted proteins | sample 4522metaG_FD_202092 | JGI IMG/M metagenome (GOLD analysis project Ga0265316, IMG submission 202092) | Rhizosphere microbial communities from Carex aquatilis grown in University of Washington, Seatle, WA, United States - 4-5-22 metaG | ecosystem: Host-associated > Plants > Roots > Rhizosphere >... | reverse complement strand
CGCGACCTGCGACGGATTCTTTTTCCGCGACAAGGACATCGCAGTGATTGGCGGGGGCGACTCGGCGATGGAAGAGGCGATTTTTCTCTCGCGCTTTGCAACCAAGGTTACGCTTCTGCACCGGCGCGATGCGTTTCGCGCTTCGAAGATCATGCTGGAGCGCGCCATGGCGCATCCCAAGATCGAGCTGCGGACGAATACGGTTGTGGAAGAAGTGCTGGGCGTGGACGAAAAGGAAGTGAAGGGACTGCGCTTGCGCGATGTAAAGAGCGGGGAGCAGGATGAGCTGAAAGTGAGCGGGATGTTTCTGGGCATTGGACACGTGCCCAACACAAAGGCGTTTGTAGGACAGATCGATCTGGACGATGAAGGGTACATCAAGACGACGAACAACGTGTTCACGACGAGAAACGGCGCGGTTGTGCCCGCGGTGTTTGCCTGCGGCGATGTCCAGGACCGGCGTTACCGGCAAGCCATTACAGCGGCTGGCTCGGGCTGCATGGCAGCTCTTGAAGTGGAGAAGTATCTCGAGGAGCACGGACACTGACGCTGGACTAAAACTGGTGAAATGCGAAGAAGGCAGCGGCGACGAGGAAGCCTCCGGCGACGGCGTGGTTCCAGCGCAGGTGTGAGCCGAAATAATATGTCGCAAAGACGCCAAAGACCGTAAGCGTAATGATCTCCTGAATTACCTTGAGCTGGACGGGAGTGAATCGTCCGTAGCCGATGCGGTTGGCGGGCACCTGAAAGCAATACTCAAAGAAGGCGATGCCCCAGCTGACGACAATGACCTTCCAGAGCGGCTGGCTTTCGTACTTCAGGTGACCGTACCAGGCAAAGGTCATGAAGATGTTGGAGAAGATGAGAAGAACAATGGTCCACATTCCTTTATTAGATACACGAAAACTGGCAAGTGTTGTGGAAGCAGCGCGGCCCCGAGCGATATTTTCGGCGAGGGCGCAGTGACGGCACTCAGGGAGAATCTCGAACGGCTGGAAGAGGCGATCAGCGCGGCCTGCCGGGCAGCGAGGCGGCCCCGTAGCGAAGTTGAATTGATGGCGGTGTCCAAGACTTTTCCAGCGGAAGCAGTCGCGGAAGCAGTGGCGCTGGGCCTCACTTTGTTTGGCGAGAATCGTGTTCAGGAATTCAATGCCAAGGTTTTGCATGCTGCAGAAAAAGGAGCCTGGGCAGTGCGCGAGAGACTGCGCTTTCATCTGATTGGGCATTTGCAGTCGAACAAGGCGGCGAGGGCGGCGGAGATCTTCGACGGTGTAGACTCGCTGGATTCTGTGCGGCTGGCGGAGCGATTAAGCGAAGCGGCCGGGAAAACGGGAAAGCGGCTGCCGGTGCTGATCGAAGTGAAGTTGAGCCCCGAAGCGACAAAGAATGGAGTGGAGCCGGAGTCGGACGAAGCAGCGCAGCTATTCGAGCGGCTGCCGGACCTGCTGGACCTTGAAGTGCGTGGGCTCATGACGATTGCTCCGTGGGGCGCGCCGCAAGATGTGACGCGAGCGTGCTTTCGCAGTTTGAGGATGTGGCGCGACCGGTGGGCGGCCGCGCATCCAAATCTGAAGTTCGATGTGCTGTCGATGGGAATGAGCGGCGACTTTCGCCTGGCGATCGAGGAGGGTGCGACGCGGATTCGTGTCGGCACGGCGCTTTTCGGCGCGCGCACGCCGCCAACGGCGCGGCCGGGGCTGGAACCGGAGATCGACTGATGCTGCGCGCGGTGGCGGAGGGCGTAACCCTGGCGGTGCGTGCGCAACCGGGCGCTAAGAGAACCGCCATTGCCGGGATTTACGGCGAGGGAACGGCGGCACAATTGAAAATTGCCGTGCAGGCGCAGCCGATTGAGGGCCGCGCGAATGAAGCGCTGATTGCATTTCTCGCCGACATTTTTGATTTGCCCAAAAATGCGATCGAGCTCAAATCCGGCGAGCTGTCGCGCAGCAAAGTGTTCCTGTTGCGCGGAGTGACACTAGCGCGGGCCCGGGCGGTGCTGGCGAAGCGAATCGACGTCTGAACTATTCCTTCGCGGCAGACTGCCGCTGTAGTTCCTTCTGAAACGCCTGCTCCCGATCGGCAATATATGCCTTGTATCCGTCAGGATCGATGAAGGCGTTTCTGTCGCCGGCCTTCCATCGCGGATATTTCTCAACGAGATCGAAGTAGGCGCCATGCGCGCCGAGAAATACGTCGCAGGGGAGCTTGTGAAGGACGGCAAAGCCGCGCTTGTAATCCGAGGCGATCTGCAGATAGGCCTTGTTGCCAACGAGCTTGTAACCCGGGTTTACGTTCGGGCTTCCGACGATCACGACGTGCAACAGGCGGCCATTCTCGGTTTCGTCGAGGGTCCAGGTGGTGGTTCCCTTCGTGTGGCCGGGAGTCAAATGCGCGGTGAGGACTGTGCCGCCGAGCGAGATTGTGCTGCCGTCGTGAAGAATGCGATCGACATGCGCGGGCGGATAGTGGTGAGCTTTTTGCGCACCATATTGGAAGTCGGTCCTGCCACCGGACTCGACGACCGACACATCGCCAGCCATGACGTCGTATTTAGCGCCTGTGAGGCGGATGATTTGCTCGCTGCCCGCGCAGTGGTCATCATGAGCGTGGCTGATGAGCAGGATTTTGATGTCGCCGAAGTGGAAGCCGAGCGACTCGACGCTCTTCTTGATCAATGGCACCGAGGCTTCAAAGCTCGAATTGATGAGGATGAGGCCGCGCGGCGTGGCAATGAGATAGGAGCCAAGATCCTGGCTGCCGACGTAATAGAGATTTCCAGCGATGCGGAAGGCAGGAAACGGAGTCAGCCATGCAGGATTGTTCTGGGCGACGAGCGGGACGGCGGAAGCGAGGAGCGCGAAGAGCGCAAAGCGCAGAGAAAATCTAGCTGTATTCATTGAGGTTCTCGATTTTCAATTTGTTTGATCAGCGACTCGATGGCGCGTTCCAGGTGAACTCCGCGCGAGCCTTTGACGAGGACAACGTCGCCGCTACGGAGATTTTCAATAAGCCACTGGCCGGCAGCCTCCGCGTCGCGGAGAAAGACCGCTGGCACTCCGCCAGCGCACGCGGCGGTGGCCAGGTGTTCGGCGTTGCCTTGCACCGCGACGACCAGATCGAGGCCGGCTTCGGCGGCGGCCCGGCCACAATCAATGTGCAGTGCAGGTCCGTGGTCGCCCAACTCGAGCATTTCGCCGGCTACCAGGATGCGGCGGCCGGTGGCGGGACGCGCGGCGAGAGTGCGAATCATGGAGCGGAGCGCCTCGGGGTTGGAGTTGTAACTGTCATTGAGAATGGTGGCGCCCGCAATCTCGATGACTTGGCCACGCTTGTCGCCGGCGGCGAGTGAAGCGATGGCTGCGATCGCCGCGTCAAGATTGACGCCAGCTTCAAGCGCGACGGCCAATCCCGCAACGGAGTTTGACGCGTTGTGTGCGCCAATCAATTGCAGCGTAAAGCTTGTTTCACGCTCGCGGGCGCGAACGCTGACGTGCAAACCTTCGCTATCCTCGACGGAAGAGAGAACTTGCGGGTCAGCGCAGGGGCCGGCGCCGAAGTAAACGACGCGACCGGAGAAATCGCGGCCAAACTGTGCCGCGTAAGCATCGTCGCAGTTGAGGAAGGCTACGCCGTTCGCCGGCAGCGCTTCAATGAGCTCGAACTTGGCGCGGGCGATGCCCGCCTGTCCGTCGGCAAAGTTTTCAATGTGCGCGGATCCGATGTTGGTGATCACGCCCCAATCGGGCGCAGCAATTCTGGCGAGCGCAGCAATTTCGTCGGAGTGATTCATGCCCATCTCAACCACCGCGAATTCGTGTTCGGGCATTAGGCGCAGAAGCTGCAAGGGCAAACCAAAATTGTTATTGAGGTTGCCCTTCGATTTGAGGACATTGAATTTTGCGCCAAGCGCAGCAGCGACGGCCTCCTTGGTCGTGGTTTTTCCCGCTGAACCGGTGATGGCCACGACGCGGCGACCCCACTGGCGGCGCACATGGTGGGCGAGCGCCTGCATCGCAGCGAGCGGATCCTCGGCAATCAGGAGAGGATGGGCAAGAGCAGCATCGGGCAGGGAAGCCGCGCGCGCGAGAGAGACCACGGCGGCGACGACGCCGCGTTCGAATGCGACGGCGACAAAATCGTGGCCATCGTGGCGCTCACCGCGAACGGCAAAAAAGATCTCGCCTTGCGCGACCGTACGCGAGTCAATGGAGTAGCCAGTCACGAGGAGCGCACCGGCATTGGGAACACTGGCCGGCGCCTCGAGCACAGCTCCAGATCCCATCGCGACTTCAGCAAGTGTGAGATTCATTGCCCCTCACGATAACCCAATTCGGCAAGGATGGAAAGCGCAACTTGGGCGTCGTCAAAGGGTATGATGCGGTCCGAGAGGAGTTGTTCTTTCTCGTGGCCCTTCCCGGCGACCAGAACAACGTCGCCGGGCTTGGCGGCCTCGAGAGCAAGACGAATTGCGACGGCGCGATCGACTTCGACGGTGTATGCGATGCCGGTAGACTGGAGCCCCGGCTCGATCTCGGCGAGGATCGATGCCGGATCCTCGGAGCGGGGATTGTCGCTTGTGGCGACGACAAAGTCGCTGCCTTCGCCAGCGGCCTGGCCCATTTTAGGGCGCTTGGTGCGGTCGCGATCGCCGCCACAGCCGAAGACCGTGATGACGCGCGAGCCGGAAGCTGCGGTAATCTGGCGGGCGAGTGCAGTCAAATTGCGGAGCGCGTCGTCGGTGTGCGCATAGTCGATGATCACGGTGAAGCGCTGGCCGGCATCGACGGGCTGGAAGCGGCCAGGAACCGGCTTGAGAGTTGGAACTGCGCCAGCAAGATGCGAGAACGAAACGCCGCGGGCGTGGGCTGCGGTGAAGGCCGCGAGAAGGTTGAGGATGTTGACCTCGCCAGCCAAACGCGAGGACAGACAGGCCGAGCCGGCTGGAGATTCGAATTGGATGGTCGCGCCAGAGGGCGTAAGTACATAGCTCGATGCGCGCCATTCGCCCGCGCCAATTCCGTAAGTGCGAATCTCAGCACCGGCGGCGCGCGCGGCTGAGGCAAGCTCTTCGGCGCGTGGGTCGTTCGCATTGATCACCGCGACGCGCGGAGGCGGATAGACCGTACCGTCGAAGAGCAGGCGCTTGGCGGCGAAATATTTCTCCATCGTCTGGTGGTAATCGAGATGGTCGCGCGTGAAGTTAGTGAAAACCGCAACGTCAAACGGAATTCCGAACATGCGGCCCTGGTCGAGTGCGTGGCTTGAAACCTCGGTGACGAGCTCTTCCGCGCCGCGCGCAACACCTTCGGCCATCATTTCGAAGAGGTCGCGCGACTCGGGCGTGGTGTGGATCGAGGGACGTGTCTCACCAGCGATGTGGTACTCAATGGTTCCGACCAAAACGCTGGAGCGCGCGGCGGAGTTGAGGAGCGATTCGATGAGAAACGCAGTCGTGGTCTTTCCGTTGGTGCCAGTGATTCCGATGGCGGAGAGCGAACGCTCGGGATGGCCGAAGAACGCCGCCGAGGCCTGGGCGAGCGCGCGGCGGCCGTGTTCGACATGAAGAATGGCCTGATCAGGGTGATAGACCGTGAGATGGTCGAAAGTTTGTTCGGAGTCAGTGATGATGCCAACTGCGCCCGCAGCAATGGCATTCTTGACAAAACGATTGCCGTCGGTCAAGCCGCCCTTCATGGCGACAAAAATGGCGCCGGGGCGCACGCGGCGCGAGTCGTACTCAACGCCGGAAATTGCCGCGGCGGAGTCGCCGGCAGCGCCGATGGAGGCAACTTCAGAGACTAGACCATTCCAATTCATCTCGAAGTTGATTGTAGATTGTTACGGGGTAGGGGAGCCGGGCAGGTGAGGCGATCGATGCCGAAGGTCACGGATACTCGCCGACGAATTGTTCTACGCCGCCCATCAGAACTTGCCGGCCGCCGTCGATGGCGGCGGTGTGCTCGGCGGCTTCAAGGAGCACCGACAGCGAATTCTTCATTAGTTCGTACTGCGATTCGGCCTCTGCTTCGGAACTGAAGAAGCGAGTGTGCATCATCCAGCCATAGATTCCGCAAGTAATGGCGAACGGAGCGACGCTGGCTGCGCGCTCAAGCGTAATGCGTGCGCCGAGAGAATGTTCTTCGTCGCGAACGACGACGCCCTCTTCCGAGCCTGGAAGGCCGAGGGTCGTGGCCTCTTCGAACGGACGCCAGCAGGAACCGGTCACACAGTGAGGGTAACGCAGCTTGCCGGGTACGCGATTAGCGTGCGCAGCGGACGATGATTTTGGTGCCGGGAGGGACCGATGTGCCGGGAGCGGGGGCCTGCTCGCGCGCAATGCCGACGCCGACGATCTCGACTTGAAGCCCGGCGCTGCCGGCCTGCTCAATGATTTCGCGGATCGGCAGGCCGATCAGGGATGGCACGCGCAATTTTCCGGCGTCTGCGATGACGACGGTGTTCGCAGCAGACGACGGAGCAGATTCAAAATGCGGCGACGCGGGCGCGTTCGGGGTGGGCCCGGGAGAAGCACCCGTTTTCGCGGGTGTGGGGGAATTCGCGGCCAGCGTCGACGCGGGGCTGGAGGGCGAGGCCGCTTTGTCCGTCGGAGCGCGGAGCGGATCGTCGCTGGGTAAATCGTTGGCAGCGTCGTAGAGGGCCTGAATATTCTCGTTTTGCGTCGGAGCATCGTCTTCCGTAATGGGCGCGTCTTTCTTTGAGGCCAGGTCGACCGGACGAAGATCGATGTCGTGCTGCACGCCCAGGTATTCGAGGATTTGCTGCGCCACCTCGGCAAAGACAGGGGCGGAGGTCGCAGTCGCGTAGTACTGGCCCTTCGGTGAGTCGAGGACGACAGCCACGGCGATCACGGGATTGTTGACCGGCGCGAAGCCTGCGAACGAGGCAATGTGCATCGTTTTCGAATAGGTGTGCGTTGCCGGATCGATCTTCTGCGCGGTGCCTGTCTTGCCGCCGGAGGAGTATCCGTCGAGCTGCGCCTCTTTGCCGGTGCCAAACAGAACGACGCCTTCCATCATTTTGCGCATCTCAGCGGCGGCGAGGGTGCTGATGACGCGGTGCGCCCCGGGCGGCAGTTGGCTGGGCATCTCTTCACCTGCTCTCACCGGGTTAGCCACGAATTGCGCCCCCTGCGGGGGGGCGGAGTTTTGGACTGAATCCGTGGCTGGAGAAGCCTGGTTCTGGATGAGGATGCGCGGCGGCAAGTAGGTTCCACCGTTGGCGATGGTGGAAACCATGGAGACGAGCTGCAACGGAGTCACGGCGACTTCCTGGCCGATGGCAACGTAGCCGATCGACGCGGGGCGCCAATTCTTGAGCGGCCGGAGAAGTCCGCGCGTTTCGCCGGGAAGCTCGACACTCGACCGCGATCCAAATCCGAAGTTGCGGATGTACTGGTACATCTTGTCGGGTCCAAGCCTGAGTGCAAGCTTGATTGCACAGACATCGCTCGATTGGGCAAGCGCTTTGGCAACGGTCACCGTGCCGAGGCCACGGTCGCTTTTGTCGTCGTGGATGACCTGACCGGCGACGGTAATTTGTCCGCCTGAGCAATCGATCATGTCATCAGGCTTGGCGACGGCCTGATCCATTGCCGCGGAATAGGTGACCAGCTTGAAGACGGAGCCGGGCTCATAGACATCGCTGACGGCGTGGTCGCGGAGCATGTCGGGCGTGGTGTGGCGAATTTGATTAGGGTTGAACGTAGGACGAATGGCGAGGGCCAGGATTTGCCCGGTGTGCACATCCTGAACGACCACGGTGCCGTTGAGCGCCTGCGTTTTCTGCATGGCATGGTCGAGCGCGCGCTCTGCCATGAACTGAATGTTTTCGTCGACGGTGAGAACGAGATTCTGCCCTGGCTCAGGGTCACGCTCACTCGAGCCAAGAACTTTGCGGCGGGCGTCCACGGCCGTGTACATCAGACCCGGAGCCCCGTGCAGGTCGGTATCGAATTTTTCTTCCAGACCGCCCAGGCCATTGTCGTCGCTCCCAACGTAACCCAGCACTTGCGCGGCGAGCTGATTATCAGGGTAGAAGCGCGCAAACTCCTGCTGAAAGAAAATGCCCTTGATGTTCAGTGCCTTCACGGCGGCTGCGACCTGCGGTGTGACGCGCCGTGCGATCCAGGCGAAGTTGTGGCCATCATTGAGGCGTGAAGCGATCTGAGCCTCGGCGGTAAGCGTGTCTTCGGGATCGGTGTGGACCAACAAAGCAAGGGTGCGCGCGGTGGCTTGCTTGTCGGCGATCTGCGAGGGATCGGCGTAGATAGAGGGGACCAGGACGGTCATGGCCAGCTCGCGGAGATTGCGGTCATACAGGACGCCGCGGCGGGGAGCCACTTCAAAGGTGCGTTGCTGCTGCTTCTCGGCGCGCTCGACGAACTCGCGATGACGAACGACTTGCAGCCAGAAGAGCCGGCCCGAGATGGCGCAGACCCAAACGAGGAAAAAGAGGCAGATCACGAAAAAGCGTGCCCGTTTGAGGGGCACGCCTTTAGGGGTTTGAGAACGGCTGCGGATGGCTTGAGTGGCTGCCGACATTTCTCGTGGGTCCCATGGCCCGGGCTATTGCACCGGGGGCGCTGAAGAGTTGACCTGAGCAAGAGTGGGAGCGCCGGGTGCGGGACGGGCGTCAGAGTAGATCACCTGGCCGGGCTGCGGCTCAGCAAGCCCAAGCTGGCGGGCCATCTGGTCGATGCGGCCTGGCTGCGTGAGCTCGGCTTCGCTCAAATGTAATTGGCGATTCTCCTCGCGCAACTGGACGAGCGTTTGCTTTTCGCTCTCGACGTGGTAGCTGCTCTCAATGGCGTAGAAATGCTGCAGGCCATAAATCATGATGAGAGAGAAGAGCATGGCTACGGCGGCGGAGAATACGCGCATCTCGCGCACGCGGACCGGATCAGAGGCCTTGACGAGGCGGGTGTTGTCAAAGTGCTTCGCGAAGTAGTACTCCGGCATGCGCACGCGGCGACGGCGCTGCATCTGTTGCGCCATCATCGTGGCGTTGTGCTCGGCGATTTGCGCGCCCAAGCCTCGGCCAGTTTCAAAATAAGTTGTTACATATGCCGCCATCTTCGTTCTCCTCGCCCTGCCGGCCTATTGCCGTTCCGCTGCTCTCAGCTTGGCGCTGCGCGAGCGCGGGTTGCGGTTGATCTCGTCTTCTGTTGCAGTAACGGGCTTTCTGGTTAAAACCTTCCAGAGTCCCTTCTGCGCGCCTTCCCGGATGCTGTCTTTCGCGATGCGATCTTCCAATGAATGAAAACTGATAACGACGAGCCGTCCGGAGGGCTTAAGCAAACTTGGTGCGGCCTCGAACAAAGCCCGGATTTCCTGTAATTCCTGATTCACGAAGATGCGCAAAGCCTGAAACGTTCTGGTTGCCGGGTGAATATATTTCATTGGCGGGACGGCTGAGGCTACGATTCTGGCTAACTGCACCGTTGACGTAACCGGCCGCCCCCGCACAATGGCTCTGGCGACTGTCCGCGACCTCCTTTCCTCACCGTATTCGTAAATGAGATTTGCCAGCTCGCGCTCGCCCGTCTCATTCACCACTTGTTCGGCGGTTGCGCCGGATCGCGTATCCATACGCATATCCAGCGGTCCGTCCGCCTGAAAACTAAACCCTCTGCGCGCCTCGTCGAAATGCAGGCTGCTTGCTCCGAAGTCGGCCAGCAAACCATCGACTGAGTGCCGCGCAACGTGCTCGGCGATGGAGCTGAATGCTTCGCCGATCAAACTCACTTGCGGCGCCTGGCTGCCCAGTTCCTCGCAGATCGTTGCGAGCCGGGCTTTTGCCAACTCCAGCGCCTCGGGATCGCGGTCGAATCCGATGAAATGCCCCGCGGACCCCAGTTGCCTGACGACGCCTTCGGCATGTCCCGCCAGGCCCAGCGTGCAGTCGACGTAAGTGCTGCCGGGCCGCACGCGGATAAAATCCATCACCTCTTGAAAAAGAACCGGCACATGGCGTGCTCTTTGCTGCGTCATGCGAGCCCCCCTGAGGGGCTTACGATCTGTTTCCCTCGGACAAGATTCCGCCTACCTGCCTGCGATCGTCCAAAGTCAGATTGCTGGTGGGCAGATCCTGTTCAAATGCCGAGCGGTTTACCACCTCGAGATGAGTGATCTTGCCCATGACGGCGAGATCGCCTTCCAGCCTGGCCGTCGAGCGCAGGATTTGGGGAAGCATGATGCGACCCTGGGCGTCCATCTTTACCTGCTGGCCGTAATAGCTGGTCAAATCCAGGTACCTCATGACCGAGTCGTTCATCGTGCTGTGCTTTGCCAGTTGCGCTTCAATCTTTTCCCACTCGCCAAGCGGCCAAATCTGGGCGCGCTTGCCGTCTTCGCTGGTCACGTACAAGTCGGTCACATTGGCAGCATCCAGCAATTGCTTAAAGGGAACTGGCAGTTTGAGCCGCCCGTTCTCTTCGACCTTTGCTGGATGGTTGCCGCGAAACATGTGCCGTCCTCATGTGTCTTCCGCGGCGACCGGTGCAGGCGTTCCGCGAACTGAATTCCTTGAACATTTGTTCCGGGTTAGCCAAAGTGGTTCCCCAAATTGATCGGCACCCGGATTTGCGATTCCCGTGGTGGAATCGGAGTAAACTTAGGAGGAAAGAGGGGTTATGGATAGGCTCCATGGGACTCCATCTAACTCCAAAATGTTCCATCTCGGTCGATAGTACCCCTGAATTTCCTCTCCGCCAAGGAAAAAAACGGTGGAAAGTGCTGGAAAATCAGGCTCTCTGCGGGAAAGTCGACTAATAGAAGGAAAAATTTTCAACACCACAAGATATGGGGTTTACTGCTCTGATTCCCCATCTAGACAGGATTCTCTGGCTGTAGTAGGAGAACAAACAGCGAAGATAGAGAAAAGAGATCAGAAGTCAGAGAGCGGGAAGGCTACTGCGATCGGACGAGTGGAGGAAATTGGAGAGCGCCGAACTCATCTTTTCTCGCGGAGGGCCAGTGCAGCGGTTAACGAAGCCGGGTGCTTGCGCTATGGATTGGCCGCGGTCTCGCCGGCGAGCGCATTTTCGAGCGCTTGCCGGATGGCGTTCTTGACCTTGCCGCTGACGATCCAAACATTCAGCAGGAACCAAAGCGCGCGGCTGAGCAAGCTTCCCAGGCTGCCCGTTGCCAGTTTCGATCGAATCGCATTCAGCCGCTGAACGATCAGGTTGACGATGTTGTCCAATTGGCCCGATGCGATTGCGGCGCGCGCAGGCAGGGGGACTTCAGCGGCTGCTTTGCCACAGAGCGGAATCAGCGGCATCCAAACCTTACCCTGGGGCAACGCCGGATTCGGGCTGGGACAGCCGGACAGAAACTGAGCCTTGATTTGGTCGGCATAGGGCCCGGCTGCCGCAAGCGCCTGGTCAATGATGGGATTTGTTGCAACCAATGCGAAGTGCTCGCGCAGGAACTGCTGGCAATTTCTGCGGCCGAGCAGGAAGTCGTGCTTGCGGAAATCGCGACACAGGAAGCCGCCGAAAGCGCCGAGCGATCCGCATTGCAGTGCAGGCTTCCCTTTTTGAGCGGAGTCGGGGTCGGATGGGGCAATGGCGAAACGGCTGAAAGAAGTGCCGCCCATAAGCGCCGAGAGGCTCTCGCCCAGAAAGCGCGACTGCGAGAGGGTGACGTTGAAGAAGCTCATGAGGATGGTCCAAATGCCCTGGTGATCGGTGGGGACGTACGGCCCGGAGAAGTCGCTGTCGCCCATGGGAAATGGAGCGACGGTGAGGACGGCCGCGTTTGCCTGTTCCGGCGACGAGGGATTGGAGGCCTGGCTCAATTGCTCCGCGAGATAGTTGTCGGCCAGCTCGAATGGAGTGTTGTCGGTGACGCCTCCGTCGACATTCACGGTTTGAATGGTGGCGCCGAGACCGGGAGGAAAGGCGGGAGGAAGTTGCTTGGAGCCTGGGCTTAAAGGCTCCCAACCCGGGATTTGATAATCGGCAACATCGCGGGTGAGAACGCGCGAGGCGAGTGCGACGGGTACGGCCCCAGTGGCCTTCGCTGCTTCCTGGAGCAGGGGCCATGCTCCCTGCCCGGGCTGGCCGGCCGGTAGTTGTTTGGCTAAAGGCGGAACGGGCGAATCAGCCGGTGTGCCGTGGGTGACTTGAAATTGCAGCCGGTCGCCGTAGTAAGACACAAATTCCTCAGCCGAAGTTGCGCCCGTGTAGAGACCGTAGGGAGTTCCGCGGGCGTTGGTCAGAGTGAGAAAGAGGTTGAGATTATCGGCGATGTAAGGCCGCCGCAGTGCGCCGGTGGGCGTGAGCGCATAGGCTGCGATCTCGTCGATGACGCTGCAGTCGAGGATTGAAAGCAGCGGACCGTCGCCGGCAACATCGTTTGTCTCAAGGAGCCGGGAAATGTCGATTTTGTTGACCCAGCTCTCGTAAAAGGTGTTGGTTGTGTTCTGTTCGTCGCCCGTTTCAATGTGTTGGAAGGGCTGCTGCACCATGACGGAAGCGATTGCCGCGCACATGCCGCCGGCGGAAGCTCCGGTGAAAACGTCGATTTGGACATCGTGGAGCGGCGCGACGGGCGGAACGGGGCCCGGTGCGGGATTGGCCAGGTAGGCTTTGAAAGCCGCCTTCGCGGCTTCCCATTCTTCCAGCGCCTCCATGAGGAAATCGAGCACTCCTGCGGTGTAGGCTCCCGCGGAGACAGCTCCTGCCATATTGATGCCAAGCCTGAATTTAGCCATGTGTCACCTGCCGTGAGTGGAATGATTGCGCGGGTGCGGCAGTCGAGGACACGGAGAGTGGACGAATACATTCCTGGACGGAATTGCACCCATTGCACAAAGTCAACGCGCGGGGAACTCAAAACGAACAGGGCTCGAACTGATTTGATATCGACTGAGAATGGATGCTACCACAAGGAGATTAAGAAAAATCAACTAGAAACGCGCTAGAGGGAGTGCCATGGGTCACTTGATGAGGGCTTTGGCGCGGTGGCGTGCGCGGACGAGAACCAGATCCAGCAGATAGATGAAGACAAGGACATTGATGGCGAACAGGCCGATGCGAATCCAGGAGACGTGGCGATAGATCTCGAAGAGCTCCCACGGAAGGAACGATGCGGTAATGGCGAGAGTGAGGAACTCGCCCCAGGCCTTTTCAAGATAGAGGCCGATGCCTTCGGCCAAGGTGACGGCGGCGTAGCAGAAGGCAAAGAAGCCGATACGGCGCAAGAGAGGATCGTGAACGAGGGAGGCTTTATCAAGGATGAAAGTGACAAGACGCGACTCGGGATTGAAACGCAAGTGACGAGCAAAGAGGTCGATTTCGTCGGCGAGGTCTTTGTGCAGGAGACGATTGGCGCCAATGCCAATGGCGATGAAGAGCAGAGCGTGGAGGAGTTTATAGATCGCGATGAGAAGCAGAAGGCGATTGTGGCGCTTGCCGCTGGGGCGATTTAGAGAGGAGGAGCGTGCCATGATGGCGCGGACGTGCGCTGTGATTAAGGGTAAATGATCAGACGGCAGCGGAGTCAGCGGTGCCGTAGCCAACCGGTCGACGAGGCAGGGCGACCGGAGCTTCGGCCTGACCAGCACTTCGGGCATACCCTCAGAAGCGTACTCCGCCGCCGAAGCTCAGCAACAACCCTGTTTGCGCCTGGCCGGGAATGGAGATCCACTCGCCGGTGGAGAAGTAGGTCTTCGGTTGATAGAAGACGGTCGCACTGCCCGCCTCGAAGCGAAGAATCGTGCGGCGGGATGGGTATGCCTCGTAGATGGCGCCTACATCGAGCACTGGGTTGGTAAACATTCCGCGGCTGAGCACAAGGTGGCCATTGGGCAGCTCGGTTAGTCTGGTTTCCGTTTCCCCGAAGGTGATTGTTCCTCCATGCACTTTGGCGAAGTAGCCCATGTGGTCGCGGCGGATGCCAATCTTCAGGCCCGTGAGGGGCTCCAGGGACCGGCCGCCGGACTGGACATCGGAGAACACGTTGCCGTTCAATCGCATTGGGCCGGAGTAGATGAGCGCGCTATCCCAGGAAAGATGGCGGCTGAAGTTCCAGGATGCCCAAACGGATGGGCTTGGGAAAATCTGAAAAAAGCTTGGGATATTACCCGAAGTGCCTCGGGGCTGGAGTGAAAACGCGGCACCGACGTCCCATCCGGCCGGGGTTGGGATGTGCTCCGAATACGCGTCATGAGCCGATCCGAAGCTCCTGACGACCGACAGCCGCAGATCGAGATGCTGCAGCGTACCGCCGGAGCGAACCGAGAGCACATTCCCGCTAGTCTCCAGGACCTTGGGGAACTGCATGGAAAGCAGGCGGGCAGCATCGAACCGCAAGGAGTAACGGCCAGCTAGACTGCGTTCCACCACGCCGCCGTATTCCAGCGCAAAATTCGTGATGCGCAAGCAGCCTACATACACGCCCTGGGTGAAGTCCCAGTCGCCGCAACTCGAGCTTTCGACGCCGACCTGCGTCTTACCGTAGAAGCCCCAATGCGCTCCGCGCCAGCCCGCCTTTACACCTCCGAGGGCAAGAGCTTCGCGGCCGGCCTCCTGCGCATAATTCGCGCGAAAGAATTGCGAGGTGGGCCGGAATTCACCCTCGACCGCCAGGCTCGGAGAGAGGTTGCGGGTATAGCCGAGGGAGAGCGCTGGCCCCCCCAGGTGATGGTCGCCGACAAACTGGCCGTTTGGGTTGTATTCGAGGTTCCAGGTCCGCTGTGCGATGCCAATGGAGACTTCGTTCGTTGAAAAGCTCTGCGCGTTAAGGAGGACCGCGGTAGAGAAGATGCCCGCGGCAAGAGCGGCGATTTGGAGCGTCCGAATCATATTCCGCCGAAGGCAGTAGGAAGCCTCACGGAAAGCGAACTCGCTGAGGCATGATGGCCCGATTAAGCTCGGCGCATGAATAGCTTTGAGAGAAAAGTTTGGCTGATATCGTAACGCCGAAGCGTTGGGGCGTCAAGCAGTTGTCGACGAGGCTGCGAAGGACGAATGGAAGTTCGCAATACGCCCTCGAAGCTAGCCGAATTGGCAAGTGGGCAAAGTCATTTCTTGAGATGCAGCAGAGATCCGCGGTCCAGGGGTTCGCCGTCAAGGATGATGGTGGAGATGCGGCGGGCGTTCCAGATGTTGGCAGTGGGGTCGGAGTCGAGGACGAGGATGTCGGCGCGGCGGCCGGGAGCGATGAGGCCGAGCTCGTTCCAGCCGAGCTGCAGGGAGTAGTTGTTCGTCGCGGCGGCGAGGGCTTCGCGCGGAGACAAGCCGAGACGGACCAGCAGCTCAAGCTCGGTGTGAAGCGAGACGCCGGGCATGGTTCCATTGGCGTCAGCGCCTGAACCGGCGAGGTAGTGAGGAAAAGCAGAAAAGATGGTCTGATTGATGTGCCAGAGACGCAGAGCGCTTTGACCGGCCTTCTTCTGCAGGTCTGCCTCCATCCAATGCTGGGCGGTGGCGGGAAGGTGGCGCGACCAGGTTGGGAGCGGGAACGTCATTTCGCCGGTTGAGGGATCGGAGGGATGAAACATGCGGCCGGGATCGAGAAGTGTCGCGGCCGGCTCCTGCCAGAGATCGCGATGACCGGGAAGCTCAACATAGTAGAGGCTGAGCGCGGGCATGAGCGCGGCATGATGCGTGGCGAGGAAACGGGCGTAGTCCCGCAGACGGGCATCGGTGGGCGGGATACGCTCCGAGTAGTCGTAGGCAGTGTCGGCGGAGGGACCGTCGGGGTCGTCGACCAACGGACGCTGGAGCTCGTCGGGAATGACGCCAAGATCGTAGTGGTCCATCCCGACAAGAGCGTCGACGCCTGCTTCATCGCCGACGCGGTAGGGCGTGGACACAAACTGGCCGTAGGTGGCCAGACCCATCTCGTGAGCGCGCGCAATCATCCACTGCGAGTTGGCGGCGGTGAGGTGTGCAGTGAGGAGAAGCACGCGCGTGCCGATGTGAGCGGTGGCCGCCATCTGGCGGGCCGTGTCCTGTGGGGTGAGCTCGGCGGGATGCGCGCCCTGGCGGAGCTTCGAGACCCACTCGGGCTGCCGGGCCAAAAGGCTCCAGTCGTCGGTGACGCCGATCGAGTCAATGGGATAGACATGCGGGCTGGGTTGGGCAGTGATATCGATGAAGCCGCGTTCCGGGTCGGCGCGGGCGACGACTGTGGTGACGCCCATGTAGAGATTGGCGTTGGCCTGGGCTTGCGAGTTCATGCCGGCAAAGCCGTCGATGAGCCCGGGAATTAGAAATTTGCCGGTGCAGTCGATGATGCGGGCGTCTTTGGGAACGGAGACCTGGTCAGGCAGGCCGACGTCGGTGATGCGTCCGGCGCGAATGACGACAATGGCGCCGGGAATGTCGCGAGCGGAGTCACCCCAGCCTGTCACGTCGACAACGGTACCGCCGGTAAGAACAAGCGGGGCGGATGGCGCGGTGGACTCTGGCTGAGATCGAGCAGGAACCGAGGCCAGAGCACAGCCGATTACAACGAGACCCGGGAAAAAGCGGAACAGGCGCATGGATAGGACGATCTGAAGAGGATTGTCGCACAAAGACAGTGCTCAGTGGTCGGTGGGCAGGGAAATGGGGCGGGGGATGGCCATTGGCTCAGCAAGTTAGCGCGGTATTTGCGTTGGGAGGATCGGTTTCGGCCGGGAGCACGTGACCGCGGCAGCGGCGGCGACGATCAGGATGGGGAAACACTGCACGGTATAGCGGGGCTCAGGATTTTCCATGGCGCCAAGGAGGATGAATCGCAGAATGAGATAAGAGCCGAGCATCCATGGCAACGGAACGCGGCGGCGAATGAACGCCCAGGCTGCAGCGGCGACATAGAAGAGGTTGAGCAGGCCGAGAGAAATAGCCCAGGCGGATTCGGCGGGGTGTTCGCTCCAGCGCCACCAGAAGACATCGAGGCCGAACTCGAGCGTTCGGGGACGGAGCAGCATGTCAGCGTCGCGCAGCAGCGGCAAGCCGACGTAGTAGCGGATGGGATGGGTCTTGATGTTCGCATCAGCCACGGCGGCGAAGCGATCAATGAGCGAGGGAGTGAGAGAGAAATCGCGGTTGTACTCGGCGAGAAGCTGAAGCCCGTACGCGCGCTGCTCTGGCGAATCGAAGGCGCCCTGGGGAATGTCGAGGGGATCCACAAAGTCTCCGGGGAACTTCCAGCAGACGACGGCAGTGTCGACGAATTCGACGGTCCACGTCCGCAGCCAGCGGCGCGCGCCGGCAATCGAGAGCTCACCGGGGTCGCCGTAACGCGGCGCCAGCGGCTGAAAGATGTGGAATACCTCCCAGTTGCGAACGGTCCACGGGACCAGAGGCAGCAGGGCGGCAAGCGAAAAGATGGATGTGACAGCGAGGGTGTGGCTGAAGGCTACAGGCGCGGGCTGCGCCGCAACTCGCTTGCGGAGCGTATAGAGAAACAAGCCGATAGCAATGGCGGCGAAGAGGAAGATACCGTCGGGACGAAGCAGTGTGCCGAGCGCCGCGGCGCAGCCAGCGAGGATCAACGCGGAGAGGTCGTGCGTGCCGGAGGCTTCAGCGGCGATAGCGCGGCCGGCGGCGTAAATGCCGAGAGAGATGGCGAAGACCGAGAAGCACTCGGTCATGGCGATGGCCGAATAAACGGCGGTGAAGGGGCAGAGCATGGCCAGGGCGAACGTGACCTCGGCTGCGCGATCGGATAAGTGGCGGCGCGCAAAAGCCGCAAGCAGCAAACCGGAGATGAGATCGACAGCGGTCTGATAGAGAAAGACAGCGGTGAACCACGTGTTTGGCCAGTGACGTGCGAAAAGCGACTCGAACGTAGCAAGAAAGATGGGATAGCCGGGAAGGCGATAGGTTGAAGGGCCGAGGTCGTCGCCGGTTCCCGTGCCGTAGATGCCGTAGTGGAAGAGATTGTGACCCATCTGGAGGTAGTCGATCGTGTCGTCGTCGACGGGCCGTGGAAAAGAGATGAAAATCAAACGCAGGATGAGACCCGCAGCGAGCCATAGAATCCAGCGGCGAGGCAAGCGAAACCTGCGAATACCGGGGAGCATGTTTGCAGGATACAAGACCAGAGAGGAGAGAAAAGAGATCGGGGATTACAAAATGCGACGCCCAGAATCAGCTGGCGACGAGGGTGGGACGGCGGCGGCGTGTGAGCAGCGGGAGAACCTGCGAGAAAGCTGCTTCAGCGGTAAGGCCGTAGCGCGCGCGCAATGCGTCGACTTTGCCGTGCTCGATGAACTGGTCGGGCCAGCCGATGCGGACGACGGGAACGGAAAGTCCCATTTCGTCGAGAGCCTCGACGACGGCGGTTCCGAAGCCGCCCATTTTCACGTGGTCTTCAAAGGTCACGAAGGCGGCAACGCGGCCGGCGTAGCGAGCGAGGACCTCGCGATCGAGCGGCTTGATGAAACGAGGATTGATGACGGCGGCGGAGTAGCCGTCGCGGTCGAGAAGTTGGGCAAGCGATCTCGCGAGCGAGATCATGGGGCCGAGGCCGAGGATGGCGACGTCAGATCCATCGGAGAGGATTTCTGCCTCGCCAATAGGAAGCAATTGCGGTTCGGGCTTGCGAGCTACGCCGGCGACCGCGCCGCGCGGATAGCGGATGGCGCTGGGGCCGGGAAGGTCGAGAGAGGTCTTGAGCATGTCGGCCAGCTCGTCTTCGTCCTTTGGCGACATGAGCACGATTTCCGGAATGCCGCGCAGATAGGCGATATCGAAAAGGCCGTGATGCGTGGGACCGTCGTCACCGGAAAGGCCCGCCCGATCCATGCAGAACAGGACGGGCAGTTTTTGCAAGCACACATCGTGAACGATGGGATCGAAAGCGCGCTGGAGGAATGTTGAATAGATGGCGCAGACGGGGCGGTAGCCGCGCGTGGCCATGCCTGCGGCAAAGACGACGGCATGTTCCTCGGCGATGCCGACGTCGAAGTAGCGGTTTGGATGACGTGGCCGGAAGTGATCGAGGCCGGTGCCGTTAGGCATTGCAGCGGTGATGGCAACGATGCGCGGGTCTTTCGCGGCGAGATCGGCAAGTGTGTTGGCGAAAACTTCGGCGTATGTCGGCAAGCCGTCAGGCGTCATGCCGGTTTCTGGATCGTAAGGGCCGAGACCGTGAAACTTCTTCTGACCGTCGAGAGCGGGCTGAAAGCCACGGCCTTTTTGCGTGAGAATGTGGAGCAGAACGGGATGGTCGAGGGCCTTGAGGAACTTGAAGGTCTCAACAAGCAGCGGAAGATTGTGGCCGTCAATGGGGCCGAAGTACTCTAGGCCGAACTCCTCAAAGAGAATGGAGGGCCATAACATGCTTTTGGCAGCTTCCTCGGCGCGGCGAACAACTTTGATGGCGGTTTTGCCGGCGAAACGCTCGATGAGACGAGTGGCTCGGTCGTGCAAATGCTGGTAGTGCTCGTTGGTGACAATGCGGTGGAAATAGCGGGCCACTGCGCCCACGTTGCGATCGATGGACCACTCGTTGTCATTGAGGACAACGATCATGCGTTTGGTATGGGCGGCGATGTTGTTGAGCGCTTCAAAGGTAATTCCGTTGGTGAAGGCGGCGTCGCCTGCGACAGCGATGACATGCTCGTGACCGCCTGCGAGATCGCGGGCCACGGCCATTCCGAGTCCGGCAGAAAGCGCTGTTCCGGCGTGACCCGCGCCGTAGCAGTCGTGCTCGCTCTCCGTGCGCAGCATGAAACCATTGAGGCCGCCAGGCTGGCGGATGGTCGAGAAGCGATCAAGGCGGCCGGTCAGGAGCTTGTGAATGTAGGCCTGATGGCTTACGTCGAAGAGGATCTTGTCTTCGGGCGTGGAAAAGACCGCGTGCAGGGCGAGGGTGAGTTCGACGACGCCAAGGTTGGGACCGAGATGGCCGCCGGTTTTCGAAAGGGTCTGGACGAGGAAGCTGCGGATTTCGTCCGCGAGCGAGACCATCTGTTCAGCATTCAACCGCTTCAGGTCAGCAGGAGAATGAATGGTCTCCAGAAGTGTTGCCATTTCATTCCTTCCCCCGGGGGAGGACCGGGAATCCAGGGAAGAACTCGATCCGCAATGCGACCCCTAAATCGGGGGTCTTGACCTAATGAATGAAGGCCTGCCAGCCCCTAGTATACCTGCGAAGCAGATCGCAACTATGGAGGATTAGACGCGAGATTCGGAATGAAGTTTCGGCTTGGAGGCGTCGATGCGCGAGGCAGCTGCGAAATAAAAACGTCTATACTGAAGCGGCGCCGGGAGGAACACGAACGGGATGCGTATATGGGCTACTCTGCTGCTTCTTTGGGGAATTGCATGGCCGGCCATGGCGGCGGACAAAACCCTTTCCATCGAGCAGATGGAGCAAATCCTGGTCAAGCTCCACGGCAAGCCCGATGGGAAGGTAGCTGGAGAGCTTGAAGGCGTGCAGCTGACTGAACGAATGAGCCCGGCACGGCTGGCGCAATGGGAGGCCGAGTTTCCGGGTAAGCGGACCCATGAAGAGCTTGTGAAGCTGGCGGACATGTCGGCTTTTCTGAACCCGCCGGCAAGCGATGTGCTTCGCGATCCCCCGCCGGACATGGAAACCCAAGAGCGCATGGTGGCGATGGCCGTGGACTACGTGAGGCTGACAACGGCGCGGCTGCCGGACTTCTACGCGACACGCGAAACCACGCACTTTGAAGACACTCTGACGCGCAAGACGGACTACTCCTATGCGCCTTCGATGGGGATGAGCGAGCACCCCACGATGGGCTCGGCGCTTCCTGTGGCATCGGGAGGAGGAGGCAGCGTTGCTGAATACAGGGGACTGCACGGCGCGGGTGAATTCAGCATGACTGTCACCTATCGAGACGGGCATGAGGTGCTTAACGAGGATGCGGAGAAGCGGGCGAAAGAGGAGGAGGCTTCTCTGGGGCTGACTTCAAGTGGGGAGTTCGGGCCGATCCTCGCGGCCGTAATCGGAGATGTTGCGCACACTGGTGTGGCTTGGGTGCGATGGGAGCCGGGCAATGGCGAACCGGCGGCCGTGTTCCGCTATGTGGTGCCGGCCGGCCAATCGCATTTCAGGATAGGCGTCAACATCCAGGGCAAGCAGCAGATGATCGTTCCTGCTTACCACGGAGAAATCGAGATCGATCCGGCAACCGGGGAAATTCTCCGCCTCAGCCGAGTGGCGGATCCGGCGCCCCCGAACGCAGCGATGAAGGCCGCGATCATAGTGGACTATGCGCCGGTGAAAATCGGGGATCAAAGTTACGTCTGCCCCGCGCGAGGCGTGGCGTTCTCCATGATTCCGGTTCCGAGCGCCGGCGTGAGTGACCCTTCGGCTCTGCCCATGCAGACGAAATTGAACGACATCGAGTTCACCCACTATCACCAATTCGGCTCTGAGGCGCGAATCCTGGCGAATGCAAGCCCCGGCGACCAAAATGGCGCAGCACCCACCAATGGGGCACCGTCCGGAGGCACTTCGGGGGGGCCTGCCACATCCAGCGCGCCGACCGAGCCAGCAACAACCGCCAGTACAGGTGCGGCTGCTGACACGACATCCGGCGCAGTTCCGCAGACGGCAGAACAAACCGCGGCGACGCCTGCGGCTGATTCTGCCTCCGCGCCCGCAGATGAGACGGCGAAACCGGCACAGTCTGCACCTCCGGCCGAAAATGCGGAAAACACGCCTGCCGCGGGTTCAAATGTGCCGGCAGCCGGCACGCCCGCCGAGGCTTCAGCGGCCCCGCCGATTCCACTAGGCCCGGCAGCGGCAGCGCCAACCCTGAAAGTGAGCTCGCGGCTGGTGATTGTCGACGTTGTGGCCAGGAACGGCGATCACCCGGTTTCAGGACTCAAGCAAAGCGATTTTGCTGTTTATGAGGATGGCGTACCGCAAACCATCCACGATTTCACTCCGCATGTTGTCGATGAAACAGCCGCGTCTGCCAACACCGCGAATGCCGAGCCTTCCTCGCCGCCGCCGGGCACCTTTACCAATCTGCCGATCGCGAATGTGACCGACTCCATCACAGTGCTGCTTCTGGACGGGGTCAATACGGCGCCGACCGACGTGGCTTATGTGCGCCGCGAAATGATCAAGTTCCTGAAAGCCCAACCGCCTGGCCAGCGCATGGCAGTTTTTGCGCTCGGGCACCGGCTACAACTGTTGCAAGGGTTCACAACCGACACGACCCAACTTGTGACAAAACTGGAAAAGGCGAATGCCACTGCGCCGACATCATTGCTTCCTAGCGAAGACCAGACATTCCAGGAGCGGCAAGAACTGACCGATCAGGTCACCGCCGGAGTTTCGAGCATAGACGTGGCCAACACTCAGAACTTTATGAGCCAAGCCGACGCCGGCCAGACTTCAATGCGGATGAACGTCACCATCGAAGCCATCCAACAACTCTCGCGGTACGTGGCGGGCATGCAGGGGCGTAAGAACTTGATTTGGTTTTCCGGCTCGTTTCCGCTGCAGTTCTTTGCTGTGGTTGACACCGTCGGAAATGGTGGAGGCGTAACCCCCACGATTCAGGCAACAGGGTCCTTTGAGAAGGAGCTGAAGGAAACCGCGGACATGCTGGTGGCGGCCCGCGTGGCGGTTTATCCGGTTGATGTGCGGGGCACGTTGACGCAGCCAATGTTCACATCCTCGCAACAGACGGATTATGCGCAACAAGTCTCAGGTCCTCCTGGGAGTAAGGCCGGGACTGGTGGAGGGGAAGTGTTCGGGGCGGGCACAGGAGGTGCGTTCGGGACGGATCGGCAGGTGTCCGAGCAGCAGATTGCATCCGAGCATACGACGATGGACGTCCTCGCGCAACAAACCGGAGGGCGAGCGGTCTACGACTCCAACGGCTTGCAACACGCCATGGCCGAAGCTCTCAGCGATGGGTCGAACTACTACACACTGGCCTATGTGCCCACCAACACAAAATACAACGGCGCACAGCGCAACATTGAGGTTCGCCTGACGCAGGGAAAAGCTCAACTGTTCTACAGGCGAAGCTACTACGCCGATGCTGGGGACAATACCCCAACCGCGGGCGGCGACAAAGGGCTCATCAGCGCTGCGGCGGTGCTGGGCGCGCCGTCATCGACGCAGATTCTGATTCAAGCCAGAGTCCTGCCGGAGGGGGATCCCGCACTCGCTGGTTCCATGCCAGAGAAGGAACTCAAGGAGAATCTAACCCGCGCGTTCAAAGGTGCGCCGCATCGTTTCGTAGCGGACCTTGGATTCCAACTCGCGGACCTGACTTTTGCTGAGGGAGCAAATGGAGCGCGGACTGCTCGGCTGGAGATTGCGCTGGTGGCCTACGACAAGGACGGGCAGCCTGTGAATTCGCTGGGCCGCCAATTCGATCTGACTCTTCCAGCCACGCAGTTCGAGCAGCTGAGTGCGGCAGGAAAAAACATTCCTGCGCGTCTTGCAATCGACTTGCCATCAGGTGCGGACGTTGTGCGTGCGGTGGTGTACGACGCGGCCTCAGCCAAGATCGGATCGCTTGAGATTCCGGTCGAGGTGACGGGCGCGGGGAACGCTGCTGGAGCGAACACATCTCCCAATTGATCGCTGAGAGAACCACGACCTTCGCGCCGATGAAACGCTTCCGGAATCAGCAACGCTGTTCCATGCCGGTGCAGTGCCAGGCATTGTAGGATGGGCGCATAGACATCCAGCTACAAGGAGGCAAGGAACGTGTCTGCAATGCGAAATCTTTTTTCATCGTTCATTTTGCTTGCGGGATTGATGGGGACGGGTTCCAGCACGGCGTGCGCACAGTTGCTGGAGCCGGCGGCGCCATCGCAGACACCCAATCCTCTGACTGACTCGACGGTTAAGCCGGGCAAGATGCAGCTTTTCGATTTGGAGGCGAGCTTCGCAAGGGATGTGCTGGAACGGGGAGGCCAAGGATTTGCGTCCTGGTTTGCCGACGATGGCGTGGCACTGGGAAACGGAGTTGCTCCGCTGATCGGGAAAGTGGCAATTGCCAAATCCGCGAATTGGTCGCCCAGGGACTATCAACTTACCTGGACGCCGACCGACGCGATGATGGGTCCGTCCGGAGACATGGGCTACACGTGGGGCCATTTTGAGGGGCACAGCAAGGACGCGAACGGAAATCCTGTGCTCACCAGCGGGCGGTATATCACAATGTGGCGCAAAGAGCCCGACGGAAGCTGGAAAGTCGTTCTGGATGCCGGGGCAAACGAGCCGCCGGCTGCGGGCGATTGCTGCAAACTGCCGTCACAGTGAAAAGTGACGATTGCGCTGTGCACACTGGGCGATGAGCGACGACGATTCGCGGTGAGACTATTGGCGAACTCTGCCGGTAACAGTGGAAAAGTCTCCATGGTAATCATGAAATAGATCGAATGGTGCATTAAAACGCGGGTACTTGAGTTGTACAGCTTTTTCCTTCAACTCACCAGATAGTGGAAGAGTCAAGTTTGTCAATCTCTTTGATACTTGCTGCAAGAGCAGGCTCTAGGTACGTGTATCTATATGGGAACTACAGTAGGTTCGCACAGGGTTGAGAACCAGGCGGGGGTGGTGCGCCCGGAGATAGGAATCTTCGATCGCAACCCCGATCCCGCTCTCGACGAGCTTGTTGAGCTCGCGACAGTGTTGTGCGACGCGGACTACGGCTACATCGGCTGGATGGACTTCAACCGGCTCTGGTTCAAGGCGCGATTTGGGTTCAAGGCTACAGACCAGCCTCGCGCCAGTACCGCATGCCAATGGATGCTGGAAACGGGCGAGCCGATGTTGATTGCGGACGCAAGCCAGGATCCACACTTTCCACCCGAGGGAATCCCTCTGCCGGGGGCGAGTCCCTGCCTTTCCTACGCGGCAGTTCCGCTCTTCAGCAGCGACGAGCACCTGATTGGCACGATGGCAGTGCTGTCGCAAAAGGCAGATCAATTCAAGCTGGAACATTTGACTCTCCTGGAGATTCTGGGCCGCCAGGCGGTGACGCGGCTTGAATTGTACAGCCGGATCCGGCTGCAGGAGCAGGCGCAACGGCAGCGGCAGCGCACGGAGCGCGCGTTGGAGATCGAGCGCTGTTTTGTTGCTGCGACGCTGGACTCAATTCCGGCGCTGGTGACGGTCCTCGATACGGCGGGGCGCGTGGTGCGCATGAATTATCCCTGCGCACAATTGACAGGATTGAGCCTTGCGCATGCCGTGGGCCGGCCATTCGTGGATGAGTTTCTGGAAGCCAACGACCGCGGCTGGGCGGCAGGCAAGCTGCGCGAGGCGTCGGCCGGGCAAGCATCGGGCCCGCATGAAACACTTTGGCGGGCCGCCGGTGGGGAAAGCCGGCGCGTGAGCTGGACGTTGCGGCCGCTGATGGGTCCGAGTGGAGAAATCCAGTACCTGATTGTGAGCGGGCAGGACGTAACCGACCAGCGTGAGATGGAAAAGACGCTTCTTAAGAGCGAGGCGCGCTATCGCGAGGTTGTGGAAAACAGCCTTGGCTTTGTGTTCACCTGCTCGATGGAGGGGCGGCTCACCTCGCTGAACGCATTCACGGCCGAGACGCTCGGATATCGCGCCGAAGGCTTGGTAGGGCGCATGTTGACGGAACTGATGGACGCCGAAGGAGCGGCGGCATTCCAGGATTGCCTGAATACGCTGGAGAGCGCGGAGGAGTGGCAGGGAGCATTGCCGTTGCGCCGGAGCGATGGTGTTTACCGGCGCATTGCGGTGCGCAGCCGGCGCATGCAACTCCCAGGCGAACGGCCATTCGTGCTCAATCACGGCATGGACGTGACCGAGCAGTATGAAGCCGAAGAGGCGCTGCACATAGCGACGCGGCAGCGCGAGCTGATTTTGGAAGCGGTGGACGACGGTATTCTCGGCACGGACCTTTACGGCAAAGTGACCTTCATCAACGAAGCCGGAGCGAGAATGCTTGGCTACGAGGCCGATCAGCTGGTGGGGCGCGATCTGCATGAGCTTATCCATCACAGCCACGCCGACGGGACCCCGTATTCGCGATCAACAAGCCCGATTCTTCAGGCGCTGCGGCGTTCGGAGCCGATCCGCATGCGGGACGAAGTGTTTTGGCGCAAGGATGGAACGGCGATTCCCGTCGAATACAGTGCCACTCCGCTGCTTGAGGAGGGCCATGTTTCCGGAATGGTGGTCTCATTCCAGGACGTGAGCGAGCGGAGGCGCCTGGAGAAGATGAAGGACGAGTTCATCTCCACGGTAAGCCACGAATTGAAAACACCGTTGACCTCGCTGCGCGCGTCGCTGGGACTCATTCAGAGCGGCACGCTCGACAAGCGCCCGGAAAAGCAGCGCCAGATGATCGAAATGGCGATCGGAAACTGCGACCGGCTGGTGCGGCTGGTCAACGACATTCTGGATTTCGATCGCGGAGAAAAAGGAAGGCTGCCACTGAATCGGGAGGCGGTGGATCCGATGACGCTGGTTCGGCGGTCAGCCGACGTGGCGCACAACGCCGCTACGCAGGCACGCATCGACTTTCGCTTTGAAGTGAATGCCGCGCCGGTCTTCGCGGATGAGGACCGCGTGTTGCAGGTGCTGAATGAGCTGGTGGGCAACGCCATCAAGTTTTCGCCGCCGGGAACAGCCATCCGGCTGGCGGCGTGGGACGTGGACGGAGTTGCGCCGGACGCCGGCGCTTCAGAAGGTGGCGCGGTGTGCTTCATGGTAGAAGACCAGGGACGCGGCATCGCACCGGAAAAACTGGAGCGCATCTTCGATCGATTCGAGCAGGGCGATGCGTCGGACTCGCGCGCGCTGGGCGGAACGGGGCTCGGATTGGCACTCTGCCGCAGCATTGTGGAGCAGCACGGCGGCCGCATCTGGGCGGAGAGCGAAGTGGGCAAGGGAACTAGATTCATGTTCACACTGCCGGTGGCTGGCGAAAGCAACTAAAAAGCGCCCTTCGCCTTGAAGTTGCAGGCCAGGTATCCGTTCAATTCTCGACTCACACGCTGCGTTCATGGCCGCGGTGCTTCGACCCTCTCTTTTCAAGCCTGACCCGATAAAGATCGGCTGATTATCGCGCCGCGCACCGGAATCGGGACTATAATCGTGCTCAAATTCCCATGAATGGCCGGCAAGCTAGTTCGCCGTATCCCGTGCGCCCCCAATGGGGTGGCACGCCTCTTCCGCATCGATTGCGAAGTTTCTGGCTTCGCGTTTCCGCCGGCATGAAACTCGACGACATGTGGAACCAACTGCGTTCGGACGCGCAGACGACGTATCGACTGTACTCGCGCGAGGTCGATGCAGCGCGGCCCGCAGGTGAAACCCGGTCGAGGCATTTCATCCACGTCGCGAAACAGTTCTTCTGGGCAATTCTGGAGAAGCTGACACCGGCGCGCCGCATCTTGCTGCTTCTGGCGTTGGTGCTGCTTCTGCTGCCACAGGCGGAGATGATTGGCAATCCGGGCCAGCATTGGGAGTTTCGGTTTGAGGCGCACCTGGCCGGAGGGCTGCTGATGTTCGGGCTCTTGATGCTCGAACTGACGGACCGTGTGGTCATGAAGCGCGATCTTCAAATTGCCAAAGAAATCCAGGCGTGGCTCTTGCCATCGCGGCCGCCAAAGTTGCCCGGACTGGACATTGCGTTCGCGACGAGCCCGGCAAATACAGTTGCCGGCGACTATTACGATGTGTTTCCGCGGAATGGGCTCGATGGAACCGCGGTAACGGGTGGCGCGGAGAGCTTTTTGATTGTCGTGGCGGATGTAGCGGGCAAGAGTGTTCCCGCGGCCATGTTGATGGCGACGATCCAGGCAAGCCTTCGCACCCTGAGCATGACGCCAGGCTCGCTTCTTGAGCTGGTATCGCGGATGAATCGATACGTTTGCAGCAATAGCCAGAATGGACGCCGATTTACGACCGCTTTTCTCGCAGAATTCGATCCGGCTTCGCGCGTACTGTCCTATGTGAACGCGGGGCACAATCCTCCTGTGTTGCGTCACAGTTCCGGTAGGACCGAGGAATTACAGGCGGGAGGATTGCCTCTGGGCGTGATGGAGGATGCGAGCTACGAAAGCGGAACGGTGACGCTGGAGCCGGGCGACGTGCTGGCAGCGTTTACAGACGGACTGGTGGAAGCCGAGAACCTTCGGGGCGAAGAATACGGGCTCGCGCGTTTTCTCGCAATACTTTTCGCGAACGCACCGGCGCCGGCGGACGCAATTCTGCGTTCGGCCCTATTCGACATTGATCGATTTGTGGGCCAGGCGGCGCAGCACGACGATGTGACACTGATGTTACTGAAGGTGAGCTGACCCGATACGCGCGGGTCGTGGCGTTGGATTCGCGATCTGGCAGAGACGTGGGACTGCGCCGTGAGACACTGGCATCGGCGGCGCTCCCCGTTCCAAGTCCGCAGCCGCCGGTTCATCCCGCATGGGCGTCTACACACGCTTTTCCAATTTGCTGTTTGGGCGGCCTCTGCCAACTACTGCGGAGCGCGCCGAGTGCATTGGACCGCTCGCTGGAATCCCGGTCTTTGGGCTCGACGCACTGAGCTCGGCGGCGTATGGACCTGAAGCGGCGCTCACCTTGCTCATTCCGCTCGGCCTGATGGGCGTGAAATACATCGTGCCCGTCAGCTTCGCCATTGTCATCCTTCTGACCATTGTCTATTTCAGTTATCGGCAGACGATCGAGACCTATCCGCACGGCGGAGGCTCCTACACAGTGGCCAGCCAGAACTTGGGCGAGGGCGCGGGACTGCTGGCGGCGGCAGCACTGATGGTCGACTATGTCCTCACCGCATCGGTGGGCATCTCAGCGGGAGTGGGCGCTCTAATCTCAGCCGTTCCCAGCCTTCAGCCGCACACACTGGAGATTTGTCTGGCCGTTCTGGCGATCCTGACCATCATCAACATGCGCGGAGTGCACGACACAGGCGTCGTGTTCATGATTCCGACGTATCTGTTTACGGCAACTCTCCTCATTGTGATTGCCGTAGGCGGATGGCAGGTGGTGCATGCCGCAGGGCATCCATTACCGGCGACGCGGCTGCCGGCGATCCCGGCGGCAACGACCATGGTGAGCTGGTGGCTGATTTTGAAAGTGTTCTCATCGGGCTGCACTGCGATGACGGGCGTGGAGGCGGTGAGCAACGGCGTGACGGCGTTTCGCGAGCCGACGCGCAAGAACGCTAAGATCACGCTGACCATTATCATCGCGCTGCTAATTCTCTTGCTGGCGGGCATCGCGCTGCTGTGCCGCGCCTATGGCATTGCGGCTACCGATCCCGGCAAGGCGGGTTACGAGAGCGTTCTCTCGATGCTGACGCGCGCGGTGATGGGGCATGGGTGGTTTTATTACCTGACCATCGCCTCAGTGCTGCTGGTGCTGGCGCTGAGCGCGAACACAGCTTTTGCGGATTTCCCGCGGCTGACCCGAGCCATCGCGATCGACAACTACATGCCGCACGTTTTCCTGATTCGCGGGCGGCGGCTCTTGTATTCGTGGGGCATTTACGTGCTGGTGGCGCTGACGGCATTGCTTTTGATCTTGTTCGGCGGCGTCACGGACCGGCTGATTCCGCTGTACGCCATCGGCGCGTTCATGGCCTTCACGCTGTCGCAGGCGGGCATGGTGATGCACTGGAAGCGCCAGGGCGGCGCCACCAGGCACATGATCGTGAACGGAGTGGGCGCGCTGGCAACCGGAATCACCACGCTCGTAGTCCTGGTGGCCAAGTTTGCCGAGGGCGCGTGGATCACGGCGCTGCTGGTGGTGGTGATGATTCTGTTCATGCGCAGTGTGAATCGCCACTACGTGCGCGTGAATCGCGAGATCGATCTTGATCGGCCGTTCATTCCGGCCGAAGTGGGCGAGCCAATTGTCGTGGTGCCTGTGGATCGATGGAGCCGCATCAGCGAGAAGGCGCTTTCGTTCGCGCTCTCCATGTCCTGCGATATTCACTGCGTGCACGTGGAAACCGGCGACGTGCCCGATTCCTTCTGCGATACGTGGGAGAAGGACGTTGTGGCGCCGCTCAAAGCCGCCGGCCGCTGCATTCCAAAGCTGGTCAAGCTCAAATCGCCCTTTCGATATGTCCTTTACCCGATTGTGGAATATGTGCTGAATGTGGAGCGCGAACGCGCGAACTGCAAGGTGTGTGTCCTGGTGCCGGAGCTCGTTGTGCGCCACTGGTGGCAAGGGATGCTGCACAACCGGCGGTCGGATTTGCTGAAGGTAATCCTCCTGGTACGCGGCAACCGGCGCATCGTGGTGATCAATATTCCGTGGTACCTGGATAAATGACGACCTCTGCGCCGTTGTGGCGCGCCCTTTCGCCTGAATTTCAGTCAAAGATTGAAGGACTCCCGGGGCCAATGGGCTTCTTGAAAGGCGGGGGGAGAGGATAGTCTAGAGAGGTACCGGAAACCAGCCATGATGTCCGTTCCGGAGCCGAAGTCCGGTTGCGGAAGAGTTTGCTTGTGCGCGGTACCGATTGAGGAGAGTTTCAAGTTGAAGAGGACACTACTGTTCTTGCTTTTAGCCGTGGTTCCAGCGGTCATCACGCCCGTAAGAGCCATCGGCCAGGTGAACCCGGATGAGACGCCAGCTCCGATGCAGGCCGCACCACTCAGGTACGAGGTATTCGCCGGCGTGGCCTATTCCCGCTTGAGACAGGTGCCCGTTTCGTTCAGTGGATTGGTGGGTGGAAAAGTTTCAGTGGCTCGCGATTGGGGAAAGTACTTTCAGCTCATGGGATCGGTGGACTACTACAAGCTGGGGACCGGTCACTCCGGACTACCAAATCCCGGCGACCCGTCGATATACACGTTTCTGGTGGGGCCGGCACTGCACGCGACGCTTTATGAAAACCTGAGCGGAGTGATATTCGGCGAAATAGGCGGAGAGCATACCGGCGGCGAGAAGATGACGCCCAGCATCTCCTTTGCCGGTGGCTTTGGCGGAGGCCTGGCCTACAGCCTGAACCGCAATTGGGGCGTGCAGCTGACAGGCGACCGCGTCGCCGCATCATTCTCGCTGCCCAACAACAATCCGGTGCTGGCCAATTCGACGAGCCGGACCTGGAACGCGCGGGGGACCTTCGGCGTGGTGTACCGGTTCTAGGACGCGGGCATCTCGACTGATTCGCCTGTGAGGGCGAATTTTCCCTCGGCCATTCGCACGGCAAGACGCATGGCAGCCTTCATATTCTCTGGGTCAGCCTGGTTACGGCCGGCAATATCGAAGGCTGTCCCATGATCCACGGAAGTGCGGATAATCGGAAGCCCGAGCGATACGTTCACGCCGCCTTCAAAATCAATCAGCTTCATGGGGATGTGACCCTGGTCGTGGTACATGGCGACGATGAGATCGAACTCGCCACGCAACCCGCGAACGAAGATGGTATCGGGTGAGTGCGGGCCGGAGCAATCGATGCCGAGTGCACGCGTTTCGGCAATCGCCGGGACGATGATTTCGGCATCTTGCCGCCCGAAGAGGCCGTGCTCGCCGGCATGAGGATTGAGGCCGCAGACAGCAATGCGCGGCGCGGTGCGGCGCAGCCAAAGCAGGGCATCGTGGCCAAGGTGGATGGTGCGAACGATGTGCGCGCGGTCGAGATGGCAGGCTTGTTCGAGTGAGATATGCGTGCTGACGTGGACCGTTGCCAGCTTCTCGGAGTAGAGCAACATGCGTGGCTCAGGCGCGCCGGTCAGCTCGGCGATGTACTCAGTGTGGCCGGAGAAGGCCTGACCGGATAGAGTGACCGCTTCCTTATTGAGAGGGCCGGTGACCATGGCGTCGGCCTCGCCTTTCATGCAAAGCTCAACAGCGCGCCGGACGTAAGCGACGGCAGCGAGACCATACTCAGCGCGGAGCTGGCCGTATGCGACGTTGTGACTAGGGGCGAGCGAGCCGGTGCCGCTCAGCGAGCAGGGCAATGTGCTGGATTCAATTCCGCTGACGCGTTGAGCGGCGCTGAGAACGGCTGAATCAGCAATGAGTAGCCACTGCGCCAGCGAGGAGACACTTTGATCCTGAAGAGCCTTAAGGGCGATTTCGGCGCCAATGCCGGCTGGATCTCCGATGCTGATGGCGATGCGTGGAAGTCTGGTCATGCGCGGCCTCTTAGCGCGGCAACAATCTCATTGAACGCTGTCGGCGAGCCGAAGCCGCCAGATTTGGTGACGACGGTGCAGCCATGCGCATCGCCACCTTGCACGGTGCCCCAGGGAATGCCGGGCGCGAGTTCACCCAGGAGAATAAAGGAGTGGGCGCCAAGGGCGCGAACTGCAAGCTGCGCCGTTTCGCCGCCGGTGAGAATGAGGGCCTGCGGCGCGTAGGAGCGGAAGGCCGAGCGAATGCGCGTGGCGGCACTGAAAGCCCAGCGGAGGCGAAGGACGCGGACACCGTCTGGTTTTGCGGAGTCCAGCTCCTCGAGTTGGAGTTTCGTGACGGGATGGGACGTTCCCGCGATGAGCAACGTGCGCGCTGCCGGCGGCACAAGCGCCGTCATCGGACGCGCGGGAATCAAGCCGGCGAGCGCCTGTGCCAGCCCGGCGGAGCCCGCGTAGAGCAAGCCGGGGAGGTCCTTTGCGGCGCGAGCCAAAGCATCGAGGTCGGCTTGAGTCGCACTGTCGCAGATCAGGAGAGTTTTGCCGGCATCAAGAGCAGGCGCGAGCTCGCGGGCGTGCGAGACGTGGAAGATGTGGCTGCGGACTGTAAGCGGGAACATGCGATCAAGGCGAACCTGGGAGCGCTGGCCGGCAGCATCTTCGACTTCCAGGGTTCCATCGCGAACGGTGCGGCCGGCTGCGGGAAAAGCGGGAGCGAAAACCACGGCGCGAGTCCCAAGCGTGCGGTGCGCTGCGAGCAACTCAGCAGCAAGGGGGCCGCGCGCGGCGGAATCGACCTTCTTGAAGAAGAGAGCATTCGGATCGCCGCCAAGCGCCGCGCAGGCGATGGAGACAGCGTGAGCCGCGCGGCGGCCCGAAAGAGCGCGCGAGCTCGTGTTAAATGCCTGCACGGACTCCGGGGTCGAAAACTCGACGCTCGTCCCGAACCAGACGCGAACCGATCGCCCGGAGCGGAGAAATGCCGCACCGGCATCGCAGGCGCCGGTCAGATCGTCGGCGAGAAGAACAATGCGACCGGAGTCCGGATCAGCGAATGAGGGTAGAACGAAGTCCGGGATGCGGGCTTCGGTAGGCATTGCGATAGACCTCTCTATATTTTCGAGGGTATACCGTCCGCGCGGATTTGCGAACGGTACTTGCGTGCGACGGTGCTGGACAAGAGAGGGGCACTTTCGAGAAAGTGGAGGAGATGGATCGCCGGATATTTTGCCTAACCGCAGCAGCCGCCGCCCTTGCCGCAAGCCGCAGAAGAACAATTGCACAAGCGGCTCCGCCGGTTCCGGCCAGCGGACCTCTGATCACGCTCAGCGAGATTGAGGCGATCGATCGCGAGAGGATTCTGCGATCGGCCAACGAATACCTGACGGCGCCGCCGATCACGATTACGGCATCGTCTTCGCCGCGGAGCAAAGGCGGCAAGCACGACTATTTTTCCGAGGCGGATTACTGGTGGCCCGACCCGAAGAATCCCGGCGGCCCGTATCTCGAACGCGATGGCTACTCCGATCCGCAGAACTTCAACGACCACCGACTGGCGCTGATCCGGCTAAGCCTGATTGTGCCTGCGCTCACGGCGGCATGGCTCATCACCCAGGACAAACGTTACGCCACGAGCGCGGCTGCGCATTTGCGAGCCTGGTTTCTCACATCGGAGACGCGGATGAATCCGTCGCTCGACTATGCACAAGCGGTGTGGGGACATTCGACGGGCCGGAGTTACGGAATCATCGACACGCTCCACCTGGTGGAAGTGACGCGCGCGGCTCGGCATCTTGAGACCGCGCAGGCCATGACGCCTGTCGAGTTCGACGGCGTGCGCGAGTGGTTCACCGAATACCTGCTGTGGATGCGCGCCTCGACCAACGGACAAGAAGAGGAGGCCGCAAAGAACAACCACGGAACGTGCTGGACGGTGCAGGCGGCGGCGTTTGCACGCTACATCGGCAACGAAAACGCGATGCAGATGTGCAGGGCGCAATTCCGCGATCATCTTTTGCCGGATCAGATGGCGCCGGATGGAAGTTTTCCGCTGGAGCTGAAGAGGAGCAAACCGTTCAACTATTCACTCTTCAACCTGGACATGTTGGCGATGGTGTGCGTGATGGCGTCCGGAACCGGCGCATCGCCAAGTGGCGCGACGAACGATTTATGGCACTTCGCGCTCGCCGATGGCAGCATCTACAAGAAGGCCGTCGAGTTCATGTTTCCGTACATCGAGGACAAGAGCAAGTGGCCTTACCCGCATGACGTCGAATACTTCGACGACTTGCCCAACCGGCAACCGAGCCTGCTATTCGCGGGGCTGGTTTACCACGAGCCGAAGTACATTGCGCTGTGGCGCAAGCTGCCGGCCGATCCCAAAACTCCGGAGATTACCCGCAACTTTCCAATCCGCCAGCCAGTCCTGTGGCTGCGATCGGTGTGACCCGCAGGCACCGAGGAGCGGGCGAGCGAAGGGCAGAAACGCGCGCGAAAAGCATCTGGCCCTTCCGAAGGAAGGGCCAGAGCGCTGCGTTTTGTCCACACGTCCTAGTTCACGGTCACGTTGAAGGTCTGGGACTGGGTCGAGGAGATTGCTGGGCTGCCTGTGGCCGTCACTGTAAAGGTGTAGGTTCCAGCGGTGGTGCCGGGGATGGTTGTCGTCCCGCTGCTACCTCCGCCGCAGGCTGCCAGACCGCCGAGCAAAATCAACAGCACCACCGTGCCCAGCATGGCCCGCCAAGCCTTGCGCCGCGCCGGGATGCCGAAGAAGACCAGCAGGGCCAGCAGCGCGCCGCCGCCCGCGCGTGCCAAATTGTTGTTGGCAGTTTTCTTGAGAGCGCCCGACTCGATCGTGGCTGGAGTGGTGCTCACCGCCAGCGTGGCGTTGCCGGATGTCGCCGAGGCGCTCAGCGAGATCGTTCCGCTGGACGAGCAATTAGGCAGGTTGACGGCTCCGCTTGGCGAACTCGTAAGCTTGCAACTCAGGGAAACAGTGCCTGCGTAGCCGCTGCTGCTGGAGACGGTTGCGGTTGCACTGGCTGTTGCACCCGGCGCAATGGCCCCGGGTGAAGTGATGACGGCCAGCGCAAATGTTCCGGTGGATGTGGTTGTTCCTGAGACCGTGAACGTGGTGCTTGCGCCGGCGGCGGCATAGTTCGAGTCCCCGCTATAGGTGACCGTCAGAGTGACGGTGCCGGCGGAGGTGAAGGTGTTGGCAGGAATTGTGATGGTTGCGGTTCCACCGGAAAGAGCCTGCGTGGAGTTGTAGTCGTTCTCGTTGGTCTGCAGAATGACACTGCCGGTGGGCGTGGCGAGGTAGCCGGAAACGGTAACCAAGACGGTTAGGCTCTGGCTTTCGGTAATGGAAGTGACGCCATTAAGACCGATTGCCACCGCGGCCGTGTTGGTTCCCGTGGTGACGCCGGAAGCTGCGGTCCAGCCGTTGACGACATTGGCGATATTCAGCGAACCGAGTCCGGTGGCCTGGTCATATCCGGTGACGGCGCCAAAGCCGGTGAGGGTTCCGATTAAGTCGCCGCTGTTGACAATGGTGCAATTCGGCGAAGCGCTCGCTTGCTCTCCGGGGGTCGCCACCCAGTTGCCACTGGTGGGATCGTACTGTGTGCCGCCTTCGGTAACGGAGCCACTGGGGGCGCATGCCATGGCGATGGTCCCCGTATCGATGTCATTGAAGTAGCAGCCGCTGGAGGTAGTCCCCTTTTCGGCCGAGCAGTTTGCATAGGTCTGTTTTCCGGCAAGGGCGTAGAGTTCCGCGTTGGGGCTGCCCTGCGCGCTGCCGGCTTTCTGATTAATGAGGGCCATCACGGCAGCCATCTCCGGTGTTGCGACCGAGGTTCCGCCTACTTCTTCGGCGCCGCTGTTACTGTTGCTAGTCCCGTTGAACACTCCACCGGTTACGCTGACATTTGTGCAGGATGCGCCTTCATTGGAGACGCAGATCAACGTGGCGCTATCGAGAGCGCCGTCGCCGGAAAAGAAGCTTACGTCAGGCAGGTCGCGCACTCCGTCGGCGGGAACGCCGAGGCTTGCCGCCGAAGTCTGCCAGCTTGGCTTGGGCCAGCCGTTGTTTACCAGGGTGAGGTTGCCGTAGGTGGATCCGGTGCTGGTGGCCCCGGCGGTGCATGTGGGGCTGCCAGAAGTGTCGGCGTTATTGACGACGCAGTTGCTGGCGCCGCCGGTGCCGCCCACTGTATCCACTAATTGCGCCAGCATTGGATCGCCGTAGTTGAAGTAGAGTGTCAGCGCATCGTTGTAAACGAAATTGCACGCCTCCTCAGGCGTTGAAACACCGCTGACGCCCACTAGCGGCGCTATGCTCTCCAGGTATGTTGCCCAGATCGGGTTCTCACACGTGTCATTCCACGGCATCTCCGGCACGTAGCCCTTTGCCGAAGCCTCCGTGGTGCTGTTGCTGGTGCTCCAGTAGGTGCTTGCGTTCGAGCTGGCGCAGCCTTGGAAGTTCCCGCTGGAATTGTAGGAGGGCTGGCACCAATTGAAATCGGTGCCGCCGACGGCCGTGTCGTAGGGCGATGATGCAAGGCCACTGACGGACAGGCCGTACTGCGCTTCATAGGGATTGCCAATTCCATCGCCGCCCTGGTCGCAGGAGGCCGAGCCGGCGTCGCCGGTGGCGGCAAAGACGGCGATGCCTGCGGCCGCTGCGGTCTGCCACAGATTGTGATAGGCGACGTTCGAAGAGGTTCCGCTGAAGAGTTCGCACTCTCCGTAACTGAGGCTGATGATGCGCGAACCGTAGACCGCCGCGCCGGCGACGGAAGCATTGTCAATCACCCACTGCGCGCCGTCAAAGATTGGATCGTTGGTGGGAGCGGTCTGGTTGTTATAGGCGTCGGTGACCAGCACAATCTGCGCGCCAGGAGCCACAGCGCCGGACCACTCCACATCGAGCGAGTTCTCCACCAGGTCGCCGCCATTGCAGACATTGGTACCGCCGGTGCAGATGCCAGGGTCGCCGTCGGGGCCATGCGCAATCACAGGCGCCAGCCCGGCGGGCAAGCCAAAGGCAGTTTTGAAGCTGGAGACATCGGTGAGATCGATGTCGCTGGTTCCGATGATGGCGATTGTCTGGCCGCTGCCGGTGATGCTGCTGGTCCACAGCGGAGTCAGGTTGTACATGGCGGCGAAATCATAGGGCGCCACGTCTTCTTCCACGGCGACCGTGGTGCCGTTGCTAGTGATGGGGAAGTAGAAATTGGGCTGCGGCGAAGACGTGGAATTGGATGAGGCGACGGGACCCCTGTGGGTGAAACCGGCGTCGGACGTGGCCTGCTGACCGGTGGCGGACCAGGTCTGCTGTTTAACCCAGCCGTGGGCATCGGGGTTGAATTCGACCTTGTTGCCAAGGCGATGCAGAGGATGCGGCAGGAAGTTGTGCAGGCCCTTGATGCCGGCAACAACGGGCGCCAGGGCAGCGGGGATCTGAGCATCGGTGAGATTGGCAAGGTGCATTTTGCCGTTGACCGACAAGTTATGGATTTGGGTATGGAAGGCGCTCTCAACCTGGCCGGCGGTGCCGCGGAACTGGATGGTCATGCCGTCAGCCCCAACATGGGTCACGGTGAAGCCGTGGCCGCTAAGCCAGCCGGAGAGGGTTGAGATATCGGCCTGCGCTGGGCCGAATTTTTGCCCGATCTGTTGGGGCGTGAGCCACTGGTGGAAGTTGAGTGAGCTCTGGTCATACTGGCTGGCCACGAAAGCGTTGAAAGCGGCCTGCTGGTCGGCGTTGCGGCTGAGCACCAGCACAAGGCCGGTCATGGGAAGATCGGCGTTCACTTGGCCGTGGTCAGTGGCGCCAATGGCGCTGGGGTTCAAGCTGCCACGGAGCGTAACCAACTGGTTTTCGTCGACGGATTTGACGATGCGGACAGCAGGTGAAACGCCCTGTGCCATTGACGCGGCGGAACAGAGGAAGACACCGGCCAAGACGCACAAGGGGAGCGAACGTGAATTGATCATAAGGGGGACGATCCTGGACCTTTCTTTAGACAGACTCTCGAAATCGTGAAGAGTTTTCGCGGCGTGAAGAAAAAGAGTTTGGGTGGGCGACGAGACAAACAAGCAACATACGGATTCGCTGGAACAAGCCGACCGGGATTATCGAAGACGTATTCATAATTGACGCACGACCGACGAATTTCAGACTTCGCCGGTGCGGCTTGAATTCGTTGCCCGGCGCTGCACTTGAGGGCGCGCACGGCTTGGCATTTGAATGCCAACCGCGCAATCGGATCATCACCGCGGAACGGGGATCTCAAGCCAAGTGAGGAAAAGTTAGAAGCGCCGCCCGCAAAGAAAAAAACCGGAAAACTCGTTCAATTAGACGAGGCCGCGTGGGGAAGGTTGAGGTGCTTTGGGCGGAAGGGACCGGGAGCAAGCGATGAGCCTGTGGCAGATGGGAAAGGAAAACTGTGCCATGGGGTGATGAAACTGGAGTGCCAGACCGCGAGAATGCCTTTGTCTGTGGAGCTGCCGAAGTGGCCAGGGGATGGGCGGGGAATCACGGACAGCGTGGTGAAGGTATTGCAATAGACAATAGATTTCTCATGATATATTATTCGGTCTTTCGGTCGAATTCCAAACATTTTGTTGAGTAGACGCACCGGCGCTTTTTTGACCTGCCGACTCCGCAAGCGGCGGTCAGCGGAGAGCCTACTGCAGACCGGTACTGACAAGGGAGAGGAACGAAGCCATTGGAATCGAACCAACAGGAAATTGCCTTCGGGGCGCTCGACAGCTTTCGCATTGAGATCCCATCCTGGGGATTCGCTGACACTGGCACGCGCTTCGGCAAGTTTGTGCAGGCTGCGGCGGCATCGACCATTTCAGAGAAATTTGCTGACGCTGCCCAGGTCAATCGTCTGACAGGTGCAACGCCTACTCTGGCGCTGCATGTGCTTTGGGATTTGCCCGGCGGGTTGAAGGACGTGGCCGGGGTAAAGCAGCTGGAGCAGCGTTTCGGCGTAAGGTCAGGATCGATAAATCCCAACCTCTTCCAGGATCAGGAATACAAATTCGGCTCGCTATGCAATCCATCCGCCGCCATTCGCCGGCAGGCGATGGAGCACCTGCTCGCGTCGATCGAGATTGCGAAGTCGCTCGGTTCGCGCGACATTTCCCTCTGGATCGCCGATGGATCGAACTATCCCGGTACGCAAAGCATGCGCAAACGCATCGGCTGGCTGGAGGAAGCATTGCGGGTCGCGCACGGCCATCTCGCGCCCGATCAGCGTTTGCTGGTGGAATATAAACCCTTTGAGCCTGCCTTCTATCACACTGATGTCGCCGATTGGGGAATGGCAAGCCACCTAGCGCGCCATGCCGGGCCGCAGGCGCGAGTCCTGGTCGATACCGGCCACCACTACAACGCGCAGAACATCGAGCAGATTGTGGCGTGGCTGTTGCACACCGGCATGCTGGGCGGGTTCCACTTGAATGACCGGCGCTATGCCGACGACGATCTGACGCTGGGCTCGATCGATCCCTACCAGGTCTTTCGCATCTTCCATGAACTCCACAGCGCCCAGTCCGAAGGGCTGCCCCACGCAGTGGCCTTCATGATCGACCAGAGTCACAACCTGAAGGGCAAGATCGAAGCGATGATCCAGACCGTCGTGACGGCGCAGGAACTCTATCTGAAGGCCGCGCTGATCGATCGCGAAAAGCTGATCGAATTGCAGCAAGCCTGCGAGCTGGTCGCCGCGGAAGAGCTTTATCGCGGCGCTTTCTGGTACGACGTGCGCCCATTGACGCGCGCGTGGCGCGAGGCTCGCGGCCTGCCAGCCGACCCGCTCGAAGCGCTTCGCACAAGCGGATATGTGGAGCGCGTGGCACAGGAGCGAGGCAACCGCAGCTCAGCCGAAGGTAGCTACGCTTGAACGTGCCTGCTCCGATTGGCAGGCGGCCGTGTGTTTCAATAGGGGCGTCAACAAAAGGGGGAGCGGTTGGCCAAGGCGAAAATTAAAAGGTTGTACCTGATTCCGATTCTCTCCAAGGCCCTCGATGTGATCGAGTTGCTGGAACAGGATCATACGACGCTGACGCTCGAAGATATTTACCAGCGAACCAAAATTTCCAAGACCAGCGTCTACCGCATTTTGAAGACACTGGTGCATCGCGGCTATCTGGCGCAGACGCCGAGCGGACGATACCGGCTGGTGTCGCGGCCTCGGCGCTTGCGCTTCGGTTTTGCGGTGCAGAGCGCGGAGATGCCGTTCAGCAACGCGGTGGCGCAGAGCGCGACTGCGGCTGCGTCTGCCGCCGGCGTGGAACTGATCGTTTTGGACAATCGCTACGATCCCGACGTGGCCGTAAGCAACGCCGAGGAGTTTGTCGCCAAGCGAGTGGACTTGGTGCTTGAATTCCAGGTGGACGAAGCGGCGGCGCCGCGCGTGGCGCACATTTTCAAGAAGGCCGAGATTCCCATGGTGGCAATCGATGTGCCCCACCCGAATGCAACGTACTTCGGAGTGGATAACTTCGAGGTTGGATACGAAGCCGCGGCAATCCTGGCGCAATACGCGCAGCGGCAATGGAAGGGCAAGGTGGAAAGGGTGCTGGGCGTTGGCTTCAAAGAAGCCGGCAGTTTTGTGCAGCACCGCATCACCGGCGCCTTTGACGGAATCCGCGAGCGGTTCAACGATTTGACCCCAGATCGATTCGTGCAGATTGAAGGCAGGGGTATGCGCGAAGCGAGCTACAGGGCGATGAGCGTGTATCTTCGCGAACGGAAGGGCGGCGAGCTGACGCTGGTGGCCGCGGCGAACGATTCCAGTGCATTGGGCGTTCTCGATGCAGTGCGCGAGGTAGGCCAGGAGGGGAACTTTGCCATCGTAGGCCAGGACTGCATTCCCGAAGTGCTGGAGGAGATGCACAGGCAATCGAGCGCGATTGTCGGCTCCATTTCGCACGAGGCGGAGACTTACGGGCCGCGTTTGATTCAGCTTGGCATTTCGATCCTGCGCGGGTACACCGTGCCTCCGTATAACTATGTGCATCACCGTGCCGTGTCGCTGGATACTCTGGGTGAGATCGAGAAGGGGAAGCGGGCGCTTGAAAAGAATCCCGCGCATGCAGTGGCGGCGGGCTAGAGTCCCGGAATCCCCGCTCGAAAACGATTTCCGGCCCGCCGCCGGCTGTATCATGGAAGAGAGTTCGGTTCTTCCCCCATTTGAGTACCCCTTATGACAACGGCTACGACAGATTCATCTGTATTGCATTTTCTCGAGGATCGCTGGGATCCCGCTGTGGCGGCCGGTCTCGATGAGCCTGAACTTCTGCGCTATCGCTCGAACCTGCTTGGTTCGGATCTGCGCATCACCAACTTTGCCGGCGGAAACACCAGCTCGAAGGTCGTGGAACTGGATCCGCTGACCGGCAATCCAGTGGAAGTGCTGTGGGTGAAAGGATCGGGCGGCGACCTGGGCAGCATCAAGCGCTCCGGATTCGCCACTCTCTACCAGGAAAAACTGCTGGCGCTGGAGCGCATTTACAAAGGTGTGGAATTTGAAGATCAGATGGCGGAGATGTATCCGCTGTGCGCCTTCCGCAACAATCCGGTCGCCGCGTCCATTGACACCCCGCTGCACGGATTTCTCCCGTTTCCGCACGTCGATCACCTGCACCCCGATTGGGCGATCGCCTTGGCGGCAAGCGCCAACGGCAAATCGAAAATGGAAGAATTCAATCGCGAGTTCGGCCATTCACTCGTGTGGCTGCCCTGGCAGCGTCCTGGCTTTGAGCTGGCGATCATGATGAAGCGGATCGTCGAGCAGAACCCAGGTTGCGACGGAATCGTGCTGGGCGGCCACGGGCTCTTTACCTGGGGCCAGACGCAGCGTGAATGCTATAGGAACACGCTGCATATGATCGACAGCATTGGCCAGTTCATCGAGCGAAACGGTCAAGCGAAAGGAAAGATAAGGTTCGGCGGCGAGGCTGTGGCGCCGCGCGACAACCGCCGCGAACTTGCGATCCAGATCGCTCCGTTTCTTCGTGGGCGCATCAGCGCCAGGCAGCGGTTTATCAGCAGCTTCTCTGATGCGCCTGACGTGATGCAGTTTGTCGACTCGGTGCACGGCAAAGCCCTTGCTTTTCTGGGAACAAGTTGCCCCGATCACTTTATTCGCACCAAGATCCGGCCTATGTTTGTGAATTGGGGCGCAAACGAGGGCATTGAAGCGCTGAAGACTCAGATCGATTGCGCGCTGGCTGAATATCTCGACCAGTATCGCCATTACTATCGCACGTTCGCCAAACCGGATTCACCGGCGATACGCGACGCCAGCCCCGCTGTGGTGCTGATTCCGGGGCTGGGGATGTTCAGTTTTGGCAAAGACAAGACCGAGGCGCGCATTACCGGCGAGTTTTATGTCAATGCCATCCACGTGATGGAAGGTGCGAGCTTGCTCGGTGAGGGTGCAGTGAGCGGGCCTGTGCCGCAGTGCCCGCCAGGAATGGATCCGGCGAGCTTTAAGGTGTTGGACAATTATGTGGCTTTGCCGGCCGCGGAGGCGTTTCGCATTGAGTATTGGGCGCTGGAAGAGGCAAAGATTCGCCGCCGGCCGCCGGAAAAAGAACTAAGCCGGCGCGTGGCGTTGGTTGTGGGCGGCGCCAGCGGCATTGGGCGCGAAGTTGCGCGGCTGGCGGCATCGCGGGGAGCTCACGTGTTCGTCGCCGATCGCAACGAAGACGGCGCGGCGCGCGTGGCCGGCGAGATTGGCACGATCACGTCGCCCGAGTTGACAGGCCACTCCGGCGTCGACATTCGCAGCCGCGAATCCATTCGCAAGGTATTGGGCGAGGCGGCGCTGGCTTTCGGTGGCATCGACATTCTCATCAACACCGCGGCGCTGTTCCCGTCCACGGCAGATGGAGAGATCGCCGATGACATGTGGTCCGATACGCTCGCTGTAAATGTGACCGCGAACTACTTGCTGGCCGACGAAGCAGCAAAAATGTTTGAAGAACAGGGTCTGCACGGGAACATCGTCTTCACCAGTTCCGCGAACGCCGTGGTGGCCAAACGCGGCAGCGAAGCTTACGACGTGAGCAAGGCCGCGCTCTCGCATCTGATTCGCGAGATGGCCGTGAGCATGGCGCCGAATGTGCGCGTGAACGGTATTAGTCCCGCCACAGTCGTTAAGGGGTCCACGATGTTTCCACGCGACCGGGTGCGCGCTTCGCTGCGTAAATACAATATTCCATTCCAGGAATCGTTCAGCGACGACGAGCTTCGCAGCCGCCTGGCGGCGTTCTATGCCGAGCGCACTTTGACGCACAAGGCGATCGGCGGGTCAGACTGCGCGGAAGCCATCCTCTTTCTGGCCAGCCCCAGGGCGCGTTGCACCACCGGCCACGTGATTCCCGTAGATGGGGGCTTGACCGAAGCTTTTGTGCGCTGAAACCGGAGTTTTGCTGCCGCCATGCAAGAAGCAGCGCGTGTTGCCATCGATCTGGGCGCGGAAAGCTGCCGCGTTTCGCTGCTTCGCTGGACGAGCGGCCAACCCAGCATTACAGTTATCCATCGCATCCCAAATGGTCCCGTGCGTCACGGCGAGTCTCTGTTCTGGCCGCTCACGAAGATACTTGCCGGACTTGAAGAAGGTCTGCGCAAGGCGGCCGCGACAGCCCCGGAGGGCATCGCATCCGTCGGTGTCGACGGATGGTCGGTGGACTACGTGCGCCTGCCGGCCGACGGCAAAATGTTGCGCGAGCCATTCTGCTATCGCGACGAGCGCACAACGGCGACCAAGGAAGCAACCGACCGGATCATTTCGCCCTTTGATTTGTACCAGCGCACGGGGACCTACCCGCTCAAGATCAATACGGTGTATCAGCTTCTTGCCGATTCTGCGGCCGGCCCCAAAGGGGAGCACCGTAGATTCGACAGCCGCGCGCCGTGGCTAATGCTGCCGGAGTTTGTTCTTTACTGGCTGAGCGGCCGTCGCGTGGCCG
>Ga0265316_10000502_pt1 | contig 44251 bp, 35 predicted proteins | sample 4522metaG_FD_202092 | JGI IMG/M metagenome (GOLD analysis project Ga0265316, IMG submission 202092) | Rhizosphere microbial communities from Carex aquatilis grown in University of Washington, Seatle, WA, United States - 4-5-22 metaG | ecosystem: Host-associated > Plants > Roots > Rhizosphere >... | reverse complement strand
CTCAAACATGACAAACCATTCGACAACTCCCGTTTTTATGCTATTCCGGTTTTGATCGGATAGCATAAAAAAGGTTGACTTTTAACAGAGTATCTACGCAGGCTACCTCGCTATCTCGCTTTATGCAGCTTTAGCCACCTGTATATTTTCCAAGGAAATAGGTGGTATTCCACCTTCTCCAAATACCTGCTGCGCATCAAGAATTTCTATACCCACCAGGGTTTCGCCGGGGCCAATATTCAAGGCCACTTCCTCGTTAAGACGTAATGTCCGGCATTCGTGCTGCCCCTCCAACAAGCGAATATAAAGCGCATCGGTTTCTGGATCGTAGCTAATTTTCATCGGAAGCTCCTAAAAGAAAAATGTATAAACGGTAATCACCACAATCTCGTCGGCTTCCTCCTTGATGACAGGGGCAACTTGTTTGATGGCATAATGATTGTTCTGCCAAGTGCTGTTGAAAGAAAAGTTATAGCGGCACAATTCTCGTCCTTGCTTGGCTGGTTCTTTGGTGCCATTGGCAACCGCCAAAACTACCTCTTCCTGGGAAGCGCCGCGTTCCCGGCATTGCTCTTGTGCATGGCGCGTTAACCGAATGGGTTTCATGGTCTTGGCTGATTTGAAATGTAATAGTTAATTGGCTATCGGAATTTGGGGAGGCATCAGGAAGCAGAGCTTCCGAGACTTGGGTTCCCAAGCAGAGCTTGGGAACCAGAACAAGGTCGGCTCATCCCCCCAGCACATACTTATTCTCGTTTATTATTCTCGTTCCCAAGCCCCGCTTGGGAATGCAGTCTGGCAAGCTCTGCTTGCCGGGGTTCGGGAAAGCATCGGGAAGCAGAGCTTCCAAGACTTAGGTTCCCAAGCAGAGCTTGGGAACCAGCGTAAGGTACGCGATGCGTACCTACATGGCTCCAGTTCTCGTTCCCAAGCTCCGCTTGGGAATGCAGTTTGGCAAGCTCTGCTTGCCGGGATTCGGGAAAACATCGGGAAGCAGAGCTTCCAAGACTTGGGTTCCCAAGCAGAGCTTGGGAACCAGCGTAAGTTACGCGATGCGCACCTACATGGCTCCAGTTCTCGTTCCCAAGCTCCGCTTGGGAATGCAGTCTGGCAAGCTCTGCTTGCCGGGATTCGGGAAGGCACCGGGAAGCAGAGCTTGGGAACCAGCGCACAATTATTTTTCAATAAGTGCTGCTTCGTAAACTTCACCTTTTGAGTCAAATGAAACAGCTACACGGAACTCGCCTTCTGAGCCGATTAGTCTGCTTACATCGCTATCCAGCTTATTTATTAATTGGATGTATTTATCCTTTTGAACATTCACATGATTGTAGTGTTCATTTGCCAATGATTTTATTCTCTCCTTACGCAACTCTAAAGTTTCAGAACCATTAAAAAGCGCACTTGAAAGCAAACTTTTAGATTTTTCATGAACACACAACTTAAATTTGTCTATGGGGAGAGAATAATAGGACGGGTAGATTTGCATTTTTGAAAATTTCGTTCGATTTGGGTCTAGGTATGCCGTCACTAAAGTTGTTGCGGATGCTAAATCGAGAAGCAACTCATATCGTTTAATTAAGGGCTCAACCTTTGAGGTTAAGGAATATAAAGCTTCATAAGTTGATCCAGTGCCAAATGTATCTTGGTCTTTGAGATTTGAGATTTCTTGTGTGAGAGACAAAAGGTCTTCTTCTAGTTTATTTCGCCAAACGAAGGACTTAAAAATAATTCCTTCTATCATGTTGCATTTATATGCTGACACTTCCTCAGGATGTTGATGGGTTTTCATGTGATCAGCAATTTCGCTAAGATAATCTACTGCTCCTGATATTTCAGTCCTGTCCTTATTTTCCTGATTCCTTAGAAGTTCTTGCAGAGAATTTTGTATGTTACCCAAGCTCCGCTGTATATCCGCAAGATGTGATTGGGCAACGGCAATACTTACTAAGTGAAATGCTCCACTTGCTATTTGACGAACTTTTCCACCACTAACAACTCTCGCCTTTCCTGCAATCGTTTTATTGGAGTCAATCGCATCAGCGAGGACTTCACCTGATTTTGTTTTCATTAAAGTATATGTTCCATCTTTTAACCCCTCCTGTATTTCGGGTCTAAAGACTAATTCGACCGTTTTATCAGGAATACTATAAGCTCCCTTAAATAAGCCAGATGTCAAATGGCGCACCTGATCCATAGCATTACTCGAACCATTAAGTCGTTGACTATTTTTAGGTATCCGAGAGAGTTCCTTGCTTTCCATAACAACTTCTCCGCTGCTACTTACAATCGAAAAGTTACAATCCATGTAATTATCTTGAGAAGGCGGATTAGATGGCTCCTGTGATGGTATTTGTTTTTCCAGACTTAATTTTGATTGTCTATGCCCTATTTTGTAGGATATGTAAACTAATAATAAAATTGCCGTTATGGAGACAATGATATAGCTCATGATAAAACACCCTATTTGTTCACTGCAAGATTTTCATATTTCATTGGAATGTGGGCAACAAAACCTCGTTGCCCACCCTATGCTAAAAGCCAGTCTTACCCAACCAACTCCTTAACCTTAGCAATAATCCCATTCGGGTCCAGTCCCTGGTAAGGGAACTGCTCCCACAAGCCGCCGCAGCCTTCTTTATGCGTACCTAAGTAAGCATATTTCGGCGAAAAACCACGTTCCAGCAGCCAGGAACCCAAACGGCTACCCAGACCGGTTTTGCGGTTGAACGCCTCAACCACCAACACAAACGGCGCAGCGCCGATTTTCGCCAAGATTTCCTCGTCCACGACATTCAACGTGGTCTTGTTAATCAAGCCGACGTCGATGCCTTCCAGTTTCAGTTTTTCGACCGCATCCAAGGCGCGGTGCAGGGATTCGCCGAAGCTGACGACGTAGCCGGCGGTGCCTTCGCGGATGACTTCGTCTTTGCCGGGGACAAACGTGTAGTCCGGGCCGAAGAAGTCGGTGCCGTCCGTCTTGAGGATGTTCGGGGTCTTCGAGCGGGTGGAGAACACGAAGCGCAGGCCGGGATCGTTGAAGATGGCGGCGACGACGGCGCGCATCTGGCCGGGGTCGGCCGGGAAGTAGAGGCGGGTCGGGTGGGCGTCTTCGAGGCCGTTGTCGGCGTAGAAGTTGTTCAGGCCGAAGTGGCAGGTGTTGTCTGCCATGTCGTCAATGCCGGAGTGCGAGAAGTGCAGGATGACATTGGAGAAGTTCAGCCGCGCCATCGTCACTTCGGAGATGATCATCTCCAAGAACGCGGCGAAGGTGCCGAAGATGCCTTGGCGGCCCGGCTGGTTGCCGAAGCCGGCGGCGGCGGAGAAGTTGCCGCGCTCTTGGATGCCGCCGGCGATGAAGATTTCCGGGTAGGCGTCGTGGATCTTCTTCAGGCCGCAGGAGCCTTCGAGGTCGCTGTCGACGACCAGAACTTGGGCTTTGCGCTCTTCCGGGCTCAGGTCTTTAAGCTGCGCGACCACGGCGTCGCCGAAGACGTTGCGGTTGGCGTCGAAGTTCTTGCCGGAGCCTAAGTAGGTGTAGGGGTCTTTCGGCTTTTCGATGGCTTTGAGGAACGCCACCGCGTCGTTATGGCCGCGCTTTTCCAGGTATTTGATGGCCTTGTCGAGGGCGATCACGTCATGGCCGTGGCAGGAGCCTTCCAGGCCTTCAATGCCGGGGCACATTTTGCGCTTGGCGACGACGGCGACCGGGCCGTCGCTCAGAATCGCGGCGCGGATGTTGGCGTACAGCGCGGCTAGGTCTTCGCCGTCCACTTCCGACACTTCCAGGCCATGGCCGGCCAGGGTCTTGGAGACGCTGTAGCCTTTCAGGTAGTGGGAGGGGTGGTCGGCGATGGTGACGTCGTTGTCGTCGATGACTAGCTTGACGTTCAAGCCTTGCGCGACGGCGAAGCGGGCGGCTTCGGCGTCGTCGCCTTCTTGCTGCGAGCCGTCGGAGCCGAGCATGAAGACGATCTTGTCGGGGTTGGCAATCGCCACGCCGTTGACGTAAGGCCACATGTGGCCTAAGCGCCCTGAGCTGAATTTCACGCCGGGGGTCAGGCCCAGTTCCGGGTGGCCCGGCAGCTTTTCATGGGCGACGCGGTATTTGGTCAGTTGCTCAAACGGCAGGTCGCCATGCAGCGCGGCCAGCAGGTATTGCGTGCCGACGCGGTGGCCGGCTTCGTCGTAGAAAATCGGCACGAACTTGTCCGGGTTGCCACGGAACAGCGCGTCGAGGATGACGACTTCAGGGGCCGTGTCATACGGGCCGCCGGTGTGGCCGCCGACGCCACGCGCCGCGCCTGTGGCGGTGAAGAACACCAGGGCGTCGCGGAAGAACTGGATGTTTTGCGCCAGCGCGGCCTTGTTTTCGGCGCTCAGGGTGGGGCTGTTGAAATCCAGCGCTACCGGAGTGTAGAGGCTGGTGTCGAGGGGAAAGTTTACATTCGTCGTCATGCTTTTGTCCTTAAACTCTCTAGTGTGTTGGGGGGTTGAGCCGTAAGCGGCGCTAAAGGATAAATCTTCCTTGCGCAATTCGCCACAGCGTGGGAGCCGGCGGCGGAATGCGGGGGCTTTGGCCTGCGCCTTGGCCCGTTGCTGCCGCGAACGGCCAGGGCGAAAAAGCCCGGTGGCCCGGTTTGGCGAACGCTGAAAACGGCTGAAGCGGCGCAGGCCAAGAACTGGCCGATGTTTGTTTGGTCTACACTGTGAATTTATTTGGCATCTAAGCGCCGCCACCGGCCGACAGGCCGATGCCGGCAGCGGGGAATCGGTCATGAAACGCGGCAAATTCCTATTAGCGCTCCTTCTCGCGTCGCTGATGTGCGGCGAGGCTTGGGCCAGGGGCGGCGGCGGAGGGCACGGAGGCGGCTTCGGAGGCGGCTTTGGCGGGGGACACGGCGGCGGCTTCGGGGGCGGATTTGGCGGGGGCCGGGGCGGGCTCGGGGGAGGCTGGCACGGCGGAGCCCATTTCGGCGGCTGGGGCGGCGGCGGTTGGAACGGTGGAGGCTGGCGAGGCGGCGGCGGGTATTTAGGTGGTGGCCGCTACTGGGGCGGCTATCATCCAGTATACCCGCGCTACGGGGCCTATTTCGGCGGCTATCCCTACGGGTACGGGTATAACTACTTCTGGCCTTATTATCCCTACGGCGGCTATTCTTACCCCTACTACGCCCCCGGCATGGCCGTCGCGCCGAGCGCCCCGCCTGTGTACATCGAGCAGGGCGGCGCGGCGAAAATCGCGCGCACGGGGTCAGGCGGCTGGCAGTATTGCGCCAACCCCGACGGTTACTACCCCCATGTGAAAGACTGTCCGGGGGGGTGGCAAAGCATAGCCCCGCAACCACCAGGCCAAGATCCAGGTTATTGGTATTATTGCGCCGACCCTTCCGGCTACTACCCTTATGTCAGGGAGTGTGTGGCCGCCTGGCGGAAGATCGTCCCTTAAACTGCGAGGAGCCAGCCCATGTTAAAAACGACGACGCCTTTATTGTTGCTTGCCGCCGCGCTGGCCGCATGCTCGACCATCCCGGCAGGGCCGAGTGTTTTGGTCTTGCCCGGCTCGGACAAAGATTTCCAGCATTTCCGCGACGACGATCTAGCCTGCAGGCAGATTGTGCAAGCCCAGCTTGTCAGCGTCAAAAACGAACTGTCTTCCAGGGAGGAAGGGCAACAGCGGTATGACATCGATTATATCCAGTGCATGTACGGCAAAGGGCACCGGGTTCCGGTGCCGGGCGGTTTGAGCTATGACACCCGCCAAGACTGGCATCCGCCGCCGCCGCCGCAACTGCCGCCGCCGCCGCCAGCCGAGCCGGTGGCCGAACCGGCAAAATAAGCATGCGTTTCCCGGCCTGAAAGCCTGCTTGGGCGGCTTCGATTTTAACTATGCCCGGGGTTGAAAGAGGTTATAGGCTTTTCTTTGCTTGCCGCAGATGTCGGCCACAGATGGTTTTGGCGGTTGTTTTGATGCTTGCCTGAAGCCGCTATAGCATCTGCAGCTTGGGCATCTCACTACAAACAGATAAGCCCAGTTCCAGGTGTGGCCACAAGTCGCGCATTGATATTCGAAAGTGCCGTTGTTCATCTTCCTTTGTCCAAAATAGGGCTGGCGGTTTGCGCGCCCGCCAAGTTGGATAATGCCAGGCCGCGGGTTTACCCTAGCAAACACCTCTTGCCGGGGTAAGCCGTAGTCTTACTTAGCCACTTTGAGCTATTTTTCCCAGAAGCGTTTTGAGCGGGCGTCGGTGGGTCTTGCCGGCGAGGAGAGGGCCGGCGCGCGCCTCCCGGAAGCCCATTCCGCCATCGTCTAGCAAAAATCACACCGCAGGCCACAGTAAGTAGTTTTACGTATGGAAATTGATTTTTTACTGATCCATATTGAACGCCACTTAGAATTTTGCTAGGCCAAAGGGCGGCCACGGGTCCGAACCGTCTGGCCCAGGGCGGAATAACCGCCAAAAATCGTTCTGCAACAAGAATTTAGGGAGGAAAGCTTCATGACGATCAGTGTTAATTGGAAATTTCAAGCGGCGGTTCAAGGCGGGCCAAACCTGGCAGCCGACCAGCCTCCCATCAATGTGGCCGCCTACGACGTCATCCAGGCGACTATCCCCGCCACGACGCCGACATTCACCGTCCACGTCCAGCCCATCACGGCCACCGGGCAACTCCTCTTCTTCGCATTGACCTCCGACAAATACGACGCCGGCTTGACCTACACAGTCAATGCGAGCGCGACTGTCCACACGCTTGACGGCCCGTTGCTGCTGATTGGCGGTGGCGCGGTGGGCTTGCTGGACGCTGCGCCTCCGCAAACGCTCACGCTAGGCAACACCCTGGCTGCCCCGGCCAATATCCAAATCCTGGTCGGCCGGAAAGATCCGTAAGAACCAGCCCTAAGGAGCCTGCAAGGCCAGCCCCCGCAGGCGGCACCGCGTCCCACCCTGCGCCGCGCGCCATCTGAAGCCAGGCAGGCCAGGGATTCAGGCGACATTCTCGACAACGGGAGAATTTAACCATGCCGATCACGCCAACTTACCCGGGTATCTATATCCAGGAACTTCCGAGCAGTTCCCACACCATCACCGCCGCGCCGACCTCGATCACGGTGTTCGTCGGTTACACACATCCTTTCAAGACCCAGCCCGCCAGTTTTGGCGTGCCTGTCGAAATCTTCAGCTTCAGCGACTACGAAGCCCAGTTCGGCGGGTTTTTCCGAAGCAGCGTGGTCGACGGCAATGTCGCCCGCGCGGTGAACGACTTTTTCCTGAACGGCGGCGCCCACGCCTATGTTGTCAGCGCCAATGCGAAGCCTGGGGCCGCCGAGTCGGCATTGGCGTATTCGCAAAGCAACGGCGGCGACCAGACCGTCGGCGACAACCGGGGGGCGGTGGCCGCCGCCACCTGGGACTTCGGGCCGGGAACCGTGTTGTTCACGGCGCTGGAGCCGGTCGACACGCCGGCGACGGCCACCTCGCCGGGCACGGCGATGACCATCACCATCAGCAATGTTCAAAAAACCCTGATTGACAACGACACGGCCGACATCGCCATCGCCTATGGCAACCGCAGCGAAACGTTCCGGAAGGTGCTCATCAGCGCGACCGACCCGGCGGTGCTAAACAGCCGCATCAACGGTATTTCGGCCCTGGTGAAGGTGGCGCCATCCCCGCCGGCCACTAATTATCCTTCGACGTTTCCCGCCGGGGGCGGGAAGAAGACCTTGTCCGAGTCGCCGCCGATTGGAACCGTCGGCGTGTTCAAGCGGGAGGATTTCAACCCGGCGTTCGACGTCGACGGCCCGCTCGACAAGCTCCCGGTCTTCAATCTGATGGTCATTCCAGGCATTGTGAACAACGGCGTGCTCAGCGAGGCGCTGGCGTTTTGCGAGCGCAAACAGGCGTTCTTCATCATGGATCCGCCCGCCATCGACAACGCCGACGGGGCGAGCCTGGATTACGTCGGCAAATTCATCGACCAAAACGGCACCGGCGACAGCAAAACCAACCTCGCCCCGTTGAGTCAGAACGGCGCGCTCTACTTCCCTTATCTGAAAACTAGCGACCCGCTCTCCGGCCAGCCTATCGCTTCGCCGCCCTCCGGCTTCGTCGCGGGCATCTATGCGCGCACCGACACCAACCGCGGGGTTTGGAAGGCGCCGGCCGGGCTGGAAACGACGATTCTCGACACCACCGGCGTGGTCGACACAGGCCGCATGACCGACCCCCGCCAAGGCGATTTGAACAACCGCGGCGTCAATTGCCTGCGCAGCTTTTCGACAGGCACCGTGGTGTTCGGCGCGCGCACGCTGGTCAGCGCCAACAAAGCCTTCGAGCAATGGAAATACGTGCCCGTCCGGCGCATGACGCTGTTCATCGAGCAGACGCTGCTGGAAAACCTCAAATGGGTTATTTTCGAGCCCAACGACACACCTTTGTGGGTCGCGATCCGCACCACCATCGACAACTTCATGCTGGGCCTGTTCAACCAGGGCGCGTTCCAGGGCGCCACCCCGAGCCAGGCGTTTCAAGTCAAGTGCGACTCGACGACCACGACGCAGAGCGACATCGACAACGGCATCGTCAACATCGTCGTCGCCTTCGCGCCGCTGAAGCCGGCCGAGTTCGTCATCATCAAAATCGCGCAACTGGCCGGCCAGGCGCAACAATAGGAGAGCCGCCATGGGCAAACCGTTCTCGGTCAATATGTACCGCTTCGATCCTTACAAGAGTTTCCGCTTCCTGGTGTATCTGGAGCAATCGCCAACCCCGGTGGCGGGCGTCAGCAAGGTCGGCGGGCTCAAGCGCAGCTCCGATCCGATTGAGTACAAGGAAGGCGGCAATATGATCATCCGCAAGGGCCTGGGGCGCACGAAATACGATGCGATCACGCTGGAGCGCGGCGTGACCCACGACGCGGATTTCGAGTCCTGGGCCAACGCCGCCCAAGTCCTCGACAAGGGCGCGGCCTCGCAGTCGCTGAAGAATTTGCGCAAGGAGATCCGCATCGAACTGCTCAACGAGGCCGGGCAGCCGGTGCAACGCTACCTGGTACATGCCTGCTGGGTGTCGGAGTTCCAGGCGCTGCCGGATCTCGACGCCGGCGGCAACGCCGTCGCGATTGAGCGCATCAAGCTTGAAAACGAGGGCTGGGAGCGCGACCTGAGCCTCACCGAGCCCACGCAGATTTAAGCCTGCGCACAGAGGACTGCCGCGATGACGGACTGCAACGGGACAAACCCTGTGGATCTAGGCCTTGCCGTGGCCGCGCGCGCGGGGCATTCTTGCCGCCTGCCGGTCAGCGGGATCGACATCCGCCTGCGCCCTTTCTCCGGGCGGGACGATCTGCTGCTGGCAGAGGCGTCAAGCCTGGGCATGGCGCTGGCCATCGCCCTGCTCGAAAGCCTGGGCGCGCGTTCCGACGGCAGCCCCCTCGATTGGGCGGCGCTGCCGGGCACTGACATTGACGCGGCCTTGTTGCAGATCCGCCGCGCCGTCTTCGGCGACCTCGTCAGCGCCGACGCGGTTTGCCCGGCGCAAGCCTGCGGCCAGCGGATCGACCTCCGTTTCAGCCTCGGCGAGTTCCTCGCGCACCATGCGCCGCGCCGGCTTCGCGGCGTCGAGCCCGCCGAAGTCGAGGGCTGGTTTCGTTGCGCCGGAAGCTCCGCGATGTTCCGGCCCCCCACTGGCGGCGACATTGCCGCGGCCGCGGACTCGACCGACCCCGAGCGCGAATTGCTGCGCCGCTGCGTCCGCCCCGCCGATGTCCCGGCGCGGGCCTTGCGCCGAATCTTGCGTGCCGTCGAGGCGATGGCCCCCAGCCTGGCGGACGAATTGCAGGGCGAGTGCGCCGAATGCGGCGCGGCGGTGGGCCTCTATTTCGATGCGCGCCGTTTCGCGCTGCGCGAATTGCGCGACCAGGCGGCTTTTGTCTATGGCGACACGCACCTGCTCGCCAGCCACTACCATTGGGCCGAGGCGGACATCCTCGCCCTGCCGCGCAACCGGCGCATCCACTACGTGGAAATGCTGGTGGACGATAGGCGGGAGGTGGCCTGACATGGCCGGCCTGTCTTATTTTTCCCGCCTGGCGCGCAGCGAGTCTGCGCCGGGGCCGACCTTGGAGCCTGCGCATCCCCTGTTGCGGCGCTGGCAGCTTGCGCAGGCGTCCGAGCCGGCCAAGCCTCTTGCCAGGTTGCCACTGGCCGGGGCGCGGCCTCGCCGCGGATCGAATTCAAGCCCCGATGAACCTACGCCGGCATTGCCGCATCCGCGCGCATCCCGGCCCCTGCCGGCGCCCGGCGCGGACGAATCCAGGCCGGGGCGGAATGCCGCCAAGCCGCCGTCCGTGGTGGACTTGGCCGACACGCTGGCTGTCCGCCAGCCGCCGGCTTTCGCCATCCGCAGCCCCGTATCGACACCAACGCCGGTTGTCGAATCCGGTTCCAAGAAAGCGTCCGGAGTATCGGAACCTAGTCCTGGAGAGGAAGGCATCACGCCTCCGCCCCGTCCCCTGCAAGAGGCCGCCGCCAGCAAGCCCGCCTTGACGCCGCCGCGTTCCGCCGAACCCCGGTTGGCCGAAGCGCCCGGCGCGCCGGCACGGAGGAACGAAGCAGGGTTTGCATCGCTTGCGGGCCTGGCAGTGGACGATCCGCCTGCCGCCTCGCGCCTTGAGCCCTTATTGAAACCACCGCGGCGGGTCGAAAACCCCGCGCCGAAACCGTCCAGCGACGCGGTGGCGCAGTCGGAGACAAACGCGGCACCGATGCCGGCAAAACCAGCCTGGCCGGACACCGCCCAGCCCCCCCGCCCGCCCATGCTGGAGCCGAAACCGCCGCTGATGCGCGCCGAGCCGGCCGCGCGGCGGAACGGGGGTGTCCGCATTGGTTCCATCGACATCCGCATCGAGCCGCCGCCGACGCAGCCACAGCCGCGCCCCGCCCTGCCGCAACCGCAAGCCACTGCGCCGTTGGCTCGTGGTTTCGCTTCCCGGTTCGGATTGCGGCAAGGATAGGAGGCGCGCGATGCCGCTGGCCAAGCTTGGAATATTGGATCTGTCTTTCGTGACCGACACGCTGACCCAGCTTTTGACCGATTGCGTCGATGCCTGGCCGATGTGGACTTCGGCGGGCGGCGGGATTGACAAGTTCACGATCCAGGTCACGGGCGCGCCCCCGGACACCGTGCGGAATATGGATCAATGCCAACTCAGCCTGTATCTGTTCCACGTGGCCACCGACCCTTACCAGCGCAATTCGCCCGTGGTCGGGGCGCGCGCCCAGCCGATTCCCGAGCAACCCTTGAGCCTCAACCTGTATTACCTGTTGAGCGCGTACTCGAAGGCCGACTACCACCAGGAGCAACAGGCGATGAGCATCGCCATGCGCTGCTTCCACCAGCATCCCATCGTCCGCGCCAATGTGCCGATCCCGGTGCCGCCGACGCAATCGCAGCCGGAGGAGTTCACTCTCACACTGGAGCCTGAGACTATCGACAGCGTGTCGCGGCTGTGGCAGTCGGTGACAGTCCCGATGCGCCTGGCGGCGGTCTACAAGGCCAGCGTCGTGTTTGTGACGCCGCCGGTGCCTGCGAACGCGCCTGCCCGCGGCGTCCGGCAGATCAATTTGGCGGCGGATCCGGCGGCGTTGCCCTTCGCCGCGGGCGGGCAACTGATCGGCACTTACCGGAAAGTCAGCTACACCTCGCCGTTCAGTTCGGCCTTGGCCAGTTACGACTCCTCCTCGGCCACCGTCGCGGCAGGCCAAACGCTGACGCTGTTCGGAGCCGGCTTGAGCGATGGCGCAGGCAAGCCGAATCCGACCGCCAAGCGGCTTTATCTGCTGACAAGCACCGGCGTCACGCAGGAAGTGACGGGCTGGATCGTCCCCGACCCGAATCCGCATGCCCCGCCGCTGACCATCGTCCTCGACTCGCGGCTGAGTTTGAAACTGCCCGCCGCGCCGCCCGACCCCGGCGTGTACCAGTTGCAAGTCGGCAGCGACACACTGGCCGGCGACGCGACGACGCATCGCAGCAACGCCGTTCCGCTCTGCATCGCCCCGGCGGTGACCGGCCTGCCCTTGCCGCCGGCCCCGCCGATTCTGGCGACGGGCAGCTTCCAGGGCGTCGGCTTCCTGACCGGCAAGACCGAGGTTTTGCTCGGCACCACGCCGCTCCAGGAAGGCCCGGCGGGGCCGGGAAATTTCCAGATAACAGGCGGCGACACGATCAATTTTCAAGCCCCGGCCGACCTTCCCTCCGGCTTGCACGCGCTGCGGGTGCGCGTGAACCAGGTCGAGGCCGACCCTTCCTGGTGGGTGGCCATCCCATGAACCGCGCGCCAGACACCGCCGACCGGGCCTTGGCGTTTGAACCCGCGTTCATGCGCGCGATCCGGTTGCGCGGCCAGCGCCGCGCACTGTGGCTGCGCGCGCAAGGCGCGGCGGCGGACTACGCCTACACCGGCGAGGCGATTGCCCACGCTGAAGTCGACCGCATCCTGGGCGGCGCAGAACCCGCCACGCAGGCCGAGGCCGCCTTCTACGCGGACGATCCTTCGGCGCGCGAGCTGGGCCAGGCGATCCAGGTGGCCGACGCGCAATTTCGACGCGACGAATCGTGGCTGCGGCTGGGCCGCGAATTCGCGCTGTCGCCCTACGAGCTGGATTTTCTCGCCCTGCTCGTCGCCGTGGAAGTCGATCCGCTGCTACGGCGCGCCTATGGTTATTTGAACAACGACGCGACCGCATGCTACCCGACGCCGTGGCTGGCCGCCTGCCTGTTTGAATGGCCCGCGCCCGTCCGCTTCACGCCGGAATCCGCTCTGGTGCGCTGGCGCTTCGCGCGGCCCGAGGCCGACGGCGCGAATCCCTGGGGCGTGCATTTGCCTTGGGTGGCCGATGTCCACAGCGTCGCCTGGGTTGTCGACGGGCAAGCGCTAGACCCCGGCTTGGCCGGGGCGTTGGCGCTAGCCGAGCCGCCGCCGGCGCTTTGCCTCTATCCGCGGACGCTGGCCGCGATGCGTGATTTCGTCGAGGCGATGCGGCGCGGCGGGCCGGATAGCCGGCCCCGCCTGGAAATCGACCTGGTCGGCGCGGCGGGCTCGGGTCGGCGCACCTTGGCCGCGCAGCTTTGCGAGGCGCTGGGCCAGCGCGTTCTGATGGCCGACGCCGGCGGGCTGTTTGGCCTGGAGCCGCCCTTGGCGACGACGGTCGACAACGCCATCCGCGCCCTGCGCTCGGCCCGCCTGGCCGGCGCGGCGCTGCACTGGCACAGGGCCGAGGCGATAGACGCGAAGCTGTGGGCAGCGTGGCCGGCGCAGTGCGCCGGCGAATTGACCTTGTTCAGCGCGTCCACGCCATTGGCCCCGCATGCCAGGCCCGGCGCGGTCTGGCAGTCCCATGTCCTGCCGGCCCTCGACCAAGCCCAGCGCATCGCCGTGTGGGCGCAACATGCCGACGCCCCTCCGCCGGAAGCCGTGGCCTCGCGCATCCTGAGCCCGGCTGAGATCGTAGGGGCCGCCCAGGCATGGCCGGCCGGCCCGGAGGCGGTGGCGCAAGCCTGCCGCCAAGGCTTGCGCGCCGCGGCCTGCGAACTGTTCGCGCTGCTGGCCTGCCCTTACACCTGGGACGACATTGTCCTCGACCCTGGCGTCCACCGCCATCTGGCCGAATTCGAGGCGCAGGCGCGGCTGCGCTGGCAGGTCTACGAGGACTGGGGTTTCGGCCGGCTTTGCCCGCTAGGCAAAGGCATCAGCGCGATGTTCGCAGGCCCCAGCGGCACCGGGAAGACCATGGCTGCGCAAGTGTTGGCGCGTTCGCTGGGCATGGATCTTTACCGCATCGACCTGGCCGGGGTGGTCAACAAATACATCGGCGAGACCGAAAAACGCCTCAAGCAAGTCTTCGAGGCCTGCGAGCGCGCCCATGTGCTGCTGTTTTTCGACGAGGCGGACGCCTTGTTCGGCCAGCGCACCCAGGTCAAGGACGCGCACGACCGCTACGCCAACATCGAAATCGACTATTTGTTGCAGCGGATGGAGCAATTCGACGGCATCGCGATCCTGGCCACCAACCGCAAAGGCGACATCGACCCGGCGTTCCTGCGCCGGATCCGCTTCGTCGTCGATTTTTTGCCGCCGGGGCCGGCCGAGCGCCTCGCCTTGTGGCGGCTCGCGCTGCCGCCGACCGCGCCGGGCGGCGAGCCCTTGCTGGAACCCATCGACTGGGATTTCCTCGCCGGCAAGCTGGCCCTGACCGGGGCCGACATCAAATCCGCGGCGCTAGGCGCGGCCTTCCTCGCCCGGGACGAAGGCGTCCGCATCGGCATGCGGCAGATTCTCCACGCCGCGCGGCGGGAGATGGTCAAGCGCGGGGTGGTGCTGCGTCCGGGCGAGGAGGCGGGGGCGAATTATGTCTGAGTGGCAGATCGACCGCTTGTCGTTGAGCCTGGCCGGCGGGTCCGCGCCGCGCGGCGAGCGTTTGGCGCGCAAGATCGCCGAAAGGTTGGCGGACGCCCCGCTGGCGCGGGAAGGCGTCGTCCCCGGCCTCAGCGTCAACCTGCGCGGCGCGCCGGACGAAAGCGACGAGGCCCTGGCCGGCCGCATTGTCGCCGAGATCATCCAGCAGCTAAACCGGATTGCCTGAGGAGGGCCGACGATGGCGGGAAAATTCATCAAAGGCGCGCTAGTCGAGTTCACCGAGGCTTTCCTGGTGCCGCTGCCCAATGTGATCGTGTTCCAGTTCAATCCGGAAACCATGACCCACACCTGGAGCCAAGCTGCGGCGGACACCACCGGGCGGCAGGGCGAGCAAGGCAACCCGCTCGCGGTCAAGGGCGTGCCGGGCGAGTCTTTTTCGTTCAGCCTGGCCATGGACGCCGGCGATGTGATTGCCAGCGGCAGCCCTGTGGTCGCCGGGCTGGCCTCGGCCAGCGGCGTGTATAGCCGGCTCGCAGCCTTGGAGTTGCTGCTGTATCCGGTGCCCTCGCCGACTGGCGGCCTGCTCGGCACGGTCAGCGCCGCGGCCAATGTCTCAGTCAGCGCCGGCGGCGTTTCGGCAGGCGCGTCCGCTGCGGCCCAGGACGCGGAAGTGCCCAAAGGACAGCTTCCCACCGTGCTGTTCGTCTGGGGCCCGGGGCGCATCCTGCCCGTGCGCGTGACCACCTTGACCATCACCGAAAGGCTGTACGACACGCTGTTGAACCCCACGCATGCCGAAGCGCAAATCGGCTTGCAAGTGCTGACGCCGACCGAGTTGAAGGCGGTCAGCGGCCCGCTCGCCGACCTGGCCAAAGTCGCCTACGACTATTCGCAAGGCCTGCGCCAAGTCTTGGCCGTGGCGAATCTGGCGAACGCGGCGGATTCGATCCTAGGAATGCTTCCAGTTTAACGAGGTCAGCCATGTTTTATCCCGGCAGCCGTTACGAGAACAGCGGCCAGTACACCGCCACCCGCGCCGACGGCCGGGTCGTCAGCGTGGCGCGCCTGCCCTTGCCGCAGGCCAGGCCGGTGCTGGGCTACCACCGCGGCCAGTCGGCGCAGCGGCTGGATCTGATCGCCTCGCGCTACCTGGCCGACGCGACCGCGTTTTGGCGGCTGTGCGACGCCAACAACGCAATGGTGCCCGACGCGCTGGCGGCGCGCGATCTGGTCGGCATTCCGGGCAAGGGGTCTTGAGCGATGCCCAGCACATTCAACCTGCTGCTGAACGGCATGCCCGCCGACGACAAGCTCAAGACGGCGCTGTCGCTGCTGGAGGTCGAGGAAAACGCCGACTTGCCCGGCGCGATCCAGTTGCGCGTGCCGGTCGACGCGACCGACGGCGGCGATTTGAGCTATGTCAACGACGGGCGCTTCGCCCCTTTCGCCAACATCGCCGTGGTCGCCACCGCCGACGGAGGCCAGCCGCAATGCCTGTTCGACGGCTATGTGCTGTCGCACAAACTGCATATCGAGACCGGCACGACCGGCTCGTCGCTGCAAGTCTGGGGCCAGGACGCCTCTTGGCTGATGAACCTGGACGAGAAGACCCGCGAATGGGTCGATGCCACCGACGCGGACGTCGCCAACGCGGTGTTCGGCGATTACGGGCTCACCCCCTCGCCCGACAACACGGACGACGACTCCCCCGCGCACACGGAAGACGGCCACAGCCTGATGCAGCGGGCGACCGACATCCAGTTTCTGCGCAACCTGGCGCGGCGCAATGGCAAGCTTTGCCGCGTCAGTTGCGCGGGCCAGCCGGGGCAGCGCATCGGCTATTTCGCCAAGCCCAAGCTCGACGGCGACCCCGTCGCCATGCTCTCGCTGAGCGACCCGGTGGCCTGGAATGTCACCGCGCTGGACATCGAATGGGAGGCGACCCGCCCGACCGCCGTCGCGGCGCGCCAGGCCTTGTTCAGCGCCGCCGATGAGGACGGCGTGGCCGCCGACACCGAGGACTCGGGCCTGGCCTTGCTGGGCCAACGCGGGCTGGCGGCGTTCGCCGGCCGGGCGATGAAAGTCATGCTGACCGCGCCGGTGGATGACGGCGGCGAACTGGGCATGCGCGCGCGCGCGCTGCTGCGCGAGTCCGGCTGGTTTGTGCGCTGCGAAGGCGAGACGGATGTCGCGCGGCTCAATATGATCCTGCGCGCCGGCCAGCTCGTGCGAATCGGCGGCATCGGCGCGCTACACTCCGGCAACTATTATGTTTGGAGCGTGCGCCACTCGATCACCGCCGAGTCGCACAAGATGAAATTCGTCCTCGTCCGCAACGCCGTCGGCACACCGGCCGCCGACACTGGCGGCGGGATTCTGGACGGCTTGCTGTAGCCGCCATGGACGCCGCCCTGCTCGACGAAATCCTGGAGCGGTTGCGCAACCGCTTTTACGGCAAGTACCGCGGCGTCGTCACCGAGGTCGACGCCGGCAGCTTGCGCATCAAGGCCAAGGTGCCCGCCGTGCTGGGCACGCAGCCGACCGGCTGGTGCCGGCACTGCGTGCCTTACGCCGGCCCCGGCGTCGGCCTGGTGTTCCTGCCGGAGATTGGCGCGGGCGTGTGGATCGAGTTTGAAGGCGGCGACGTGTCTTATCCTATCTGGACCGGCTGCTATTGGCGCGACGGCGAGACGCCATCGGACGCCGGCCCCAAGGTCAAAGCCATCGTCACCGCAGGCGACTTCAAGATCCTCATCGACGACGACGGCGGGACGATGACGATCACCGACAACAACCAAAACAAAATCACGCTGGACGGTTCCGGGATCACGCTGGAACGCGGCGCGGGCAAAATCGAAATCGGCGGCGCCGAAGTCAATATCAACGACGGCGCTTTGGAGGTCATGTGACACGGGAAAAGTTATGGCCGGTTTGCTGACAGTCTCCAGCTTAATAATGTGCCCCCACGGCGGCATGGTCAGCGCGGTCAGTGCCAACACCCGCGTGCTGGCCGCGGGCGCCCCGGTGCTGCGCTCGTCCGATACGTTTTTGATCGCCGGCTGCCCGTTCAACCTGGGCGTCACGCCGCATCCTTGCGTCATGGTCAACTGGGCGCAGCCCGATTTGAAAAGCCAGGTGATCGGCGATTTCACACTGAGCGAGGCCAGCGTCGGGCTCTGCGTCGCCGCCGACCAGGCGGTGCAAGGCACGGTTCTCATCACCTTCACACAAACCCGCGTCGCAGGAGTCTAAGGCCATGCCCAGGCACGATTACGCGTACCCCTTCCGCATCGACCCGGCGTCCGGACAGGCCGCCCGCACCGGCTATGAAGCCCATGTCGACCAGATGATCCGCCAAACCCTGCTGACCAGCCCCGGCGAGCGCGTCAACCTGCCGACGTTCGGTTGCGGCGTGCGCAAGCTGCTGTTCGCGCCGAATTCCGACGCCCTGGCGGCCACCACCCAGATCCTGGTGCTGCAAGCCTTGAACAAATGGCTAGGCAACCAGATCACAGTGCAAAGCGTCAATGTCAGCCGCCCCGACCCGGCCCAGTTGTTCATCGAGATCAACTATGTGCTGGTCGAGACCCAAACCCCGCGCAGCCTTGCCGTGCAGGTGGCGTGACATGGCCTGCCAAACCGACACCCGCCGCGACAGGCTGGCCGCGCTGCTCGGCCAGACGCAATACAACGGCATCGACTTTGTCGAGATCGCGGCGGCGGACCAGAAAACCCTGCGCGTGCATTTTTTGAACGGCGTGGCGATGAAAAGCCAGGTCACGGCGGCCACCATCACCGGCGGCGAGTCCGTCCCGACCGTCGCCGTGGACAAAATCCAAGACAGCGACTGGTCGCAGGATGCGGACTCGCGGCCACTGCTGACCCTGACCGTCGCGGCGGCCGGCGATTTTTCTTTTTACACGCTGACACTGGCCTCCGACCGGCTCGACCCGTATTTCGACCAGGCCCGCTTCTCGTTCAAGGCCAACTGCCCCTCGACGCTGGATTGCGCGCCCCCGCCGCCGGAATGCCCGCCGCCGCCGGCCGACGCGCCGCCCATCGACTATCTTGCCAAGGACTTTTTGAGCTTCCGCAAAGCCCTTTCCGACTTCTCGGCGCTGCGCTATCCGCAATGGCAGGAGCGCGCGGAAGCGGACTTTGGCGTGATGTTCATGGAGGCTTTGAGCGCGCTGGCCGACGACCTCAGCTACACGCAAGACCGCGTCGCCGCCGAGGCCACCTTGGACACCGCGACGCAGCGGCGCTCGGTCGTCCGCCACGCCCGCCTGGTCGACTACGAGCCCCGGCCCGCCGTCGCGGCCAGCGTGGTCTTGCAATTCGACGTGGCCGCCCCGGGCGACCTGCCCGCCGGCCTGCTGGTCAGCGCGCAACTGCCCGAGTCCGCGCCGATCTATTTTGAAACCGGCACCGGCCTGGTCGACGCCAAAACCGGCAAGCCCAGCCAAGCCAGCTACCCCGCCAATCCGCTGTGGAACCGCAAAAGCGCCGCTTACGCGGGCCTGCTGCCCTATTGGTGGGACACCAGCCAGTCATGCTTGAAAGCCGGCGCGACCGAAATCTGGGTACGCGGGCAGCAACTAGGGTTTTACCTGGGCCAGCCTTTGCTGATCGACAGCGAAGGAGCGGGCGGCACCGACCCGCCTGTCCGCGAACTCGTCACCCTCGCCAAGTTTGACGAGCAGCAAGACCCGCTCTTCGCGCTGGGGGCAACGCCGCCCGGGCCGCCGACGCCATTGACGCATATTGTGTTGGCCGCGCCGACGCGGCTGGACCACGACCTGGCATGCACGACGCTGGCCGGCAATCTGGCACCTGCGACCCAGGGCCGCCGCATGGCGGCGGAGCCCTTCGCCATCGACCCGCCGCCGCCGGGCCAGCCGCCTGTGCCGCCCGCCATCGCGCGCACCGGCCCGAACGGCGCCACGCAGTCTCTTTACACGCTGAAAAACGCGCCCTTGGCCTGGCTGCCTCAGGCCGGCCCGGCCGCGCCGCCTTTGCCCGAACTGTTCCTTGAACAGAATCTGCCGACGGCGCGGGACTGGGTTTGGCGGCGCGTGTTGCTCGACGCCGCGCCGTTTGAAAACGCGTTCACGCTTGATCCGGTCAAATTCGCCCCGACCGCCCGGGATTTTCAATCGGCGGCCATCCAGGACTACGACAGCGACGAAGGCGGCACCATCCGCTTTGGCGACGGCCGCTTTGGCGGCCAGCCGGCGGCGGGCGACACGTTCCAGGTGACGTACCGGGTCGGCGGCGGCGCCGCGGGCAATGTCGCCGCCGACTCGATCACCCAACTAGAACCCGGCGCGCCGGGCTGGATCGGCCGGGTGACGAATCCATTCGCGGCGGCCGGCGGCCTGGACGAGGAATCCAACCAGCGCGTCCGCCGGCTCGCGCCGCAAGCGTTCCGCGCCGTGCAGTTCCGCGCCGTCCGCGCGGAGGATTATGTCGCGGCGGCGCAAACCCTGCCCTGGGTGTCGCGCGCCGGCTCGGTGTTCCGCTGGACCGGAAGCTGGCTGACGGTGTTCACGACCCCCGACCCGCGCGGCAGCGAAACCATCCCCGTCGCCGAGCATGTCGAGCTGATCGATCTGCTCAACCGTTACCGCATGGCCGGCTACGAGTCTTACGCGCCGGCTCCGCGCTATGTCGGGCTGGATCTTTACATCCAGGTCTGCGCGTTGCCGGACGCGTTCCGGGGCGATGTGGAGGCGGGCATTTTAAAGGCGCTGGGCAGCGGCACATTCGCCGATGGGCAAACCGGCTTTTTCCACCCCGACCGCTTCAGCTTCGGGACGCCTTTGGAACGCAGCCGCCTCGAAGCGGCGATCCAGGGGGCCGTCGGCGTCGCGGGCGTCAGTTCGATCCGATATCGGCGGCTGGGCGTGATCCGCTTGCCGGTCGACATGGGTGACACGGTGCCGGTCGCGCCGGATCAAATCATCCGGGTGGACAACGACCCTAGCCGCCCCGAGCGCGGCTCCTTGCATGTGGCGGTCGACGGAGGCAAATGATGAACACAGCATCCAATTGTCCTTGCGGCCCGCCCGCGTTTCCGTGGACGGTCGCCAACCGCCCCGGGCTGGGCTCGATCAGCTACCGCGTCGGCGATTTTGCCGCGTTCCGCCAGGCGCTGCTGCAACCGCGGGACGGCGAGAACGAACTGCCATCGTGGCAAGCTGACGCCCAGCAAGACCTCGCGGTGCAAATGATCGAATGGTGGGCCTACCTCGCCGACATTCTGAGCTTTTACAACGAGCGCATCGCCAACCAGGCGTATTTGCGCACCGCCGACCTGCCCGAGAGCGTCAACCGGCTGGCGCGCGCGCTGGGTTACCGGCCCAAGCCCGGCATCGGGGCCGTCGGCACGCTGGCCGCGCTGTTGGCCAAGCCCTTGCCGCTAAGCCTGCCGCAAGGATTGCAATTCCAAAGCAAGCCAGGGCCGGGCCAGACGCCGCAGATCTTCGAGCTGGACGCCGACACGACGCTCAATCCACCGGACGCGGTGCCCGTCGATCCCGCCCCCGACCCGGGTTTGCTGCACACCGACGCGTCTGGCCGGGCTTGTGTGTTGCTGGCCGGGGCGGTCGCCAGCGTGAAACCGGGCGACGAACTGCTGCTGCTAGCACGCGGTGGCCAGTCCTGGGCCTGGGTGACGGTCGCCGCCGCCACCCCGCAAAAAGACGCGCGCGGCAAGCCCAACACCCAGATCGCTTTCGCTAGCGCGCCGGCGCTGCCAACCGATGCCAAAGTGGACGACTACCGCCTGCTGCGGAGCAACCGCTACGCGCGCGCCTGGCAATACCAGACAGGCGGCGACTTTGCCGCGATAGACGCGGCCAACGGCGCGATCCACCTCGACTCAATCGTCCGCGACATCAAAACCGGCGACCCGCTGCTGTTCACGGTGGACTCGACGGCTGCCGCGGCCAGCTCCGGTGTGGCCGCGCCCGGCATCCCATTCCCGGATATCAACCTGTTCGGCATCAATCTGGCCGATCTCCCGGCCAGCCCCGGCGCGCTGGCCGCCGACCTCTTCGTGCCAGACTTGATCTTTGTCCTCCCTCCCCCGTCCTCGCCGCAACTGGCTTTCGCGACGAGCTACACCGAAAGCATCTGGTATGCGAATCCGGACGCGCCGGCCCTCGACCCCAACCTAGCCCCCGCCAAACAGCCCAATCCGCCGCCGCCGATTCCCATCACCCACTCCGTCATCGGCTTCAGCCCGGCCTTGACCGGCGTCTGGGAACTCTACAAATCCCAAGCCTTGCTGCGTTACGGCTGGCAGGAAGTCGGGCCGCTGCTGGCGACACCGGCTTCGGGCCTCGACGCCGGCTCGCCCAGCCTGTCGGCAAGCCCGCCGGCGACGCTGCCACCCGGCAGCAACGTCAAGGTCATGGTCGAAGACGCCAACGGCTTCGGCGTCAGCGCGTACGCCTCGGTGACCGGCTCGCCGCCGACGCTCAAATTGAGCGGGCTTTTGCCCGACCCGCCGCCCGGGCTGACCCCGCCGCTGCGCGTGCTCTACGGCCTGTTGCCGGTTTCGCGCGGCAAGACGGTGGCCGGCGAAATCTTAGGCAGCGGCGACGCCACCGTGGCCGGCCAGGAATTCCTGTTGAAAAACGCGCCGCTGACCTATCTGCCCGGCGCTTCGCCCGGCTTGGGGCAGAATTACCGCAGCACGCTGACCGTCCGGGTCGACGGGATCGCCTGGCAGGAAGTCCCGAACTTCTACGGCCAGCCGGCCGACGCGAAGGTCTTCGCCACCTTCGAGGACGAGAACAACCAAACCCACGTGATGTTCGGCGACGGCATTAACGGCGCGCGCTTAAGCAGCGGCGTGGACAATGTGGTGGCCAGCTACCGGGTCGGCAGCGGGGCGCAATCGCCCCCGGCCGGTTCGCTGAACGTCATCTTGCAGCCTAGGCCGAACCTGAAGGCGGTGCGCAACCCGGTCGCGGTCAGTGGCGGCGGCGATCCCGACCCGCCCGGCCAGATCCGCCGCTACGCGCCGCAATCGGTGCTGGCCTTTGGCCGCGCGATTTCCGCCGACGACTACGAGACCGTCGCCGCGCAAGCCACCGGGGTCGCGCGGGCGCGCTCGTACTGGGCCTGGGATCCGGGGCAGCAGCGCGCCTTGACCACCGTCTATGTCGGCGACGACGCCAGCGCGGTCGCCTCGGCGCAGGCGGCGCTCAATCTGGCCCGCGACCCCAACCGGCCCGTGGCGGTCAAGCTGGCGACGCCGGTGCCAGTCCGCTTAAGCCTGAGCTTGCTCGTCGATCCGAAATACGAGGCCGCCGCCGTGCTGGCCCAAGTCCAGGCCGCGCTGCTCGACCCCCAGGACGGCCTGTTCGGCCTGTCGCTGCGCATCGGCCAAACGCTGTACGACAGCCAGATCCACCAAGCCTGCCTGAGCGTCCCGGGCGCGGTCGCGGTGCGCGGGCTGCGATTCGACAGCGGCCAGTTCGTGCCGCTGGCGCGCCGCCTGCGGATTTTCCCGCGCCCCTCAGGTTTGTTTCCCGCCGCGACCGAGACCCATTCCCCCGGCGTCGGCGGCTTCTTCCAACTGAGCGCCGACAGGCTTGAAATCACGCCGGAGGCCGCCCATGCGCAATGACCTCGACCATTACGAAGCTTATTACGCCGACAAGCTGTGGAACCTGATGCCGGCGGTCTACCGCGCGGAAGACACCGACCGCTTCGACCAGCCAGGGCCGTTGCGCGAACTCGTCGAGCGCATCGGGGCGCAAGCGGCGGTGCTGCGCCGCGGCATTGACCGCCTGTGGGAAGACCAGTCGATTGAAAGCTGCGACGACTGGGTGATCCCCTATATCGCGGATTTGCTCGCGACCCGGCTGGTCGACAGCCTGGACGCGCGCGGGCAGCGGATTGATGTCGCCAAGACGATCCACTACCGGCGGCGCAAGGGCACGCTGGCCGTGCTGGAGGAAATCGCCGCCGACATCACCGGCTGGGACGTGCGCGTCGTGGAGTTTTTCCGGCGGCTGGCGCGGACGCGCCACAATCTGGATCCGGCCATCGACAGGCCGGACGAAAGCCTGGTCAAGACGGGCCAGGCATTCGCCGTCGCCGACGGCCTGAAAACCAGCTTCAGCTTCCTGTTGACACCCATCCCGGTCGAGCCAGGCACCGCGCAGATTTTCGCAGCCGGCCTGCTGACCGGCGCGGACAATGGGCGCGGGACCGTCACCGGCGCCGGCTTGGCCGGCACGATCCATTACGCCAGCGGGCAAGTGGATTTAAACTTCGCGGCAGCGCCTTTGGACAAAACAACCGTCGCGGTCTTTTACGAGTACCGGGTGGACGGCGACCGCTCCGCGCGCCTCGCCGAAGGCTTGGTCGGCGCGCAGACCAACACGTTCATCGGCGGCTGGGCCGACCTGCGCAAAGTCAACGGCGCGGCGCTGGCCGACCGCGAACTGGCCGTAGCCACGAAGCTCGCGGGCCAGCCGCGCAAAGCCTTCGACGAATTTTTCCACACCGCCGATGTCCGCCGGGGTGTCAGCCAAGCCGGCTGGCACAACATCCCCCGGCTGGGCGTGTTCCTGTGGCGTCTGCGCAGCTTCGCGGTCGGCCCGACGACGCCGGTCGAATCCAAGCAGTGCCCCGGCCAATTCACCTTCGATCCGACCGGACGCCAAATCCCGCTGTTCGCGACGCCGGTACGCGGCTATGGCGACCAGTGGGCCTCGCCCGCCGAATGGCAGTTGCCGACACCGATCACGCGGTCGATGCTGGCCCCCGCGCTGGCCGCGATTCCCGCCTATCCGCTGTATGCCTCGGTCGACCCACTGGACAACCAGCTCCGGCCGAACGCGCTGGGTGTGGGCTTCCAGGACAGCCAGGGCCGGTTCAACCTCATTCCGGCCAGCCGCTTGACCGCCGACCCGGCGACACCGACCAGCGCCGATGTTTACATCGACCCGCCGCGCGGCCGGCTGGTCACGCGCAATTCGGCCTCCACAGCCGGCTTGCAGGTGGTTTACCACTATGGCTTTCCATCGACCCTAGGCGCCGGCCCCTATGACCGGCGGGACGGCACTTACACGCCGGCCTCGACGCCTGTCCCTGTGACCGGCGGCAAAGGCGGCTTCGCCGCCGCGCTGGTCGCGCTGGGGGCTGTCGGGGCCGTGACCCTCGGCGATTGCCTGACTTACGACTCGGTCGCGGATCTAGTCGGCATCGCCGCAGTAACGCTGGGCGCGGAAAACCAGACGCGCCCGCTGATCCGGCTGCCCGCCCTGGCCCCTCCCAATGCCACCGAATGGGTGTTCACCGGCGGCGGCGACACCGCCAAGCTCACCTTGGACGGGCTGTTCGTCAGCGGCGGCGACATTGTCTTGCGCGGGGTTTTCGACACCGTGTCCCTAGTCTGCGCGACGCTGGACCCGGGCAATGCCGACGCCGCGTCCGGCTATGCCCAGACCGCGGATGGCCGCGACCTCGTCCCCAGCCGGCTCTGGGTCGAAGGCACGGTCAAGTCTTTGACCATCGACCGCTCGGTGCTTGGCCCGATCCGCACCCGTGGCCAGGGCGTCATCGAGACATTGACCGCCAACGATTCCATCGTGCAAGCGGTCGGCGTCGCCTACAGCCAAGCATTGGGCGGCGGCGACGGCACGGCGACAAGCTTCAGCGCCAGCCTCGCCCACCCGCCGCTGCGACCGGGCTTGGTCAAGATCCTCCTCGCCGGCGCGCAGGCGGGCGCGGATCATGGCGACGGGATGCTGACCGGGGCCGGCCTGGCCGGCACGGTCGATTACGCCAGCGGGGCCGTCAGCGTGGCATTCACAACGGCTCCGGCCGTCGGCGCGACGGTCGTGGCGGTCTATGAAGACCATCCCTGGGCCATCGAGATGGCCGTCGGCCTGGCCAAGCTGTCGCGCTGCACGGTCTTAGGCCCGGCCAGCCTGCACCGGCTGGAAGCGAGCGAATGCCTCCTCGACGACTCCGCCACGGTGATCAACACCCAGGACGGCTGCGTGCGCTTCAGCGCCTACGCCTCGGGCAGCGTCCTGCCGCGGCAATACGAGAGCGTCGCCGTCGCGCCGCGCGCGCCCTTGTTCACCAGCCGCGATTTCGGCCAGCCCGCCTATGCCCAGCTTCTCGCCAGCGCGGACAGCGCGATTGTCGGCGGGCCGCCGCAGGCGACGATTTTGCAAGGGGCCGTGGACGGCTCGGAAATGGGCGCTTACGCGCGCGATAAAAACCCGGTCAAAGTGCGCGCCATTTTGATCAAATACCAAGAATACATGCCCCTAGGGCTGGTTCCGGTCATCATCGAAGCCACCTGACGGACGCGGCGAGGCGCGGTTTACTGGCGGAAGCCCCCGGGATTTCGCCCAACACCTTGAGGAGAAAGCCATGGGAAGTGACAGAGCGCGGGTGTCTTACGACGCCAGACAGCACTACCGTTCGGTCGTGATGCAGCAAGGGCGGGTCACCTTGGAGGCCGACTGGAACGAAAACCAGTCTATCGCCGGCGAGGCACTGCGCGAAGAGACGCTGGACATCGTCGGGCCGTCAGGCACGCCTGACGGCGGTTATCGCGTGCTGCCGGCCGGCGCGCCGTTCGATTTCAAGGTCGCGGCCGGCACGGCCTATGTCGGTGGCCTGCGCCTGGTGTTGGACCAGGACGTTCGCTACAGCCAGCAGCGCGACTGGCTGGACTATGCCTTGGATCCGGACTGGGTCGATCCGGCCCAAGTCCAGCCAGGAAGCCAGGAATACGTGTATCTGTGGCTGCGCGAGCAGGAAGTCAGCGCCGTCGAGGACGGCGCACTGCGCGAAGTCGCGCTAGGCGGGCCGGACACCGCCCAGCGCAGCCGCCTGATCCAGCGCATCGTCCGCCTCGGCGTGCAGTCCGCCGACTGCGCGGGCGGACTGGCGGCGGCCAAGGCCGACTGGGCGAAAAAAGGGCTGCTATTCGACGACGCCACGCGGCGGCTGAACCCGCAGTCGACGCTGATCGCGAGTTTCCCGAACGCGCCGCAGGCCATCGACCCGTGCGAGCCCGAGGTGGCCGGCGGCTATCTCGGCGCCGACAACCAATTGATCCGCGTGCAGATCACCGGGGCCGACAGCCTAGTCTGGGGCTTCGACAATGCCTCGTTCCTGTACCGCGCCACCGTCAACGCCGACCGCCAGACCCTCACCTTGCAGTCGCAGCCGGTCGACGCGTTCCACCAGCCGCAAACCGGCCAGGCGGTGGAAGTGCTGCGATCCGCCGCGCGCCTGGCCAATGGCGAATATGCCGCCTCGGCCACCTCGCCCCCCGGCGCTTTGCAGACCCTGGGCTCGGCGTACAACCCCGACACCCTGCAAATCGCGCTGCCCGCCCAATTGCCGGCCGAATATGTCGATCCGGCGCAGACCCCGCAGGTCTTTTTGCGGGTCTGGCAGGCGCAATTGACGTTCACGCCGGGCAAGGCGGTCGAGCTCGGCGACACCGGGCTCTTCGTCACGCTGGACACCAGCGGCGGCGCGCCCTTCCATGTCGGCGACTATTGGCTGCTGGCCGTGCGCCCGACCACCGCGACGGCGGTCTATCCGCAGCGCTACCTGGACGCGCCGCAGCCCCCGGACGGCCCGCGCCTGTGGGCCTGTCCGCTGGCGGCGATCCATTGGGACAAGCGGGGTGTGCTGACGGTCGGCGAATACTGCCTGCCGCCGTTCGACAATCTGGTCGATTTGAGCCGACGCAAAGGCGCGGGCTGTTGCACGGTGTCGGTCACCCCGGCCGATTTGACGGGCGGCAAGCGCTTGCAGACGGTCATCGACAGCCTGGCCGGCCGAGGCCCGGCCAGGCTCTGCCTGGGGCCGGGCGAATACAGCCTGGACGCGCCACTCAAGCTCGACAGCCGGCACGCCAGCCTCAGCATCGAAGCCTGCCCCGGCGGGGCGGTTTTGCGGGCGCAGACCGACCCGCAAGCCGATTTTTCGCAAGGACTGATCGTGTTGTCGGCGGCGGACAACGTAAGCCTGCGCGGCCTCACCCTGGCCCTGCCGCTGGCCCCATTCACTACGGGCACGGGTGACAACGCTTTTACCCTCTACGCCTCCAACGGCTTGCGGCCGGTCGATTGCGCGCAACTGTCAGTCGAGGACTGCGCGTTCGTCTTCCCGCCGCCGCCACAGCACGACGTGACGCCGCGGGTGGGAGCCGGCATTCTCGCCGGCGGCGAGTGCGTAGGCTGGCGGCTGGCCCGCAACCGTTTCACCGGGCCGGCCAACGCCGAAGGCGTCCCGGCGGGCTTCATCGCCGGTTTCGCGCTGTATCCTTCGTCCAGCGTCGCGGCGACGGTCGGGAAATCCTTAAGTTCGTGGCTGGACCGGGCGCTGTTGCAGGACAACGCCTTCGACAACCTCGCCTTGGCCGTGCTGTCGTATGCCGATTGCGGCCTGGTCGAGCTGGAGTCCAACACCGTGCGCCAGTGCGCCAACGGCTTCGTGTTTTTTTCCTTGCCCACGCTGGGCTATGTGGCCAACATGGCGCAGGCCGTCGTCGCCCAGCCCCAGGCCCAAGCCGCCGTCAGCCTGCACAACGCGCTGTTTTCGATCCTCGCGAATCCGGCTTTTCAAACCGCCAGCGCGGTGCTGCGCGGATTCCCGGTGCCCGCGGACTATGCCCCGCCCAAAATGGTGGCGGTCACGCCCGACCCGGCGCTCAAAACCAACATCGCCGGCCTGCAACGCTTCTATGACCAAGCCTTGCCGGTCGCGGCGGCGGCAACGCCCCATTGCCCGGAGGCGCAGGCCCCCGCCGGCTTGATCCAATCGTTCTTCTTCGCGTTGCGCAATGTCTTGGACGGGACGGCGGCCAGCCCCGCCGCCGCGACACCGGCCGCCGCCGCCACGGTGGGAACCGTGAAATTGGTCAGCCAGTCGCTGACGCTCACCGCGCATCCTTTGGCGTCGATCCAGCCTGTGCCGGTGAGCCTGGCCGCGCTGAACCAGAACTTGGGACTTGTTGAAAAACAGGTGTCCGCCTTGCTGGCCGCGCGCTCGATTCCGCTGTCCCTGCGCTTCGTCGGCAACGAGGTGTGGGCGCAAGGCCAGGGGACCTTGTCCGGCACCTGCGTGTTCGTATACAGCCTGGACACGGACGATCGGGACACGATAAGCCTGACCGGCAACACCCTCATCGGCGCCAGCGACGCCGCCTACCAGCCGGTGGCGACCCTCGTCGGCGGCTCGCGCTGCACGGTCGCCGGCAACACCATCCTCAACGAGGGCTCAAACGCCGCGCTGCTAAGCCTGGTCGTCTTCCCCCGCTATGTGACGCCCTCGTCGCGTCGCGGCGGCGGGCCGGCCGCCGCCAGCGCGATCACCGGCAATGTGCTGCGCGGCCTGCCGATCTTGCCGCCGCGCAATCTCTCGGCAGTGCCGCCTGCGCCGATGGACCGCTGGGAATTCTTCAATTCGATCACCTGACGCCGCCAAGCATGAAGGAAGAACGCCATGTTGCACGCATCTGCCGGCAGTGAAAACAAACGCTTCGGTGGCCCTGCGCGCGCGCAGCCAACGCCGGAAAAAGCACAGGAAATCCATCCCTATTCGAGGGGGACGCCCGCCAGGCCAGCCAACCGGGCTGCCTTGTTGCAACGCGGCGTCGGCAACCAAGCGGTGCTGCGGATGCTGGGCCGCTCGCAGCCGGTCGCGCCGTCAGCCCAGATCGCGGTGGACGATGTCGAAGAGACCGAAGATGTCTATGACGGCGGCGTCACCGAGCAAGAATCCGCCGACACGGATTCCCCTTTTCCTGCCGAGGGGGCCGGCGCGCCGCTGTGCGCCAGGGAAAAGACACGAGCTGCTGCCGGTCGATCTCGTCCTACAAGAGCAAGTACGCGGATTTGGCGAAGGAGTATTGCGCCAAAGCCCCGGCCAAGCGGCCGCCCTGCCCAAACTTCAACTTGGCCACTCTTCTGCCGTGAGTCCGCTTAGGAGAAAAACCATGTTCCACGCACCCAGCAGCGAAAACAAACAGTCCGGCAACCTGGCGCGCACGCGTCCAGCGCCGGAAAAGACCCAGGCGATCCATCCCCGTTTGGGCGCGGCCCCCGGCCGGGCGGCCATCTTGCAACGCAGCATCGGCAACCAGGCGGTGCTGCGGACGCTCGACCAGCGTGTCCGGAATCCGTCGGCAGGGCCGGGAGGCGCTGGCCTGCTCAAGCCGCCGCCAACCCACTTCACCGTCCCGCCGCGGATCAACCGCAAATGCGCCGCTTGCGCGGAGGAAGAGGCGAAAGAGCCGCAAATCAAGCCCACTGAAGCCGCTGCCAGCGCCGCGCCAATCGAGGTCGAAGTCATTCGGCCACCGGCGTCGAGCCGCATAGCGGCCGCGCTTTCCACGGTTGGCGAGGAAGTGGCCGGCGACGAGGAGGACGCCATCACCGCGCAAACGCCGGGCGGCCCCGTCGTGACCGCCCCTCCAGGATCGCCCGCGGCCACTTGCAATTATGAAATCACTTACGCAAACGAGCGGAAAGCCGGTTGTGACGGAGGGCGGTGCGGAGCGCAGATCGTCTTCGACATCACCGAGGTGAAGGCCACCGGCGCCGGCTGCCCGGCCTCGCTAGACGGCTTGCGCCTGACCGAGGTCGTGACCAACGACCACGGCTGCAGCCCCGCGAATGTCCAGGGGGGGGCAGGCTGTCCGATTAAGGGAGGCCCCCCGATAGCGCCCGGCCACGGGCGGATTCAGGACTGTACCGACACCTACGGCGTATGCCTGGGATCCACCTCTCAATCCAAGATACCTCCCGGCGGATGCACCGAAACGGTCACTCAACAGCTATTCATCGACGGCGTGCTGGCGGAAACGCACTTGATTCGCTTCCCGATCAAAAAGACGGCCAGCGGTTGCGCCGGCACGGTCAACCGGACATGAGCGGCACGATGCGGGGCCGGCGTGGGCGGCCATGATCCCCTGAAACCGCGCGAAGGCGACGCGGTGGCGCGTTTCGTCCGGCTGTTAAGAGATCAACGGCGCATGCCGGTGAGTTTTATCCAGGATAATGGCCGGATCGACGCCATCGAGCCCGACAATGCCGGTCATATGGAGGCGGTGCTGGATGCGCTGGTGGCGCAAGCGCCGGCCTACCGGTGGTCGGAGATGGCGGGGCACTATCTCTTGTATCCGCGGCCGGCGGTTTGGGATGCGCGGATGGGCGGTGTGCGGATCGCGAATGTTCCACGGCTGGAGGCCGCGACACAGTTCGTCGGCCTACTCCAGGCCACCGTTCCGGGGCTGGCCGATCTATCGGAGCCGCCGATGATCGGCGATCCCCGCTCGCCCGTTTACACCCAGACGGTTTCTCTGCCGCGCGACGGACCGATATGGCAGCATCTGCTGGCGTTGCTGGGTTCCGATCCGCGCGTTGTGTTCACTGTGGAGCCGACGCGTTTCGGCGACCGGGTGGTGCATTTTGATCGAGTGCCTGAGTGACGGCGTCGAAACGGCTTATCTGGCTGGTGCCATGCCGCCCCGCGACGCAGGCCATATCCACTGGCCATTTTCATATCATTTAAGGAGAAAATGCCATGTTTCAATCGCCAACCAGCGACAGCAAACAGCCCGGCGACCCGACCCACACGCGGCCGCCGCCTAAAAACAGCCGGGGAGCCCGTCCCCATTCAGGCATTGCTCCCGCCAGCCCGGCCAACCGGGCCGCCATCCTGCAACGCAGCCTCGGCAACCAGGCGGCGCTGCGGCTGCTCGACCCGCGGGGCCGGAACCCGCCCGCCGCTTTGCAAGCCAAGCTTGTGGTTGGCCCGGCCAACGACCCGCTGGAGCAGGAGGCGGACCGCGTCGCCGAGCAGGTCATGCGCATGGCCGGCCCCGGGCCCGCCGTCAGCGGCGCGCCGCCGCAAATTAGCCGCAAATGCGCCGCCTGCGAGGAGGAGGCGAAGGCGCTGCAAGCCAAGCCCGCCGGAAACTTCGGGACAGGTTCAGGGGAAGCACCCGCCCTCGTGCATGAGGTGCTGCGCTCGCCAGGGCAGCCGCTCGATGCCGGCACTCGCGCCTTTTTTGAACCGCGGCTGGGCGTTGATTTCAGCCGCGTGCGGCTGCACACGGACGCCAAGGCGGCGGAGTCGGCACGCATGCTGAACGCCCGCGCCTACACCTTGGGGCACGACGTCGTCTTGGGCACGGGCGAGTACGCGCCGCACTCGAACCAGGGCAAGGCCCTGCTCGCGCATGAATTTGCGCATGTGATCCAGCAGACTTCGACCGGCGACGCGATAAGGCGCAGAGTGCCGGCCACCGCCCAAGAGGGCGGGGTCGTGCGGCGGCAAACCGGACTGGCCGAGGAACTCGGCATCTCGCCGGACAATCTCCGCGACAGCGAACTGGACGCGGAGGAAGCGCCCGCCGCGCCGGCGCGGGAGGAAGCCGATTCCGGGCCGGCCATCCAGCGCGCCTTGAACGGCGGCGACGGCGTGATCCGGCGCACACTGGCCGACACCCAAAGATTATGCCCCCCTTACGCGGGATATTCCGCGCCCGTCCCGCTCGAAAGCTATAACTGCTCGGGCCTCGCCCACCGCACCTATGCCAATATGGGCCTGTCTGTCACGGCCAACGCGCTGTCGGCGGGAAGTCCCGTCGGGTGCGGCGACCCATGTGCCGAAGGCAAAGTGAAACACTGGCTATGGGTGTACGACCTGGGGGCCGTGGATTCCACCGGCCAGCCGCTGGAAACCCCGCACCAAGATTTCCACACGGTCGCCGGCGTGAGCGGGCCGGGCGGCGTCGATCCCACGGACGTGTTCTCAAAAAACGGCAAGCGCCCCATCTACGGGCCGGGAACCGGGCCGGGCTTCCGGCCTCCCGCACGGGAGCGGGCCAAGATCAACCACCCTGCCGAGACGCCGATATCAGACCGGGCCGGCAATCCGGTGTTTATTGCGCGTGCCAATTACAGAGAAGGCTGCTTCTGCCTGAATTGCCCTTCGCGCAATCTGCCGTTTCAGGGGCCGCCGCCCGCGCCGCCGCCGCCGCCTTCGGCGGTCTTGGACACTGGCGGGTAGCAGATGCGAAGGAGGCGCGAGCCGCGCCCGCATGCTGGCCATCACAAGCTAAGGGAAAGACGAAGAATGAGTTCCGTCACTGTCATGCTGCCAGAACAGGCCATCAACTGTCGGCGCGGCGACTACTTAGTCCACAAAGCCGACACCACAGCCTGGCGGGTGCTCCAAGTCGAGGGCTTCGTCCTGCTCAGTCCGCTGGTTCCGCTGGGGCCACGTGATTCCACTGAGTTTATCGAAGAGCAGCATTTGCGTGACTCGGAAATGCCGCCGCGGATGGGGGAGATACAAGCCATGGTGACCTGGTTCCTTCCGCTCTTTGAATCCAAGACGGCCGCGATTGGAGCAATCGAGCACGGAGAACTTGGGAAGGGAGTCGCGAATGTCTGCGTGGAAATCCGCGAGTACACCAAGGAAACCACCCAGGCCTGCCCGCCAGCGGGAGTTGATTGGCGCGCCGAAGAGGCCTGCCCGGTCAGCCCCTAAACCGTCTTGCGGAACAGCTTGTCCATGGCCTCGTGCCGATGATCCTTGTCGCCGTGCAAGTAGACCGAGGTCGTCGCCAGGCTGGCATGCCCCAGGTTCTCCTTCACCAGCAGCAAGGCCGCGCCCTGGCCCAGGGCGTGGGTGGCGTGGGTGTGGCGCAGCCAGTGCGTGGTCATTCGCGCCAGCGCCAGCGCGTCGCGGCCGTCCTGCTCGGTGCCGCCGCCCGCCGCCTGGCGGGCCGCCGCCGCCTCCCTGAAAAACCCCCGCAGCACGCTGTGCAGGCCCGAGACGCTGAACGGCGTCTCGACGCAAGGCGCGCCGAAGCCGCCCCCGGCCGTCCGGCGGAATTTGCCGATGACCGGCTCCGGGGAATCCGGCACGCCCCAGGCCACGCCGCGCTCCCGGGCGTAGCGCCTCAACTCCTCCGCCAAGGCCCCCGGCAGCGGAACCTCCCGCGGCTTGCCGCCCTTGCCCAGCACGCGCAGCCAGTACTGCCCGCCGCCGCGGTTCTTGTGGGCGATGTCGCCGAAGCGCGCGGCGGCCAGCTCGGCCAGCCGCAGCCCGGTGCAATACGCCAATTGCAACGCGATCCAAAGCCTCCGGTAGTGGCGGCGGTCGCGGCCCGCGGGCGGGTCGGCCTCGCAGTCCGCGCAGTGGCGCAGCAGCCATTGCCACTGCGTTTCGTCCAGCGCGTGCTCCACCTGAATCCCGGCTTGCGCCGGGCCGGACAACGGAGGGAGGCCGTCAAACGGATTGGCGTCCAAATAGCGCTGCTTGGCCAGCCATTCGCACAGCGCGGACAGGATGGTCTCCGCCAAGCGCACATTGCGCGCTTGCAGCGGCCCTTTGAAGGGACGCCAATGCAGGCTCCAGCGCGGCTTGAACGCGGGGTTCAACCAGCGCTCGGGCGGGGCGAACAGGAAGTCCCGGTAAGCCTTGCAGTCGCCGGTGTCCAGCGAGGACAGCGGTTTCGAGCGTTCGGAGACGGCCCACAACAAGAAGCGCTCAGCCTCCTTGCGGTAGCCGCGGTAGGTGTGGCTGCCCGGATCGCGCAGGTTCAGCCAGGCCTGGACGGCCTCGAAGTCGTCGCCGGCCTGGATGCGGCAGCGCTCATGCGGGCCGCGGTTCGAGCCCTGCGCGCCGCTCAGTTCGGGCCGGGCCTCGAACAAGCTTTCCAGCGCGGGATTGCCGGCCTCGGCGGCGGCCTGGGCCGGCGCCAAGGTCGTGCCCACGCAACCTATGCCCCAGCCATGGACGCTCAGAAACGCCTCGACCTGGCGCGCGGCGGTCGCGCCGAAACCCGGCAAGCCCTGCCACCATCGTCGGCCTTTTTCGCGGCACAGCGCGGCGAGGGCTTCCAGCGTGTCGATACTGGCAAGCTGGAGCTTGCGGGCCGACGGGCCGGGGAGCCATTGCGCGACCGGATCGTCCAAGGCCGGCGCAGGGGCGGGGGTGTCGAGCAGCAGCGCCAGGCTCTCCGCCGCCTGCGCCAGCCAAGCCTGGCCGGCCTGGCGCTCGGCCAGCCAGAAGGCTTCCCCGGCCGGCAGGCGGGATTGCCGGGCTCTCAAGGCCAGGCGGCGGCGCAGCCCCAAGACCTTTTCGCGAGTCACGGCGATGTCCGCGCCGTCCAGATAAAGCTGGCCGAGCAAAGGCCAGCCGAGGTGGTTCATCCAGCCGCGCAGCAGCGCCTGCTCTTGTGAGTTCAGCAGTGGGGAAGCCATCGTTTTTCAAGTCCTGTTCTTCGCTCGAAATTGGAGCGTGCCGGTTTGCCAATAACCCATCATATTGCTCGGATACTCTGCTTTAATACAGGAAGCCTAGCGTTTATTAGAGCCTTTTAATAATAATGAGAATTACTTATAAAATTTTATTTACAAAATCTGAGGTTTTTATTTTTTTGGACTATACTCGCGCTAAGGTTCCAGTCCAGCATGGAAGGTTTTAGGCGGCGGAAACAGCCCGCCTCGCCCAGCCTCGGCAGCGACCCCTGAACACAAGAAAGTTTTCCTTTGAATGACTCGTTCATAGTGTAAAGGAGATCGACTATGTCCGTTCAATATCCCTTATCCGGCGGCGGCATCATGGTGGAGCTTGACCCGGGTTCCGCGCCGCCCGTAGTCTCCGGCACTGTCGGACTCTTCCCCATCCCCAACGACAATGTCCAGAAGGTCAAGACGCTCAAGGATCTAGCGCTAGGCGGGATCACCTTGGAACAGTTCCCGGTGGTCAAGGAACGGCGGGAACGGCTGTTCAAGCCGGAAGGCGTCCCTGAAATCTGCGACGAGCTGCCGCGCCTGCTGACCGAGTTCCTGCGCAGCCCGCAGGCCCGCCAGCTTCCGCCCTACACGCGCCGCGCCCAGGCGGTCAAGCATATTTTCTCAAATAAGACGCCTTTGGTTAACGCCCAGGATAGGCTGCCGGGCCACACCACGACCAGCTTCGTCGGCCCCGTGGTTTACATGGACACCATCGGCTACTGCATCTGGCCGGAGCTGAAGACGGTCGCCACCCGCGCGCAAAACCCGTTTAAAATCCGCCCCGAGGTCGCAGACCGCCTGAACCGGGAAATCTTCCCGTTCTGGCTGGAGCAAAAGCCGGCCCAGGAAGTCGCCCGCTACAGCGATTATGACAGCGCCGACTATGAGAACCGCGACCGCGTCGGCGGGAAATACCCGCCATCCATCGACCCGCCGCTGAAGAAAAAAGCCGGCGAGACGCCGAAAGCCCAGGAATTGATGGAGCGGGTGGCGTTTTTCCTGTCCGACAAGGCGACCTGCGTGTCGCACACCGTGCCCGACTTCGAGCGCGTGCTGGCCCATGGGATGGACGGGCTGGTCGCGCAGGCGGAAAAAGACCTCGCCGACGGCCAGGCCGCCACGCCGCGGCAAGTGGAATTCCTGCAAGGCGTCATCGACGTGTTCGCCGGCGCGAAAATCTATGCCGGGCGTCTGGCCGAGGCCGCGCAGCAGGCCGGCAACGCCGAGCTGGCGGCCATTTGCCGTAAAATCCCGGCCCAGCCCGCCGAGACGCTGCACGAGGCGCTGGTCTGCGTCTGGATTTGCTACCACTTGCTGCTGCAGGAAAACACCAATTTCGGTTTTTCCATCGGCCGCCTCGACCAAGTGCTGAACCCGTTTTATCTGCGCGACTGGACGAAGCTGGACACCGAGGACGCGCGGGAAGCCTACATCCGCGACGCCGTGGAACTGGTCTGCCACTTTTTCCTGGGCTGCTCCGACCATGTGCCCTTGTCCACCTCGGGCTCGGAAGTGCTGTTCGCCGGCAGCGGCTCCAACCAGGCCCTGACGGTGGGCGGCTGCCGCTATGAGGACGGCCAGGCCATCGACGCCGTCAACGACATGACTTACATCATCCTCAAGGCCACGGAAATCCTGTCGATCCGCGACCCCAACGTCCACGCCCGCTACCACCGCGACGTGCACCACCGCGACGCGCAAGGGCGGCCGCTGCCGCCGGAGGTCATGGACGCTTATCTGAAGCGCATCTGCCAAGTCAACATCCTAACCCGCGCCACCCCCGCGCTGCACGGCGACGCGGCGGTCGTCCCCGCGATGGCGAGCTATTATGCCGCCCACGCGGGCGTCAGCGAGGAGGAGGCTTTGGCCGACGCCTACGATTACGCCTCCATCGGCTGCATCGAAGAGAACGCCGCGCACAAGCATTACGGCAACACCGGCTCCACGCTGATGGTGCTGCCCGCCGTGCTGGAGCTTGCGCTGTATGGCGGCAAGCACCGCAGCGACGGCGTCGGCCCGCAAGCGCCGAACCTGTTCCACGGTTCGGCGCAGTACACGACGCCGCCGCTGACCCAGGCCAAGTCCATGGCGGAGTTCGTCGAATCCTTCCGGTTTCAATTGGACGAGATGGTGCGCCACATTGTGCAATGCAACAACTACCTGGGCCGCTTCTACGAAACCGAGCGCGCCTCGCCGTTCCTGTCCGGGCTGTTCACCGGCCCCACCAACACCCCCGGCGGCGGCGGTGCGGTGTTCCGCGATGTCGCCTCCGGCGGGGCCAAATACAACTCGGCCGGCATCGCGGTGATCGGCCTGGCCGATGTGATCGACTCGTTCTGCGTGATCGACACCCTGGTATTTGGCGGCAAGCTGTCGGCGGGCGAACTGCTGGCCGCGCTGGAGGCGGATTTCGACGCCAAAAACCTGGCTGAAAAACCGGCCTGGCAGGCGTTTTTAGACAAGGTGAAATGGTGGCTGAGCCCCGCCAGCGCGCCGTTCACGCTGCCGGCGCTGGGCAAGGCGCGGCTGGACGAGATCAAGGCGTCCATCCGGCTCGCGCCGAAATACGGGGCCGGCGTCGAGCAGACGCCAGGCAGCCTCTACGACAACTCGGTGGCGGTCAAGTACACCCATCTGCTGACCGAAATGCTGCAAGCGGTGTTCGCCCAATACCGCACCCACCGCGGCGGCCGCTACCTGCCGGGCTATTGGAGCATGACCAACCACGCCGGCTTCGGCATGCTGACCAAGGCCACGCCGAACGGGCGGCGCAGCGGCGAACCCTTCGCCAGCGGCATCACCCCCTGCGCCGGCGTCGTCAAGCGCAACGGCGACCCGGTCACGCTGCTCGACCATATGCGCTCGGTCACGTCGGTGGACGCGGGCACGGTGCAAAACGGCTACACCTACAACCTGAGCCTGACAACCCGCGACCGTTCCCATTTCCAGGACGACACTGAACTGTTCTCCCGCTACATGAAGACCTTCACCGACGAGAACGGCGTGCTGGTGCAGATGTGCGTCTCCTCCATCGCCGACTTGTCGGCGGCGGACCGCGCCGCCACGGCGGCGGGCCAAGCGGGCGCGGGCGAGGCGGAACAGAAGGCTCTGGAGCCGTTCAAGGATCTGATGATACGGGTGGCCGGCTACTCGGCCTACTTCGTCACCTTGAGCCCGCAGATGCGCACTGAAATCATACGCCGGGCCAACTTCGGCTTGGACACCGGGAAAGAACAGCACACCCTTGCCGCCCTGTGACGGAGGAGAGCGACCATGCACGCCGGATTTTCTTGTTTGCTGCCGGGTCTGCAACAGACCCTGAAATTGGGTGCTAACACCGCCGTGGCGGCGGGGGAGTTGCCCGCCTTCCTGGACCGGGCCGGGGGCCGGCTGCTGGCCAATGGCATGGCCGTGCTGCTGCGCCTGGGCTTCGGCTATCTGCTGAGCGGCAGCCTGGTGGACGAGGCGCACTCGAAGAAGGCCCAGGCTTTTTTCGAGGAGAATTTCGTCATCGCCGACCCGAACGCGCCAGGCGGCCTGCGTTACTATCAAGGCAAGTTCCTGATCCGCACCAACAAGCGCGGAGACGACATGAACGTGCTGCTGAGGTTCTGCCCCGACCCCGGCCAGCTTTATGTGGACACCCCCTTTGGCCGGGCGCTGAACCGGCTGGCCGTCGTGGACACCCGGGTCATGGCTGAAAGCGAGGCCGACCGGATCGAACAAGATCCGGCCCAAGTCGACCTGGTCATCCGTTTCCGCGACGTGGAGTCCATCCTGGGCTTGTTGCGGCGCCCGGACGCCGACATCGTCGGCCTGCTGCTGGAAAACCTGGTGCAGTTGACCGGCCATGTCGGGCATCTGTTCAAGCTGGGGGCCATCGGCACCGACATCCAGCTTTCACTGGATCTGCCCAAGGCAGCCTAAAACCGGCGGACAGGGATGGAAACCCAGGCGTTCATCTTTGACATCAAGCGCGACGCCAGCGAAGACGGGCCGGGCATCCGCACCACGGTGTTTTTCAAGGGCTGCCCCTTGTCTTGCCCGTGGTGCCAAAACCCCGAAGGGCTGGGCCGGGAGGCCAGCCTGTCCTTCCGCGCCGAGCGTTGCGACGCGCCCGGCTGCGGCATGCCTTGCGTGCGGGTGTGCCCGTCCGGCGCGCTGAACCGCGCGGACGGCCTCCTGCATATCGACCGCGCCGCGTGTACGCAATGCGGCGCTTGCGCCGACGTCTGCGCGGCGCGGGCCTTGGAGCGGGTCGGGCAATGGCTGACGGTAGACGAGCTGTATGCCCGCGTCGCCATCGACCAGCCCTTTTTCCGCTCGACCGGCGGCGGCGTGACCGCCTCCGGCGGCGAATGCACGATGCAGATGGACTTCCTCCACGCGTTTTTCCAAAAACTCAAGCAGGAGGGTATTTCAACCGCCATCGAAACCAATGGCGTGTTCAATTTCGAGCGCTTCGAGCGCCTGCTGCTGCCCTGGCTGGATCTGGTTTATTACGACCTCAAGCTGATCGACGACGAGGCCAGCCGCCGCCACCTGGGGGCTTCCAACCGGCCCATCCTGGACAATCTCCAGCGCTTGCACCGGACCGCCAAGATTCCGGTCGTGATCCGGATTCCCCTGGTGCCCGGCATCACCGACACCCCGCAAAACCTCAAAGGCCTCGCCCGGTTCCTGCGCGCGCAGGGCATCAAAAGCGCGCAGTTGCTGCCCTACAACCCGCTTTGGCAAGACAAGCTAGAACGCTTTGGCATGGCGTCGAAATACCTTGACAACCAATTCATGAGCCCCGCCGAGATCCAGCAAGCCGTCCATCATTTCCACTCACCGTGACCCCAAGCAAAGGAGCATCGCCATGCAAGTCGATTTTCACCATGCTGTCACCTACGTCACCGCGCGAATCGCGGGATTCTCCCACCCGGAAGCCGACATTGTCGCCTATTCTGCCCAATATGTGGACGACGCCACCAGCAAGGGCGTCCTCTGCTTCGACAACCACGCGCTGTACGACCGGATCAACTCGGCGCACAAGACCATCACGCCTAAAAACCTGTCCGACGCGGAGAACCATTTGGTATGGGTGCCGTTCCACTTCCTGCCCGGCAATGACGGCAAACCGGCCGGGCAAGGCAACGATGTCCGCTTTATCAAAAAACTCGTCTGCCTGCCCGACAGCCCGCCGTCCCAGGAAATGGTCCAGGCCGCCATTGACGACAAAGACAAACCCTACGGCCTCCACCGCCTGGGCGTCACGCTGCATGTCTATGCCGACACCTGGGCGCACCAAGGCTTCGCCGGCGTCATGCACGAGCTGAACGAGGTGGAACACGCCCAGGAAACCGGCAATTCCGGCACTTACTCGGGCACTTTGCAGAACGTCCTGTCCCATCTGCTCGAAGACGCCGTGCCGCCCTTGGGCCATGGCCGGGCGCGGGAGTTTCCCGACATGCCATTCCTGTCCTGGCAGTATTTCAACGGCCTGGGCGAGTTGGTGCGGCGCGACAACACCAAACTGTTCTGCGACGCGGCGGACGCGCTGTGCAAGGCGATGCAACGCTACCGCGGCGTGCCGGCCATCGGCATCGGGGCTGAAGACATGCAAAAAATCGCCGGGCAGTTCCTCCGCTTCAACGACAAAGACGGGAACAAACGCCATCAGCAATGGCTGGACAGCATCAAAAACGGCGTGTTCAGCTTCGGCGGCGCCGAGGTTTTCTACGCCGAAAGCGGGTCAAAATCCTGGAAGGCGCAGGCCTTGGGCAGCAGCCTGGATTTACCGGTGTATACCTACAAAGACGAGTTTCTCGGCAGCCACTGGAAACTCTTCCATGACGCGCTGCAAGTGCACCGCTTGACGGTATTGCATGACATCCTGCCCAAATATGGCATCTGCTCGGGATGAACCCGGTGCCAGGCTGACTATGACCCACACAGGCGGAGTGCCAAACCATGGACACAATGACCAGGCCGGCGCAACCCGGCCGTTGCCAGACGAAACACCCGATCATCTTGCTGCATGGCATCGGTTATCGGGACGACATGTTCTTGCTCGCCTCCTGGGGGCGGATACCGGACGCGCTGCGCGCGGAGGGCGCCGAGGTTTATCTCGGCGGGCTTGACGCGTGGAACAGCCACGAAAACAGCGCGGCCAAATTAAAACCCAAAGTCGAGGCGGTTCTCCAGGAAACCGGGGCCGGCAAAGTCAACTTGATCGCCCATTCCAAAGGCGGCCTGGAAGCCCGCTACTTGATTGCCAAGCTCGGCATGGGTGCCCAGGTCGCCAGCCTCACGACCGTCTGCACGCCGCACCAGGGCAGCTTGGTCGCGGATGTGGTGACCGGCCTGATTCCCGACCGCTCAGGGCTTCTGCGATTCAACCTGTTGCGCTGGCTGGGCCAAAAGCTAGGCTTCAAGGCGCTGGACTTTCTTGCCCGCCTGACCGGCGACCACAGCCCGCAGGCCCGGCTTGCGCTCGACGGGCTGACCCGCCCGTCTATGGAGCGCTTCAACCGGGAGGTCGTCGACGACCCGGGGGTCTACTACCAAAGCTACGGCACGTTGATGCGAGGGCCGGCCGACGACCCGGTGTTCGCGGCGACTTACTCGCTGCTGCTGCTGGAACAGCAGGGCGACAACGACGGCGTGGTGCCGGTGGCGTCTTGCCAATGGGGCAATTTCCGCGGGCTAATCGCCCAATCCGATCCCGGCACCGGGCTTTCCCATGCCGACCTGGTGGACTACCGGGGAAGCCTGGTCCAAGGGATAGACATACCCCAGGTTTATGTCGGCATGGTCGACGATCTGAGGCAACGGGGTTTCTAGTTCCCGTTGCCGTGCCCGCCTCATCAAACACTCGAAACGGACTCTCAAGGGGACGCGTTATGAACACTTATCTCGATGTCAATCATTTTCCTGGCGCGGACGCCGAGGAAAAGCAGGCGCTGGCCCGCTCGCTGGACGCCCTGCTCGCCGCCGACTACCACGGGGACATTTTCGCGCTATTGGGCGGCTACCAGCGGATTCTCGGCGACAACCAGCGCCGCGAGGAATGGGAAGGCGTCCACGAAAAACTCAAAACCCTGTTCATGTTTGGCAAGAACGCGCCCGTGGACGGCCCGATGATCGGCGTGTCCCTGTCGATCCGCGACAGCGACTATTTCCGCAGGACGGCCCAAGCCTTCGGCCATGACCGCTCGATGCTGGCCCATATCGAGTGGATGGCGACCCTGTGGAACGTCACCTTCGCCAGCACCGGGCTGTGGATGGGCAAAACCTTCGAGCCGGTCACTGCGGAGACCTTCGCCGCCAAATGCGCACAGCATCCGGACATGATGGCCCGCTACGACGCCGCCGTCGCCCGCATAGGCCGCAACTTCTTCCGCGAGCCCGCCGACCCCGGCCTGCTGCAAAGCGTCAGCGTGCCCGTGCTGACCCGGTTCTGGAACCTCAAGGACCGCCCGCTGGAGGTCTCCGCGCCCGGCTTCGACGGCCAGTTGCTCAAGCAGAACCTGGACAAGGAAAAAGCCATCCCCTATTTCAAGACCGGCGGCATCTTCCTGGCCCTGCCGGGCGCATCCGTCGTCGATGACATGAAAGGCAAGCCGGTGTTCCAGTTGAACTACCGCTGGCCAGGACTCGATCCCGCCTACCCGATGACCCGCCTGGTCGACGAGCTGGTGCAAATCGCCGACGGTGTCTACCTGGGGCAATTGGTCATGGCCACCCGCCACTACAGCCTGGGCACGCTGCATGTGCCGCTGTTTGGCGACGTGTCGCCGCACTGGGAGTTGGGCGAGGCCTATGTCGGCGCGGACGGCCTCGACTACGGCTACCAGAACAACGGCTTTTTCCTGATGGTCGACACCGCCTACGCCCAGCAAGCCTATGCCGACGGCGCGTTTCCTTACTTAAGGCCGCGCCAAGGCGAACAAGGCTATGTCGAACTGGGCTACGCCAGGCAGGCCGGCGAAGAACCGGCCGCCCCCGCGGCGGCGAAATCCGGTGGCGACGACCGGGTTTCAGCGTGGACGCGGGACGAGGCCCTGCGCGGCAAATTCACCACCTTCTGCCTGGAGCCTTCGCCCAAAGGGGACGAGGGCGATGTCGCGGCGCTGCTGCGCCCCGGCGAATCCGTCTTGCAAATGCTGCAACGCTTCCAGGGCGAAATCGCCTCGGCCAGCAGCTTCGACGACCATCTGCGCCATTTTGAAAAGCTCAACCGCCTGTTCCGCCGCGGCGTCGCCCCCACGGTCGTCGATGGCGTGTTCCAAGGCCAAGGCAAAGGCTACAATGTCCGCTTCGACGCGCCCGAGACGCTGTCCTGGTACGGCCAGGCGGAGCCCTGCACCGGCTTCGACTATTACCACGGCGCGACCTTAAACCTGCACTGGGGCTTCGGCGACAGCTTCGTGTCGAATGTCGCCAGGAAACTCAACGAGCATGGCGTCATCCCTTCGGCCCTCGCGCACCTTCTGCAAGACGATCCGCGCGGCCCCAATGTGCTGGACGCCGTCTGGGCCAACATCGGCCGGTTCGTCTTCCCGTGGGCGGGCAAGTCGTTTGAACGGGTCAGCGGGCGCAAACTCAGCATGCTGCTGGATGAAAGCGACGATTTGGAGCGGCGCTATCCCGAACGGGCCGCCGAGCTGAAATCGCACCCGGCCAGCCTGCCGCATTACGACCTGGTGGTGAAAAACCGCGAGCATTATTGGGCGGAGCCAGGCGCTTACGCGGCCCATCTGCAAAAAGCCTGGGATCAAGGCATGTCGAAGGCCGACCAGGACTACTGGACACAGGAGGCCGCCACGCACTGGGTGTTCGGCAACAACATCCAAGACGCCCGCATCCTGGCCACCGACGAACTGTTGCGCGTCCTCGACATGAACTACCACCCGCCGATCCCGTCGATCCAGCGCCTGGCCGACGCCGGGCCGTCGCCGTTTGTCCGCCAAGGCTACATCTTCCTCGGCACCAGCGACCGCGAATCCATCCTGCCGATGAACAACGGCGAGGCGCGAAAGAAAAAGGTGTTCCAATTCCACTACCGCTACCCGATGGTCGGCGGGCCGGCCCCCATCGGCACCTGCCTGGACGAGGTCGTCGAAATCGCGCAAGGGCTGTACCTCGGCCAGCTCATCTACTCCACCGTGCCGTTCAAACCCTACCACTCCTCGACCGGCCCGGCGGAATACCAATACCAGTTGTTCGGCTATTTCCTGCTGCTCGACAACGACTGGGAGGCGCACCGGCAGGCGATAGGGTTTGACATCAACACTTGAAGTTTAGTAAGTTTGGGTTGCCAAAAAAACGGCAACCCACTCTACACAGCGGGATCAGTCGATCCATGGAGCGTTTTGTGATAAATTTTAAGCATACACTACCAGAACGCTGGATAGAGAAAGTGAGTTTTTTGAATGAGTTTGCCAATGGGGGGATGCAAGTGTCTATTAAGGTTACAGCGTTTTTATAATTGATTAGTTACCCATCATTATAGATACATAAGCAGT
>Ga0265316_10000500_pt1 | contig 44320 bp, 34 predicted proteins | sample 4522metaG_FD_202092 | JGI IMG/M metagenome (GOLD analysis project Ga0265316, IMG submission 202092) | Rhizosphere microbial communities from Carex aquatilis grown in University of Washington, Seatle, WA, United States - 4-5-22 metaG | ecosystem: Host-associated > Plants > Roots > Rhizosphere >... | reverse complement strand
TCGCACGCCTTTTTCACGTAGTCAGGCCGCCCATTGATGCCGATCCACGTGCCGTCTTCGCGGCGTTCGTTGCCGAACTTGGTGGCAATGATCACGTGCTTGCGCCGTCCCGCCAGCGCGCGCCCGACCAAACGCTCGTTGGTAAACGGGCCGTACATATCGGCGGTGTCGAAAAAGTCGATGCCCAGCTCGATGGCGCGATGGATGGTCGCGATCGCCTCGGCATCATCGCGCGGACCATAGAACTCGCTCATGCCCATGCAGCCCAGGCCGAGCGCCGACACTTGCAGACCTTGCGTTCCCAGTTTTCGTGTTTTCATGGAATTCATGATCGGGTTCGATGATCCGGGTGGCAAGACGTTGCAGGCTACGCTTTGCGCAGCCAGATCCTAGTTCACCGGCCTTGATGAATTCGGCCTCGGGCACTGCGAAGCGAGCGCGCGCTGAAGGTGTCGTAGGCGGTGCGGGCGAGATGGGCGATCGAGGTTCCGGTCTTGTGGGCCACGGGCGTGCCAGGGGGCAGGGCGCCCTTGATACGCTTGGGGCCGGTGTCGACCCGAAACAAGAGGTCCTCCAGCCGTTTGGAGCTTCCCGGCGACAGGCCAACCCGCTGGTGCGCAATCCTGGCGAGGAGCGCGACCATCGCAGCTGGCGTCGAAGTGTTGTCACCCTTGCCGGCGCCCATTTCCAACTCAGAGAAGCGGATTGTGATCCCCGCGATGCCGAGGCCGCGAATGCCAGCGTCCACGGCGCTGGGGCCGCCCACAAGCGCGAGCAGTCGATCGCAGGCCACGTTGTCGCTGTTGACCACCATCGCCTCAAGTAGCTCGCCGATGGTTGGCCGCGATGGGATCGCAAGCGTGCCTGACGAACCGTCCCGCGCGTCGGTCGGTCCCAGGGCGATCGCGCGGTCGAGATCCAGCTTGCCTTCGTCAACCTGGCGCAGCACCTCGATCGCGATCGGCAGCTTGAACACGCTTTGCATGGGAAACGGATCGTCCTGATGCAGACCAAGGGAACGTCCCGACGCCAGATCCAACGCAGCAAATCCGACCGTCCCGCTGGCCTGTGCTGCGATGGCCTGAATTGAAGGGCCGGCCGCCACGAGGAACATTGCGAGCAGGAGCATCGAGCACAGAGACTATCACTGTCGCTCCATCGCGCGCGAACGCGGTCTCTTGAGGATGCAGACTGACGCCTCCGCGTAGCCGTAAAGTGGATATAATTGCGGGCCATGCCACAAGCGAGGCGATACGCAATCCTTGGCACGGGCGCGCTCGGCGGTTTCTACGGCGCGCGCTTGTGCAGGGCTGGTTGCGATGTGCATTTTCTTCTGCACAGCGATTTCGAGCACGTGCGCCAGCACGGGCTGGTCGTTGATTCAAAGGACGGCGACTTCGTGCTGCCGCGGGTGCAGGCCTACCGCGACGTGCGCGATATGCCCCGTTGCGATGTGGTGGCCGTGGCGTTGAAGGCCACGAACAATCACTTGTTGCCGTCGCTGCTGCCGCCGGTGCTGGCAGAGGGTGGGGTGGTGTTGCTGATGCAAAACGGGCTGGGCGGCGAGGAGGAGGCAGCCCGGGCCGCGCCTGGCCATGTCGTGGTGGCGGGTCTGTGTTTTCTCTGTTCCAACAAGGTCGGCCCTGGCCACATCTGCCATTCCGACTACGGCGCTGTTCGCTTCGCGCAATACTCGGCTGACGGAGCAAAGGCGGGCGTCAGCGACAGCATGCGTGCCATTGGCCACGACTTCGCGGCTGCAGGCATCGAAGTCGATCTACTGGATGACTTGCTGCTGGCGCGCTGGCAAAAGCTGGTGTGGAACGTGCCGATGAGCGGTCTGTCGGTGGTTCTGGACACGGACACCGGGGCGCTGATGGCCGACCCGCACACGCGCGCGCTGGTCGAGGACATCATGCATGAAGTGGTGGCAGGGGCGCGGACCTGCGGCCGGCACATCGACCAAAGCTTTGTGCAGAAGATGATCGACATGACCGTAGCCATGAAACCCTACCGGGCCAGCCTAAAGGTCGATTTCGATAGCCGCCTGCCCATGGAGGTGGAGGCCATCTACGGCAACCCTCTGCGCGCCGCCCAGCAAGCCGGCGCGCGCATGCCACTGGTGGAGACGCTGTACCGGCAGCTTAAGTTTCTGGATGCGCGAAACTGAGGATAAGCCTGCACATGCCTAACAAGTAGTTCCCGGACAGCGGGACGACTATAATAGGCCGTCATGAAATCTGGGCTCCTTCTTCCCACCATCCGATCGTGGAGCCTTCTCGTGGCGTTCGTGGTCGTCCTGCATGGCGATATCGGGTGCAGTGGCAAGTCTGGTCAGGCCTGCACTCCCGGCGGCGAGCGTTGCACGTGCTATGGCAATGGCACGTGCAACGTTGGTCTCGTCTGCCTTTCTGATCGGTGCGTCTCCGATCCCAACCTCCCGGGGAGCGATGGCGGTCCAGCGGATACTGGAGGCGGCACTGGTTCGGGCGGGGTCGCGGGCTCGGGCGGGAGCGATACCGGCGGTGCTCTAGCAACCGGCGGAAGCGGAACTGGCGGACATTTGAATCTCGGCGGCATGACCGGCTCGGGCGGGAGCGACACCGGCGGCGTTTCTGGAGCCGGCGGGAGTGGGACTGGCGGACATTTGAATCCCGGAGGTGCGACCAGCTCGGGCGGAACGCGAATCGGAGGCGCGACAGGTGGAGTCGGCGGAAGTGGGAGCGGCGGCACCGCAATCGGTGGAGGCAGTCTCGCAACGGGTGGAACGAGCACCGGTGGTCACGCGACGGGCGCAGGGGGCGCAAGCACGGGCGGCGTAAGCACCGGAGGCGCGGCTGGCTCAAACAGCTCCGGAAGCGGTGGTGCAGGCACCGGCGGCCACGGCGGGGTCGGCTCGGGCGGCGCGGCGGGAGCAGGCGGTGGCACTGGCGGGGCCGGTTCCGGCGGAGCGGTCGGCGCTCACGCTTTCATGTATGGCCCGTCCCTTTCATCGTGCTGCGCTGAATCGCTCGACGTCTTCGCGGTAGGTGCTGATGGCAAAGTCCGTCACAAGCAACTCGTGGTCGACACCTGGAGCTCGTGGTTGCTGGTCGATAGCGCCTCACAAGTCATCACCTCGGACATCGACGCCTCGCAGGTGAACTTCGCACGATACGACCTCTTCGGCCTGGGCACTTCGGGCAACGTCGTGCACGCCAACTATAGTTCGGGTGCCTGGGCCGCGACTTGGGAAGACTTCAGCTTCGGAGAGACCGCGGTGACGCCGGCCCTGTATGGCGTAACCACGTCGTTGGTGTCGCAGCTCCAAGGGTGGCTCTTCACGGTGGGATCGGACGCGAAGTTGTGGGAGCGCTCATGGAATAGTGTAGTCTGGGGGCCTTGGCTGCACGTAGGAGGGACGCTGTCCTCGGCACCTGACGTCGTTTCGCGGCCATCGTTTTCGTGGGTCGTTGCCCGCGGAATCCCTTCCACCGAGATCGTAATCAACAAGAACTCGGGCAACGGCGACTCCATCTCCAATTGGTCCGGCTTTACAAATCTCCCGCCGCTCGCGAGTGGCGCGGCCTTTTCTTACGGTCCCTGCATCACGGCTTGGTCCGACACCCGCCTCGACGTTTTCGCGCCCGGAGGGGATCCGAAAAGCCTCTGGCACAATACCTCGACCGACGGGGGTACGAGCTGGACCTTGTCGAAATGGGAAGATTTCGGAGGTGGTCCGGCACTGGCGTCGAGCCCCGACTGCGTGGCCTGGGGCAACGGCCGGATCGACATCGCCGCCGTGGGCGCGGACGGACACGTCTGGCATCGCGGGTACGAGGGCACGCTGATTCCATGGGAAGACTTGGGCGTCTACTGAACCATCCCGCCCTGCCGTGGATTCGAATACAACGACGGCTACACCGGCCACGGGCGGCCGAATCTGCTCGTCCGCTGCGCGGGGAAGTGAGATCGATGGCGCAAGCTCACCGCAGCTGCCAAGCAGGCACTTGCGGAAGGATGATTGCACATTTCGTTTAGGGTAGGAATTCAACCGGCCCTTCCGGTTCGACTCACCGCTGGATTCGGCGGGCGGACGAGGGACGACCGGTTTGCCTTGCAGGCCCCACGCATGGCCGGTTCAAGTGCACATTCCATTCACACCGCACGCACAAAAATGGTAGCCATGTTCGCGATGTTCGAGGTGAAGACGCAGTGACAGGAAGAATCTGGCGCCGGTGGAAGTACCCGATCCTGATGGGTGCTATCGCCATCGTCCCGCTTCGACTGTGTCTCGGTTGGGCTCTCGGAGGTACCTCTGATCAACAGGGCTACATGGTCCTGTGGGATCTCATTGAGAAACACCGGAATCTCTACACTGACAGCGACATTCAGGTCTGGCCGCCGTTGTGGTGGATCGTGCTCGGGCTCTGGATCTCGTTCTGGCACTTGCTGCAGGGTCTGCTCCCGTCGTTCACGAGTTTCCTAGGAGCCTCCCTGTTCCTGAAGATTCTCTACTACGTCTTCGAGATCTTCATTGCTCTGGTCCTGGCCAGGTACATCGTGAAAGCAGGGCCGGAAGAGGCGCGCGCGGCGCCGGACCATGGGCGATTCGTGAAGCTGGCTTGCATCTTCCTGCTCTTGCCCGCGACATGGATCATCACTTCACTGCATGGAAACTTCGACAGTCTTCCCGCCTTTTTCGTCATCTTCGCGTTCCTGCTGCTGCAATTCGAGTCCAGCGAGACCGCCGCGCTATTCGCCGCCGCCTTGGTGGGGTTGGCGGCCATGGCCAGAACCTTTCCATTCGTTTTCGCCTTCGTGGCGGCTGCTCACACCTTTCGCCGGTTTCGCTGGACCACCGGAGTGCTTGCGTGCGTCCTTTGCATTGCACCTTCGTTCCTGTCTTTGTATCCGCTTTACCTCATGAATCCCGCCGCAATCATGCACGATCTAGGCTACCGGGGAATCGGTGGCGGGTGGTGGGGACTTGGCGGGCTGGCGCGCCTTCTGGTGTCAGATCGACTTTCTGGGGAAGCGGTCGCATTCAGCTATCGGGCCTTCTATCTCGGGCTGAGCTTGCTGGTAGTCTGGCTCATCCGGGAGCTGTGGCTGGGGCGGAGCGATATTCTGCATGCTGGGCTGACCCTCGTGGTGGGGCTATTCTGTCTGGCGCCGACGATTAGCAACCAGAATCTCTACTTTCTGATCCCCTGGGCCTTCTGGTGTGTGGTGGTGGAGAAACAGAGCAAGGCCCGCCTTTTTCTCTGGTTCGTCTGTGTCGACATGATCCTGATCTACATCGTCTTCCCTCAGAATCTCGAACATCCAGCCTGGTTCCAGTGGTCGTTCGACTACGCCGAGGCCACACGGATCTCGCCGATACCGTCGCCGTCGTGGCTGGTGAAAGCACTGCGGGGGATCGTCTATCTGCTGAAGCGGCCGGGGCTCGGCTACAATCCGTTTATCCAGCTTCTGCTTCGCATGCCCGTGTGGGTGGTCCTCTGGATATGGTTTGTTTCCATCTTGAGGCAACGCGGAAGTGGCAGCTCCCTCGACCCCGGCGCCAGGATCCCGCCTTCGGCCCGAGGCGCAGACCGCGCCGGAGTTCTGCAAGACAGCTAGCTCAAGATCTCGCATCCAGCGGCCCCACACGGGTGCGCAGGTCCGTGACCGTCCCGGGATCCACCAGCGGCTGCATGCGTGTCAGGATCTCACGCTTGAGCAGGGTGATCTGGTGGGCCAGCGCAGAGCTCGACACGCGCACGAAGAGCGTGCCCTCGTGCAGGCGCTCGGCCTTGGTGTGTTGGCGCAAGGGACCGCCCACGGCTTGCTCGTAGGCCGCGAAGATGCGGTGCTCGCGGGCTCGCTGTTCGCCGCCGATGCTCGCGACCACGGCCGACATCAGGGATGCCGCGGTCTCGGGTTCGGCATTCCGGCGCCGCGGCCGCCTGGCAGATATCACTGCAGAAAGGTACTGCCGCCATGGTTCGCTTGGCAACATGGCATCCGTGAAAATGTGCCACGCCGATGTCTCTTGCTATCATCGGGCAATGACTCGCGATATCGTCTCAACTTCGTCTGCCCCGCGCGCAATTGGCCCGTATTCGCAGGCGGTGATCGTGCAGGGCGCTCGCTGCATCTACTGTTCTGGCCAGATTCCCCTCGACCCGGAAACCGGCGAGTTGGTTGGAAATGGCGACGTGGAAAAGGAAACCCACCGCGTGATGCAGAACCTGGAGGGCGTGCTCAAGGCTGCTGGCGTGTCACTGGACGCTGTCGTCAAGACGACCATCTACTTGACCGACCTCACGAACTTCGCTGCCGTGAACGCGGTCTACGCCACGTACTTCGCCAGAACGCCGCCGGCGCGTGCCACCGTGCAGGTTGCAGCGCTACCTCGAGGCGCGCAGATCGAAATCGATGCCGTGGCAGTGGCGGACTGAAGTCCGGCGTGCAACGCGCCGGAGTCTACGGGGCTTTCGCCACGAAACCGGAGCGAATGCAACGGGTGCAGACTCGCACGCGCTTTCGCGAGCCGTCTATCACGACATGCACGTTCTGCAGATTGGGCCGCTGCAGGCTTTTTGTCCTGATATTCGAGTGGCTCACGTTGTTGGCCACTTTCCTTTGTTTACCGCAAATTGCACACTGCGCAGGCATGGTTTCTCCGAGAGGGCGTACCATTAGCACCGACTGATGCGCACCGCAAGCACTGACAGACAAGCCCACCCAGCCATCCTCGCTTTGGTGGGTGTCATGGTCGTGGCTGCTTGCGGCCTCGCCTGCCGAGGATCCAAGCCAAAGCGCGATGCGGCGGCCGACGCAGAATCGGTGGTCGACAGACAGGCGGGCCCGCCCGTCGACCTCGTCGGCACGGTGCAGGACAGCCGCGGCATGCCGCTGCCAGACGCCTTGGTGATCGCCTGGCCCAAAGACAAGCATGCCGGTTCTGTGGTGCAAGCGCGCTCGAATCCCGACGGGCGCTTCTTGTTGGCAGCTCTGCTGCCTGGGACGTGGACACTGCTGGCCGAGGCCGCCGGCTTTGGCACGCTGGAACTCGACCGAAGCGTGCCAGACTCGGAATCGCTGGTCCTGTCTCTCGAAGGGGAGGGTCGCAGCCTTGGCGGTATCGTGCTCAGCGGCGCAGCCCGCCCCGAGCCAGGGGCGCATGTGGTGCTCGGCGGGCCAGGCCTACGTTGGACGCGCGAGACGGTGGCAGACGCGCATGGCGCTTTCTCGTTCGCGGGTTTGGGCCTCGGCCGGTTCGCGGTTCGCGCCACGCACGGCAAGCTGGTGTCGGCGACCGCAAGTCAGGTGATCGAAGAAGGCACCAGCCATCTCGCGCCTATGCGGTTGCTGCTGGGTCCGGGGGCTTTCGTGGAGGGTGGCGTGCTCGACGACATGGGCCGCAACCTTCCTGGGGCCGCAGTGGATGTGCTGACCATGCCCTCCGATGACCTGCCCATGGCTTGCCAGTCGAATAGCGAGGGCAAGTTCATCGTCGGGCCGATGCGGCCCGGTCGCTACCAGGTTCTCGCCCGCTTGGAAGGCCACGTTCTGTTGGATGCGCCAGAGATCTCGCTTGCCGCCGGGAACAAGGTCCGAGTAGCTCCCAGGCTCGCTCGGGCCGCCCAGGTGTCGGGGCGTGTGCTCGACCAAGATGGCTCACCTTTGCGCGCCGTGCCCGTCTCGGTGGTCGGGCTTGTCGGCGGCCACGACGAGGTGGTTGTCCTTCCCGGCGCCTTGCCAACAGCGGCCGAGGCAGCCGAGCTTCCGCCGGGATGGGTGGCGCGCCAGGGGAGCATTCGCACGGCGCTTTCCGATGCGCAGGGACACTTCGAGGTGAGGGGATTGGCTCCGGGACGTGCGCGACTTGAAGTTTCGCCGCCTGACAAACTGCCGCTGCGACGCGAGCCACTCTTGCTTGCGCCTGGCGATTCCCGAGATCTCGGCGATCTCGCCGTGCCAACCGGTGTTCTGGTTTCTGGCCGCGTCGTGGACCAGGCGGACCAGGTTCTGGAGGGTGCTCAGGTGGAAGCCCGCTCCTCTGGAAAGCCAGCGCGCCCCGCCATCCGAGTCACGTCCGACCCGCAAGGCCAATTTTCAATCCGTCTGCCCGTGGGCGAATACGCCATGGCCGTTCAAGCCAAGGACCATGCGCCCCAGAGTATCGCCGTGGTGCGCGCAATCGGGCATCCCGATCCATTGGAATTCCGGCTGGCTCCCCTTGCGGCTAGCGCCGACGGCGGACTACCACCGCCATCACGAGGAGCATCAGCACACCGGCAATAGAGTCATGTTTCGTTGGCCCAGCCGAGTAGGAACAGCCACCGCCACCTCCCACCAAATATGCACCCGAAGGAGGAAGGCACACGAAGTTCGCCTTCACGGGATAAATTTCGCACGCCGCCTGCACGTCATCGGGCGACAAGCTGCGCAGCCCAACTTCGGCGCTGGGCGAAGCGGCCGAGGCGTACATTGTGGCGTCCGTGATGATGGCGGGCAGATTGCTCTCGCTGCAATCGGGCACCGGGTTGCCATTGTTGTCATTGGGCCGTGGCTTGCTCTTGCCGTCCGAGAACTTCTCACCTGGCTTGAAGCAGGTGTGGTCCAGGCCGATGACATGTCCGAACTCGTGGGTGATAGCGCCCTGGAAATCCTGGACGCTGGTGTCCTCGGGATGGGCCACGAAATCACCCCAGGTGAAGTCGTGGGCATTGACCTCCAAGTCGGCATCCAAGATCTCGCCGCTGTACGTGAGCTGAAACACGGAAGTGAGAGCTAGGATACTTGGGTCATAGCAAGAACCGTCCTCGGGAAGAGGATCGCTGCACCACTCGTCCTGGCGGAAGATCAACCGATTGTGGTAGTCCATGCCGACCTGGCCGGCGTCATCAGGGACCGACACCACGGTGAAGATCACGTTGGTGCATCGATCGGCCCCATCGAACGCAGCCTGACTCCATGCCTCGCCCGCTGCCCGAGCCGCGTTGAGATACCCCTGGGCATCCAACTCCGGCGGGGGATCGCCCAGGGAGAACTCCATCTTCGGGCATGGCGTTTTCCACGCAGATGGCGCGCCCGCCTCAGTCGTCGTTTGGACGTAGGCCGCGGCAGGCGAGGGCAGGGTCGACAAGCCGGCCACAATCATGGTCATCACCAGGATGGCTCGCGTCTTCATGGAAGCGGTCCCGACTCTCCTACGGTCTCAGCAACGCGCGCACTCGCTGGCGGAACTCATCCAGCCCCATGGCAGGCTCAGGCAGCGCTGGTTGCAGTCGACCCTGTGAATCCCGGCGCACCACCGCAGAGTATTCCGCGCATTCTGCCTGCCAGCGTTTGGCCGTGTCGTCCCAACGAAGATGGCGTTTGCCTTGACTCATTCCCACCACGCGAGGCGCAGCTCGGCCGGCCAGAAACAGCACGGTCTTCTCGCCCGGCGCAAAGCTTGGCATGCCGTGTACGCGCATTTCGATGTCGCCCACGCTGCCACCTGGTTGAACGATGACGATTTGCTCGCCGGGAACAACCGCTCCCTTCCAAGCCTCTTCAACCTTGATTTCGATGCGTGTGTGAATGGTATGGCCCGAGGAGTTCCACTCGCTCTTTGCCGACACGACCTGGGCCACCACGATACGTTCGGACCGGGCAGTCAGTTCAGCAAGGTCCAAAGCCTGGACCAGCGAGCCCGCTGCGAGCGATGGCAGCAGCAAGGTTGCCAGGACCAGGGCAATGCTTCGCAATGAACTCATGGCGAAAGAGTAGCACTGGCCGATGTCAGTGGCTGGTAGGCTCCTTGTCGAGTCTGCGCAGCGCCGGCTTGGTTCCGCGGGACGCAGCAAGCTCCTCGGCCGTGAGACGTCCACTGCGCCTCATCATCGCAAGCAGATCATGAAGTCTCTGCAGCCAACCGTCGTCCACATGGCCATCGCGAAAACGCCGCGCCAGCACGTGGGGATTGGGCGTGAGCGCCGCCAGGTAGGCGGACTCGATGGGTCGGAGCTGGCGAAGTTCCTTCCCAAAGTACACGCGCGCGGCCTGGCGTACGCCCCGAATACCTGGGCCGAGGTCGATTACATTCAAGTAGAGCTCGAGGGTGCGATCCTTCCCGAGGAGGCTGTGCAGACGCCACGCCAGCACGGTTTCTTCCAGTTTTCGGGCCAAGGTTCGATGGGGACTCAAGAACAAGTTCTTGGCCAGTTGCTGGGTGATGGTGCTGGCCCCACGTCCGAAGGTCCGAGTCTCGAGATCCTGCACCAAAGCATGGCGGATCATCTCGAGGTCGAAGCCATTGTGCGAAAAGAAGCGGCTGTCCTCGGAGGTAAGAAAGGCTGCCGGCAGGTGACTCGGCATCTCGCCCAGTGAGGCAAAATCAGGGTGGTACTTGCCAAGAGGGAGGCCGGGCGCCAGCGGACCGGCTGGCGTCTGCCGTAGCAAGGCTGGCATCAAGCCGGCCAGCACCTGCGGTTCGGTCTTGACCGTGCAGCGGGGATCCACGCGTACGTCGAGGGTCAAAGTTTCCCAGGCCGCGGCGTCGAAAGAAAAGGCGACCGCCACACCCAGCTTGCCACCGAGCGTGAGTCCCACCAGTGCCTGCCGGACCGGCGGTGCCTGTCCGGCGAGCAGGGAGTTGCACGGCAAGGGTTCCCCGCGGGGAGTGCTGATGGTGAACTCACCCCGGGGCGTTCCCAGCAACTCGGTCCAGCCCTTGACGTCCAGCCGCGCGCCCATCGCTCGCACCTCGGCTGTTTCGATGTCGACCCTGCCGGCCGCAGTCGCCACCTGACCACTGATGTGGATCTCCGTGCCCACGTCACGCCAGGGGGCCCGGTCCACGGCCGGATGGTGAATCTCCAGACCGCGAACCTTGCCATCCACCTGAAAGGGAACGCGCCGGCGTTCCATGTCGAAGGACGCCACGATGTGTAGGTCGGCGCGTGCATCATCCAATCCCACTCCCCGCGGTTCCGCCAGCACGCCCAGCGCACGCAGTGGCCAATCGTGCGCTTGCACATCGAGGTCAGCCACATCGCCCGCGGTACGGGCGGACAAGAGCAGCCCCGAAGACGCGCTATTGGGGTTTCCCCGACGCAGCTCAACGGACATGCCCTGGCCAGCCATCCGTGCCTCCACCGTGGCGTCTTCGGCGAGAACGCCGCCGCCTGGAATCACCAGGCTGGCGCCCTTGCCCGTCGCACTCACTGGAATGCCGCGCAGGCTTTCGATCGCTACCTCGGACGCGCGCAAGGTGGTGGCGCCACCCAGTTCGACGACCAGGTCGCGTAGCAATGCCGATTCCTTGCCCTGCGCCGAGCGCTGGAAGCTAGCATTGGGCGTGCGAAAATCGATCCGCAACCCACTCGGCAAAACCACCGCGCCGTGTACGCGCGCCCCTCGTGCTGCAATCGCAAGCGGCACTTCGCGGGAGCGCCGGTTGCCCGACGGGAGCGACGTGGCCGCAAGAGATGGCTGGCCGGAAAGATTGTCGGCTGCCCCGGTTCGCAAGTACTCGACGTCAAGGCCATCCGCCGTCACCTCGACAGGTTCCCAGAATCCATGTCCCGGGCCACCCATGCGCACGACGATGCGTTCCGCACGCACGATCGGCTCCGAATCAAACGGGGGCGCGCCGAAGACCTCCACACCGCGCGCGACCAGGGTGCGTAACCCGCCGATGCCAACGCTGTCGAGCCGAACCTGACGGCCGATCGCCCGTTCCAGCCGTCCGCGAAACCACGGCACGGCGCCGCGGCTCCAAAGCCCGATGCCGACAGGCACCAAGATTGCGATCGCCAGGGCTGCGGTCCCAAGAAGAACAAAGCGGCGGGCTGTACGAGGCAAGGCGGCACCATGGTACCGCAGGAGCGACCAGAAGCGCCTCTCGAAATCTTGTAACTGGTTCTAGTTTCGGTTCCGGGACCGAAACCGGTCCACGGCCTCCGGATCAGTGCGCGGCCAGAGTAGCAGTCGCCCGGCGGTCCTGACCCTCGAACGTCCTGTGATCCATGCGTCGATTGCGTCGTATTCCGTGGGCGCGCAGGCGAGCGCCCGCCAGGATCTCCTCGACTAGATCGTCGAAGCCAACCCCGGCTTCATGCGCCATGCGGGGCAGAGGGGCTCCGGGCAATAGCAACGGCGCGGAATCCACGTCCACGATGATCTCGTTGAGCCGATCGCTCACCACCATTTCGACGCAAGCCGGGCCTTCGCACCCGAGCGCCTCGCAAGCCTGAGTCGCCAGGCGCAACACGGAAGCCTCCCGCGCCGAGGAAAGATGCACGGGCGCGCAGATTTCTTGCCCGCGCGCGCCCGCCGGCTGCCGCGTGGTCCAAGATCCGGTTCGGGAAACCTCCATGGCGCCAAGAGCCTGGCCGTCGAAAACAGGCACGCAGACGGGTCTGCCCTGCACGAATCGCTCAACCAGGGCCTCGTCGTCCAGGGCGAATACGCCCTCAAGCGCGCTTTCCAGCTCCATCTCATCGCGCACCAGGGTGCCCCCGAAAAGCAGCGTCGCGCCTACGGGTCTCACCACCACGGGGAATCCGAAAGCGCCGTGCACCTCGCTGATGCTGTCCTGTTGCTGGGCACGAATCAGGTAGGCGGGCGCAGTCGGCAGATTGTGCAAGCGCAGGACGTCCTTTGTCTTCGCCCGGTTCATGGTCAGGCCGCAGGCCAACACCCCTGAACCCGTATACGGGATCGCGAGCATCTCCAGCAGGCCCTGCAGGCACCCATCCGCGCCGTACCGGCCGCGCACAGCCAAGAAAGCCACGTCGATGCCCGACTGGCGCAGGGCCATGTCGACATGACGATCGACAAAAATGGCCTGGACGTCATGGCCCTTCTTGCGTAACGCCGCCACGATGGCTTCGCCCGCCCGGACAGAAGCATCCCGTTCCAGCGACAATCCTCCGAGAAGGACACCGATCTTGCGTGCAGAACTCATCTCTCACGGGTAACGCCTGCGGCGGGTGTCGTCAAAAAAACGCGAGCTTCTTGCTGACCGCAAAGACCCCAACGCCACGGGCGGGTAGTTTGTGGTAGAGACGGAGTCGCCATGACCTTTCTGGAAGCAGCCCTCGAGATTCTAAAACGGGAGCGCCGGCCTCTTCACTTCAAGGAACTCACCGAGAAGGCTACGGAGCGCAAGTTGTTGACCTTTGTGGGTCGAACCCCCGAAGTCACCATGCAAACCCAGCTTACCGCCGCCGTGAAGAAGGCCCCGGGTAGTCCCTTCGTGCGCGTAAAGCCAGGTGTATTCGGGCTACTGCGCTATCCGGAGGCTCCGGTCGAGCCCGAGCCTGAACCCGAAGTCGCACCCGAGAAACCACAGAAGAGCGAAAGCCGGCCCGCAGCCGACGAAGCACGCGGCGGGAGGAGACGACGACGAGGAGGGCGAGGACGCCGGCGAGGACGGGGAGATGCGGCTGGCGAATCCGTGACGACCAGTGGCGCTTCAGCGGAGACGCCCAGCGAAAGCCCAAGGGCGATCGAAGGCGCGGAGGAACGCGAGAGCGGCGAAACGCCTGAGGAGCCTGAAATCGCTTCGCTGTCCCCTGAGGCGCGCGCGGCAGCGTTGGCTGAGAGTGGCGTCCTGGAAGGTGATGGAGATGACAGGGAGGCAGAGGAGCCGAATGAAGAAGGGCAGTCGCTTGCCGACGATGGCGATGCGGGCGCGGCCCCCAGGGAGGAGGTCGCCGGGCGCGAGTACGAGGAGCGGTCGAAGCCGGAGAAAAGCGGCGGCGACAGATACCAATCCCTCGCTTCTCCGGGCGACGCAACCGCCAGCGCAGAAAGGACAGGTCCATCCGCCCCGCCACATGGCCCGAGCGAAAGCGTGGCACAGGCGACGTCAACTGTCGCTGAGAGCACCCCGGAGGCGCCTGCCCAGCAGGGACGAAAGATCACCTCGCCCATCGACGCTGCCATCGAAATCCTGAAAGGCCAGGCCCCTGGCCGTGGGTTGCATGTGCGCCAGATCGCGGACGCGGCGGTTCGTCGGCGGCTCATTCACGGAGAACCGAACGAGGCATGGCGCGTAATGCGGGCTGCCCTTGCGACCGAGGGCAAGGAGCGGTTGCGCTCCGGCCAGCGTCCGCGCGTGCGCCCTGCGGGCAGCGGGCTGTACGCCCTGGCTCGCCGACCGCCCGACAGCGATCTCGAACGAGCCGAGTTTGTGCTTGGCGAGGCCAGACGTGCTTTGCGCGAGCGCACGCTGGCCGCGCTGGAGCAGCGCTTGGCGGACCTGAGTCCCGCAGCCTTCGAGGCCGTGGCGCGAGTCCTTTTGCAACGCGAGGGGTTCGGCCCCGCAACCTTTGTGAAGCGGGTCGAGGGGACGATCTATCTTGAGGCATTGAGAGGACGAGGTTTCCGGCCGTCGCGCTGCCTTATCGCTCTGCGGCCGGGCGCCGCAGCCGCAGGCCGCCGAGCCCTCGGTGAACTGCGTGCAGGCATCCGTGCCCGTAATCAGGACGAAGGGTTGGTGATGCTGGCGGGGCGATTGGCAGACGACGCCGTCGCGGAATGGAAGCAATCGGGCGCGCCGGTAGAGGTGGTTGATGGCCCCGCGATGGCCGAGACCTGCGTACGCCACGGGGTTGGCGTCATCGGCGCGGTGGTCAACGTCGAATTTGTCGACGCGGACTTCTTCGCCGAGATGTCCGAGGGCTAACGACTGTGACCACCGGCTGCCATCCCGAAGCGGATGTTGTGGCTGAATGGACATGGTTGGGCCGAACTCCCTACCAATTGGCGATTGGGCTGCAGGAGCGAATCCGCAACGAAATTCTGGCTGGGCACAGGCGAGAAACACTGGTACTGCTCGAGCATCCTGCCGTGATTACTTTGGGCCGCCACGCTGACCCGGCCCACGTGCTGCTTCCCATGCCCGCTCTGCGCGCCCGGGGCATCGAGGTGTGCCGGACGTCACGGGGAGGCGACGTGACCTTCCATGGACCGGGCCAGCTCGTGGGCTACCCAATTTTTCGGCTGCATCGGGGCGTGCGTTGGCATATGCAAGCCATGGCCACGAGCATCGTCGAGTGGCTAGCCGGCCTCGGACTTGCGGCCGAGTGGCGCGCATCGACCCCCGGGGTGTGGTTGGGAAGCGACAAAATCTGCGCCTTCGGGGTGCACGTTCGACATCGCATCGCCACGCACGGTTTTGCTCTGAACCTTGCCAACGACCTGGACGGATTCTCGACCATCATCCCCTGTGGCCTGCCATCGGCGGGCGTCACCTCGTTGCAGCGACAAATCGGGAGCGCGCCTACTCCGGAAGCGGTCGCGCGCTCGCTCATCCGCTTGTTTGAGAAGAACTTTGGTGTACAACTAATAGAAGTGCGTGTTCCCGGTTGCAAACCGACAGCGCCACTCACTAGAATCATGGAAGCATCGTGAAGGAACGGACCAGGCCGCGGATCGTAGTCCTCTACAATCGCGACTTCGAGGGAGCCGAAGAGGATCCCGAGAACAAGGCGCGTGAGGATGTGAAGGAAATTGCGGACCACATCATCCGCATCCTGAGCGCGAACGGCTATGAGGCTTCCGGCTTGGGCGTGACCAGCGACGTGGCGGGCGCGGTGAACGAGTTGCGTGCGTGCAAGCCGGCTGCGGTGTTCAATCTCTGCGAGTCGATCCATGGCGACAACCGCTTCGAGAGCTTGCTGCCGCTGCTGCTGGAACTGGAGCGGATCCCCTACACTGGCTCAGAGCCGTTTGCCCTGTCACTGGCGCTACGCAAGGAAAAGGTGAAAGAGATCTTGCGGGCCCGCTGCGTTCCCGTGCCGCAAGGCTCGCTGGTTTCGGCAGAAAGCGACTTGCCTGCTTTGGCTTTGCGCTTTCCGGTCATCGTCAAGCCAGCGCGCGAGGATGCCTCGGTTGGGATCACCCGGGCTTCCGTGGTCACAGACCAGGCCGCGCTCGACGCGCGTGTCCGCCACGTTCTCGACCACTACCATCAGCCCGCGCTGGTCGAGGAGTACATCGAAGGACGTGAGATCTACGTGTCACTGCTGGGGCAGGTTGACGGCGATCTCCAGGTTTTTCCCTTCTTCGAGATCGACTTCTCGGCCATGCCGCCGGATCGTCCCAAGATAGTGTCGTTCGAAGGCAAGTGGGTTGAGGATTCGGTGGAGTACAAGGGAACCCGGCCGGTTCGCTGCGAAGGGCTGTCGTCTGAACTGCGCGACAAGGTGGCGCAGACGGCGCTCAACGCCTTTCGTTGCATAGGTCTGCGGGACTATGGCCGCATGGATATCCGTCTGTCCGCCGATGGCACTCCCTACGTCATTGATGTGAACCCCAATTGTGATCTTTCCGACTTGGCTGGCGGTTTCTCCCGCGCTGCCAAGACCGGCGGTCTCTCCTACAAAGACGTGATTCTGCGTCTGATGTCACTGGCTCTCGCTAGACGTTTCGATGAGACTCCGATCCCTCTTGCCGAGTCACCCAGTGAGCCTGATCTTGAGGGGGAAGGCGAATCTTTGCCATCGGGCAGAGGATTTGCGCGGGCCGGCGTTCGTCGAGGCGGCGCACGCTCCCCCTAGAGTCAACGTGCATGATCTTCTCGTGGTGGCGGGTGTTTTGCGTCCCGTGCGCCGTCTGGGCAATGCTCTGTCCAGTCGCCTGCAAGCGGCCGAGCGCACCAAACCAACCGTCGCTGTGGCTCGGATCCGTCTCCATCACGACCCCGGCAGGTGCAGGTGACGACTCTTCGCTAGTCGACAGGGAGACGCTGGCGCAGAAGGCTCGCTCGCAGCTCGTGCAGGCGGGAATCTTCGCTGGCGAGACTCCGGAAAGCACCCGGCCTGGCGCTGCCGTGGCAAGAGTCCGCATTACCTTGGCCATGGAACTTGTCAGGGCCGACGGCAAGGCTGCCGCGCGCGCGGGCGTGGGGCTGAACGTGTCGGTTCGACCTGACGTCGTGGCGCTTTCTCACTTTGTAGAGGACGTGCAGGCAAGCGCCGAGATGCTGTTCGACCAGGAGGCACAGTCGGACAAGAAGGGGGTAATGCAGCGGCTGGCGGAACGTACCGTCGACGATTTGCTGGCGACATATGTTGCGCGCCAGAAGCTTTGGTCCGCCAAACCCATGGCCGTCCACGCGGTCCTGGCCGCTCCTGGAGATCTGCGTCTGGAGGCCATCCGTGTGACCGCGGCCCACGGACTGCGCGAGGAAGTTCCCAACTTGATCGCGCTTCTGTCCGACGATGAGGAAACCATACGAGATGCCGCGCTCGGAGCGCTTGTCGAGCTGCGCGATCCGCGTGCTGTTCCGGCGCTGACCAAGGCCAAGTCGATGAAGGACCGCCGAGAGATGCGCAAGATCATCGATGCTCTTGCAGCGCTCGGGGGACAAGAAGCTGCCGACTACCTGAGCTTCGTGGCCGATGCCCACGAAGATGAGGAGATCAGAAACATGGCCAAGGCAGCCCTGGCTAGGCTGAAAAGCAGACCCTCAGTCAAGTCGGCCAGTCCCTGATGGCACATGGCGGCGGATTCTGCTTGGCAGATGTGGCAACAAAATAGGCCGCCTTCCAAGACTCCTTGGAAATCGTATAATGAACCTCTGTGGTAGCGGTCAATGAAGTTGGCACATCGGATGTGGCTGGTGCTCGGCCATGGCCCCTTGTGGCGGATCGTTATCGGCTCGGAAGACGCCTCGGGGTCGGAGCTAGCGGCGAGGTCTACGCCGCCGAGGATGTGGCTGACCACGCAGCCTGTGTTGTGAAGCTCTTTCCCGCCGGGCTAGAACCAGCGGCAATCACACGCCTGCTCGATGAGTTCGGTCGCCTTAGCGAGCTTGGCCACCGGGGCATCGTCAGGGTTCGGGACGCGGGACGTATCGCCCAAGGACCGCTGGCTGGGCGACTCTTCCTGGTAACCGACCACCTGGCAGGCTCAGATCTGGCGGCGCATCTCGCCGCCGCCAGTGGCGAGGATCGCTTTCGCCGCTTCGCCGCTGCCGCAGAAGACCTGGCAGACGCCTTGGCCTACCTCCACGGCCGCGGCCTCGTCCACGGTGACGTCAGCCCCGGCAATGTTTGTTGCGACCACGAAGGTCGTCCAGTGCTCATCGATTTTGGCCTGTCCGAGCGCCTGCTCCCGGCTCCAGAAGCCCACGACAGCTTGGGAACCGTCGCGGCAGGCGCTTCGGGTACGTTGGGTTTTATCGCACCTGAGGCTCTGGTTGGTGAGCGCGGCCCGGCGGCTGACCTATTCAGCTTGGGCGCAACGTTGTATGCGGCGTGGACAGGCGTACCGCCTTTCGGAGTGGGGATGGAGGCGGTTCGCCGTCTCATGGAAGGGCCGCCGCCGGCGCCATCCGTTCTCTGTCCGGGATTGCCGGCGGAGTGGGACGGCCTCTTGGGCCGGTTGATGGCCGTTTCGACAGAAGAGCGGCCCGCGAGCGCACGCGAACTGCTGCGGGAAATCCGCCGCCTTTACCCTGACGGTGTCGCTGCGGTTGATTTGGATCTCTCCGTTCCGTATCCCGCGGGCGATCCCTTGGCTGGTCTCCTCGTCGGCCGCGCCAAGGAGGAGCGGGCGCTCTGGGCCCTGGTGGAACGACTCGCAGAAGGAAATTCACCGGCTGCGGCGGTAGCTGTTTCCGGTCCAACAGGGTCGGGCCGTCGCACGCTGATTCGGCGGGTTCTGCGCGAAGTGCGGCTGGCTCTTCTTTCCCAAACGCTGCCGCCTTTCATTGTGGATGAGCGCGGGCTGGCTGCACTGCAAGCCGACCTGCCGGCCCGCCATGAGGAGCGGGCCCCACCTTGGGACGAGCCTGCTCGGTCTCTGCAGTCTCGCATCGTCGCCATAGTCGATGCGCTGGAGGCGCGCGCGCGGCAACAGCCTATCTGCCTGGTGCTCGGACTCGGCCGTGAAGAGGAGCTGCTGGCCGAAGCCGTGGCAGGGGGAGTGCCCGGCGGACGCCTGCTCGTCATTGTGCCCACCGAAAGCGCCTTGCGCAGCGTCGGGGCTGTCAATCTCCAACTTGGGCCGCTCAGCCCCGAGGACATTCTCGCGCTCGCTGGTCGCGCGGCAGAGACCGAGCCTACACCCCAAGTGGTCGAGCAAATCGCGCATGCCTCTGGCGGACTTGCGGCCTCGGCCGCGTTGCTAGTGCGCCGATGGGTGCAACAGGTTCGCGACGGCCGGACCGAAGAATTCAGGGTCAATCAAGACGACGCCGATTTCGGCCGTCTTCTCGATACGACGTTTGCTGGCCTGAATCGCAACACCCGCGCCTGGCTGACCGTCCTGGTTCTTGAGCAATCGCCCAGTCGGGCCACTGACTTGGCGACGTGGGGCCGGTTGGACATCGCCGCCGCGGCTCGCGATGCACAGAGCGCCGGTTGGATGGGCGAAGCGGAGTTTTCAGTTCCCACGGAATCCCATGCAGCCGCGGTTTTCCGGGCCATCAAGCCCGACGCGACCCTGCATCCTCTCGTGCGCCGGGCAATCCATGATCTGTCCGAGGCGAATCCTCGGCGTGGGGAGGCGCACCTAGTGCTGGGAGAGCCGGAACAAGCAGCCGAATGCTTTCGAGCCGCCGCGCGCGCTGCGGGCGAGGTGGGGCGCTTCGGAGACGTGGCACGGTTCGCGCTGCGCGCAAGGAACCTCGTTCCTCAAGTCGGCACGCCGGCTGAGCACATCGCTTGGGCCACGGCATTGGGGGTGGTGGGTCAGTACGACGACGCCCTCGCGGTTCTCGACATGCCTCCGCACGACGGGGAGCTGGACGTCAAGGTCGAGCTGGCGGAACGTCGCGCCTGGCTGCTGGGACGGCGCGGAGATCCGGTCGCCGCCCGGCAAGTGCTCGAGACCGCTCTGCAGGAGGTGGGAAGGTGCGGAGGGCCGCGGGCGTCCCAGATCTTGCGTTTGCGCGCGCGGCTGGCTCGCCTGCTAGTGTCGTGCGGCCTCTACGCGGAGGCCCTGCAGGCGGCCGAGCCCGCGTTGCAGGAGACGTCCGATGCGGGGCTTTTCGCGCAAGAGGCGGCTGCCCTGGCGCTGACCTATGCCGGGAGACTCTCCGAGGCAGATTCACTCATCGCAACGCTGGAAAGGATAGCCGCAGCTTCCCCCGACAGGCCACTGGGTGCCCGCGCGCCCGCCCTGCGTGGGCTCTACTGGCAACTGGCTGGCCATCCCGTGCCCGCCGCCCAAGCCTATCGGGAGGCCGCGCGACGATGTGGTGAGCTCCACGACATACATGGCCAGGCTGCCGCTGGCTTCAACCTTGGCTGTGTTCTCGCTGACACGGGCCAGTTCGGCGAGGCACTCAATGCTTTTCGGCGTGCGCTCCGGGATCTCGGCCACTTGGGTATCGTGACTGATCTTTCGCTGGCTCTCTACAACACCGGGTTGCTCTTCCTCCAGCTCGGAGATCTGGACGCCGCAAGCCGCTCAGCCCGTCGCCTGCGCGACGAGGCGAGCGCGACCAAGGCGGAAGCCTTCTTGGCCTACGCCTCATCTCTCGACGCCGACATCGCGCGCCGGCAGGGAGAGCCTCGCATCGCCTTGCCGCTCTACCTCGCAGCCGAAGAGGTCTTCGCGCGCGCGGGAAATCTACCCATGGCCGAAGCCAGCGCGCTGGCACGGGCCGAGGCATTGGCCGAGGCAGGACAAGCCGCCGAGGCACTTCTCGCGTGGAGCCGGATCAGCCAGCCCGATGCGAACCAGTCAGCCTTGCCCAGCGTCGCGTCCTTTCGCGATGAGATGCTTGCCCTGGCGCAGGGACGCATCCTGCTGGCCTTGCAGCCGAAAACTGCCGAGAGTGATCAGGAACTCGGTCGTCGTCTTTCGGCTGTGGCGGACGCTGCTCTGGCGCAGGGACGCAAGCCCGCCGCGTGGCGAGCGGCGCAGTTGGCGGCGCATCTTTTCAGTCGGATCGGCGATGCTCGCGCTTCGCAAGAACAGGCTCGCGCTGCGCACATCTTCGAGGAGGTCAAGATGAACACGCCCACGCAGTATCGCTTTGGCCTCGACCACGATCCCGAGGCGCCGTCGCTCAGCATGGCATCCGGCGATGCGCGAACCGCGACCGCAATTCTGGTCGAACGAGCGACGCGGGCTGAGGAACGTCTGCGCCGGATTCAACGCATCAACAAGCGACTCAACAGCGATCTGCGCCTGGCAAGGGTGCTCGAAGCCGTCATCGATACCGCGATCGAAATGACGGACGCGGAACGAGGGTTTCTCCTGCTCAAAGACGGCTCAGGTGAGTTGGTGGTGAAGGTGGCGCGCAACATCGACCAGACCACCTTGGACGCGCCCGACTTCGTGTTGTCTCGCTCCATCGCCAAACAGGCCGCTGAAAGCGGACAACCGGTGGTCACGGTGGATGCCGCGGGAGATCGACGTTTCCGCGAGGCGGCTTCGGTGAGTGATCTGCATCTTCGTTCCGTGCTCGCCGTCCCTCTCTCCGTCAAGGGAAACGTGGTCGGGACGATCTACGTGGACCATCGTCTGCGAAAAGGCGTATTCGATGACCAGGCGCAAGCCATGGTCATCGATTTCGCCGAGCAGGGCGCTATCGCCATCGAGAATGCGCGGTTGGTGTCGGAGCTTCGCCGCCGAGAAAACCAAGTCCAGGCCCTAAACCGGCGCCTGGAACAGGAACTGCGCGTGCAGGAGCAGGCACTGCAAGGCGTTCGCGAAGAGCTGAAAGAAACCCGCCAAGTGGCAGCTCTGCGCTACGAATATCGGGAGATCGTGGGGCAGACCCCGCGCATGCTGGAATTGTTTCATTTGCTAGACCGGGTGACCGACACAGCCCTACCCGTGGTGATTGAGGGCGAAAGTGGAACCGGCAAGGAACTCGTCGCCCGAGCTATCCATTTCAATGGCCCTCGCCGAGACCGGCCCTTCGTCTCCGAAAACTGTGCGGCGATTCCAGAAACCCTGCTGGAGTCCACGCTGTTCGGCCATGTGAAGGGCGCATTCACCGGCGCCGATCGAGAGGCACGCGGGCTATTTGCCGTGGCGGACGGTGGGACTCTGTTTCTCGACGAAGTCGCGGAGATGTCGCCCGGCATGCAGGGCAAGCTCCTGCGCGTTCTCCAGGACGGTGAGTTCCATCGCGTGGGAGGTGAGCGCCCGCAGAGGGTAGACGTTCGCGTCCTAGTTGCGACCAACAAGGACCTGGAGCGTCTGATGGAGCAGGGCAAGTTCCGCCAGGATCTCTTCTTCCGAGTCTCTGTCGTGCGTCTGGTGCTGCCTCCGCTTCGGGACAGAAGCGAAGACGTCCCCCTGCTCGTGCAGCACTTCATCCAAAAGGTGGCCGCGGCGTCCGGTGCTACCGCCAAGTCTGTCGACGCGGCCGCGCTGGCCAAGCTTTGCGCATATCGCTGGCCCGGCAACGTGCGCGAGCTAGAGAACGAAATCACGCGCGCGGCAGCCTTTTCTGGCCCGATCGTGACGGTCGCCGACCTGTCGCCCCAGGTGCGAGCCGGATCCGATCCCAATGCTGCGCTTGCCGACGAGCGAGATGGAATTCGCCTGCGACCTCGGGTGGAACGGCTAGAACGTACGCTTATCCGCGAAGCCATGACAAAATGTGCGGGGAACCAAACCAAAGCAGCGAAGGTCCTTGGCCTTTCCCGTTTTGGCTTGCAGAAGAAACTGCGTCGCTATCGCATCGTCATCTGACAACTCAGTTGCCATCCTGTGCCACGGTGGTTGGCACAAGCCGAGTAGAATATGGCAAGATTCATTGGTAAAGGGTTGGCGCGTCGCCTGCATGCACAAGGTTACGGACATGAGACACTTGCTCCGCAACAGATCCATCCTGCGCTTCATGGCGGCACTCATGCTCGCGCTCGTGCTGATGGTGGGTGCCTCGTGCACTGCACCGCCAGTTGGCTCGCTGTTCGTGCCCATTCCTCCCCCGAATCCAACCTTCGGCCCGCCGACTTCTGAGATCGACAGTGATGGGGTCTCCCACACCTACTGGAAGGTGACCAGCCCGCCCAGCTCTGAGCTGAGCGCTTTCTGGGTGTATCTGACAAACATCGACATGGGCCGTGGCGCGAGCGTTCAGGCAGCGCAGGATGGCTCCTATGCAACCCAAGTGGAAGGCCAGCAAGGCGATCGGATCCTCATCGGGTTCGGGGCACCAGACAACGAAACGATGTGTCGGCCATTGCGTGAAGGCTTGGCCGACGTACCCTGCCAGTAGCGCCTGCGCGGCTAGGCCTGGGTGCGGGCGGCCTCGGCACGACCCGAAGAAGGCTGGGAGGAGATGCCGGGTTGTACCGGGTGAACGCCGTTCTCGACTTGCGAGGCGGGCTGCACAGCGGATGGCATTTGCTTCACCATGTCCCTGGCGATCCGCCAGCAGGCCTGGATGATCCACGAGATGGAACGATCTTGCCGGAGGGCCTCTTTCTGGGTCTCCGCCAGCATTGCGGCATTAAAGTAAAGCGTGACCTTCCTCTTCTGCGACACAACAGCCTCCTAACCCGTCGTTCCCGGAAACGCTAGTGGCTGACTCTGACATGGGCAGGGAGGAAAAACACGGCATTCAGTCCCACCATCCAATTGAACGTCCACTGAAGGTCGAAACTGTTCACGTCACCGTTGCCATTCACGTCGCGGCCCGCAGGGTTGTTCTTGAAGATCAGGTTGTGCGCTTCGATGTTGATGGCGAAGTAGTTGTTGACAAATGCATGCATCCCGAACCCCACGTTGCCCGCCAGCTTCATCCCCGTGTAGGGCCTTGCTTTGCACATGTTGAACGTGCGCGTTTGCTTGGCAGGGTCGGGGTTGGTGGGGTCAGTCATCAGAGTGACGTCACTGCATTCGGAAGTTGTACCCTTCGGTGTCTCCTTGATCAGATTCACGAAACCGGGCCCGGCCATGACGTAGAAATCGTAGTCCATGAACAGTTTGCCAAACAGCGAGAACTTCCCGGTGAACGGCACCAAATCGACCTGGGGCAAGATCACCATGCCGATGCGGTTCTCGGCAGCCTCGGCATTGGCCGCAGTGGGAGTCTTCCCGTCCGGGGTCTTTTCGGCGGTGACCAGAGCGCTATTCAGTTGGTCATTGAACGAGCTCCGCCAGTTAGGGTAGATATTGAGTAGCCCGGCAGAAACGCTGACGCCGATCCAGTCGGTGATGTGATATCCGGCTCGAACGTTCAACAGCAGGGCGTCGTAGAAGTCCTGCCCAATGGTCGAGGCCATGCCGACACCCAGCTCGAATCTCTTGTCGCGCAACTCCAAGCGCTTGCGGATCGCTGGCGCGTCGGCCAGCGGACTCTTGCGCTCCTGTGCAGCTTGCGTGACAGCAGGGATGCCAACGAGACATCCGACGAGCAACGCGATTCCTCTCTTCATCTTATGCGCTTTCTTCGTCATGACATCGTCTCGCTAGCGGGGCGTCTTGTAGTGGAAGGAAGGCGGCAGGAAGAACCCTACCGATCCGAACACCATCACGTTCTGGGTGAGCGATGAGCTGGAATGCTCCTTCGCGATGTCCACCTCCGACCTCTTGGCAGCAATATCGGCCGCGGTTGGGACCAAGGTGTCTCGGTTCAAGGGTTCAAACTTGTCGAGGAAGATGTAGTCCCGGATGCCGATGCTGAGCGCGAGCCAGTCAGTGAGGAACATCCGTGTGGATACCGCGAAATGGGGCATGATGTCGAGATTGTTACCCCAAGAGGCATCCTGGGGATTGATCGGGATGATCTCGGTCCAGATGAGCCCGATGCCTGCGTTCAAGGTCACATCCCAGTGAACGATGTGCTTGTTGAACAAGCCGAACTTGCCGTAGCCCGGCACATACCCGAAAACCAGGGACGTGGAATACTTGAACTTGTTCAGGGTGGGTGCGCGGTTGAACTGCTCGCCGACCAGCGACTCGCGTTCAGAGCGTTCTTTGATGAAATACTGGCCCTGGGCCCCAACCGAGAAGACATCAGTAAGATAGTAAGTCAGGTCGCCACCGAACGAGTAGTGGCGGATCAGGCCATCACTGATCGAAATCGCGGAGAACGGTGCCAACTCTACGCGCCTCCCCTTCAGGAATGCCCTGCGTGGGACCACGACGATGTCTTCCCACGATCGCCGTGCGGCAGTGGCCTCTGCAGTAGCATCCGCTTTTTGGGCGGCTGCCTCCTGCACCTCTTCGGTGAGATCGGGAAGCTCGTCCGTCTTCGCTTCCTGCGTTTCTGTCGCAGGAGACTCAGTCTGGGCGGCTTTGTCGTCCGCAGTTTCGTCACCGGTGCCAGCCGCAGGTGCCTCTGCGGCCACTACCGAACCTGGGTTTGCAAGAAGTAGAAAGAGGCCGAACGCAAGACGTTTCATGCGGTTCCTTGCTTGGGGCCCGCCGTTCACCCCATGTCAAAAATCTCTTTGATTTCAAAGGCTTGGCTATGAAGGGCGAGGTGCGGGCAATGTAACACAGGCAAAATCTGCAGATCAACTAAATTAGGTAGTTGTTTCGACTCCATGTCGATCTGGGGCTAGATTGGCTTCTTCTTCACCCGCCGGAGCCTCACCGAAAAGGGCCTCCACGAAGTCATCCGCTTCAAATTCGCGCAAATCCTCGACTCGTTCACCCACGCCAATATAGCGAACCGGGATGCGAAGTTGGTCGGCGATTCCCAGGATCACACCGCCCTTAGCGGTGCCGTCGAGTTTGGTGAGCACGATCCCTGTCACGGCCATCTCCTTGGTGAATTCCTGAGCCTGCGCGATGGCATTCTGGCCGCTCGTTGCGTCGATGACCAGCCATGTCTCGTGAGGAGCGCCATCCAGAGCCTTGCCGGCCACTCGGCGCACCTTCTGCAATTCCTCCATAAGATTCTTCTTGGTGTGCAGACGGCCGGCCGTGTCCGCAACGACCACGTCGATGTCCTCCGATTGCGCGCGCTTGACTCCGTCGAACACAACCGAGGAAGGGTCTGCGCCATCCTTCCCGCGCACCACGGGGGCTCCCACTTTCGCGCCCCAAACCTCGAGCTGTTCCGTAGCTGCGGCACGAAAGGTGTCACCTGCCGCCAACAAGACCTTCCGGCCCTGGGCCTGCAGCTTGGAGGCGAGTTTCCCAATCGTCGTCGTCTTGCCGCTCCCGTTGACACCTATGATAAGGAGTACGAACGGGTGGGCAGCAGCGAAGTCGACGGCCGGAGCATCCATGGTCAGGATCTCCACGCTTCTCCGACGGAGGTAGCCCCAAACGGCCGCGGGATCCTTGATCGCGTGCTTGTCTAGGGACTCACGAAGCTCGCTCAGGAGCTTCTGGCTGGTACGCACTCCAATGTCGGCAGTCAGCAGAACCTTCTCGATCTCGTCAAGCAGTGCCGGGTCGAGTTCCTTCCTGCCCGTGAAGAGTTGCCCGAGACGTTTGACCCAACCTGAGCGAGTGGGTTCGAGCCCCGGCACGAGCGCGGCGACGCCCCGCCTTTTCGTGGGCATGGGGCGCTCAGGAGCGCGCGGCTTTTCTACCGAAAAAGCGCCGGAGGGCCGGCTGCGTTCTGGTGCGAGTGGTGCGGGTTCGCAAATGGAGGCTGCGCTGGCACGAGGCCCCGGCGGCGGGACACCGGGAGCCGCAGGTTTGGCCGATGCCGCTGCGACGGGGTGGCGCAGTACCGGGGACGACCCGGAAGCCGGGGAAGGTTGCTTGGAGGGGGCCGCCGCGATGAAAGGCTCGTCTGACGCGTCAGGCTCCGCTGCACGCGATCCTCCATCGACATCTTCGGGTCTCAGCGCCGGCCTCTTGGGCCGAGGAACGGGCAGGGCTGTGCCCGATTCCTCGATCTGGCGGCGTCTTGAGGCCTTGGCCCGCCGAACGGCGTAGATCGCGAGCCCAGAGAGGCCAGCCAGGCCCCCGATGGCAAGCAGGGCTGCGATTAGATCGGAATGAAAGCCGCCCTCCATTGGAGGCGGAACTTAACAAACAACCACATGCAACGTGGTAAGTTTTTTGGCGTTTCGCCAGACTGGCGAGAAAAGTGGAACTTGGCCTCTTAAGCCCTTTACAATCGGCCTCAACGAGTGGTACCTAGTGACACTCATGAAGTGACCCCTATGGTCACGTATTGTCACGTCATCTGGTGGTGCCTGGATGAGGATAAGACGTCTCGAGATTTGCGGCTTCAAGTCGTTCATTGACCGAACTGTTTTGACCTTCGAGGACCCCATCACCGGGGTAGTTGGTCCAAATGGATGCGGCAAGTCGAACATCGTCGACGCCATCCGCTGGGTAATGGGCGAGCAGTCGGCCAAGCATCTCCGTGGCCGAGCCATGGACGATGTGATTTTCGCCGGCTCTGAAACCCGCGGGCCGGCTGGCCTGGCCGAAGTGTCGCTTACCTTCGACACCGCCGGCTTGGCCGAGGACGCGACCGCCGGTGGCGTTTCCTGGGGCGCAGCGGGGCCAACGGAAGTCGTAGTGACCAGGCGCCTCTATCGCGGCGGCGAAAGCGAGTACCTGCTGGGTGGCGTGCCCTGTCGTCTGCGTGACATCGTGGAGTTCTTCCTTGGGACGGGCGTTGGCTCCAAAGCCTATTCCATCATAGAACAAGGCCGCATCGGATTCATCGTTTCGTCACGACCGGAGGAACGTCGCGGCCTCATCGATGAGGCTGCCGGCATCACGAAGTACAAGGCGAAGAAGAGGGTGGCCGAGCGACGTATCGAAGCCTCCCGACAGCACCTTCTGCGCGTTTCCGACATCATCGTTGAGATTGAGACCCGGCTGCGCTCCTTGCGCCTGCAGGCCCAGAAGGCCGAGCGCTACAAGCGCTACAAGACAGAACTGAAAGATCTCGACCTGTGCGCTGCAACGCAGAAGCACTTTGGCCTCGTGGCTGAGCAGAAGTTCTTGCTGGGCAATCGCGAGCAATTGGCGGAGTGCCACACCCAGCAGACAACTTCCTTGCTGGTTGAGGAAACTGCCGTCGAAGCCGAGCGCTTGGCACTCAGCGAAGAGATGGCCGAGCTGGCCGCTGCCAAGGAAGAGCTTTTCGCGCTCGACAACAAGGCGAGATTGTCTGCTCAGAAGGCTGAACACTATGCTGACGAGGCCGCCACCTTGGAGCAAAGGGCGGAGCGATCGCGGCGCGAAATCGAAGGATTGGTCGAGAAGGAAGCGGACAATGCGCGGGCGCTGTCCGAGTTGCGCGATGAGGTTGTTCGCTTCGACGAAGAATCCGAGGCGCGCAGCCGCGAGTTGGATGCGACTGAGCAGGCATACGCGGCGAACCGCTCTGCCCTAGCGACGGCGCGCCAGGGTGTGGATCAGGCGACAGCTGCGGCAACCTCTGCAGCCACGCGAATTGCGCGTTTGGAAGCAGACATCGAATCCGCTCATGGACGCGCTCTGGACCTTGCCCAGCGTCTGCAGGTGGCAATGGCGGACGACGCCGTATCCGCCGAGCAAGTAGAGGACTTGGTGACTGAGGGCGCGGCCGTGGATGAACGGCTAGCCCAACTTCAAGCCCGAGCCAAGGAAATCCTTGTGGATTGCACCACCGCGGAGGCAAAGGCGGCCGGCCTGCGCGAGGAGGTTGCCCGTGGTGAGCTGGAGTTGGAGACGCTGCGTGAAGAGGCCCACCGTCGGCGGTCGCGGCTTCAGTCGCTGGCCGAGATCCAAAATCGCTACGAAAGTTTTCAGAGGGGCGTGCGCGCCATCATGCAGCGGGTTCACGACGACGTGGAGCCACCATCACCAGGCCAGGATAGAGTAGTGAGCCAGCCTGCCTGGAGCATGGGTGGGGTGCGCGGCGTGGTGGCTGATATCGTGCAGCCGCCGCCAGAATTGGAGACGGCGCTGGAAGCGGTGCTAGGTGAACGACTAGGCAACATCATCGTCGAATCCCATGACGTCGGCGTGGAAGCCATCGAGTACCTCAAGTCCAAGAGCGAAGGCCGCTCCAGTTTCATTCCCGTGGCACTTCGTTCGCCATCTGGCCTCTCAGCCGCCCCGTCCGGCGCGGTGGTTTTTGATGCCGGCGACGGCTTGTCCGTCGAGCAGCAAGTTCCGGTGGCCATGCCGGTGGCATTGCCGTCCGGTCAGGGTGTCCGCGGCCCCATGTTGGAGCTGATCGGCTACGACCGTCGGTATGACCGGGTCGCGGCCTACCTTCTCGGCGACGTCGTCGTCGTCGAGGACTTGCGCTCGGCGTTGGAACTGTGGCGCCAGACTCGCACGGATAAGACGTTGGTCACTCTCGACGGAGAGGTGATTGATCCGCAGGGGGTGGTTACCGGCGGTTCGCGCGAGTCGGCTTTGGCCGGCGTGCTGTCCCAGAAACGGGAGATGCGCGAGCTTGAGGAGGTGGTGGCGCGCTTGCAGGCGGACTATCAAACCGCGCTCGACCGCCACGTGCGCAACAAGCAAGCTCTGGCCGAGGTCAACAAGACCGTCGAAGAGCTGACTGCGGCGACTCGTCACAACGAAATGGAGTTGCTGGCCCAAGGCAAGGACGGCGACCGCTTGCTACGCGAACGGCAACAGCTACAGGCCCGTCGGGAGCATTTGCGGTCCAGCACCGACGAGCTACGTTCTTCTCTCGCACAGAACGAGCAGCGTATTTCCGAGGCCACCGCTGTTCTGGCCGAAGTGCGCGAGTTCTCGGTTGCCCACGAAAGCAACACCGCAACCCTGCGCGCGGAGGCCGAGTCTCTGCAGGCCAAGGTCGATGGACTGGCGGCTGACTTGTCATCGCACAGAGTGGCCGCGGCCCAAGCCAGCGATCGCCGAAAGATGGCCCGCCAGAATCTAGAACGCCTAGAGCGCGACACGGCCGACTACCAAAATCGCCGCACACAGCTCGAAGCAGAGGTGTCCGCCGACCTGCTTCGGGCTCAGACTCTCGGCACAGATGCCGAGCAGCTTCGCGGGGAAGCGTCTTTGCTGCAAGCCGAAGCCAGCGAACGAGCTCGTGTTCACGGTGAGCGCCAGGGCGCGGTGGAGGAACGCAATGGCACGCTGGCGCGCAGAGAGGCTGACCTGAGGCAGACTCGCGCGCGGGTGACCGAATTGGCCGAAAAGCTGGCGGCACTCGACCTGCGTTGTCAGGAGGTTGCGTTGCGACTTTGTTCGCTGGAAGAGCAGGTGAGGGAACGCCACCAGGACGTGCAGCGGCTGGCCGACATTCTCACCGACTTCCACCTGCGGCCGGTGGTCGGCGAAAAGGAAGACAGTCGGCTCAAGGAACTGCGCGGCTTGCTCGATCGAATGGGCGAAGTCAACCTGATGGCGATCGAAGAATCGGAGGAACTGCAGAAGCGCTACGATTTTCTCACCAGCCAGAGGGCCGACCTCGAATCGGCTATCGCGCGGCTGGAGTCGGCCATCGAGAAGATCAACCGGGCTTCGCGCAAGCGGTTCCGTGAGGTCTTCGATGCTGTCAACGCCAAATTCCAAGAAGTCTTCCCGCATTTGTTCCGCGGCGGGCGCGCCGCCCTGGCGCTCACTGACGAGAGCGATCTGCTCGAGACTGGAGTTGAGATCGTCGCCAACCCACCGGGCAAGAAGATCCTGCAAAATATCGAACTTCTCTCGGGCGGCGAGAAGGCCCTGACCGCCGTTGCCCTGTTGTTCGCCATCTTCTTGGTCAAGCCGTCGCCGTTCTGCGTACTCGACGAAGTGGACGCGCCGCTGGACGAGGCCAACGTGGGCCGTTTCAACGAGGCCGTGCGCGAAATGACGGATCGTTCACAGTTCATCATTGTCACGCACAATCAACGCACGATGGAGATTGCCGATCGCCTGTGCGGTATCACCATGGAAGAACCGGGAGTATCGAAATTGGTCGCCGTCAACTTGCGAGCCTCGCGCAAGTCGGCGCCGCCGCTGCCCAGAGATATGGCTCCGCACGAAGCCGAGGGCGTGGCGCAACCGACATCTTCTTCCTCTTCTTCCTCTTCTTCCTAAACCGGGTTGACGGGTGGGCCTCGGCTCACTACACTTCCGTCGTTTCCGAGGCGGGCGAATCGTGTCAGCCGAGAGTCCGAGCGAAAGGAGCACAATGGCTACTCATATTACCGAAGAATGCATCAACTGCGCTGCGTGCGAGCCGGAATGTCCAAACGACGCAATCAGCGAAGGCGAAAGCATTTACGTGATCGATCCCAAGCTGTGCAGTGAATGCGTCGGTTTCTTTGACCACGAGGCGTGCCAGGCGGTGTGCCCAGTCGAATGCTGCGTTCCCGATCCGAGTAACGCGGAAACCGAGGCAGTGCTCTTGGCGCGCGCCAAGCAGATCCACCCCGACAAGACGTTTCCTGACATCGCAAGCTTGCCGGCCGCGCTCTCGCGCTTCCGCAAAACCTAGCACGGCGGCGTCAGTTCTTGGACTAGCAGCCCGTGGCGAAAGTCTCCGCGTCGCCGTTCGGGCAGGTTCTGGCCCGTCTGCGGCGTCGCCGCTCGCTTGAATACCTCCAGTATTCCGCGCTTCGCGTTTCCTTGCATCCGGTCCGAACCCGCTCCGAACGACTCGGTCCGACTTTCACCACGGGCTGCTAGGGCGCGTTCTGGTTTAGCAACTGCGGGTGACTTTCCACCCGGTGGCCTTCAGCCAACTTTCGGGCCAGCTGCTCAAGCCGCTGCGCGCGCCAATGATCGTAGTAGCGCTGGCGTAGCTCCTCTCGAACCTCGGCGAAAGACTGGTTAACCGGCGGCTTCTCGCCGGCATAGGTCGCGAGAAAGAATCCGTCGGCATCTTGGATCAGTGGCGTCGTATCGCCAGGGGCCTTCAGCTTCAGAACCTCTGCGCCGACCGTACGCGAGAATGGCTCGTCTGGGCCCTGAACAGTCCGCCGAAATACGACATTGCGGCCACTCCAGAAGGGGTCGCGTGCAATTGCCTCAAAGTCATCGGGGCCGGCAATGCGCCGCAAGCCTAGGGAGGCCGCCAGCGCCTTGGCAGTGCCTTCTCGCTCAGCCCGCGGGCGCGGCTTCATGCGAACGCCGGTGAACACGATGAGAAAGCCGGCATCAACGAGGCGAGGGTGCACGAAGGCATCGATCGCGTTTTGGTAGACGGTGCGCAGTTCCTGGTCCGGCACGCTGTCGCGCTGAACTTGTGGCCAGAAGTCGCGCTCGATCAAACGCTCGGCGAGTGCACTCCTCAGCTCGGGATCGGACCAGTCGGGCCGAAAGCGGTTCTCGCTATGGACATTCTCGGCCAGTAAGTGCAGCGAAATCAGCTCGCCGAGGGCCTCGCCTGGCGTGCTCTTGGCCAGTGCCACCTGGGCCTCCACTTGGCGAGCGTAGATCGGGATGGAACCGACGCGCGCGACCACGGAGCCCAGGTCGGAAGTGGGTTCCGGAACCCACGGGGTCTCGGGCGGTTGATCCCGCCTCGTACACCCAACGCCGTTGAGGACGAGAACGAGCGGGAGGAGGAACTTCACAAGGTCATCTTATCAGATCGGCGAATGCACCCCCTGTGGCCTTTGTCGGGCCAGGCTGCTACCTTGACCGGCTTGATGTCCGCGCAAGCTGATTCATTTGTAGTGGCCATCGACGGCCCCGCGGGAGCCGGCAAATCCACCGTGGCGAAGTCCCTCTCGGCGCGACTCGGGTACACGTTTCTGGACTCGGGTGCCCTGTATCGCGCTGGTGCGTGGGCTGCGCGTCGCCGGGGCATCGCTTGGTCTGACAGTTGCGCGCTTGGCCAGCTCATACGCAATCTAGCCATTCGATTCGTCGACCGCGACGGTGCCCGCCGCATCGAGGTCGACGGCGATGACGTCACTGAGGAGATTCGCCGACCCGAGATCTCCGAGGGCGCTTCGCAGGTGTCGGCGTTCGTTGAGGTGCGCGCTGGCCTACTCGCCTTGCAGCGCCGCATCGGCTCCAGCGGCCGAGTCGTGGCGGAGGGCAGGGACATGGGCACCGTCGTCTTCCCCGACGCCCGGACCAAGTTCTTCGTCACAGCGCCCATCGAAGAGCGCGCGCGGCGGCGAACCCTGGAACTCGCAGCAAGCGGGCGGCCTCAGGACTTCGACGTTGTACTTACGGAGATGCGGCTTCGTGACGAGCGCGACAGCACGCGCACCGTCGCGCCCCTGCGACGCGCGGAGGACGCCATCGAGATTGACACGGGCGGCTTGAACCCCGAAGAAGTGGTGTCTCGCATGGCCGCCGTCGTGCGCGAGCGCGGTGGCTGAGGGATGGCTGGCCTTTGTCTCGCTAGCAAAGCGACGACGTCGGCTTCCGTTGACAGGCTCCTGTCGGAGCGGTAGTTTTCGCCGCCCTTCGCCACTCCGATGGTCGGAGTGTCCGATATTGACAACAAGCGCCGAGCCGGTCCCGTGGGGCAACCGGACAGCTCGGACCAGACGACCCGAATGGGTCGGGTAGCAGCGGCCAGCAAAGGATTCTCATGGATTCCACTTCCACTTCTTCCGGCGATCAACCCTCACCCCTTGAGGAGAGCTTTGCAGCGCTCTTCGAGGAATCCCTCCGGCGCGATGAAGTCAAAGAGGGCGATATCGTCAAGGGAAAGATCATCCACGTTGGCTCGGACAACATTATCGTCGACATCGGCTACAAGTCCGAGGGCACCATCCCGGCTTCCGAATTCGTTGGGGCCGACGGCACCATCACGGTAAAGGTCGGGGACCAAATCGACGTTTTCCTGGAAAGTCGCGAAGACGCCCATGGCCTTTGCGTCATCTCCAAGGAAAAGGCGGACCGTCTCAAGGTCTGGGATGAGATCTCTGCGGCCTGCGAGCGCGACGAGCTCATTGACGGGACTATCAGCGCACGCGTGAAGGGCGGCCTCTCTGTCACCATTCGTGGCGGCGTAAAAGCTTTCTTGCCCGGGTCGCAGGTGGATCTGCGGCCCGTCCGCAACTTGGACGCCCTCATCGGCAAGACCCATCGGTTCAAAGTCATCAAGTTCAACAAGAAGCGCGGCAACATCGTGTTGTCCCGTCGCGTGCTGCTGGAGAAGGAGAGGGCAGAGCTGAAAGAGCAGACCCTCGACAGGCTAAAGGAAGGACAGATCGTCGAAGGCATCGTCAAGAACCTCACCGAGTACGGCGCCTTCATCGACCTGGGCGGCATCGACGGCCTGCTTCACATCACGGACATGTCGTGGGGCCGGGTGACTCACCCTTCGGAACTCTTCCAGGTTGGCGACCACGTTCGCGTGAAGGTCTTGAAGTTCAATTCCGAGACGGAGCGCGTCTCGCTCGGCCTCAAGCAGATGATGGAGGATCCCTGGACCCACGCGCAGGAGAAATATCCTCCGGGAACCGTGGTGCGCGGCAAAGTTGTCTCGCTCAAGGACTACGGGGCTTTTATCGAAATCGAGCAGGGCATCGAGGGACTTATCCACATCTCCGAGATGTCGTGGACCCGCAGGGTCAAGCACCCGTCGAAGATGCTGGCCATCGGCGACACGGTCGAGGCAGTGGTGCTCGACATCGACCCGCGCCAGAATCGCATCAGCTTGGGCATCAAGCAGCTCGAACCCAACCCGTTCGCGTCGCTCAAAGAGAAGTATCCGCCGGGAACCGTGGTCAAGGGCGTTGTGCGCAATATCGCTGACTTCGGCATCTTCGTGGAGATCGAAGAAGGCATCGACGGACTGGTTCACGTCTCGGATCTCTCCTGGACCCAGAGGGTCAAGCACCCGTCCGAGCTCTACCAGAAGGGCGACGAGGTTGAGGCCGTCGTGCTCAACATCGAGTTTGATGGCGAAAAGCCTAAGGTCTCGCTGGGCATCAAGCAACTCGTGCCTGACCCGTGGGATCGAATTCCCTACGACTATCCGGCCGGGAAGATAGTCGACTGCAAGATCATCAAGGTGCTCGACTTCGGCGCCTTCGTCGAGATCGAGAAGGGCGTCGAGGGACTCATCCACGTTTCCGAGTTCTCCGACGAGCGCGTGGAGGATCCCAAGCAGTTCGTCAAGCCCGGCCAGACGCTCAAGGCTGAGATCATCTCAGTGGATGGCGCTGAACGGAAGATTGGCCTCTCGTTCCGAGGAGCCGCACGCGCCGAGGAAGTGGCCGACGCCCAGGGCTTCAGCGCCGGCGTTCCCACCGCCACCCTCGGCGATGTGATGCGCGACAAGCTAGCGGCGCTCGCGCCCAAGAAGCCGACCGAGTAGGCGCAGTCGAGTCGATGTGGCCTGGTAGGCCCATCGCGCGCGGTCATGGGAACCCGTTCAGGGTTCCCGTGACGAAGCTTCACCGGCTCGAGACCGTGTGCACCGTGACCTGCGGTCCGACCAAGAGCGCGTCCCCATCCGGGATCTGGCGCCAGCCGGCTCGTGTGTCAGTACGATGATCAATGTCGAGAATCACCGCCTTGAGCTGGTCATGCGAAACCGCGCGATCACGTTGCACGTCCGATCGCTTGCTGCCGCACACGGGGCAAGCTGAGACGCCACTGATCTCCAGGCATTGGACCGGATGACCATGGGAGAGTGCCACCAGGCAACGGCCATTGGTCGCCACCACCGCCAGTTTAGTGGACGATGCGCCCGACGCCGCCAATAGGCGATCAACAAATGCAATGCTTTCGTCGAGCGCACGATGAGCTGGCTCAGGCTGCGCCGACAGTGACTCCAGCAGACCAGCGTCGTGGAGGAAGGCCAGGAAAAGGTGAAAGACCTCCTCACTGGGTGAATGGCCTCGGATATTGCGGCGTAGAAACTCGGGAATGCTGTCGAGCAGCCGCCCACGAATCTGCGAGAAGTCACCGAACTCGCCAACCGCGCAAAAAAGCCAGTAGCGAAAGCGAAAGGGGCCGACGTTGGCGGCGCTCGCTCGCTCGCTTTCGCCCTGGGTGGCCCGCCCAACCAAGGCCTCGGCGCGCAGGTCTTGAGCCAGATCGAAGAAATCCACCTGGGCTATGCTGCTGCGCGATCGCTTCTGCAGGAGTACGTCGCCTCCCTGGACGAAGCCGAGCCCCCAGTCTGCCGCCGTGCCCGCGGAGAACACGCGCAGAGCCTGGCGTGCAGGGTAGAGCGCACACGCCATACGGTCCGGGTCATTCCCGATATAGGCGATCAGCCGGTTCACGATATCTCCTCAACTAAGTATAGGCCTTCGGCGGCGCGGCGCCTCGATCAGCGACGGCAGGCACCCGGGGGGCCGGCCCTCACGCCTGCGGCGGCGCCAGCCAGTCGGCTATGTCGCTGAGTACCTGTTGGCGTTCCGGTTCGAGAAACAACTCGTGGTAGAGATCCGGGTAGCGACGAACCTCTACCGTGCTCCCGGCTGCCTGCGCGAAGGCCAGAGAAGCTTCAGTCGACACCAGGCGATCCTGACCCGCGACCAGCATGAGGGTGGGCACCTGCAGCTGGGCGGCCATGCCGCGCAAAGCGGCTTGGGTTCGCAGAACATTGGCAAACCAACCTGCGGTGGCCACGTGATGCACGAGAGGATCGCGAAAAAAGTTGGCCAGTACCTCCGGACTTCGCGACACGTCCTCGGCCTTGATTCCGTTTTCAATGGCCAGGGTTGGCTTCAAGCGCGAGAAGACTTCAGCCGCCGCCCGCTTGGGCATGGATACTTTCATCTTCAGCTCTAGCCAGGGCGCGACCACGACCAAACGGTCTGGCTGTGGCTGGCTCATCTGGCGCAGCACATGGTCCAGCGCGATGGCGCCGCCATGACTGTGTCCCATCAGTGCCCATGGCACACCCGGCGTTCGCTCGCGCGCCCGTCGCACCACCAGAGCAAGGTCTTCGTGGTAGTCGTCGAAACGGTCGACGTGCCCGCGTCGCCCCTGCGAACGGCCGTGGCCTCGACAGTCAAACTGAGTCACCGCGATCCCGCGCTCAAGTAGCGCCCCAGCCACGTGGCGATAGATCCCGCAGTGGGAACTGAATCCGTGCACGGTAACCAACACCAAGCGTGCCGGGCTGACAGGCGCGAAGTGCTCTACATGCAGCGCGACACCCCCTGAAAGGAGGGTCTCTTCCTGCGTGGGCCTGCAGACGGGGTGCACGAGCACCGGATACCATAGACGCGCCGCTGGCCACAGGCCATAGTCAGATACGTCCCCATGCGCATCACCGAAATCCACACCTGCATCCAGGGCGAAACCCAGTATGCGGGCACCCCGTGCACGCTTGTGCGGACGACCGGCTGCGACCGGCGGTGCTCGTACTGCGACACGACCTACGCGTTTTCGGGCGGAAGAGAGATGAGCATAGATGATGTGATGTTGGAGGTTCGCCGACTCGGCCTGCCCGCAGTGGCGTTGACGGGCGGAGAGCCGATGCTGCAAGCGGAGATTTCCGCTCTTGCCGAGCGGCTGGTGCGCGAGGGGTTCCGAGTCACGCTCGAAACCTCGGGAGCGCATCCCGTGGCCCATCTTCCACCAGCAGTCATACGCATCGTGGATATCAAGACGCCCGGTTCCGGAGAGGTCGAACGCAATTTCTGGTCCGTCCTCCACGGCCTGCGACCGCAGGATGCGATCAAGTTCGTCTTGTGTGACGAGGCCGACTACCTGTGGTCAGCCGAGGTAGTGCGCAGCCGCAATCTTTCGGGACGGGCTGAGCTCTTGTTTTCTCCGGCCACCGGAAAACTTGACCCGCGCAACCTGGCGGCGTGGATTCTGCGCGACCGGCTACCGGTTCGACTCAACCTGCAATTGCACAAGTACATTTGGGGTGCAACGGCGCGCGGCGTATGAGAAACGTGGGTCCAGATTCGGTGGTAACGGTGAGGTGTTCTCCAGACTGTCATTTTCGCATTGACAGTGGTTCCAGTGCCCTGCTAGCGTCCGGCTGCGCCAGGTAAGCTAACCTAGCGAGAACCTTTGGGAAAGACGACCAACCTTGCCCGTGGCTTGAAAGGATTCCTGATCACAATGGGGACTTGTTTTGCGCTGTTGCTCGATCCGGGGTGCGCCTCGCGCCCCAAGCGAGATCCTGAGCAATCGCAGATCAGGTACCAACTCGCGGCCGGGTACTTCCGCGATCAGCGAGTTGAAGCCGCCATCGAGGAACTTCAGAAAGCCTTGCAGTCCGACACCGAAAACGCAGACGCCTACAACATGCTCGGAATCATCGCCCTTCGGCAGGGCCACGACTATCTAGCCCAGCTCGAAACTGCGTCCTGCCTCAAGGGCAAAGACGCCGAGTCGGTTCGCGGCGAGGCTCAGGCGAAGTTCAAGGAAGCCATCAAGAGCTTGCGCAAAGCCGTGGAGTTGCGGCCCGAGTTTCCCGAGGCATGGAACAACCTCTCGGTGGCGGAGTTTCAGCTCCAATCGTGGGATGCGGCCATAGAGGCAGCCCAAAACGCGCTCAAAGATGCCGCGTATGGCACGCCCGAGATGGCACGCGCGAATCTCGGGTGGGCGTACTACCAAAAGAAGGACATCCAGAACGCGTGGAAGGAGCTACACGAGGCCGTGAGCCGCGCGCCTGGTTTCTGCGTAGCCCGCTACCGGCTCGCCAAGGTCTACGTGGACCGCGGCGACACCGACCAGGCGGTGGACGCGTTGGCCCCAGTGCTTTCGGATGTCAAACGTTGTCCCATCCAGGAGGCACAACTCCTGGGCGGGTTGCTCAACGAACGCAAAAGGGAACTGACGACGGCACGGGAACTCTTTCAGCGTTGCATCGACATGGCCCCGCGTAGTTGTATCGCGGATGAGTGTCGGCGCTACGCACAGTTGATTCAGTGAGATAAGAGGTTCTTGGCGAATGGAAACAGCAAACTTCGGCACGGTGCTGCGGGAAGCTCGTGAACGACGCCAGGTATCGCTGGCAGAAGTCTCCCGGCAGACCAAAGTTTCGGTCGCCTCGCTGCAGCTCCTCGAAGACGGGAAGCTCGCCGACCTGCCGCACGAGACTTTCGTGCGCGGGTTCATCCGTTCGTATGCGCGGACTGTAGGCGTGTCCCACGTCGAGTCGCTAGGCCTTTTCGACGAAGCCGTGGCTGCGCGCCGCAACGCCGAAAGTCTGCCACGCGTGTCGCTCGCGCCGCGAGCTCAGACGGCGCCCATCCTCACGCCACCCGAAGCCAGCGGCGAGGACGATGCGCAAACGCCACGACACGGGATCGGACTGGCGGTCTTCGTGATCATCGTGCTGCTTATCGCTACCATCACTCTCTCCCTCTTCCTGCGCCAGCAGCCACAATCGGGCGAGGGCCTGAGCCTCGAATCGCCCCCGGTCGTTCCCCAGCTGACCGCCAGGCTCTGACGGAGCGGGCGGCGGACGGGCACGGCGGCATGGTAGCCTGATCCTGTGGCTGCCAGATTCGCGACGAGAGCCATTGTCCTGCGGACGGTCGTCTATGGCGAGTCGGATCGAGTCGTGACCCTGCTCGGGGCCGCGACCGGCCGACTCTCGGCTCTGGCCCGCGGTGCGCGCAAGAGTGCGCGACGATTCGGCGGAGGTCTGGGCATGGGCGCGGAAGGCCAGGCGGCGCTGCGCGAACGGCCAGGGACGGACCTGCTGCTGCTGGAGGAATTCGACGTAGGAGAGGCCCGTCTCGGGTTGGCGGGCGACATGGGCAAGATGACCCACGCGGCCTACGCACTTGAACTGTGCGACCGTCTGTGCCCGCCTCGCCACGCGGAGCCGGCGGCGTTCGGTTGGCTGCAAGAATTCCTATTGCGCTTGGAATCGGGGCGAGCCAGCGCAGAACGCCTGCGAGTGTTCGAGCTTGGGCTCCTCGCGCGCTTGGGGCTTGGTCCGGCACTCGACCGCTGTGCTCTTTGCGGTCGCAGCGATCTGGGCGAGGAGGATGTACGCTGGCAGCCGGAAGACGGTGGCGTGGTTTGTGCGTCCTGCGCGCGGCGGGGCGACCTTGTGACCGTGGCAACGCGCCGGACGCTCGCCCGTTTGGCCCGAATGGCGTTGGCCGACGCAGAGACCGCTACCCTCGACCGAGAAGCCAATGCGGGATGCCGGCGGGCGATTCTTGGGTTGATGCGCACACATCTCTCCGGGCCTCTGCGCTCGCTGGATTTCATCGAGAAGATGGGCGGCGACAGGTAGCCAGATAGAAGCTGCGGTTGGCTGTCGACTGCCGACGATCTCTCAAGTAGATTCCCGCCCCATGCCAGCGTCATCCCTCGAAACCATCGTCAGCCTGTGCAAGCGCCGCGGATTCGTGTTCCCATCTTCCTCTGTGTACGGCGGACTGGGGAGCACCTGGGACTACGGTCCACTCGGCGTGGAACTCAAGAACAACGTGAAGCGCGCCTGGTGGCGCTCGGTCGTTCATGAGCGCGATGACATGGAGGGACTGGACGCGGCCATTCTCATGAATCGCCTGGTCTGGAAGTACTCCGGCCACGAGGCCACCTTTTCGGACCCGATGATGGACTGCCGTGCGTGCAAGGCCCGACCGCGCGCTGATCACGTTTTCGTGGCGCAGAAAGGACGCGATCCGAAAGGTCTGGTCGAGATCAACGCTGCCATCGCGGCCAAGGAACTGGCTTGCCCAAAGTGCGGATCGAAGGATCTGACTGAGGCCCGGCCCTTCAATCTGATGTTCCGCACCAGCGTCGGGCCGGTGGACACGGGCGACGAGTCGGGGCTCGTCTATCTGCGCCCGGAAACCGCGCAGGGAATTTTCGTCAACTTCGGCAATGTGCTCGATACCATGCGCCGCAAGCTGCCCTTCGGCATCGCCCAGGTGGGCAAGGCATTCCGCAACGAGATCACGCCAGGAAACTTCACCTTCCGCACACGCGAGTTCGAACAGATGGAGATCGAGTACTTCGTGCGACCAGGCGAAGACGAGACCGCACACGAGATGTGGATCAGCGAGCGCAAGAAGTGGTACCTGGACCTGGGCATGCGGGCTGACAACCTTCGCGTGCGCGAACAGGAGAAGCACGAGCTGGCCCACTATGCCAAGCGCTGCGTGGATCTCGAGTATCTGTTCCCCATGGGCTGGAGCGAGTTGGAAGGCATCGCCAATCGCACCGACTTCGACTTGAAGGCACACAGCCGCTCGCCAGAGAACCCCGACGCCGTGGGTGAGCTGCACTACTTCGACCAGGAACAGAAGAAGCACTACGTGCCTTATGTGATCGAACCGTCGGCGGGCGCGGACCGAGCGACGCTGGCGTTCCTGTGCGACGCCTACGAGGATTCGCTGGTGAAAGAACCGCCCACGGACGACACGACCAAACTCCGTGAGCTCGTGGAAAATTTTGCTCGCTCGGTGGGACGACGCGAGGGTATGGACGCCGATGTGAAGCAGCGTCTGCAGGCCGCTGCCGAATCAATCGCCGCGGGATTGCCGGCCACGCTGCCGACGCTCATCGGCCTGATGGACGACGCGGAGGCGAACAAGATCGAGGTCATGAAGAAGGTGCGCGGAGTCGGGGAAAAGATCGCGGAAGAGCACACCCGCACCGTGATGCACCTTCACCCGCGTTTGGCACCTCTGGCGGTGGCCGTGTTTCCGCTCAAGCGAAACGAGCCCCGGCTGGTCGAGCTGGCCCGCAGCATCAAACGCGACTTGCAGCGGGCCGGTCTGCGAACCGTGTATGACGACACGGGCGCAATCGGCAAGCTCTATCGGCGCCAGGATGAGATCGGAACGCCGTGGTGCATCACGGTCGATTTCCAGAGCCTGGAAGACAAGACTGTCACCGTACGCGACCGGGACAGTATGCAGCAGGAGAGGGCGCCGCTCGGCGAAATAGCCGCGACTCTCTTGGCGCGCCTGCGCTAGTTCCTTAGTAGCCCTTTCCAGGGCTTTTCATCGTCGGCGCTCCCTGATAGAAACAGCGCCGTTCACGTCCACCCGAACCCCCAGAAACAAGACCATGAAAAAGAAAACAGCCCCAGCCTCCAAGAAAGCCAAAGCCAAGACCGCAACCCCAAAGCGTGCCAAGCACATCTACTTCTTTGGCGGCGGCAAGGCCGAAGGAAACAAGGAAATGAAGAACCTGCTCGGCGGCAAGGGTGCCAACCTCGCCGAGATGACCAACATCGGTGCGCCGGTTCCGCCTGGCTTCACCATCACCACCGAGGTGTGCACCGAATTCTACGCCAATGGCCGCAAGCTACCCAAAGGGCTCGAGGCCGAGGTGAGCGCCAGCGTAGCCAAGATGGAAACACTGCTGGGCACCAAGTTCGGCGATCCCAAGAACCCGCTGCTGGTTTCCGTGCGCTCAGGCGCGCGGGCATCCATGCCCGGGATGATGGACACCATCCTGAATCTGGGGCTCAACGACGAAACCGCAAAAGGTCTGGCCCAGGTTTCGAACAACGAGCGCTTTGCCTACGACAGCTACCGTCGCTTCGTCGCCATGTATGGCGACGTGGTGTTGGACATGAAGCCGGAGCGCAAAGAAGATCATGATCCATTCGAGGTTCTTCTGACGGCCAAGAAGAAGGCTCTCGGCGTCCATGTCGACTCCGAGCTTCCCGCCTCGGCGCTGAAGGAACTGGTTGAAGAGTTCAAGGCCGAGATCAAGCGCCGTAAGGGTGTCGAATTCCCGACCAACCCCCACGACCAGCTCCGGGGCGCCATCATGGCGGTATTCAATTCGTGGGAAAACGACCGCGCCAACGCCTACCGCAAGCTGAACAACATTCCCTCATCCTGGGGCACTGCGGTCAACGTGCAGGCCATGGTTTTCGGAAACAAGGGTGAGGACTCGGCGACCGGTGTGTGCTTCACACGCAACCCGGCCAACGGCGAGAACGAATTCTACGGCGAGTACTTGATCAACGCGCAGGGCGAGGATGTGGTTGCCGGCATCCGCACTCCGCAGAAGATCGTCGAGCTGGGCAAGACCTTCCCCAAGGCCTACCAGCAGCTGCTCGACATCCGCAAGAAGCTGGAGAAGCACTATAAGGACATGCAGGACATCGAGTTCACCATCGAGAACTCGAAGCTGTTCATGCTCCAGTGCCGCAATGGAAAGCGCACCGGGTTCGCCAGCGTGCGCATCGCGGTCGAGATGGTGGAAGAGAAACTCATCCCGAAGGAAGAGGCCATTCGTCGCGTCGAGCCCGAGGCGCTCAACCAACTCTTGCGCCCCGTGTTCGAGACGGCAGCCAAGCAGGCCGCGGTGAAGGAAGGCCGGCTTCTGGCCAAGGGCCTGCCGGCCGGCCCCGGCGCTGCCACGGGTCGCATTGTGTTCTTTGCCGATGATGCCGAATCGTGGGCTGGGCGTGGCGAGAAGACGGTTCTCTGCCGGCACGAAACCTCGCCCGAGGATATTCGCGGAATGAATGCGTCCGAGGGCTTCTTGACCGCGTTCGGCGGCATGACCTCACACGCGGCCCTGGTGGCTCGTCAGATGGGCAAGGTGTGCATCGTGGGCTGTGATGCAGTCAGTTTCGACTACCACAACCGGACCATGACGGTGAACACGCCGCGTGGCCAGGTGGTGCTGCGCGAGGGTGACTGGATCTCAATCGATGGCTTCGCCGGCGAGGTGATGAACGGTCGCGTGGATACCACGCCATCCGAAGTCATCCGCGTGCTCATTGAGAAGAACCTGGCTGCGGCGGATGCGCCGGCTTATCAGCGCTATGCCCGGTTGCTGGGTTGGGCGGACAAGATCCGACGCCTGCACGTGCGCGCCAACGCCGACCAGCCCGATCAGGCCACCGCAGCGGTGGCGTTCGGTGCCGAGGGCATCGGGTTGTGTCGCACCGAGCACATGTTCTTCGGCGAAGGCAAGATCGGCCCCATGCGCGAGATGATCGTGGCTGAAAACGAGGCCTCGCGGCGCAAGGCACTTGAGAAGCTGCTGCCCTTGCAGCGGGAGGACTTCGCTGGAATCTTCCGCGCCATGGGCACGCGGCCCGTAACCATCCGGACCCTGGATCCGCCCTTGCACGAGTTCTTGCCCCACGACGACGCCGGGGTGCTGGAGTTGTCCCGAGCCACCGGCAAGACGGTGGCCGCGATCGAGGCACGCATCAACGATCTGAAGGAGTCCAACCCCATGCTCGGCCACCGCGGCTGCCGTCTCGGCATCTCGTATCCCGAGATCACCGAAATGCAGTCGCGCGCGGTCTTCGAGGCCGCCTGCGATGTGGCCGCTGAGGGCACCGTGGTCGAGCCGGAAATCATGATTCCGCTCGTGGGCAGTAAGAAAGAGCTCGATCACCAGGCAGCCATCGTCCGCCGTGTGGCCGGTGAGGTCTTCAAGGAGAGGGGGCGCAAGCTGAAGTACTTGGTGGGAACCATGATCGAGGTTCCGCGTGCGGCACTCAACGCCGGCGTCATCGCCGAGACCGCCGAGTTTTTCTCGTTCGGGACCAACGACCTGACGCAAACCACGTTCGGTCTATCGCGCGACGATGTGCCCAAGGTGTTGGCCGACTATGTCGCCAAGGACATCTACGACGTCGATCCGTTCGTCAGTCTGGATCGGGACGGCGTCGGCCAGCTCATGCGCCAGGCAGTGGCCTCTGGCC
>Ga0265316_10000496_pt1 | contig 44522 bp, 38 predicted proteins | sample 4522metaG_FD_202092 | JGI IMG/M metagenome (GOLD analysis project Ga0265316, IMG submission 202092) | Rhizosphere microbial communities from Carex aquatilis grown in University of Washington, Seatle, WA, United States - 4-5-22 metaG | ecosystem: Host-associated > Plants > Roots > Rhizosphere >... | reverse complement strand
ATTTATTCCGGTTCGGGTTAACACCGTTTCAAAGCTGATGTATGAGGGTGTGTAGATTCTTGTAGCCAACTCAAAACGATCGTAGTTTTTATCTTTAGCATAAATTCCACGGTGGATTCTTATTAATTTTCCTCTTTTAACATAGCTACTTAACCTAACCCGGAATTTTGCTTTTCCTTGTTCGCCCCACAACAAAGCAATGTCTTTGGTAGAAAAGACAGTTTTGGGAGATCTTAACAAAATCTCAATATATTGGCCTTTTGTGGGTTTAATATCCATATAGTTACTGTTAGTAAGTTTAAAGCTTACTTGCAGTATAATTATATCCTATAATGGAAATAAATGCAAGGCCGATAATCAGATATAACCACAGCCGCCAAGATGACCAATAAAATTGATTTCCGTTCTGAAATTTAAATTGACGGGAAAATTTATCAAATTTTTTCAGAACTCAAGAATACACTTATAAACAAAGGACGAACCTCGTCTTTCGACGCTGTTCGTCCCATGTGGCTCCACTACGTGGACAGGATTAGAAACTATTATTTGGAAAAAGAAGAAGCGCTCCATCCGGTTTGATCCAGATGGGGCGCTTCAGGTTTTGATACTTTATTCACGGTCGTGCCGCCGATCACACTGCGTACGGTACTTGAATCCGCGACACAGTGGCTTGCATGTTGAAATCGTTGGATAGCAGACTCAGTGCTTCCAAGGCGATCTTCGCCGCCTGCTCTTCGCCCACAACAGCCCACTCATTGGTGTGGCGATTAGCAAAAATGGTGTTGATGGCGCCGGCCGGAATGCCGTGCCCTACCGCAGAGCACCACACGAATAGACTGGCTGCTTCCATGGAGTAGCAAGCCGCTCCGCTTTGCATCACCCGTTCGTGCCGCTCGCGCATCCGATCCGAAAGTTCTCCCCAGATGTCGGGGCGACCCTGTCCGGCATAGAAGCAATCGGTGGTGCACTCATTGCCTAAATGGTAGCTACTCGGAGCAACTTCCGATGCAGCTTTGAGCAAGGCCGTAACAACCGGTACACTCGCTTCGGCAGGATAATCGGGCGGTGCCCAATTGTCGGATGCTCCATCATAGCGGATGGCGGAGTTTACGATAATGCATTCGCCGGGTTTTGACTTCTGGATGAGCGAGCCGCACGAGCCGACGCGAATGAATAGACGCGCGCCGCTACGGACCGCTTCCGGAAGAACGATGCCCATAGAGGCGCCTCCCATTCCTGAAGTGGTTACCGAAATCCGGAGGCCGTTGTAATAGCCGGTTTGCGAAACGAGGCCGCGATGATCGTTGGAGAAGCGTTTGGAATCAGTAAGAAACTTCTCCGCAATCATGTCGGCTCGGCCGGGAGCACCAACGATCAGGCACAATGGAGCAAGGTCGCCGTCGCCGGTGTGGGTGTGATACTGCAAGTTATCGTTAGTTGTCGGTCGGTCTGCTTTTGGCATGACCTTCCTCCTTCTCGCTCATGGTTTTGATTAGCCAAAATTAAATAATGGCTGACCTAGAGTCGCTTAAACATAGCAAAAAACCCTTGATAAATCAAGAGCAACTCGATTACCGGCTATTTTTCTCAGGTTCCGTAATTCCGCATAACTATAACAGGCAAATCTTTTGGCCTTCTAAACGACGTTCGTTCCTGTTTGAGATAAATAAAAGTAAATTGTCATTATTTTTTAAAAAGAAGAGACGCCCTACTCCGATCATCGATCGAAATAAAGCGTCTCAAAGTGTGCTGGCCAGTACAACTATTTACCGAACTGATGAGAGTAAGAAAGCCAAAGCCTTCTGTCCCACCGTTTCAGGTAAGTGTCGTAAAAACCATAAATATTCAAGACTTTCACCAGTCGGCCCCATTTGTTATCCGGAACCCTTAATACTTGGCCGGGGTTTACCAGCAACCCCATGTCAACCTCCATCCACCGTCCCGTTGCCTCAACGTGCTTCTCTTCGAGGTCTATGCTCAAGCCAGTTACGGCTCTGCACAGAACTCCAGAACACTTAGGCGGGCCTCGGAGACTTTGAATGTGCCTGTCCGTCGACGCTGTCTTACTGCGCTCAAAGCCGAACGTTAGCCGATTAATCAAGGTTAGGCGCAAACCCTTCCAAGATATGTTAGCGTTGACGAACGCGCCGGTAGCATCCACCTTGGCCAGAACCAGATTGTACTGCGGTCCGAATGCGCCGCTCAGAGTAACGTAGCGGCTAAGACGGATTTTTGCGCCGATGCCGGTAAAACTAGATGCGGCTCCGGTTTGCATATTCCTTTGGTTCTGATTCATCAGGACAAATCCGCCGTCGGTAAAGGTCAGGACTGTCTGATGCGTATGCGACTCGTCGGCCAAAGCAAGGATCTGCACTGTCGGCGAAGCTCCAGAGGTTTGCGTATGAGGATCATTACCGTCCGAGATGGTTGCTCGGCCACTCGCTCGCTCCCCGGCGATTTCCTGAGCCTTAGCAACTCCCATGGAAAACAGCGATAGAACGAAAGCGAGACCATAGCACGGCAAATAGGCACATGCCCAGGCCAGCCAGACTATCTTGCGAACCGGTTCCTTAACCAGTAGGAAGTACATCCCTACGGGCCAGAAAACTAATGCTGGAAGTAACATCCACGGCCGGAGCAAATCCCAAAGAGGATTTTTTCCTTGGCGGAGGCGGAAGGCTATCCAGAAAGGTATGGCGAGCAGAATTGTCGGCCAAAAATTTACGGCCTCGTACTGCCAAAGCGGATGGAGATCGCAGTGTACTGAGACAGGCGTAAAGCTAGTCACTCGCATGAACTCCTCATTGTTTGTCAATTTGGAGAATTCGGTCTCGTACTTGGAATAGAGGACTTGCGACTCTCGGGTACGTGCGGCGTAGCTAATCACGAGATGAATTTGCTGCTTGATGAATTCATCTGTGATATGTGTGTAAAGATACTGAAGCCTCAAAACGTGGCGGTAAGCCAGGCCCGGAGGATAAGAACGTGCGTTGTGGTCTATGGAATCGCGGATTTTGTACGCCTCATCGAGAGCCGTATTATCCGGGACAACATCGCCGGGCTTGAGATTGTTTGTGGCGTAGTACAACCTACCCCACACCGCCTTATCCCAAGGTACGACCTTGATGACCATGGCGGCTAACAATAGCCAGGCAAGAATGGTAAAGAAAGTCTTGTTCTTCATCTTGCGTGTCCTCCTTTGGGGACATTCCAGCATATCAAAAAACACTTGAAAAATCAAGGCTAAATGGTAATTTTTAGGGGTAGTGATTTAGTCACCGTTTGAAGGATTTTTAAACCCGGAAACACCCTCAAACCCAGATTTTTTAGGGGCAAAATTTAACTGCAACTGCTATGGAACATTGTAGTTGGGCTTAAAGTCCTAACATAAGCATAGGGGGTCAAGTCTGAATTTTTGACATATTTTTTTATCTTCCTAAAACAAAAAACACCTGCCACCTGCGAATGCCAATGTTTTTTTGGCTTATTTTTTCCAAGGATTCTTTTTAAAATAATCTTCGAGCATTCTTTCAATATCCTTTTTGCCATTACCACCTTTTAGGTACATTTCTCTTCTTTTAGCATCTGATTCTACTAAATAGGCTTCATAATGAATAAGTATTAAAGGGCGGCGGTATTTAGTGGCCGTAACAAAACCCGAGTCATGAGATTTTTTCCGGCTTTTAAGATCTGGGGTATAGCCGGTGTATAGTTGTCCGTCTTTTTGGCTGTGGAGAATGTATACGTAGTACATAAATTTTAAAATTAAAGAAAACCTTAGAAACTCTAAGGTTTTCTTTATAGGTCACACACAACGTATCTACTCTTTGTGGCTCCCCCGCTAAGCGGGGGTGTAGCCACGCTGAGCGTGGCTCGGGAGCTGGGATTCGAACCCAGGACCCATCGGTTAACAGCCGATTGCTCTACCGCTGAGCTACTCCCGAACGATATTATTTTTTCTTATGAAGCTTCTGCCTGCGGCGCTTTTTAAATACTTTTCCCGCAATCGGGCTTCCTGCAGATTAGCAAATTCTTCCGAATAAATCAATCTCCAGGGAAGGTATTTTTTTGTATAAGTATTCTTGCCACTATTATGTTCGCCTAGTCTTATCTCTAGTGTACGATCAGTACTTCCTGTGTAGGTTTTTCTGTATCGTACACTTTGTAGAATATAAATAAATGGTATACGTACTTAGGCCGCTGAGCTACCCGCCTCGCCTTGACTCGATTAAAGCCTTACGCAAGGCGAGTCGAGGCGGGCTCCCGAATATCTGATGATATTCATCATCTTTGGATATTTTAGCAGTTTACTTGATTTTTATCAACTCCGGGCAAAGGGCGCTTTTGAAATCATAATTTTAGGCGTATACTTAGCGCAAGATGCAAAACCAACCCAAACTAAGACTAAAATCCTTATTAAAAAACCCTTACTTCTGGCTTATCCCGTGCCTGCTGATTTTAGTTTTGGAGGGCGTAGTTTATTTTAAACTAATGACCCCCGGCCACCTGCGCTTTAAACAAAATCCGGCCGAGGTTAAGTCTGCCCAAACACAGGTCCCCCAGCCGCGGTTAGATTTTGCGGCTTACGATAAAAAGTTAAACGAGATTGCGAATAATCCCACACCTGCCAGCACATCGGCGTCTAGCACCTTGAACCTGGCACCTAATTTGTGGCCGGTGAAAACCGTTTACCCGAATTACGGCGCGCTCCTGCCTTTTAACCGCATCGTGGCTTATTATGGAAATTTATATTCCACGAATATGGGCGTGCTTGGGGAATATCCGGAAAATCAAATGCTGGATAAATTATCAGCCGAAGTCGCCAAGTGGCAGGCGGCAGACCCTGCCACTCCGGTAATCCCGGCGCTTCATTATATTGCGGTCGTGGCCCAGGGCGGGGCGGGCAAAGACGGAATGTATCGCGCGCGGATGCCGGACAGCGAAATAGACAAAGTTTTGGCAATGGCCGCAAAAGTAAACGGCATCGTGTTTTTGGACATTCAGCTTGGCCAAAGCAGTGTGCAAACCGAAGTCCCGCTTTTAAAAAAATATTTAATGCTACCGCAAGTCCATCTGGGAATAGATCCGGAGTTTGCGATGACTTCCGGACAACGCCCGGGAACGGCTATCGGGACTTTGGATGCAAACGATATAAATTTTGCCGCCAATTATCTTGCCACGGTCGTTCAGGAAAATAACCTGCCGCCAAAAATCCTGGTCATCCACCGTTTTACCCAGGCGATGGTCACCAACTATCAAAAAATTACTCCCCTGCCTGAAGTGCAAATAGTTATGGATATGGACGGCTTTGGCCGCCAGGCCAACAAGCTCAACACCTACAAACAATTTATTTACAAACAGCCCGTGCAGTTTACGGGCTTTAAACTCTTTTATAAAAATGATGTTATAAACGGGCAAATGCTCACACCTCAGCAAATTTTAAACCTGACCCCCATTCCGGTTTATATACAATATCAATAAGGTTACACCCCCCCTCTCCCTCCCTGTCCGCCGTAGCTTTAGCGAAGGTGGATGGGAGAGGGCCGGGGTGAGGGTTAATCATCAAAAAGATGGCTACGTTTTACTTTGTTATCAACAAATAAAATAACCTATCAACCCGCAATCATATTTTAAAACCCCCGGCGCTGTTGAGCCGGGGTTTTTGTATCTTTATGAGTGTTGACAAATAGCGCGGCCGCGCTATTTGTCAACACCGGATAAAATTACAACTTGCGAACAAAAAGCACAGCGTTTGGCTTCTTTGGGGATCTCGCTTAAACACTCCGGACACTTTTTTGTGTTTGAGACGGCCGGCGGATTTTTACGGACGCGCGCCATAAATATATTCATCGGCGTAATCACAAAAAAATACACGGCCGCGGCAATCAGGACAAAAGAAATAAGCGCGTTTATAAAATCGCCATACATAAACTTACTGCCGTTGAGGCTAAACGCCAAACCGGCAAAATCCGAAGTCTTTACCACGGCGCCGACAAACGGCGTCAGCAAATCTTTTACCAACGCGGTTACCACCGAGCCAAAGGCCGCTCCCATTACCACGCCCACTGCCAAATCTATGGAATTGCCTCTTAAAATAAACTCCTTAAAACCTTTGAGCATAAATTATATCCTCGGATCTTTATTAATTTGATTTTGCTCCACTTCCGGACCGGCGTGCAAAGCCACGCCAAGCCAGTATAAAACAAAACCCAATATGCCAAAAGCTCCGAGCGCCATTAAAATTTGAAGTATAATCATAAAATTATTATAGCCATTGGCTGTTTAAAAATCAACCGAAATTATTTTCCGCTACTTCGCCAGGGTGCTTATATCGTTTTGATATTTGGCGGTTGTGGCCATAACGTTGTCGCCGTAAAAACGGTATTTTACGTTTGTGGAGCCGGAAAAATAGCGCATAGCCGCGTTCCAGTTGCCCTGATAGGTGCCGTCGGCTCCGTTGGAAGTTAGTTTGATGGCGGCCGCAGCAAACGCGTCGCGAATGTCCCAAGGGTTAGCCGGACTCTTGCCGGTAAGCGCCGCGACTTTGTCCGCGTAGCCCGCCCAGGTGGAAGGGATAAACTGCGCCGGACCCATCGCGCCGCCCCAGCCGATTTGGCTGCCATTTGAGCCGTGCATCGGGCAGGATACCGGCGTTATGTCCGGATCAATTCCAAGATTTTGGGTAATTTGCAAAAACGGCGGAATGTCGCGCGTGGGATTCATCACCACTTTATAACTTTTTGCCGGCGGATCCCCCGGCCGGTTGCAGGTGCCGACGTTCTGGCCGAGGTTTGATTCCTGGGTTAATATCGCCAGCAAAAAAGCCGGGTCAATTCCTGTCGCGCCCTGCGCCCACTGCGCGATTTTTAAAGCGTCGCCAAAAGTAATTTGGGATGACACGCCAAGCAGTTGGTAAAGCCTGGTGCGAATGGCCGCGGCCTGAGCCCGCGTATCGTTTAACGTCGCCTGGTAATCCGCTTCGCGCCCTTTAGTCTGCTGTAAAAGAGTGCTTTGATCGTTCACACTGCCGGTTAACTGATTTTGCTGAAGGACTTTTATGGACAATAAATTTTGCGCGGCCTGCTGTTGGTCGGCCAAATTTTGCTTTTGAACCGAAAGCTGATCGTTGGTTGAATTAAGCCGGTCTATCAGCGCGCTCAAACCCCGGGTAACTTGGGCATAGTCTTCGTAGGCTCCAAAAATATCGGAAAGTTTTTGTTGACTGACAACAGTAAATAAAAATGGGTAACTGTCGTTTTGATTTATCGCCCGTAAAACTGCGGCAATCTGGTTTTGCAAATCCTTAACTTTAAAATTATTTTGCTCAATGGAATTTTGAGTTGTCGTTATCTGTCCGCCCAGCTGGTTTACCTGCAGGTTCGTGGCCTGGATTTGCAAATTCAAAACCGCCTGCTGTTTTTGCAGACTTTTAATTTTGTTGGCCAAAGTATTTTTTTGCGCCGTGGTTTGCGTCAGCTGTTGCTGTAATCCCTGAATTTGATCTTCTATCTGCTGTAATTGCTGTTGAAGTTGCGCCTGCACAGCCGCGGAATCAGCGGCTGTTTGCGCCAAAATCGGCGCCGGGTAAAGCGCAACGCTTAAATAAACGCCGATGATCAAAATCGTATAAAATTTTTTCCATTTACCCATACACCAATTATATCATTTTTTGCATAAATAAGATTTACGGCCTGTCCCCTTTTCCCCTCCCTTAAGGGGAGGGGCTGGGGGAGGGTGACAAAAGATTAAATTTGAAAACGTTTTAACCCCTTCCCTAACCCTCCCCACAAGGGGGAGGGAAACAAATAAGTAAGCCCTAATAAAAATCACAGATAAAAAACAAAAAACTCCTTGCGTAGCGCAAAGAGCTTTCTTGTGGAAAATCGACTAATCAACAACCTTAAATCTGAATCTTGGAAAACAAATAAGCGCCGACCGACAAAAAACAAAAAGTTATAATTGCCAGCACGGACAAATCCAGCCCTAAAGTATAGTGTCCGCTATGGGCAAGCAAAATTCTAAAGGCGTCTATGCCGTAAGACAGCGGGTCAAATTTGGTAATTACGATTAAAACCGCGGGCAAACCGTCCAGCGGAAAAAGCGCGCCGGATAGGAAAAATAGCGGCATCACCAAAAAATTCATAATCAGTTGGAACCCCTGCATATCTTCCAACTGCGAGGCTATGGCCGTGCCAAGGGCGGTAAACATTGTGCCGACCAACAGCATTACCAAAATCGCCGGAACGACCAAATACCAGTTATATGGACGGAAGCTAGTAAATATCAGCGCCAAAATAAAAACCACCATACCCTGGATTGCCGCAATAGTGGCGCCGCCCAAAGTCCGCCCTATCATAATATTAAAGCGCGAAACCGGCGCGACCATAGTCTCCTTTAAAAAACCAAACTGCCTGTCCCAAATAACCTGAATGCCGGAAAAAATGGAAGTAAAAATAATACTCATTCCGATTATGCCGGGAGCCAAAAAGTTCATATAGTTGCCTTCGCCGGCTTTTTGAAAAGTCGCGCCAAGACCGTAGCCCAAGGCAAGCAAAAACAGCAAAGGCTGGCCAAGACTGCCTATCATTCTTGACTTAGAGCGCCAGTAGCGCTTAAGTTCCCTAATCCACATTATATAGATGGTCTTCATAGTTTTGCTTATCTTAACTCATAATTTATAATTAATAACTTATAACTGGACTCAATGTTATCAATTATAAATTAATTATTATCAGTTATTTTCTACCTCCTGCCCCCTCCCCGCCACTGCCTATGCGTCCGCAGTTTGTCGGTTGAGCTGGCCCCCTCGTCGCGAATAACGTTGCCGGTAAGTTTTAAAAACGCGTCTTCCAAACTGCCGGTTCCTGTTTGTTGCTGGAGTTCGGCAGACGTGCCGCTGGAAATAATTTTGCCGTGGTCAATAATGGCAATTCTCTGGGCCACGCGGTCGGCCTCTTCCATATAGTGGGTGCTAAAAAATACCGTAATGCCTTCGCTCTTGTTTAAATCCTGCAAATACGTCCACATATGGTTGCGGGTTTGCGGGTCAAGCCCCAAAGTCGGCTCATCCAAAAACATTACCTTGGGATGGTGCAAAAGGCCGCGGGCAATTTCCAAACGGCGCTTCATCCCGCCGGAAAATTCCTTAACCAAACTGTCTTTTCTGTCCCAAAGCTCCACCAGTTCCATTAACTGTTTAATGCGCTCTCTTCTTAACTTTTTTTCCACGTTGTAAAGCACGCCGTGAAATTCCATATTTTCCCAGGCGGTAAGTTCATCATCTAAGGAAGGATCCTGAAAAACTATGCCAAAAGATTTTCTGACTTTGGAAGACTGAGTCGTAGGATTAAAGCCGTTTAAGGTAATACTGCCGGATGTCGGATTAAGCAAAGTTGTAAGCATTTTAATGGTCGTGGACTTCCCCGCTCCATTGGGTCCCAAAAACGCAAAAATTTCCCCCTGCTTAACGTCAAAGGAAATGTTATCCACGGCGGTAAAATCGCCGAACTTCTTTACCAAATTTTTTACCTCAATGATATTAGACATAAAAGAATTGTATCAAAATTATTAAATGCCGTCTATAGTCAGCCTACCCTACAAGGGGAATCCTTGTAGGCGTCATTTTGTAAATTTAAATCGCCGCGTCAGCACCAACCGCTTCACTAATATGTTTATACCCGTCTCTCTCAAGCAGTTTTACCAAACCCCTGTTAACCTCGCCTATTAACTGCGGGCCTTGATATATCATCCCGGTAATTAGCTGTATAAGCGATGCTCCAAGTTTGATTTTTTTGTAGGCGTCTTCGGCACTAAACACTCCGCCGCAACCGATGATTATTTTTTTTCCGCCGTAAAATTTATAAACTTTGGCAATCATGCTGTTTGACAGCTCTTCCACGGCTTTGCCGGAAAATCCGCCCTTGCCCTGATGGTTGAATTTATTAACTTTTGTAAGATTGGTGCAAATAAAACCGTCCACAGGATATTTGCCGCCGACTTGTAAAATGCCCATCAGCTTATCTTCCGCCAAATCCGGCGACAGCTTTACAAACACGGGCTTGGTTTTAGGAATGGAAAACAGTTTGGCCAAAAGCAAATCCAAATTTTTCGGCTCGGCGAAAATCGGACTCTGCTCGCAGGTATTGGGACAGCTGATGTTAATGGTAAAATAATCGCCGACGTCCTGAAAAATTTTATAGCTTTCAAAATAATCTTCAATGCCGCTTGGCACGTGCGAGGTCTTTTCGGAATTGGTTTTAGCCAGACTGATGCCAAGCACAAAATTAAATTTCCGATTTTTTAACCGGTTATGGATATTTGCCGCGCCGGAATTCTTTAAGCCATAATTTATGCGCAAAGACCTTTGCTCCGGCAGGCGCCACATCCAGGGGCGCTCATTGCCGTCAAAAGGCAGGGCGGTAATGGATCCCGCTTCTTCAAAACCAAAGCCAACGCTCGGCAAAATTCCCGGCAACAAAGCCTCCTTATCAAAACCCGCGGCCAAACCAATGGGGTTTTTAAACTTCAGTCCCGCGATGTTTTGGGCAAGCTTAGAATTCTGATATCCGAACATTACCCCTGTCAGCCCCCTCGTAACCGGATTACTGCCCAAAATTCTGCCAACGGCAATCATTTGATTATGTGTCCGCTCCGGATCTATCAAAAAGAAAACCGGCTTAAGTATATTCCTGTAAAGCCAGCCAAAAATGTTGTCTCTTATTTTTCCCATAAATATTTTTGTTAATTGAGACCATTATAGCATTTATTGGCATATTATAGTAGAATATAAGGGTAATTACTATCCGCGATAAAAGATACTCTACACCTTATATTAAAGGACAAACAAATGATTAAAGCGGTAATTTTTGATGCTGATGGGGTTGTTATTGATACACACCAAATTTACTTGTTGGCGGATCAAACTTTTTTAGTAAATCATGGCGCCGACCCCAATCCCGAAAACTTTGACCACCTATTAAACGGAGTGTCGTTGGAAGATGGAACTAAAATTTTGCAAAACCTCTTTGAAATACAAGGGAACAGCGGCGACCTTCTTTTAGAACGGATAGAAATAATTAAAAATCTGTACAAAAAAATTGGTTTCGTCCCGGGTTTTTTAGATTTTTTTAATAAAATTAAGTCAAACTACAAAGTTGCGATAGCCACTTCTTCAAATACCGAACTATTTTCAATCGCTGATAATGGATTAGGCTTGCACAAACTGTTCAATAACCATATTTATTTTCTAAGAGATGTAAACTATGTCTCTAAACCGGCTCCTGATATTTACCTATTCGCCGCTAAACAATTAAACTCAAACCCATCTGACTGCTTAGTTGTTGAAGACGCGCCGAGCGGAATTTTATCAGGCAAAAAAGCCGGTATGAAAGTTATAGGACTCTCATCCTCTCACAACAGAGAACTATTAAAAGAAGCCGACCAAATTGTAGATTTTTTTAACCAAATTAATTTAGACCAAATATGAGCACCAATTTACAAATAATGAAAAATGGGTTTTTGGGGTTGAATCAGGGGAAAAATTTTCAGGTTCCTTACGGCAAAGCCGGGGCGGTTGTTGTGCCTTTTGGCCTGGAAAATACGGTAAGCTACGGGCGCGGCACCGGGCGCGGGCCGGGCGCGATAATAAAAGCCAGCCACAATTTGGAAATTTTAGATGAACAACTTTTAAAACCGTTCAGCGATTGCGGCATTTCCACCCTTTTGGAGCCAAAAACACCGAAAGATCAAAAAACCGCCGTAAACCTTTTGGCCGGCCTGGTTAGCCGCATTGTTGCCGACAAAAAATTTCCGGTAATTTTGGGCGGCGAACATTCCCTAACCCAGGGAACCATTAAGGGCTTAAGCGAGCATTATAAAAATTTTACTGTCCTTCATTTTGACGCCCATTCCGACACGCGCCTGAACTATTTCATTGGCGGCCAATACAGCCATGGCGCGGTTATGAGCCAGGTTTTGGCAAAATATCCGGCCGCAAAATTAGTCCAGGTTGGCATCCGCAGTTTTTCCGACCAGGACGGCGAATGGGATTTCAGAAAAAAGAACAAACAAAAAATAAAAACTTTCTGGGCCTGGGACAAAATTACGCCGGCCGATGTTGCGCGGGCAATCCCGACGCGCGATGTCTTTATAAGTTTTGATGTAGACGCTTTTGACCCTTCCATAATGCCGTCCACCGGCACACCGGAACCGGGCGGCCTTTTGTGGTGGCCAACAGTTGATATTTTAAAAGCCGTATATAAATCCAAAAATGTCATCGGAGCCGACATAGTGGAACTTGCGCCAATTAAAAACCTGCACGCGCCGGATTTTATGGTTGCCAAACTGGTTTATAAGATGATTGGGTATAAATTTTATATCCGTTGATAGGACAATAGAGCTAATCACCCCCTCTGCCTCGGATGCACTCGGCGTCTCCCCCAAAGGGGGAGAAAAATAAAGAGCTTCGCGCTATATACAATAATCCCCCTTATCCTATAATGGAGTAAGGGGGATTATTTCAGGCTGGCTTTTCCCATATGCGATTTTCTTTTTTTCTACTTAATTGTAGATGTCAGGCTTAAGCGCCTGTAGGCTTTTCGCGGCTTTGGAAAAGCTACCTGGCCACGCTTAGCGTGGCTTAAACCCCGCTGAGCGAGGTGGCAAACCCGAAACCTGTTAATCATCTATTACATTCCTTTCTATTTAAATTTTACGCCCGTAAAAATTGAAGGTCAACAAAGTTATCCACTAAATGACTAAACTGGTTTTAAATTTAGGCCAAAACAAAATTCCGCCCTTTTTTAAGGGCGGATTTTGAAGTAATCCCAAATTTTCAATTTCAAATATCAAATAAAGTCACAATTTTCAATATTCAAACCTGGAATTTCAATGCTTTTGAAATTTGGAATTTGATATTTGAAATTTTCTAATAATCCCTCAACTTATCTATATCAATATGCTCCCGGATCCGCTCCAAGGCTTTGCTTTCTATTTGGCGGATGCGTTCGCGGGTGACGCCGAATTCTTCGCCGACTTCTTCCAAGGTGTGGGTAACGCCGTCTTCAAGACCGAATCTCATCTTTAGAATTTTTTGCTCGCGCGGGTCAAGGTCGTTTAAAATATTGCCGACATATTCTTTTAAAATTTGCCGGCCGGCGACTTCGTTGGGCTTGGTGGTGTCTTCGTCTACTATAAAATCGCCCAACGAGGAATCCTCTCCGTCGTCTTCCCCAACCGGCGAGTCAATTGAAACGGTTTCCTGGGAAATCTTTTTAAGATGGTAAACCTTCTCCACTTCAATACCCATTTCCGCGGCAATTTCTTCGGGCAACGGCTCGCGGCCCAAATCCTGCACTAACGAACGTTCTGCCTGGGCATATTTGTTTAAAGTTTCCACCATATGCACCGGAATTCTAATCGTTCGTGATTGGTCGGCAAGCGCCCGGGTTATGGCCTGGCGAATCCACCAGGTGGCGTAAGTGGAAAATTTATAGCCTTTGCGCCAATCAAATTTTTCCACGGCGCGGAACAAACCCAAATTTCCTTCCTGGATTAAATCCAACAGGCCCAAATTCCGTCCCATATACTTTTTGGCAATGCTAACCACCAAACGCAGGTTGGCTTCGGTCAGTTTTCTACGCGCCACCACGTCGCCCTTGCCAATGCGTTTGGCCAGCTCAATTTCCTCGGCGCCCTTGAGCAAAGACACTTTGCCGATTTCGCGCAAATACATTTGAATGCTGTCGTCGTAAATATCGCCCAGGTCAAAGGCATCCACCATATCGTCCTGCTTCTTTTTGGCCGCCGAACCTTTTTTCCCCTTGGCCGGTTTTTCGTTGGGATCAACTTCCGGAGCTTTGTTTTGCTCCCAAACGCTGGCCACTTCCTGCTCCACAATTTCTATGCCGCGTTTTTCCAACGCGGCCATAACTTTTTCCAAACCCGGAATGTCGTCCTCAAAATGCGGCAGGGTATGCAAAATTTCCGCCTCGGTCACAAACCCGCGCTCCAGGGCTTTTTCCATCAGCTTCTTGAGCAGTTTTTCGGTGTCCAATGATGCCTGGGGCAACGGCAAAAGGCCCTGCGCGGCTTTAGGCGCGGGCTTTTGGCTTTTTGGCCTGGCGGATTTTACGCGCTTTTTGCCGGATTTTTTTAAAACCGCGCGCTTGGCCGCCTTTCCCGTTCCTCGGGATTTAATTTTTTTGCCGGATTTTTTTTTGGCCATAAATGTTACAATAAAACCTCAAATTTAATTCTTTGGGAAGAAATTTGCGCGAATTCTTTATTAAGTTCATCCACCCTAACCTTATTATTACTGTTTTCCGCGTTTTTTATTTCGGTTTGCAGATTCTGCTGGCGTTTTTTTATCGCCCCGATTTTTAACATCGCGAAGGCTTTAAGCAATTCGCGGTGCAGGGCGGCTGAATTTCCATTAAGCTCTTCCAACTGTGATTCTACCATAAACTGTGCCTCTTTGGCTAATGTGTCCTGTAATGCCTCCTGTCGATTGTTTCCGATGGCTTTTACGACGCATTCCCTAACTTCGCTGTTTTCAAAATCATCCGCCAGAATCTGACCGCTAACTTCATTCAAAAACTCCGGGGAAAAAATCAATCCGCCTAAAACCTCCTTTTCCAAAAGCAGATTGCCGTTTTGCGGGTTTGTCGAAGGCTGACTTACCTCCGGCTTTTTTCCGGAAATTTGTTTTTTAATTTGGTCCAGAATGGTTTTTTCCGAGATTAAAAATCGGGTGGAGAGTTTGTGGACATAATGATCCTGCTCAAGCGGATCCAATATAGCGCCAAGCAACGGGACTACCTGCTCGCTTAAATAATGCTTCTGCTCCACCGGGTCGGCGGAAAACTTTTTTTCCGCAAAATCCATTTGCCAGTCCAAAAACCACACTGCTTCGGCCACGGCCTTTTCCCACAGCCCTGGACTTTTTTTTATGAGTTCGTCGGGATCTTTTACATTATTAAGCACAATAACTTTTAAACGAAATCCCTGTTTTAAGGCAAACTCGCCGGCTCTACGGCTGGCGGTTTGTCCGGCCGCGTCCGCGTCAAAACAAAATTTTAAATTTTTTGTCAGGCGCGCCAATTGCATCAGGCTTGCTTCCGTTAAAGCGGTGCCGCTTGAGGCCACCACATTTTTAAATCCGGCCTGATGCGGAGAAATGCAATCCATTTGTCCTTCTACAACCACGGCCTCGTCGGCTTTGCGAATGGCGTCTTTGGCAAAATTCAGGCCGAATAAAATTTTACTTTTATTATAGACCGCGGTCTCCGGAGAGTTAACATACTTCGCCGATTTTCCATCGTCCGATAAAATTCTCGCAGAAAAACCCACTGTGTTTCCAAAATAATCGTAAATGGGAAAAGTTACGCGACCGCGGAAGCGGTCATACATTTGCCCGCGGTCGTTTTTGCTAATCACCCCCGCTTTAATGGCTTCCAAAAGATTTACTTTTTTTGCAAGCAAGGCTTTTTCCAGAGCGTGAAAGTCGTCCGGCGCAAAACCAATTTGCCACTGTTTGATTGTGCCGTCTGTCAACCCGCGATTTTTTAAATATTCCAAAGCCTGTTTGCCGCGCGGGTCTTCTGTTAAAACTTTATGATAATAACGAGCGGCAAAATCGTTTATTCTAATAAGCAATTCTTTTTCATCTTGGAATTGTTTATTTTCCGGCCGGTAGGACGGCAATTTTACGCCGGCTTTGTCCGCCAAAATTTTTAGCGCGTCCCTAAAATCCAGATTTTCATACTTCATTACAAATCCAAAAATATCGCCGCCCTCGCCGCAGCCAAAGCAGTGCCAAATCTGCTTTGCCGGGGAAATATTTAAGGATGGCGTTTTTTCATTGTGAAAAGGGCACAGCGCCTTAAAACTGGCGCCGGCCTTTTTAATAGGAATATAGCCGGCAATCACATCGGCCACATTCAGCCTGTCCTTAATTTCCTGTAATACCGGATCGTTCATAGTGTTTTATTCCCCCTCTTTTTTTAAAGAGGGGGCTAGGGGGAGTTAAAATGTGTTATCCGTCTTTATTTTAGCCTTAATCCCCGCCGCCCGCAACCTCGACAAAACCGAGAATTTTATGTTAAAATGATGAAAGTTTAAAAGGGGTCCCCAAATTTTCATACCCGTAATATACTGGGAAAATTTGGGGAAGAGGAGCAACTGCGGAGGGCGCAAGTCCAGATGTTTACATCGGGACGCAAGCCCGGAGCAAGTTGCGACGAGGAAGCGTCGCATAGTGGTCGAGTGCACCGTCTTGGAAAGGCGGCATATCCGAAAGGGTATCGAGGGTTCGAATCCCTCCGCTTCCGCCAGGATTATTTATAGTATTAATAATAAATTTTAGTTGAATTACTTAAAAAAATTTGAGCAATTTTTAAAAACCGTGGATCTTCGCTCTTACAGGGAAAGATTTCGGCCAATTAAAATTGTCGAAATGGATTTGCCAAAAGATGTCCAAGCTATTGATTTACTTTATCGAATTTACTGGGCTGAAAAACAATTCATGGATTATGATAAATTTTATCAGGAATATTTAAAAAGATTAGGAGCAAATGTTGAAGCATTCAGAACAAAGATTCTTATGTGCGAAAAGTGCTTTTACCTTGGGCTACCTGCCAGAATTTACAGAACATGGGCAAGCATTATTACACAAATCCACGCGGGCTACGTGGCCGAATCGATTTTCGGTCAAGGATCGGTTGACATGTCTGCGGAATTGGATCATTTTGGCGCGGACTTTAGAGTCAACTATAAAAATCATTATTTAAATTACCAAGTTAAAAAAGAAACCCACAGCAGAGAAGTGAGAAGAGAAAAAGGCGGCAAAGTTAAACTTGACGGCGAATTCGTCGATATTCTTTATAATGTTCCAAGCGGTGACGTCTTTGCAAATCCAAAAACTTTGAAAGGTGAATTAAGAAAGCCTTATAGGGAATTTATAGAAAATAAAAATCTTGAACGGTTTAAAAATGGATTTGTGGTATTTACTCCTGAAATTTTTCTTAAAAAGAAAAAAGAAATCGACGGAAAATCAAAATAATCTTGGTACTACCTTTACAGACGCAATAACTTTTTCCGCTATTTTTACATAATCTGGATTAATTTCAAATCCTATATAATTTTGTCCAAGTTCTTTTGCGGCGGCACATTCGGCGCCGCTACCTACAAACGGGACAAGAACAACTCCGTCTTTCTTGGGCATTGTTGATTTAATCAGCTTACGGCATATCTCCAACGGCTTTTGAGTGGGGTGCTTAAAAATCTCATGGTCCAAATGTTCCTTTAGCTTCCTTGGTTCAAAAATTTGATTTTTGCATGTCTTGCAAATAAACCATCTTTCATTCATACCAGCACCACCGGCAAGAGCCGGTATTTTTATTACATCGCGCGGCAACGCCCCGTTTTCGTGGGCATTATAAACGGTTTCTTTACCGTTTTTACTGTATCTACCAACCGTTCCTTTACGAACCTTGCCCGCCGCGCCATTTAAAAACCCTTCAGTATAGGGCTCCCTAACTTCATCGCGATTAAAATTCGGCTTATCTTTCCAGGCGCAGATTATGGCTTCGTGGCTTCTTTGCCAAAAATTTAATGAAGCGACATTTTTATTTGTATAATGCCAAATCAGCCAGCGCTTATTTATTGGAATCTCAACCGAAAGATGAGCCAATATCTCGCTAAAACCATAAATAAACATTGTGCCGGTTGGTTTTAAAACCCGAATGGCTTCGTTTATCCAGCTTTTTGACCATCTCACATACTCACTTAATTCTCTTTTGTCTATATTGTTTCCAAAATCCTTGCCAATATTATAAGGGGGGTCAATTATAATCACATCGCAACTTTCATCCGGCAATTTTTTTAATTCCTCAACCGCGTCATTTAATATTATTTGATTTAATGACAACCTGCTAACTCTTTTTATATCTTCTGAAATAAACAGATTTTCAAGGCTTTCATTTTGTTCATTTTTGATAACGTCAACAACAATGCCTTGAATTGCAAAATTTCTATTATTTTTTACAATAATAGGCTCAAAAGTTTTATTTGCAGGCTGTAACCTAATTTGGCCTTTTTCCGCGTAATATTTTTTTAGGGTCGCGGTTGAATTGTCTATTAAGGCCACAACTTTTTGTCCATTACTTGCAAAATTCTGTTTTTTTACCAAAACTGTGTCGCCGTCATTAATATTTTCATCTTTCATACTTTCTCCTCTAACGCGCAAGGCATAAAAATCCCCTTTTCCAAATAAATTTGTTTTAGGAATGACAATTACTTCTTTTTGCTCAATGGCCTCAATCGGTTCACCGGCCGCAATAATCCCAAGCAATGGTATTTTTATTAAGGGCTGTTCATTAAAGATATTAATAGAACGCGGTTTGTTTTCTGTTTTTTCCAAATACCCCGCATCCCTAAGCTTTGCAACATGAAAATGCGCGGTGGAAACCGAAGCAAGTTTAAAATACTTTTGGATTTCTTCCAAAGAAGGGGCATAGCCGTGCTTTTTGCTGTATTTCGTGATAAAATCCAGGACTTGTTTTTGTTTCTTTGTAAGCATAGTTAAAAAGCTTAATGCCTAAATATTATAATAGAAAGAAAATAGAAAGTCTAATTACTTATCCACAACAAAAAACCCGACTTTTAAGCCGGGATTTTATTTTGATCGTAAAACTATTACTATTTAAACTCCGCCTCAATAATTTTTTCCATCTTTTTTTCTTCTTTTTTTAAAATCTGCTCCGTGCTTTTAAAAAAATAAACCGTTCCGGGGCGCAAAAGATAGGGCAAAAAGTGAAGCAAGCAATACGCCAAAAACGAAATTTGAATAATAATAACCAAAATCGGCAATTGGCTGTAAATGCCCGAGGTAAGCATCGCGGTAAAAAAGAACAAATACAGGCCGAACATAACAACAAACGACAGCAAATCAAAACGCCAAAGATACCTGCGGCGATTTTTTATTATGGTCCAAACCACAATGTTAACCAATTCTACCAAAATAATAACAAATATCGCCGCTTTCCAAATTTGGACCTGCGGATTATAAAGTACGGTTAAATCCGGATGGGAATACATTATTACCTTGCTTGACCAGTGATTAATTTGGTAAGGTAAAAAAATAATTAAATTAAGCGCGGACATTCCCAATAAAAGTAAACCATACGCCAAAATCGGGCTTAAAAACATTAAAACTTTTGTTAAAGTCCTTTTTACATTTAATGTCCTAATAAACCTGATAACAAAAGAAAAGGCCAGCACCACCAACACCCAACCTATTAAGTTTTCCAGCGGCACGCCGTAAAATTCCTGGTCCAAAGGGATTGCCCATCTCCAGAATGCCAAGCGGGAGGCTACAGGGTCAATAGCTAAATCCAAAATTATCGCCGTCAACGCGTCCATAAACGGCCGCAGTTTCCATGGAATATGATACTGGTCAGAAAGCAGCATTGCGCAGTAAACTATTACTGCCCAGCCAAGGCCGATTACCAAAGGCACACCGGCTATTTTTACCAAAAAAGCGGTGTTGTAAGAATAGGCTTTGCCCAAATAAATATCTCCCGCTTCCAAAATCAATCCAAAAACCGCACAACTGAAAATTTCAAACACCCGATGCCTGTTGCCCTGATAAATTTCCCTGGCCAAAATTGCCGCAAAAGCAACAAACCCCAAAACCTCAAAAGCAAAAAATAAATTTAGATGGGCCATATTTTATATTTTTGTTTCCGATAAAATTTTTATATCACTATTTTAATTATAGCACAATTAAGGCGGGCGCCGGTCACGGCGCCCGCCTTAATCTTTTTACTTTAAACTTTCAACTTTTTACTCATCTCCCCAACTTATCCTCCACCGCCTTAATTTTTACAGTGGCTTTTATAACTGTGTCCGGGTTTAGGGAAATGGAATTTATACCCAGGTCAACCAAAAATTCCGCAAAGTCCGGGAAGTCGGAAGGACCCTGGCCGCAGATGCCGACTTTAAGATGCTTTTTGTGGGCTTCTTTTATTAACATTTCAATGAGCTTGTGGACCGCCGGACTGCGTTCGTTGCCAATGTGGGCAATGGTTTTGTTGTCGCGGTCAAGGCCCAAAGTCAGCTGGGTTAAATCGTTACTGCCTATGGAAAAGCCGTCAAAAATTTCCGCGAACTCGTCTACCTGCAAAATGTTGGAAGGAATTTCCGCCATTACCCAAACCTCCAGTTCCTCGCTCAGGTCGTGGCTTTTTAGCCCCAGAGTCTTTATATGCTTATGCGGCAGGCCATTTTTGGCCATTACATCCAAAACTTTTTGCCCTTCTTCCGGAGTGCGGCAGAACGGAATCATAGTTTTTAAATTCCACAAACCCATTTCTTCGCGCGCTTTTTTAACGGCACGGCATTCCAGGGCAAAGGCAGGCTCAAAATTAGGATCGTAGTAGCGGGAAGCTCCGCGCCAGCCGAGCATCGGGTTTTCCTCTTCGGGTTCATAGGCCTTGCCGCCTATGAGGTTGGCATATTCATTGGTTTTAAAATCGGAAAATCTTAAAATAACTTCATAAGGATAAAACGCCGCGGCCAACTGGCCAATGCCGAACGAAAGTTTTTCCACAAAATATTCAACCTTGTCCGGGTAGCCGGCCGTAAGCTCGTCTATTTGCGCTTTAACTTTGGCGTCGGTAAGTTTTTTATAATCAATAAGCGCATTGGGATGAATTTTTATAAAGTTGGAAATAATAAATTCTTCCCGCGCCAGTCCCACGCCGCGGTTAGGCAAGAATGATTCGCCAAAAGCCAGTTCCGGGTCCGCGGCTATCATTTTAATGTCGGTTTTGGGCGGCTTAAAGTTAGTCAAATCGGTTTTAACGATTTCATACTTCAGCAGGCCTTGGTAAATCTTACCCAGCTCGCCTTCGGCGCAGGATACGGTAATTTCCATCCCGTCTTTTAAAACTTCGGTCGCGTTGCCGCAACCCACAACGGCCGGAATGCCCAGCTCGCGGCTAACAATGGCCGCGTGGGAAGTCCGCCCGCCTTTGTTGGTCACAATGGCGCTGGCGATTTTCATAATCGGCTCCCAGTCCGGATCGGTAATGTCGGTCACCAAAACTTCTCCCTTTTGAAACTCATCCAGGTGCGTGGCGTCTTTAATGTAGCGCGCCTTGCCCTGCCCGATTTTCGCCCCCACGGCCGCGCCCTGGCAAATAACCCGGCCTTCGTCCTTAATAACAAACTCCTCCAAAACCTTAACGTCTTTTCTGGCCTGCACGGTTTCCGGACGCGCCTGCACTATAAACAATTCTTTAGTTACGCCGTCAAACGCCCATTCCATATCCATTGGGCGCTGATAATACTCCTCTATAATTAACCCCCATTTGGCAAGTTTTAAAATTTGATCGTCGGTTAAGGTAAAGCTGTGGCGGTCGGCATCGGACACCGGAACTTCTTTGGTCGGCGCGCCGGAGCTTTCCGCCTCGGCTCCGCCTTGGCGAGACGGGTCCGAATAAATTAACTTTTTTTCCTTACTGCCCAGGCGCTTGCTGATTATGGCTTTAAAACCCTTTCGCAAAGTGGGTTTAAAAACTTTAAACTCATCCGGCGTAACCACGCCCTTGACCACAAATTCTCCAAGTCCCCAGGCCGCGTTAATAAGCACCATATCCTTAAAGCCGCTTTCGGTGTCTATGGTAAACATTACGCCGCTAACGCCTCTGTCCGAGCGAGCCATTTTTTGCACCGCAACGCTAAGTTTGACCGCGAAGTGATCAAACTTTTGATCTACACGATAGGATATCGCGCGGTTGGTAAACAACGATGAAAATGCTTCTTTAATTGCCTGAAGCAGGGCGGCATCGCCGCGAATGTTCAAGTAAGATTCCTGCTGGCCGGCAAAACTGGCGTCCGGCAAGTCTTCGGCCGTGGCGCTTGACCGGACAGCGACGTCCAAATCGTTGGCCGATAAATTTAATTTTTGTCCAAGCTGGGCAAAAGCAGAAATAATTTCTTTTTTTAAATCCGCGGGAAACTCCGCGCCCAAAATCAACTGCCGAACTTTGTCGCCTTTTTCTTCCAACTGCTTCATGTTATGCGTGTCCAAATCGGCCAGGGCGGAACGGATTTTAGCATCCAACTGGTTTTCCTTGATAAAATGCGCGTAAGCCGCGGCGGTCACGGCAAAACCGTAAGGCACGGAAATTTTTTCGCCCGGAAAAGTTTTGCTTTCCGCGTTGGTTAAATTTTGATACATCTCCCCCAAATTGGCGTTCTTGCCGCCGACCAAGCCAACGTCGCCCTTGCCAATCTCGTTAAACCACAACACAAACTTGCCTTCTCTTTGATCAGCCATAAATTTTTATATTTTAATTTTATAAAACTCGCTACTAAAGACTTAATTTATTTTTTTACTTTGCCGGCTTCTTTTCATACATAATTTTCATTGAAGTCAGCCAAATTGCAAAGATTAAAATTATTGAATTTGCCAATAAAAATATTGCGTCTTGATTTAAAAGTCCGTAAAAAATCCACAATACTGTGCCAACTATTATGACACTCAAAAATCCCAACGAAATATCTTTAAGCGATTTTGTTTTATAACCCTTGATTATTTGCGGAATATAACTGGACACAACGCAAAGAGTAGCAAGGGTTGCTAATATAGTCTTAATCATAATTGGGCTTTATTATATTATAGCATTTTTTTCAGAACCTATCACAAAAGTAGCTTTTAAGACAAGCTGTAGCTAAAATAAACTTTTTTGCTTGGTTTTATTGAATAATTTTTGTTTTTCTTCGTCGGAAAATATGTGAATCTTGCCAAATACGCCGTCGTAGCCGCCTTCAAGGGTGACTTTGCCTTCGCGCACGCGGATTATGGCTTGGGCGATTTCGGGCGAGGAGATTTTGGCGATTTGGTCTTGGGTGAAATCGAGAAGAATGGAAAATTCATTGCACACCCTCTCCCCTGCCCCTCCCCCAGAGGGGGAGGGTAAATGAGTTGAGACCATCTGCTCATACATCGCCAAAACTTTTTTACTGGATGTGCCGACACCATAGGTTTCCGCAATAATTTCTTCCAAGGGGATGACGCTCTTAAACGGGATAGCTCGGGGTGACGTAAAACCAAATTTACGGTCGGATAAATCATCAACGCGTGACAATACCCCAACCAACAGTTTTTTCCCGCAAACCGGACAAATGCCTTTTAACTTTTTAGTTTGGCTGGGCAAACAGGAAAATTTACAATCGCTGTGTCCGTCCAAGTGATATTTGCCTTCTTCGGGGAAAAATTCAATGGTAAATAAAAATCGGGTCGGGTCTTTGCTATACAAAGCGCCGATGATTTCGGCGTACGATAATTTGTCTTTGGCAATTTCAAACACATTTGCCTCGCGGCCGATTTTCCGCAAAGAGTGCGCGTCGGAATTGGAAGTCAGTGAATATTTATCCAGGCCGGAAATTTGCCAGTTCATTTTTGGGTCACTAGACAGCCCCGTTTCAATGGCGCGGATGTATTTAGATTGGTCGCCAAAAGCTTCTTCTATACTGTTAAATCCCGACAACGATCCAAAAACTCCAAAGTGCGGCGTCCAGGCGTGTGCAGGAATAACTTCCGCTTCGACCGATGCCCCCTTAACTATCTTTACCAAATCATCGCAATGCACTCCCATTATCGGCCGGCCATCGGCTTTTAGATTAGCTCCGACTTTTTCAAGTCCGTTGATAATCCGATCTACCGCTTCAAAATTCGGCGCGAAAATCATATTATGCACCCGCCGGACCTTGTCGCCTTGTTTGTAGATTGATGAGACTTCCGCGGTAAGCATAAACATCGCTCGCGGAACTCCCTCCCCTCCTGAGGGGAGGGTCGGGGAGAGGTTGTGTGATCGTAAGCTATACAACCCCGGCCTCGCCTCCTCCAAACCCTCCTTCAATTCCGCAAGCCACCGAGGATGCGTAAAATCCCCGGTTCCAATAACCCCAATCCCCTTTTTAGTTGCCCAAAGGCCAATATTTTTGGGGTTAAGCTCCTGCGAACAGGCGCGGGAATATTTTGAATGGATTTGTAAGTCGGCAATTATTCTCATAACTATGGTATTATAACATTTTTTATTGTATACTGCAGATATGAATCTGAACAAAAAATATTCTGTTGTTGCCCTAAAAGCCGCCAAACAATCCGGCCCAATATTTAAAAAATACTTCGGCCGCGCCGGCAAGACGCAATCCAAAAACGGCAACCCCAGAGATCTGGTAACCAAAATCGATTTACGGATAGAAAGGCAAATCCGTAAAATAATCCTCCAGAATTTTCCCGATGCTAAAATTATCGGCGAAGAATACGGGCAATCCAAGGTTGGACCAAACGATATTGTCTGGCTCATAGATCCTATAGACGGCACAACTAATTTTATTCAGGGAGTTTCAAACTGCTGTGTATCCTTAGCCGTGTGGCAGGGAAACCGGCCGCTTTTGGGAATAGTTTACAACCCGGTGATGAATCTGCTATTTTTCGCGAAAAAAGGCAAAGGCGCCAAATTGAACGGTAAAAAAATCTCCGTTTCCGGCGTCAACAAACTTGAAAGCGCGTTTGGCGGCATAGGCTGGGGCAGGGACATCCCTTGGGTTATGGCAAACTTCCCCAAACTAGTAAAACAGCTTCATAAAGTCCGGACACTGGGAAGCGCGGCCATGGAAATTTCTTATGTCGGAAAAGCTAGCTATGACTTTCAGATTCACGGACGGATTAAAATTTGGGATTTTGCCGCGGCAGCAATTATTGTTACGGAAGCGGGCGGTAAAATTACGGACTTCAACGGCAGACCGGTGTCGCTCTCAACCACCCAAATAGTGGCCAGCAACGGAAAAATACACAATCGACTTCTAAAACAGCTTCAAAAAATCTCCGCGTAAAAGCGGAGATTTTTATTTTATCGGTTGTTGACAAATAGCGCGGCCGCGCTATTTGTCAACAAAATATTTTTTTAAAATTGGGGCGATTAACTTTGTGAGGCAATGCGTTTTGCCAGATATTCCAACAAATACACCATTTGCTGGACATAGCCCCATTCGTTGTCATACCAGGCTAAAATATTAACGAGCTTGCCGTCCACTACCTCGTTGCTGAACAAATCCACAATGGCGCCGTTGGGATTGGCGCGAAAATCCGTGGACACCAACGGCAAATTATTTACTCCTAAACTTCCCTTTAACTCACCTGCCGCGGCTTTTGCAAACGCTTTGTTTAACGCTTCCAAAGTGGTCGCCTTTTTTAATTCCGCCGTCAGAACCACTACCGAAGGGTTAAGTACCGGCACGCGCAATGACAGCGCCGAAATTTTTCCCTTTAAGTGCGGGTAGAGTTTGGTGATAGTTTTGCTCACGCCCGTGGTTGTTGGAATAATTGACTGCCCGGCGGCGCGGGCGCGGCGCAAATCTTTGTGCGAGCCGTCAAGCAACATCTGGTCACCGGTCACGGCGTGAACCGTATTAATGAATCCCTGCTTAAGGCCGAAATTTTCCTCCAAAACTTTTATGGTCAAGGTACTGCAAACCGTGGTGCAGGAACCGGCTGAAACAATATGATGGTTTTTTGGATCAAACTTTTGGTGGTTGGCCCGAAAAACCAAAGTCTCGTCCGCGTCATCCATCGGCGCGGTGGCAACCACGTATTTGGCGCCATCCTCCAAATGCTTGGCCGCCTCCGGCCGTTTGGTATATTTTCCCGTGGCGTCTATAACCATATCCACGCCCAATTTTTTCCAGGGCAAATGCCCGTTGGCGTCGGAAATAAACGGAATGCTCTGGCCGTCAATGACCAAATTACTGCCCTTAACTTTTACGTCCCTGTCCCAAATGCCATACGCGGTATCGTATTTCAGCAAATGCGCGTACATATCCAGGCCACTGCGGCTGTGCGCCGCCACAATCTGAAAATTCGGGTTATTATGTGCAATCCGCAAAAACACTCTGCCGATTCTCCCGAGTCCGTTAATGGCAATTTTGATTTTTGGTTTAGATGACAATTTGGGCATAAGAATGTCTTTTAATATTCTTGGAATGAAATTATGAAACAGAGAAATTAAGAAATTGTGGTAGCATCCAAAGTTTCTTAATTTCTATATATCCTAATTTCCTTTAAGTTCTTTTGCCGCTTGGCGATATGCCGCGCTATTGCTGATGTCCAGCCACAGCCCCTCGTAAGGGTAGCCGCAAAGTTTTCCTTTTTCGGCCAAACGTGGAAACACATCTCTCTCCAATTTGTTGGCCTTTGCGCCGATAAGCTTAAATATTTCCGGTTCTATTAAATAAATTCCGGCGTTAATAAGTTTGGAAAAAGTTTTGGGATTTTTGGGCTTTTCCTCAAACTCCACAATCCGGTTGCCCTGGAGCCTGGCCAGACCCCACATATCCACGCTCTCGGTGCTGGTTAAGGCCATTGTGCAAACCGCCGCTTTTTGGCCGCGATGAAACTCCACAAAATCGCCGTAGTCTATGTCCGAAAGCACGTCGCCGTAAAGCAGTAAAAATCCGTCGTCAAAAAATTCTTTGGCCTGAAGCAGAGGCCGGGCGTTGCCTTTGTTTCCGGCAGGCTGATAAATATAATTTATGTTCACTCCTATTTTGGAGCCGTCGCCAAAATAATCTTCTATAATTTTGCCGCCCTCGCCGAGGGAAATATAAATTTCCGTGAGCTTGGCAGATTTCAGCCGGTGCAAAGTTTGTTCAAGCAAAGGCTTTCCCGCGATTTTTACCATAGCTTTGGGGAGAGTCTTTTTTTCGCTTTCAAAATATACCGGATGACCGCCGGCCAAAATTAAAACCTTGATTGTCTTAAGGCCCAAAGACCGCGACAAAAAATATTCAATGGCGTGACTGCGGTTTCTTAATCTCTCTCCGTCAATCTCGCCGTCCAAAGCCTTTAAAAGGTCGCTTTTTAATGTGATTGTAAGCCGTTCGCGGTTCATATGATAGTATCATACTTTATCACATTACCACTGTCAATACCAAAAACTACAGAACATATGAGTTCTGTAGTTTTTGGTAGTGCCTCATTCTTTAGTTTTCTGTAGTGCGTCATTTTGTAGCTTTCTGTAGCCTTCTTTCAGCAATAGCCAAATCTTCCGCAGAATTTATACCAATAACCTCTTCCGGATTCACCAAAATAGAATTTACTTTTTCGCCCTGGGCTATTGCTATGCCAACGATATCTGTTAAATAATATTCCTTTTGCGCATTATTATTTCCAATTTTTTTTATGTTCTCCCACAGCCATTTGGTGTTGAACATATAAATGCCGGGATTAACTTCTTTCATCTTTCTTTGTGTGTCGGTCGCGTCTTTATATTCCACAATTTTGACCACCTGATGACTTACCGGCTCGCGAATGATCTTGGCAAAATGTTCAAAGGGTTTATTTGAACCTGTAAAATTTTTAACCTGCGTGGTAAGCATGCTAATTTTACTCCCACTTTTAAAATGTGCGCTTATCAAACTTTTTAAGCTGTCCGCTTTTATAAACGGGTGATCGCCATAAAGCACCAAAATATTTTCCGCCTTAACTTTATTTTTCGCGGCCATTAAAGCGTGCGCTGTGCCAAGCTGTTTTTGCTGGAAGGCATAAAGATAATGGTTTCCCAAAACCTGCTGAACCTTGCCCGCGCCAAAACCAACAACGATGACCGGTTTAGCCAATTGGTGAATTTTTTCAATCTCATCCAAAACATATAAAATCAGCGGCTTATTTTTTAACATAACCAAAACCTTAGGCACTTTTGGGTTGCCCATCCTCGTCCCCTTGCCGCCGGCTAAAATCACAATCTGATTACGCATTGTTTAATTTTTTAATAATACCCTTAACTTCAGCCAAATTATGAATCAAAAAGTCCGGATGCTGTTTTTTTAAGCGCGATGTGGTGTTATAGCCTCCTGTAATGGCCACGGTGTGATAACCATATTGCTTTCCCACCTGAATCTCCTCTTCCGTGTCGCCTATGGAAATAACCTGTCTCGGCGAAAATCCGCGCTCCCTGATAAACTCAAGCAGACGTTTTTCCTTGTGCCTTTCCATGACCTGTTTGTTTTCACCAATGTCATTAGCTAAAATTTTACAAATAAATTTACCAATGTCAAGCCTTACCAACTGCCTGTGAATGTTTGGGATGTTATGATTGCTGTAAATCACGCTCTGAATTTTATGTCCACCCAAATACACCAATAATTCTTTGGCTCCGGCTCTAGTCCTGGCCTGATTGGCAAACTTTTCATAATTTAAATGGAACACATCCTCTATAGTTTGCATATGCCGCTTTAATACCAATTCCGACAAGCCCAAAGCTTTCCAATAAGTCATTATTGGGATATCAAAGGTTTGCCGAAATTTTAGGATCGTGATCGGCTTTAGCCCTACCGCTCTCAACGCCTCATTCTCCGCCCGCAAGGTCGGCGCGGTGTCGGAGAGCAATGTCCCGTTCCAATCAAAAGCAACAAGTTTTATCATAAATTAATCCCTTTGTTTTGGTTTAGACTTAATTAAATCCATACGAAATTCGTAGCCAATTTTTTTTAGGCCGAACCTTTGGTAAAATTTATGCGCGCCTGTGTTGGAAAATTTGCTGGTGCCGATTATTTTGTAGCACTTTCTTTTTTTAGCCTCTTTAATGGCCATGGCCACCAGCTTTGTCCCCAGCCCCGCGCTTCTAAATTCCTTTTCCACGTAAACATTTTCCAAAAGCGCGTATGGTTCTTTGTGCCTATCCTGAAAAACTATATATAAATAAGCCCAGGCAATTTTTTTGCCTTTATTTTTTATCTCAAACTTTACAGCGTATGATTTTTTTACAATAGATTTTTTAATTTCCATACATCAGGTGGATATAATAAATTGCGTGGCCACGCAATTTATTATATCAGCTTCCAAATTAATTTAGCTAATTTTTTAGAGTCGTGCCTAAGCCAGCTTCTTACCAGCTTATCGCCGATAGCTTTTTTTACAATGCGTTTTGATATTAAATCCGCGGCAATTATTTTTAGTACCTTGCCCGGACTTAAATCCGGCTCAATAAATTCGGCTTTTTCTTTTTTATAAGCTGATAAATAAATTGGCGCGGGTTTTTTATTATTTATAACAACTACATTTATCTTCCCATACAAATACTTTTCCAGTTCCTTAACAAAATTTGAAGCTTTAAAGCCATCTGTCTGTCCGTGCTTGGTCATAATATTGGAAACAAAAACTTTTTTGGCCTTTGATTTATTGACCGCCTCTTTTATACCTTTAACCAATAAATTTGGCAATGTGCTGGTATATAAATCCCCGGGTCCGAATATTATTATATCAGCTTTATTTATTGAAGCAATCGCTTTTGGATTTGCCTGCCCAGATGGTGTTAATCTTAAATCTTGAATCTTAAATCTTAAACCTGCTTTTGGTTCGTCTATATTATGCTCGCCGACGATTTTTTTTCCGTTTTCTAAAATCGCTGTTAGGGTTGTTGGCTTTAAAGTTACCGGAAAAATATTTCCCTTTACTTTTAAAATCTCCCCTGCCTGAATAATCGCCTCATCAATGTTCCCGGTAATTTTTTCCAAAGCCGCCAAAATAATATTTCCCGCATTATGTCCTTTTAATCTCCCCGACGAAAACCTAAAATTAAACAGCTCTTTTACGTCATCAGGAGCATTGGAAAGCGCCAATAGGCATTGCCTGATATCTCCGGGCGGAATAACCCCCAGCTCTTTTCTTAAAATCCCCGTTGACCCGCCGTCATCCGCCGTGGAAACAATAACAGACAAACTCACCGGATACTTTTTTAATCCCATCAGCAAAGTGGAAGTCCCTGTCCCTCCGCCAATAATTACAATATTCGTCATAATAAAAAATCTGGAAAAAGTCCAATAGTCTAAACTATTAAACCTTTTTGCTATTTTGTCTTAATAAAACTTCCAAGTCTTTATACATTTTAGGTTTGTCTTCTATCTTTGCTAAAAGCTTTTGCATTTGCTCTTTATGCTTCTTACTTGAATTATTTGCCCAATATTCCAAAGCCAATTGAGGCCAAAAATACGCGGGATATTTTCTTTTTAACCCTGAAAAGCTTAATGGGTTCAGGGTTTCTTCTGCCTTCGGCCTGTTCTTTTTTGTCCTTTCAATAATAAGCCGGTAACCCTCACCTGAATTTTGCAGCCAAGATTGAACCCTGGCAATAGTCGTCTTGCTGATTTTTAAAGCTTTGCCAATTTGTTCATAGGTATTGTCATCCAACAACATCTCCGCAACCTTTAGTCTTCGCGCCAGCATTTCCAATTCCTGTTTACCTAAAAGATCTGTTAACAACTGCGCGGACTCGCTTCCATTTTTTGTAGCCGCAATAGCTTCACAAAAATCTATAATTAAATCCTGCGTTTGAGCTTTGTCTAATTTTGGTCTTCTGGGAAATTTGGCCATATTTTTAGAATTATTAATATATGGAAAAAGTCCAATAGTCTAAACTATGATACTATTATACCAATTTATTTTGCCAATTACAATTTGCTCTCCAGTTTCTTGTACGCGTCCATAATACAAAAATTCGTGACCATAGACAGGCCGTAGTCTTCGGCAAATTCTTCCGCTTGGGTACTGTTTACGCCCTCGGCCAGCCATACGGTTTTTATGCTTCCTCTTTCAACTATTTCCTTCATATGCAAAACAACTTCCTCCTGCTTTCTGAAAATATCAACAATGTCTATATGTAAACTTTTGGGAATATCTAAAAGGCTCTTATAAGATTTCTCTCCCAAAACTTCCCTAACATTTGGGTTAATGGGAATAATGCGGTAACCTTTCTCCTGAAAATATTTTGCCACCTGATGGCTATGGCGCTCGGGATTATCCGAAAGCCCAATAAAAGCTATTGTTCTGGCATTTTGCAAAATAGCTCCATGTTCAATATTTTGCCTGTTTAGGGTCTCCGGAGCTTTTCCCGCCCATTGCCAATTTTCCAAATCTTCCGGATCCATACCAAATTTTTTAATATAGATATTATGGTTTTCCAAAATCTTTTGGTATTTATCCATAAGGAGGTTTTTCTTTTCTTCAGATACAACGCCTTCCAGTGCCATGGTTTTTAAAATCTCAATCGCCAAAGTGTAGCGGTCTGTTTTATTGCGAACCTGCATATCAAACGCCGTTGTCGTTCCCCCTTCTTCAATATAACCATGCACGGAAAAGCGCGACGGATTTTTTAGCTTAAACAAAATGGATTGCATTGCTTCCGGATAGCCGTGAAAATTTACAATTACGGGTTTGTCCAGGGTAAAATACTTCTCCGCGTTTGGAATTTGTGGATGAAATTCATCTTTACATCCGCATGCGGCCTGAAGCCTCACTACATTTACAAAACGGATTTTAATTTCGGGCGCGTCTTTTTTTACAATCTCCAAAGCCGCAACTGCTTCTTTGGTAACGTAATCGCCAATGCCCACCAAAACCAAATCGGGATTTTCATCACTCAAAAAATTCCAGGTTAAAAGCCCGTCTTTTAATGCGTTTCGCGCCTGCTCCAAACTAAGCCAGCGAGGCTCCGGAGTTTTTCCGGCTGTAATAATATTCATCCTGTTTTTAGACGGTATAGACTCTTCCAAAACCGCAAGCATACTGTTGTCGTCAACCGGGAAATATACTTTTATAAAGTCGTTGTGTTTTTCCAGCATACCGGAAATAAACCCAGGATTTTGATGGGAATAACCGTTGTGCTCCTGCCGCCAGGCTGTAGAGGTCAAAAGATAATTCATCGAAGGAATATCCAAACGCCAGGGCATTAAGCGGACATATTTTAAAAACTTTTGGTACATATGCGCCATACTGGAAAAAATCTGCGCAAAAGCTTCGTAAGTAGTAAACACCGCGTGCCGTCCGGTAAGCACATACCCTTGCGCCAACCCGTGCATATTATGCTCCGAAAGCATTTCCATTACTCGGCCGTCGCGCGACATATCTTTATCTTTGGAATCAAATGGCCAAACAAAACCCCGGGAAGTTTCCAAAAAAACATCGTCCAAACGGTTTGAATAAGTTTCATCAGGCGACATTAGCCTAAAATTTTTCTGATTTTTGTTTAAAGAAAAAATTTCTTTTAAATAACCACCAGCCATTCGCATGGAGTTAGATTGAATTTTGCCCGGCACGGATGCGTCCTTAGCCAGCTTATCCGCGTTTGGTAAAACCAACGGCTGGTAATTTTTTCCAAACATATGGGGATTGTTACCCATAAGCAAATCATTGTCGGGAATTATATCCAAGACGTCCGCGATAAACCCCTTATCCGTATTGTATAATTCTTCAAAATGGTAAGACCTTAGCCAGTCTTCCAGCGCTTTTAACTCTTGCTCGTCGCCTTTTACGGTTGGCATAACAACCTGATGGGCTAAAATTGTGCCTTCTATTTGCTGGCCACGCAATTCTTTAACAGTTGTCCAGCCTTTTGGCGTTCGCATAATTATCATTGGAAAAATCGGTTTAAAGACTTTTCCGTCTCGGGCTTTTTTTTGAATGCTGATGATTTTTTTGTGGCATTGTTCAAGCGTGTTAAGCATTTGCTCGTTTATATTCTCACCGCCAACAAAAAACGGTTCATAACCGTAACCTTCAAAAAGGCTTTTTAACTCAATGTCGCTCATTCTGCCAAAAATTGTAGGACCGGAAATTTTGTAGCCGTTTAAATGCAATATTGGCAAGACCGCGCCGTTGGTTGCCGGATCTATAAGTTTATTTATGTGCCAGGAGGCGGCAATGGGGCCGGTCTCTGCTTCACCGTCGCCTATTAATACCGCCGCCAACAAATTAGGATTATCAAGCACGGCTCCGTAAGCGCTGGACAAAGAATAGCCAAGTTCTCCGCCTTCTAAAATTAAACCCGGAGTTTCCGGACTACAGTGGCTGGAAAAACCGTAAGGCCACGCGAACATTTTGGAAATGTACCCAATGCCTTTTCTATCAAGCGTCGCTTCCTTATAATACTTCCCGAGCGTGCCTTCCAAAAATAAATTTGCCTGGAGGCCGGGCATACCGTGCCCAGGCCCAAGCACAAAGACTGTAGATTGTTTATGTTTTTTTACCAGATGATTTAGATGCGCGTAAACAAAATTAATCCCGGGGGAGGTACCCCAGTGGCCAAATAATTTTGGCTTGATATCCTCCGCGCGCAAAGGCCTTTCCAGCAAAAAATTATCCTGCAAATAAATTTGAGCTACGGTTAAATAATTTGCCGCGCGAAAATATTTATTGATTTTTTCTAAAGTTTTTTCCATATATGAAATATCAGTCTTATCCTAGTTGTAGTTAGCTGATTTATCAGCTGTTATTTAAATGACAGCCCATAAATGGGCTAACTACGGCTCACACGTAATACATGGTTCTACGGAGTTGCAGTCTCTCCTCCTGGAACAGGAGGAGTACCCTGCGAAGCAGGGGGAGGTGGTAGTAATAAACCATGATTATACCCTTCCGTCTCGCTGCGCGAGCCACCTTCCCTATATTAGGGGAAGGACTACTGCACGCCTGATCACCATATAATTGCTTATGATCCCTAACTACACGTTATTTATCCAGCACCGACAAATCCCCCACATCCTGCCCCAGTTCTTTGGCCTTTAAAACTCTTCTCATAATTTTCCCGCTTCGGGTTTTTGGCAGGCTTGGTACAAATTCTATTTCATCCGGAACAGCCATGGAAGCGATTTCTCTTTTTATATGGGACTTTATATCTTTAATTAAGTTGTCGCTCGGCAAAAATTCCGGTTTTAAAACTACAAAAGCTTTTATCCGCTCGCCTTTTATTTCGTCGGGCTTGCCGATGACCGCGGATTCCGAAACAGCCGGATGCGATACCAAAGCGTTTTCAACTTCTGCAGAGCCTATACGATGGCCGGAAATGTTCATTACGTCATCGCTCCTGCCAAGAACCTGAATGTCTCCGTCTTGGTCTTTTATGGCAAAGTCGCCGGTAAAATAAACACCGTTTATTTCGGTCCAGTATTTTTCAAACCTTTCATGGTTATTTAAACAATCGCGCAAAGCCCCGGGCCAAGGCTTTTTAATAATTAGGAAACCTTTTTCGTTTACAGGCACGGCTTGTCCTTTTTCGTCCACCACATCCGCCTCTATGCCGTAAAAAGGCTTTCCAGCTTTGCCCGGTTTTTGGTTCAACCCCGGCAAAGTTACTATCATATGGCCGCCGGTTTCGGTTTGCCACCAAGTGTCTTCTATTGGCAACTCATCGTGTCCGATATTTTTTTGATACCAAAGCCAAACTTCCGGGTTTATCGGCTCGCCTACTGTTCCCAAAATTCTTAGCGATGATAAATTATGTTTTTTGGGAAATTCATCGCCATATTTTCTTAACATTCTCAAAGCCGTAGGCGATGTGTAAAAAATATTTACTTTTTCCTGTTCAATAATTTTATACCAGTGATCGGGCGTTGGATAATCCGGCGCGCCCTCAACCATTAAAGATGTCAGGCCATTGGACAGCGGTCCATAAAGCACGTAGCTGTGGCCGGTTATCCATCCAAAATCCGCGGTGCACCAATAGATATCGTTTTCCTGAATGTCAAAAACTTTTTTCGTGGTGTAGTGAGTGTAAACGCTGTACCCGCCGACTGTGTGGACTATGCCTTTAGGCTTTCCGGTTGAACCGGATGTATACAAAACAAACAAAATATCTTCGCTGTCCATTTGTTCAGGCTCACAAATGTCGGATTGGTTATTTATCAGTTGGTGATAATCAACTATTAGTTGTTTTGCGGATGTAGGGGAGGGTCTCCGACCCTCCCTGATTTGGGCGGGTTGCAAACCCGCCCCTACACCAAAAACCTCATCACGATTCAAAACTATCACCTTCTCCACAAACTCCAACCCCTTAACCGCTTCATCAACCGTGGACTTTAAATCTTTTTTCTCTCCTCGCCTTAAAGTCCAATTTGCCGTAATCACAATTTTTGCCTGGCAGTCTTCTATCCTTTCCCTCAAAGCATTAGCGCTAAACCCGGCAAATACCACGCTATGTACCGCGCCAATCCTCGCGCACGCCAGCATAGCCACGGCCTGCTCTATTACCAAAGGCATATACAAAACCACCTTGTCGCCTTTTTTTACACCAAGCGATTTTAGGCCATTGGCGAATTTATTTACCTGTGATAATAATTGCTGATAAGTAATGGTAATTCTTTCATACTTTTCATTCAAATAAACCAGCGCCACTTTATCGCCATTTCCCGCCGCAATATGCCTGTCCAAACAATTAAACGTGATGTTAAGTTTCCCGCCCAAAAACCATTTATAATTCGGGTAGTCCCATTCAAAGACGTTGTTCCACTTCTTAAACCAGCTAATTTCCTCACGCGCAACCTGCTCCCAGAATTTTTCCGGATCGCGGATGGATTCGATATAGGTTTTTTGGAATTCTGATGGTTGCATAATTTTGTCATTTTTGATCGATTTTGCTCATTTTTATCATTTAGCTAAGACCCTTTACATAACTCTCTCTCTCTGCTAAACTTGAATGTCCATAACTTGGATGGAGGAAAACGATGGAATACTCACTCGGCAGTAAATGGTTCCCGAAACCAAACCAACGTCAGGACGTAGGGATGATCAAAGTGACAATCAAGGGATTCGGAGATCAAGACGTCGGCATAAAACCCGGCCAGATCCTGATGGAGGTAGCTCTGAATACAATACTCATGACTGGCCAAATTCCGACTGCCGGCCTCTACTGGGACGGCGTCCCTGGCCACGAGCCCTGCGAATTCGTTTCATACGATCCGCAGAATGAGCACCTCACGATCAGCTTCAAGTAGAAGCGGAAGGTTTCCACAAGTTCTCTAATGGGCAGTTTGTCGGTTTACTCCGGCGGCTGCCCTCGTTTTTTTATGCATAGCGTGCCCATTTATAGGCGTCATTGGTCGCCAACAATCATCTGTCGCCGATAAATCGGCACGCTACACTGCACCCTCTCTGCCTCGGATGCTACTTGGACATCTCCCCCATCCACCTTCGCCAAGGCTACGGCGGACCAGAAGGGGGAGAGGGAAACACCAAATCACATTATTTAACGGCCGTTATTTAATGTGATTATTCTACGGTGACACTTTTAGCTAAGTTGCGTGGGCGGTCAACGTCGCGGCCGAGGGCGACGGCTATGTGGTAGGCGAGGAGCTGAAGCGGGATGGTGTTTAATAGGGGTTCCAATAATTCCATAGTATCGGGAACATATATTATATCATCCGCAACCTCTTTTGCCTCTTCGTCACCGATTGTCGCGATTACTAAAGTTCGGGCGCCGCGGGCACGGACTTCCTGGATGCTGGATTTCATTTTTTCGTAGAGCTGATCTTTGCTTAAAATTGCCACAACAGGCACATCTTTACTTATCAGTGCCAACGGCCCGTGCTTCATTGCGCCAGCCGCCAGACCTTCGGCGTGGATGTAGGAAATTTCTTCCAGCTTTAACGCGCCTTCCAACGCCACCGGGTAATTTACACCCCTCCCCATAAACAGAATATTTTTATAATTTTTATATATTTCCGCTATTTCCTTTATTTCTTTATTTCCTTTCAATATTTCATTCATTTTTTCCGGAATTTCCAAAAGTCCCTGGAGTAGACGCTGTCCTGTTGCCAACGATGTATGCTTAATGCGGCCAAACTGCAAAGCATACAAAAGTAAAACCGCGACCATATTAGTGTAAGCTTTGGTGGATGCCACGGCCAGCTCGGGACCGGCGTGAATGTAGGTTCCAGCTTTGGTTTCGCGGGCGATTGTTGAGCCGACAACATTTACAATCCCCCTCACTACCGCGCCCTTGCGCTTGGCTTCACGCGCGGCCATTAAAGTGTCCGCGGTTTCTCCTGATTGCGAAATTACGAAGACTAAAGTATTTTTATTTACAACCGGATCGCGATAACGGAATTCCGACGAAAAATCCACCTCTGTTGGCAAATTCGCCAACCGTTCAAAAGCGTATTTTGCGATTAGCCCGGCATGGCGCGCGGTTCCTTCCGCGATAATCATCACGCGCTTAATTTCGCGCATCTGATCTAAAGTCATATTTAAGCCGCCCAAAACCGCCGTGCCTTCATCTACATTAAATCTGCCCCGAATAGCATCTTCAAACACCGTGGGCTGGTCAAAAATTTCTTTGAGCATAAAATTCTCGTACCCGCCCTTTTGCGCTTTGGCCTGGTCCCAATCTATTTGAGTTACAGTTTTGTTGATAATCTCATCACGCATATTCACAATTTTTAATCCATCACCGTTTATACTCGCGATTTCACCATCATCAAGGAACGTCACCTGCTTGGTAAACGGCAGCATTGGCGTGACATCGGAAGCGATGTAATATTCACCGTCACCAATGCCGATGCACAAAGGACTGCCTAAACGGGCCGCGACTAATTGATTCGGATGATCCGCGTGCATTACCACAATACCATATGTGCCTCGGACTTTTAATAGGGCCTTTTTAACTGCTTGAGCCAAGTCCGGAGTTTTGTAGTTAGCCGATTTATCGGCTGTCTTTGATAAGCCTATAAATGGGCTGACTACATTTTTACTTTCTTCATAAATTTCAAATATCAGTTGCCCCAAAATTTCCGAATCCGTTTCCGATTCCTGATGCTGGTTTTTTAGCTGTTTTTTTATTTCTCGGTAGTTTTCAATAATTCCATTGTGAACCAAAACCAGTTTACCGTTACCCACAATATGTGGATGGGCGTTGCTTTCCGTAACTCCCCCGTGCGTGGCCCAGCGGGTATGGGCGATACCGATTGTGCCTTTGATGGAAACTGCGAGCCCCGATGCAGAGAGGGGCGAAGCAGTCCCGTTGTTATTTGACGGGATTGCTTCGTCGTCGGATGCACTCCTCCTCGCAATTTCACTTATTTTTTTTGCCAGCATATCCACCTTGCCCACTTCGCGAACTCTATCTATTTTCCCATTATCCAAAACCGCTATCCCGGCGCTATCATAGCCGCGATACTCCAAATCCCTCAATCCTTGAAGCAGGATTGGGAGCGCTTGTTTTTTACCAATGTAACCTACTATACCGCACATAGAGTTGATGAAACATGAAGTGTGAAGCATGGAGCAAGCATAAGCCTACTTCATGTTTCAAGTTTTATGTTTTATAAATTTTCCCAATTAAACTCAAAAATTTGCTTCTGCATATTATACACCTCGTTGTTCTGGATTACTACGCCGACCGGCTCGCCATTACTGTCTATGCTAATATGCGCGACTTTGCCGGCGTAAATAATTTCGTGGGTAGCTTTTAAGTCCTTGCTTCCGACAGGCATCTGTTTTCTTTCATCAAGCCCGGCCAACTGTCCGCCTTCACCTAAAGAAATAATTTTAACCTTAATCCCTTTTTTTATTCGTTTATCGCTAAAATCCGGCATAGAACCATAAACATTTTTACGATGTTCGGCTGTGGCGGAAGAATAAAGGCAATAGGATTTATCATTGGCTGATGAAACTTCATCTAAAACATCCTCAAAAATCTGCCTCACGCCTTTGCTTCCCTCATAAAACTTTACCACCGGCTTGCCGCCCTGCTTTTCAAAAAGAGTTTTTATAAGCGGCAGGCTTTGGGTTATGTTTGCCCGGACTTCATCCAAATCTTCTTTTTTCTGGTCAATCGCCGACAAAAGCTTTTCCGGCGGTTCGGCCATAAAATATTGCTTGGACTCCTTGTTATAGTAAGAAACAAGGCCGATTTCAATGAGCGCCTTTAAAATATCGTAAGATGTTCCGCGGTTAACCTTGGACTTGGCCGATATCTCCCTAACCGATGACGGGCCAAGCTCAATCAACGCCAAATAAACCGCTATTTCTTTTTCACTTAGACCAAAGTTTTTTAATATAACTTGAATTTCCATGGGCTACAAGGGGAATCCTTGCGCAGCACAAGGATTCCCCTTGTGACAGCACATTAAATATATTCATAAAAGAAGAAGACCAGGAGAGAAGGGATAACGGGGAAAAGATTTATGGGTTAGTTGTTTATTAAAGAAAGGGTGGTTGCGGAAAAATGAGCGGATGAGTGCGGTGGTTTCTTTAAAACCCCAAGTCTTTCTTCGTTATATTCTTCTGGTCTGGAGCTTACTTGCGTAAGCTTCTTTAGAAAACCCTCCCTTTAGGTTGTCTACCTATATAATATATTAACGGCGCTACTTGTCAAGTTTTTTTCTACAAAATTGTGGATAAATAAAAATAAGGCTAATTTAAGCCTTATTTTTATAAGAAGTTAATTTAAAATTTCCTACAAATTTTAATGTGAGCCTATAAAATTTTCAATGTTAGCCGCTACTCCATTCAAACGTCTTATCTCTTTTTCTTTTGCTTCGGCTCCCCCTGAATAATTTTCATTTGGTTGCTCTCTTAACTCTGATATCCTAATTGCAATCTGCCTGAGCTGTTCAGGCATATCATCTTTAAGCTCTTTAGGCAACATGTGCATATTCTCACTATTTTTTATAGTCATAAAATTCTACTTAATTTAATATCTAATAATATACCACTATTTTTTATAGATGTAAATTTCGTGCTTTTTGGGCAAATAGAATTTATCTGTGTGCGGCAGGTTAGGTAAGGGGAAATCGCGGATAATGGCTATACTGCCGGGTTTGCAGTCGGCTAAAAATTTGGCTTCTACCCTGGCCATAAGCGGCGGATATAAGTAGCCATAAATGTAATTGGCGCCGGACCAATCGGCTTTAAAGAAATTCTGGTTTTTAAACTCAATCCTATTTAAACCCTCACCCCGACCCTCTCCCAGAGGGAGAGGGGGGCGGATGTGCGCCTTAATTTTTGCAAATAAGACAGTCCACCAGCCGAGTTCAAAACCTACGCAGGTCGCGCCGGAAAGTTTGCTGACCAAAAACACCACCTTGCCGTTGCCACTGCCAAGATCATAAAAAGTGTCTGCCGACGTTATGCCCAGCTTTTTGACTATAAACTCAATATCGCCGGCGTGGGTCGGCACAAAAGGCACGCGGGTTCTTAAAAAGGCAATAAGTTCGCTAAAGACCACAAACAAAATTACCAAAACCAAAAGTAAAAATAATAGTAAAATAATAATAGTCATTTGTCTTTGTTTAATTACCTGATAATTATAGCATAAACTAATTTATCACATCTGGAGAGCTAATAATAACCTCCCCTGGCCCCTCCTTTGAAAAGGAGGGGAATGGGAACAACAAAATAAAGGTTCCTCGGAGTAGAACTCCGAGGTATTAAGCCCAAGGAGCTATCTGCATTTCGTAGCAGAGCTGCGAGGTATTGAACCTGTATTAGCTCCTCGGCTCGGAAAGTTATCCGCCTAGGTGGATAACTTTCACTCGCTCTACGTCGCTAATAAAAGACCTCTCATTTTAAGAGAGGTCTAATATATAAAGGGCAGCTACCTACCATGCACCAGTCGCGAACCGTCAGGTTTGAGAATGGTGCATGCCCTGTACCGGAGGAGTCAGACGACGACCGGTGCAGGGTTTACTTAGGTTCGCTCCGGTACATGGCGCGGCTTTTGCACCAAATGAAAAACCCCCCATTTAAGGAGGGCTAATCATAATAGGGCAACTACCTACTTTCGCACTAGCATGCGCTAGACTATCATTGGCCCAAGCCGTTTTGACTTCTGAGTTCGGGATGGGATCAGGTCGAGCCCGGCTGGAAATGCCACCCACGTCGCGCTTTATTCCGTGCGTTCCCCCGCAGAGCGGGGTCGCACACTCCATAAAGTGCTCCTTTTCCCCAAAAATCCCTTGTAAAATTCTTATTCGGATTTTTGGGGGCCCCGTTCCCGGGGTGTCGAATAAAATTCGACGTGGAAGGCTTTCGTGATTTTAAGGTTTTAATGCGTTAACGGTTCCCAGGCTTAAAAAATAAAAAGCCGCGGTTACTGCTAAAATAGTTAGCATTATCCCTAAAATCTTGAGGTTTTGTTTAAACATTGTATATTCACAGATCACTGATTAACACAGATACACAGATTAGCCAGTTGAAATTTCTTCTCCGAGGAAGAAAGACAATTAATTAATCTGTGAATCTGTGTCTGTCTGTGATCTGTGGAGTTATCACAAATTGCTAGTTAATAAGAAATAGAATTTAAAATTTTCGGTTGATTAGTATTGCTCGGCTGAACACATTACTGTGCTTACACCTGCAACCTATAGAGCTAGATTAAAGATTTAAGATTACGGATTTAAGTATTGCTACTTAAATCTTTCAACTTTAATCTAAAATCTTGCTTTTGTGCGGGGTAGTCTTCCCCGAACCTTTCGCCAACGCTCCGCGTTGGCACGCTGAATTATGCGGAATCTGACGCGGAATTTGCAGAACTCTTGAGTTCCGCGATTTTCCGCGTTATTTTCCGCGTTATTTTCCGCGTGTCAATGCGAAGCATTGACAACGAAACCTAGTTTTGTAGACAGCTTCACGCTTATATGCATTCAGCGCTTATCTTAACTAGACCTAGCTACCCCGCCATGCCCTTGACAGGACAACGGGTACACCAGAGGTCTATGCGTCTCGGTCCTCTCGTCACATATTCTTCTGTCACCAGCAGCCCTTCGCATAAAGCTTCGAGCCGTCCTGCGTAGCTATTTAAAGCGGAGCAGGAAAGTGCAGACTATATCTTCATCCTATCGTATGCCACAGGCTCTCGGCCATAGCATTTGTAATGATAGGTGTCGGCGTATTATTCCGGTATAATAACCAGAATCTCCCCTTTCGGGTCAGTCGTTACGGGGTCAATATCGATATTATCGATACGACTTCCCACGGTATTGTCTTAAAAGTCTTTTGATTTTCCTTTGTACTATAATCACGGGACCGTTTTGCGATTATAGCTATCAACAAATCAAAACCAATTAAGGTTTCACCGTTATTAGCCGAATTTTCAATGCGCCTTACGGCGCAAGGTAGCATTCTCTTTACTAGAGACGCGACTACTCAAGTTTCGTACACCCACAGCAGATAAGGACCAACAAACTTTGTTACTGCTTAGTCCGCTGAATTAACGCCGATTAGGACGCTGCCCAGCCGCTGAACTAAGTGGTGCATCATTTCTGATACACTCTGCATATCGCTATGCAGTTCGGACTATATCTTCAAATGTATTATCCCGGCGGTTCATCCGGTCTCCGACAACTTATCGGAGCGATAATTCCATTGTCTGGCGTGTAGTCTCTACGGGTTTTCTGAAGTGTTATGTCTTCAGAATCTTCCCTCGGTATTGTCTCGCGTTTTCTACCACGAGAGTTTCACCGATTTAGCCAAATTTATAGACAGCATGGTTATTCCTTTTACTGTCTCACGACGTTTTGAACCCAGCTCGCGTACCACTTTAATATGCGAACAGCATAACCCTTGGGAGCTTCTTCACCCCCAGGATGTGATGAGCCGACATCGAGGTGCCAAACCCTCTCGTCGATGTGGACTCTTGGAGAGGATCAGCCTGTTATCCCTAGAGTAACTTTTATCCGTTGGGCTTTGCGTCTTCCACTCGAACGCATCGGATCACTAACTTCTACTTTCGTACCTGCGCGGGTCGCCGCCCTTGCAGTCAAGCATGCTTATGCGTTTGCACTACCGGCATGATTTCCATCCATGCCTAGCATACCTTAATAAACGCCTCCGTTACCATTTAGGAGGCAACCGCCCCAGTTAAACTACCCACGAGCCACTGTCCCAGATTAGGTTAGAATCTGGTTAGAATTAATATTTTTACAGAGTGGTATTTCACCTGTCGCCTCCATTTAAGCTAGCGCCTAAACTTCAAAGGCTCCCACCTAGGCTAAACAATAAAAGCATTAATTCAATGACACGCTATAGTAAAGCTTCATAGGGTCTTTCCGTCTTGCTGCGGGTAGACGGCATCTTTACCGCCACTGTAAGTTCATCGGAATGTTCGTTAAGACAGTCCTCTACTCGTTATGCCATTCGTGCGGGTCGCAACTTACGCGACAAGGAATTTCGCTCGATTCATTACAAAACATTTTTAACAAAATGTCAAGGAGTAATCATTTCTGTTACTCACTGCATGTCGCCATGCAGATTGGACTATATCTTCTTTCAACAACATTTGTTGTTGTAAGTTTGGCGTGTAGTCTCTGAGGATTCTAATTAGTTTTTCTCGAGATTTTTTATGGTTCATCTCTTTGGTAAGTTTGGCAATTTTTATCATTCCATCTAAAATTAAATGTTGATTTAATTGCATTAACTTTACGCACTGAGAGAACAATAAGAAATCGTTCTGTTTAGCAGTCCACAATGGATTCTGCTCAAAGAACGGGATGATAACATGGAGCAAATCTTCCCGATTGGTAACTTTGTAGTTATACATGTCTTCCTTATGGTTGTCATGTCTGCGATTTATGTAAATTTTGCCAACCCCGAAAAAATTTTTAACTTTTTCCAAAGCTTGCAAACTACGTTCGCCTTGCGATACTGCAAAGTTGTGGGAAATCTGATATCCACTTCTATACCCTCTACGGATTCTGGTTTTTTCTTGACGATCCGGCTGTTTTGCAAAATTAATTGAAAAACAACCTTCACCGTCAACGAAACCCAAGATCCACCCAATTAGCCTTTCCTGCTGATTGTCTGCAAGAGATATGTTTTCACTATGCATATATTTGTTTCTTAATGTGAACTTACGTTCACCTTAAGTATAGCACAGTAATACTCTATTCTAAACCCCTATTAGGGGACAGATATTCCAGCAAATAGCCAAATTTTACTATGGCAGCTCAATGCTTATTTAAACTTCGCTTAAATAAGGCAAATTCCGGTTGACCATAGGACAGTTATAGTTACTGCCGGCGTTCATCAGGGCTTGGCCGGACGGCTTGCGCCACCCGGTTTAACCTTCTGACACTGGCCAGGCATCAGCCCGTATACATCAGCTTGCGCTTTAGCACGGACCTAAGTTTTTGGTAAACAGTCGGAGGAGATCTTTCGCTGCGGGCTCCGACGGCGACGCTTGCGCGCCACGTCGGAGTCAAGGTATATACCGAAGGTACACCTGCTTTTTTGCCGAGTTCCTTAACGAACATTGTTCCGGACGCCTTGGGATTCTCTCCCCATCCACCTGTGTCGGTTTACGGTACGATCACCATTACACCTAACTACGACGCTTTTCTTGACACCTTGGTTTGCGCTAATCCCCGTTGCCGGGTTTTTTTATGCTCTCGAAATTACAGCTCTTACTGGCATCTCTTGCGAGGTAGCCAACAATTACATAGGTCTTTGGGATTTGCCTCAAAAACCATCCTACAAGCACAACAACGCTAATAGTCAGATAACGCTAACGCTACCATGATGTGTCCCGTCTTAGATAATGTTATGGCGGTTATGGAATATCAACCATATTTTCCATCGGGTGGACCCCTTGGGGCCCACTCTTAGGATCGACTAACCCAGGGACGACGATCGTTGCCCTGGAACCCTTGGATATTCGGCGAAGAGGATTCTCACCTCTATATATATT
>Ga0265316_10000495_pt1 | contig 44572 bp, 45 predicted proteins | sample 4522metaG_FD_202092 | JGI IMG/M metagenome (GOLD analysis project Ga0265316, IMG submission 202092) | Rhizosphere microbial communities from Carex aquatilis grown in University of Washington, Seatle, WA, United States - 4-5-22 metaG | ecosystem: Host-associated > Plants > Roots > Rhizosphere >... | reverse complement strand
AGCGGGCAAGGTGTCCCGCCGAGTAGGCGGGACGAGCGAGGCCGAAAGCCGAGCGAAGTTGGCCACGCCGGGGCCAACGAGCGTCCCTGCGAAGAACATGACAAAGCAGGCGCAAATATAAAAACCCTAGGGGAACCAGGCATTAAATTCTAGGATAAGAAAACAGAGCCTTTAAAAGGACAAAATTTAAGATAAAAATCTATTTGACTTAAAAGGAAATTATGTTATACTCTATAACTCAATGACAAAAACACATGTTACGAAAAAAGCCGATATTAAACGGCAATGGTATATAGTCGACGCTAAGGATAAGATATTAGGCAGAATGGCCGCAAGAATTGCTGCTGTTTTAAGAGGCAAGCATAAGCCGGTATTCAGCCCCAGCCTTGATACCGGAGACGGCGTTATTGTTATTAACGCCGCTAAAGTTAAGGTCACTGGAAGGAAGCCTTTGCAGAAGATCTATCGCCGTTATTCAGGATATCCTGGCGGGTTAAAAGAAGTAACCTATGAGAATATGCTTAAGAATAGGCCTACTACCGTGATCAAGCTTGCAGTACAGAGGATGCTTCCCGGAGGGCCGTTAGGCAGGGACACCATCAAAAAATTAAAAGTTTACGCTGACGATAAGCATAATCATCAATCACAGAATCCTACAGTTTTGGAGGTATAACTAATAAATCATGGAACCAACAGTTAAATTTACCGCAGTTGGAAGACGTAAAGAATCAGTAGCCCGCGTGCAACTCATCCCGGGTAAAGGCGCAATTACGGCCAACGGGAAACCATACGAGAAATATTTCGCGCGTGAGACAGACAGGATAATTATTGCCCAGCCTTTAGCCTTGACCAACAGTGTTTCGAAATACGACGTAGTGGCTAATTTAAGCGGTGGAGGGCTCACAGGACAAGCCGGAGCATTGAGGCTTGGTATTTCCAGGGCATTGATCGCAGCGGATCCTGATATTAAAGATCTTTTACGTAAGAATGGTTTCTTAACCCGCGACCCGCGCGCCAAGGAACGGAAAAAGTACGGCTTAAAGGGTGCACGCAAACGCTTCCAGTGGACTAAGAGGTAATCTATAAGATAAATTAATTAAGCAAAATTTAACATAGATGTAAAAATAAAATCCCGCTGGATAAGCGGGATTTTTTTGTCACTGAAGCACTGAAAGAAGATGAAGCACTGAGAAAAATCTTTCGAATTCCTCAGTGTCTCAATAAACGCCTGATTTGGTTTATTCAGCGCCTCAGTGATACCGACGAGAAAATTCTTGACGCCCGACGATTTTTAATCTAATATGAGTTATTAATTTTAAGCTTGCCTGACGGCAGGCAGGGAGAAAAAATGGCGATAGATGTAGGAATAGTTGGAGCAACGGGGCATACAGGGGAAGAGCTGATCGGTATTTTACTAAAGCATCCCTATGTGCGTATTGCAAAACTTTATAATACCAGCGAGCAGCCGCAGATCATTTCTGATGTTTTCCCCAAGTTCAAAGGAAAACTTGATTTGCCTGTCAAACAGCTTAATGTAAAAGAGGCAATTTTAAATTGCGATTTTATTTTTTTAGCACTTCCGCATACGATCTCCATGACCATTACTGCGCAGCTGCTTAAAGAAGAGATGCAGATAGTGGATTTAAGCGCTGATTATAGGCTTACTGACGTAAAGGCTTATGAGAAATTCTACAAAGTTAAACATCAGGATAAAGTTAATTTAAAGTCCGCGGTTTACGGTTTGCCTGAGCTTTACAGGGCAAAGATAAAAGACGCTTTGCTTGTGGCTAATCCCGGTTGTTATCCGACGGCAGCGTTACTATCTTTGGTTCCGCTTGCTGCTTTTAACATGATCAAGATGGATTCCATAATCATTGACGCGAAATCAGGTGTTTCCGGGGCCGGCAAGAAGCTGGAGAGGAGCCTGCTTTTTTCGGAAGTATATGAAGATTTTAAAGCTTATAAAGTGAATGCGCACCAGCATATGCCTGAGATAAATCAGGTGTTGTCAAAACTAAGCGGTAAGAAGACAAATATAACTTTTGTACCTCATCTGCTTCCGTTGGATAGAGGTATATTAGAGACGATCTATGTGAAGAAATTAAAAAAGAATAAAAATATAATTGAGCTTTACAAAAAGTTTTATGAAAAAGAGCCATTTATTAGGATAAAGAAGGAAGGCGAGTTCCCCAGGATAAAAGATGTTGCTGGGACTAATTTCTGTGACATCGGTATTAAAGACGAAGGCGAGAACTTGATAATTATCTCTGCTATAGATAACCTTATTAAAGGGGCATCCGGGCAGGCTGTGCAGAATATGAACATTATGTGTAAATTTCCGGAAGGCGCGGCTTTGCTATGATGGTCCTGAAGAAGGCAGCATTACCTAAAGGTTTTAAGGCTAACGGGATTGCCTGCGGGTTAAAGAAATCGGGCAAGATGGATTTAGCGCTTTTTTATTCTGAAGTCCCGGCAAAAGCAGCCTGCCTATTTACTACGAATAAGATTACCGCAGCACCTTTAAAGTTGGATAAGAAGTTTTTAAAAGTAAATTCCGGTTTTCAGGCTATTGTGGTGAACAGTTCGAATGCCAATTGTCTGACCGGAAAATCCGGCGTGAAAGATGCTGAAGAGACAGCTAAAACATTTGCTTCTTTTCTTAATATAAAGAAGGAAAGTGTTTTGGTGAACTCAACCGGTATTATCGGTAAGCGCCTTGATGTCGGTAAAATTAAAAATGCTTCCGGAAATCTGGTTAAAGGTTTGTCTGCTAAAGGTATCATGTATGCCAGTAAAGCCATAATGACCACAGATACTTTCGAAAAGGAAGTAACTGTTAAGTTAGATATTGGAGGAAATAAAATTACTGTTTGTGGTATAGCCAAGGGCGCAGGAATGATCTCTCCTAATATGGCGACTTTGCTTTGTTTTATTATGACTGATGCTAATATCGCTTTAAGCGCGCTTAAAAAGGCGCTTAAGGATAGCGTAGATGGTTCTTTTAATTGCATCACCGTTGACGGATGCATGAGCACAAACGATTCGGTTATGGTTTTAGCGAATGGTGAGGGAGGGAATAAAATAATTTCCGGCGGTAGGGATTATGATAACTTTTCAAAAGCGCTTCACTATGTTTGCCTTCAGTTAGCCAAAATGGTGGTTAGGGATGGAGAGGGTGCTACTAAATTCATAGAGATCACCGTAGATAAGGCAAAAAATACCGAGGAAGCAAAAATAGCTGCTTTGGCAATTGCGAATTCAAATCTATTTAAGACCGCAATTTACGGGGAGAATCCTAATTTCGGAAGGATCGCCTCCGCAGTAGGTGCGTGCGGTATAGATGTGGAAGAGAGCAAATTAAGGTGCAAAGTTACATCTCTTAAGAAAAAAGATATCAAGGTGCATGTTGAAATAAATACAGGAAAAGCAAAGTCGGTTATTTATACTTCCGATTTAACCCCGGAGTATATTAAAATTAACGCGGAGTACAATTAATATGGAAGAAGCCATAAGAAAAGCAGACGTGCTTATTGAAGCCCTGCCGTATATCAAAAAATTCCACAACAAGGTGATCGTCATTAAATACGGCGGGAGCATTTTAGGTGAAGAAAAGATACGCAAAGGCGTATTAGAGGATATTGTATTTCTGAACTTTATGGGGCTTAAGCCGGTGTTGGTGCACGGAGGAGGGCCTAATATCAGCGACCGTTTGCGTCAGGCAGGAGTAAAAACGGAATTCGTTGACGGGATGCGTGTTACCGACGAAAGCACGCTAAAAGTCGTTGAAGAAGAATTACAGGAATTAAACGATATAATCGTTAAGGAGATCAATGAATTGGGTGCTAAGGCCGTTGGTTTAAACGGCAAAGATGGGATAATTCGCGCCGAAAAAAAGAAAGCCAAAGTTGACCTTGGGCTTGTCGGGAATATAACTGAAGTTGAAGCAGAAGGTATTTTGGATGAGTTAAAGAAGAATAAGATCGCGGTGGTCTTGCCCATGGGTAAAGGAAAAGACAATAAGGTTTATAATGTAAATGCCGATGAAGCCGCTTCCAATGTAGCAGCAGCTTTAGCAGCGGAAAAATTAGTGCTACTGACGAATGTTATGGGTATCATGCGTAGGCCTGATGATCCGCACTCTTTTCTTTCCACGTTGACGGAAAACGAAGCGAAGAAATTGATCGCGGAGGATATCATACAACAGGGGATGATACCCAAAGTGGCTGCCTGTTTTAATGCTTTAGACAAAGGTGTAAAAAAGACGCACATAATTGACGCGCGCATACAGCATGCGCTTTTATTGGAAATTTTTACGGATCAGGGAGTGGGAACAGAAATAATAAAATGAAACTGGAAGAAGTTTTTAAAAGTTATACCGATAATATAATGCCTACTTACACTAAATTCCCTTTAGTGTTTGTTAAAGGCAAAGGCTCAAAGCTGACTGATATGCGGGGTAAAGTTTACCTGGATCTTTTTCCAGGGTGGGGAGTGGGTAATGTGGGGCACTGCCATCCTAAGGTTATGGATGCGGTCAGGGATCAGGTATCGAAACTCATTTTTATCCCTAATAATTATTACCATGTTCCGCAGGCAAAATTGGCAAAAGAGCTGGTTTACTGGACATATCCGGCAAAGGTTTTTTTCTGTAATTCCGGTGCGGAAGCAACGGAAGGTGCGATAAAATTAGCGCGTAAATACGGTAAAGGCAGGTATGAAATAATCACTTTTGAAAATGCCTTCCACGGAAGAACATTGGCGGCACTTGCTGCTACGGGACAAAAAAAATATCAGGAAGGTTTTGCTCCTATTCCGGAAGGTTTTAAACAGGTTAAATTCAATGATTTGGATGCCGTAAAAGGGGCAATAGGGGATAAAACGATCGCGATAATGTTGGAATTGGTTCAGGGCGAGGGCGGCGTTAATATCGCGGATAAAGATTTTGTCCTTGGCCTTAAGAAACTTTGTGAAGAGAAAGGTTTGCTTTTGATCGTAGATGAGGTCCAGACCGGATTAGGTAGGACGGGAAAACTATTCGCGTATCAACATTACGGTATTACGCCCGATATAATGACTTTGGCAAAAGCTTTAGGTGGAGGTTTGCCTATCGGAGCAATGGTGGTTAAGAAAGAGATAGCCGATACTTTGCAACCCGGCATGCACGCTTCTACTTTTGGCGGAGGCCCGGTAATATGTAAAGCAGCTTTAGCAGTATTAAACGCGGTACAAAAAGAAAAACTATTAAGCAAGGCCCAGAAATCAGGCACGTATCTTCTGGGAAAACTTAATGCCTTAAAAGCCAAATACGGGATCATAAAAGAAGTAAGAGGATTGGGCCTTATGTTTGGCATAGAATTGAATATGCCCGGTAAGCAGATAGTTGAGAGGTCAATAGAAAAAGGCCTTTTGATAAATTGCACTCATGATACGGTATTAAGGTTGATGCCGGCTTTGAATATTACCAAGAAAGAGATAGATAAAGCAATATATATATTGGATGAAATCCTGAAAGGTTTATAAAGATGAAAGACCTGATCTCGATCGGCGATTTAAGTTTCAAAGAAATTAACGATATTTTTGCGCTCACGGATAAATTAAAGAAGGACAAAAGTAAATTCAATAAAGTTTTATCCGGGAAAACTTTAGCGCTTATTTTTCAGAAGCCTTCTAATAGGACAAGGGTTTCTTTCGAGGTGGGTGCTTACCAGCTTGGCGGGAATTCCATATATTTGTCCCCGGGTGAGATAAATTTGGGTGTGAGAGAATCCATATCTGATGTTGCCAAAACGCTTTCCAGGTATGTAGACGGTATAGTCTTAAGGACCTTTGAACATAAAACCATTCTTGAAATGGCCAATGCCGCGAGTGTCCCGGTTATAAACGGATTATCGGATTTTTCGCATCCTTGCCAGGCGTTGGCTGACGTATATACTATCAAAGAAAAGCTGAAGAAGTTAAAAGGAAAAACTTTGGCTTATGTGGGAGACGGCAACAATGTTTGTAATTCTTTACTCATGATCTGTGCTAAGTGCGGGCTTAATATGAATGTAGGGGCCCCAAGCGGTTATGAACCGGATAAAAACCTTGTTCAGCAGGTAAAAAATGAAGCTAAGAGTTCGGGTGCTGCTATAAATATTTTTAATGATCCTAAAAAAGCCGCAACTGGCGCGGATGTGCTTTATACCGATGTTTGGGCAAGTATGGGACAGGAAGAGGAAGCTGCGAAAAGAAAAGAGATCTTTAAGGATTTCCAGATAAATGATAATTTGTTGAATTTAGCGAATAAAGGTGCTTTGGTCATGCATTGTCTTCCGGCGCACAGGGGGGAAGAGATAACCGCAGCGGTTATCGACAGCCCGAATTCGGTTGTCTTTGATGAGGCGGAAAACAGGATGCATGTGCAGAAAGCAGTGTTAATAAAATTATTGGGAGATGCGTAAATGAAAAAGGTAGTACTTGCGTATTCTGGTGGATTAGATACTTCTTGCATTGTTAAATGGCTTACTGATCGGGGTTATCAGGTCATCTGCTTTGTGGCTGATCTTGGCCAGGGTTTAGGCAGGGGTGAGGATCTGGGCGCCATAGAGAATAGAGCCCTTGCCGCAGGTGCCACAAAAGTGTACATTAAGGATCTGCAGGATGAATTTATCGATGATTTTATCATTCCGGCGTTAAAAGCCAACGCGATATATGAAGGAAAGTATTTGTTGGCAACGGCATTAGGCAGGCCGTTAATTGCAAAATGCCTGGTGGATATCGCGCATAAAGAAAAGGCGGGGACAATAGCTCATGGATGCACCGGTAAAGGCAATGATCAGGTAAGATTCGAAGTAACTGCCGGAATATTGGACCCGAAATTGGAAGTTTTAGCTCCGGTCAGGGAGTGGGAATTTAAATCAAGGGAAGAAGAGATCGAATACGCAAAACTTAATAACATTCCCATTGATGTTACCAAGAAGAAACCTTATAGCATTGATAGGAATATCTGGGGCATAAGTATTGAAGCCGGGATTCTGGAAGATTTGGAACAGGAGCCTCCAGAGGATGCGTATATGATCACCAAGAGCCCTACAGGACAATCAAGTTATGCAAAATATATTGAAGTTTATTTTGAAAAAGGTGTGCCTAAAAAACTAGACGGTAAAACCTATAAGTTAAAAACTTTGATCAATCATCTTAATGAAGTAGGCGGAGTTTATGGCGTGGGAAGAAGCGATTGCATAGAAAACAGGTTAGTAGGGATCAAATCCAGGGAAATTTATGAGGCTCCTGCCGGGACCATACTTTATACCGCGCATAAAGAATTGGAAAGTTTGGTTTTGGACAGGGAGATCGCCCACTTTAAGGAGATCATCTCTTTGAAATATTCGGAGTTGATATATAATGGTTTGTGGTATTCGCATTTAAAAGATTCACTTGATGCGTTTGTCAAAGTAACCCAGAAATATGTAACGGGCACGATCAAGTTGAAATTATTCAAGGGAAGCTGTGTGGCGGTATCCAGAAAGTCGCCGTACTCGCTTTACAAAAAAGAATTGAGCACTTACGGCAAAGAGGATAAGTTCGACCAGAAATTGGCGGAAGGTTTCATCAAGATATGGACTATGCCGTATAAAAGATAGATAGAGGTACAGGTAAAGGTAAAGAAATCAGGAGAAAAAATGACGAAGAAATTGTGGGGTACCAGATTTCCTAAGGGGACAAATATTTTGACCGACAAATTTACCTCGAGTATATCTTTTGATAAAAGGTTAGCATTTTATGATGTGTTAGGAAGCATTGCCCACGCTAAAATGCTGGGTAAGCAAAAGATCATTCCTCTTCAGGATTCCCTGAAAATAGTAAATGGATTGAATGCGATCTTAAAAGATATTAAGGCCAAGAAATTCAAATTTGACCCTAAGGCTGAGGATATTCATTCTAATATTCAGGACTTGTTAACTAAAAAGATAGGGCCTGTCGCGCATAGGCTGCATACCGCAAGGTCAAGGAATGACCAGATCGCTTTGGATATTAAACTTTATCTTAAAGATGAGATTGATAACTTAACCGATTATATTTGCGAGTTGCAAAGTTCAATATTGAAATTGGCTAAGAATAATCACGAGGTTGTTATCCCGGGTTATACCCATCTTCAGGGAGCGCAATGTGTACTCCTGGCGCATCATTTGCTGGCTTATATCGAAGGATTAGAAAGGGATAAGCTTAGATTAGTCGATGCCAAAAAAAGGATTAACTTTATGCCTTTGGGCTCCTGCGCGCTTTCCGGAACAAGCCTGCCTATTAACAGGGACTTTGTCAGCAAAGAGCTTGGATTTGTTGCTCCGACGTCAAATAGCATCGATAGCGTAAGCGACAGGGACTATATTATTGAAACATTGGCAGATCTTTCAATTTTATCCGTGCATTTGTCTAGGATCGCCGAAGACTTGATCCTTTGGTCCACAAAAGAATTTAATTTCATAGATATCGATTTCTCTTTTTGTACCGGTTCCAGCATCATGCCGCATAAGAAAAATCCTGATGTTCTTGAATTAATAAGAGGTTCGGTCGGGAAAGTACACGGTGATTTATCGAATATAGTAATGTTGATGAAGGGGCTTCCTTTGTCATACAACAGGGATTTGCAACTTGATAAACCTCCCCTTTTTGATGGAATTGATACGGTAAGGGATATTCTGGAAATATTTGTTGCGCTTTTCTCTAACATTGTGGTTGAGAAAGAAGCAGTTGCTTCAAGAATACTTGATGAATCGCTATTTTCAGTTGATGTCGTGGAATATCTGATCAAAAAGGGTTCTACTTACAGAGAGGCTCACGATATCGTGGGTAACATAGTAAAAGAATGCCTTGATAAAGGTAAAAAGATCTCTTCCTTAAGTATAAAAGAGCTTAAGAAATTTTCTCCTAAGCTCGATGTTGATGTGAAGAGTATCTTAAACGCTTGGGCTTCGGTGGGCCTTAAGGCATCTTACGGCGGAACAAGCCCTAAACAGGTGGGAAAACAGATTAAATTCTGGAGCAAGAAGCTAAAATAAAATTATGCACGAGTTTAAATATAAAAATAACCGGTTATATTGTGAGCAAGTAAATGTGAAGGAACTGGCGGATAAGTTTGGTACGCCGCTTTATGTTTATAGTTATGGCACTTTGATCGACCATTTCTTGAAACTGCAGAAGGCTTTTAGCAGCGTTAAGCCGCTCATCTGTTATTCGGTAAAAGCAAATTCTAACCTTGCTATTCTTAAAGCTCTTGTAAATCGCGGTGCCGGGCTGGATATTGTTTCCGGTGGCGAATTATACCGGGCGTTAAAAGTAGGATGTCCCGCAGAACGAATAGTTTATGCTTCTGTAGGGAAAACCGATAAGGAGATAGAAGAGGCTATCAGGCGCAGGATATTGTTCTTTAATGTAGAGAGTGTGCCTGAACTGGAGAATATCAACCGTATAGCCGGCAAATTGCAGAGGGTGGTTCGGGTGGCAATACGCATCAATCCTGATGTCGAGCCTAAAACACATAAATATATTACTACGGGTAAGCTTACCAATAAATTCGGGATCGATTTTAAAAGTGCAGCTCAGATCTTATTGGTGCGCAAGGCCCTGACTAATGTAAAAATTTCAGGTTTGCACATGCATATCGGATCTCAAATTACCGATAGCGCGCCTTATGTTGCCGCTATCACCAAGACAATAAATTTTATCGAGAAGCTAAAAAAAGAAGGTGTTGTGCTTGATTATCTGAATATAGGAGGCGGCTTAGGGATAACTTATAACAATGAAACTCCTCAGACCGCGAATGCCTTTGCTGGGAAGATCATGCCGCTTTTAAAAAGATCGGGTTTAAAAATAATCATGGAGCCGGGCAGGTTCATATCCGGAAATTCAGGTATATTGGTAACAAAAGTACTGTATATCAAGTCTGCTCCAAAAAAGAAATTCGTAATAGTCGATGCCGGAATGAATGACCTAATACGCCCGGCATTATATGATGCTTATCATGATATTATTCCGGTTGAATCTTCAAAGAATTCCGGAGGTTGGCAAAAAGTCGATGTTGTCGGCCCGATATGCGAAAGCGGGGATTTTTTTGCCAAAGAAAGGAAACTTGGACCAGTTAAAGAAGGCCAATATTTGGCGATAATGAGTGCGGGCGCGTACGGCTTTAGCATGTCTTCTAATTATAACTCCCGGCGCAGGGCAGAAGAAGTCATGGTATCCAAAAATAAGGTTTTTGTGATCAGGAAAAGAGAAGCTCTAGAGGACCTGACGGCTAAAGAAGTTATTCCGCCAATAGCATAAATGAAAAAACTTAATTTTACTAAAATGGTTACGGCTGGTAATGACTTTATCGTTATCCGGTTATCCGGTTATCCGGTTATCCGGTTGAAAAGAATAGCGAGTAAGATGTGCGATAGGAAATACGGCATAGGAGCTGACGGTTTGTTGGTCCTAGGTCAGTCTAAAAAAGCTGATATTGCGATGAGTATCTTTAATTCTGACGGCTCAGAAGCAGAGATGTGCGGTAATGGAGCGCGCTGCATAGGGCTTTACTCAAGCAAGCTGCTTAAAGCTAATTCTTTAAATATTGAAACTAAAGCCGGCATCATTGCGGCAAAAATAGAAGGTAATACCGTAAAAGTAAAATTATCCGAGCCAAAAAACATTAAACTCGATCTGCCGATTAAGCTCTCCGGCAGGAATTTGCCGGTTAATTTCATAAATACGGGAGTGCCTCACGCGGTAATATTCAGTGCCGGACTTGATAAAATTAATGTAAGCGCGATAGGCCGGATTATCCGGCATCATAAGGCTTTTTCGCCAAAAGGGACAAATGTTGATTTTGTTGAGGTAACCGGGAAAGATTCTATCAAAGTCCGCACTTATGAAAGAGGGGTAGAGGATGAAACTTTGGCGTGCGGCACGGGCTCAACCGCATCAGCGCTTATTTTCGCGTTAAAAACCGGGATAAAAAATAAGGTGAACGTTCATACCCGGGGAGGCGAAATTTTAAAGGTGTATTTTAAAAGTAATTTTAATAAATTAAGCGATGTTTGGCTGGAAGGCAAGGTAAATATAGTATACAAAGGAGAGTACGATGTTTAAAGGCTCAATTGTAGCCATAGTTACTCCATTTTTAAGCGGGAAGTTTGATGAAAAGAAATTCAGGGATCTAATTGAATTTCAGATCAAAAATGGCACTTCCGGTATTGTGCCTTGTGGTACAACCGGAGAATCAGCTACGCTTTCTTTTGAGGAACATGAACGGGTCATTAAAGTTACCATTGAACAGGTAAAAAAGAGAGTGCCGGTAATTGCCGGGACGGGTTCGAATTCAACGGAAGAAGCAATCGCATTGACCCGGGAAGCTGAGAAAGCAGGGGCTGATGCTTCGTTGCAGGTCTCTCCCTATTACAATCGACCGACCCAGGCTGGGCTTTATGAACATTTTAAAGCTGTGTCCAATGCGGTAAAGATCCCGATCATTCTTTATAATATTGCTTCACGCACCGGAGTGAATATCGAGTCTGAAACGATTGCCAGGTTAGCGAATGATTGTAAGAATATTGTAGCGGTTAAAGAAGCATCTGGAAGCCTGGACCAGATGTCGCGGGTAAAGCAATTGTGCCCGCAGGATTTTGATCTGATCTCAGGAGACGATAGTTTAACTTTACCTGTTTTAAGCATTGGCGGAACAGGGATCATTTCGGTTGTGGCAAATATAGTACCGGGAGATGTTGCGGCTATGGTTAAAGAATTTGAGAAAGGAAATATTAAGAAAGCACAGGAGCTCCATTATAAATTGCTCTCTTTAACAAAAGCGCTTTTTCTTGAAACTAATCCTATACCTGTTAAGACGGCTATGGGTTTATTGGGGATGTGCGAGCCGGATTTAAGGCTCCCGCTTGTTCCTATGTCATTAGGTAACTCAGAGAAATTAAAAGAAGCGCTTAAAGATTACGGATTGTTGAGGTAATTATGGAGAAACGTATGATCAAACTTGGGATCGCCGGAGTTTGCGGCAAAATGGGCAGGCGGATCTTTGAACTTGCTTCTTATGATAAAGATTTTGATCTGGCTTTGGCTTTAGAGAAGAAAGGAACTCCTGCGATCGGTAAAGATATAGGCAAACTTAAAATATCTTCAACTTACGACGGGATTTTTCTGATCGACGCGTTTATTGATTTTACCGTTCCGGAAGCCAGCGAAGTCAATTTGGATTATATCGCGAAATACAAAAAGCCGCTTGTGTTAGGAACAACTGGTTTATCCGATGAACAGATAAGGAAGGTAGAGGAGATCTCAAAATTTGTTCCCATAGTTTTTACTCCTAATATGGCTATCGGCGTAAACGTGCTTTTTGATATTTTGCCTGAGATCGCCAAAAAACTCGGCCCGGATTACAATATTGAAATAGTGGAAGCGCACCATAAGACCAAAAAAGATTCTCCTTCCGGTACTGCCAAGAAGATGGGGCAGATCTTGGCTGATACCACAAAGAAAGAAATACCCATTCATGCTATACGTCTGGGTGATATTGCCGGTGATCATACGGTTATTTTTTGCGGAAATTCCGAACGTATTGAGATCAAACATCAGGCGCATTCGCGGGATCTCTTCGCGGTGGGCGCTTTAAAGGCGGCAAAATGGGTAGTGAATAAACCCGCGGGCCTGTATTCTATGCAGGATGTTTTGAAATAAGGAGCGAAATGTTCAAACTTTCTAAAAAGATCATTGAGTTGCCTCCATACTTGTTTTTGGAAATTGATAAAGCAAAAAGAAAGGCGCGCGCCGAAGGCAGGGATATTATTGATTTCGGCATTGGAGATCCGGACCAGCCGACACCTAAGCATATTATAGAAGCATTATATCAGGCAGCGCAGGATCCTGCTAATCATCGTTATGCCCTTGATCAGGGGATGCTGTCTTTACGCCGGGCGATCGAAGGTTGGTATAAAAGAAGGTTTGATATAAATTTAAATCCTGATACCGAAATTATTCCTTTGATCGGCTCTAAAGAAGGAATCGCGCATTTCCCGGTAGCCTTTTTAAATGATGGCGATTATACGCTTGTGCCTGATCCATGTTATCCTCCTTATAAGGGTGGTACGATCTTAGCAGGAGGCACGCCATATCTTATGCCTTTATTAGAATCCAACGATTTCCTTCCTGATTTAAAGAAGGTACCTTTATCTATCCGCAAAAAAGCAAAAATAATTTATATTAATTATCCTAATAATCCCACTGGAGCTACTGCTGATAAAAGTTTCTATAAGGAAGTGGTGAAGTTCGCCAAAGAGAATAAATTGATCGTGGTTTCCGATCTGGCTTACTCTGAGATGAGTTATGACGGTTACCGTCCGCCGAGTTTCCTGGAAGTAGAAGGAGCGAGGGATGTAGCGGTAGAGTTCCACTCTCTTTCTAAAACTTACAATATGACCGGTTGGCGCGTAGGTTGGGCTTGCGGTAATCCCGAGCTGGTCTCTGCTTTGGAAAAAGTTAAATCTAATGTTGATTCCGGTATTTTTTCGGCACTCCAGTTAGCCGGTATTGCGGCCCTTGAAGGACCGCAGGATCATATTAGCAGGATGTGCGCTATCTATCAGGAAAGGCGCAATGTTTTGGTGAAAGGATTGGATGCTCTTGGCTGGCAGGCGCGCTTGAATAAAGCCACTTTTTATGTTTGGATAAAGTTGCCTAAAAATACCGATTCGGTTAAATTTTCCGCTCACATTTTGGGAAAAGCGGACATTGTAGTTACTCCCGGAGTAGGCTTCGGCAAATACGGCGAAGGTTACATCCGTATGGCTTTGACCGTTCCCGAACCAAGGATTAATGAGGCGCTTGAACGCCTTAAGAAATTGAAATAATGCAAACTTGTTTTTTAGGTATTGGTTCTAATCTCGGAGACAGGCGTAAAAATATCAGGTTAGCTTTGGAGAAAATCAGCAGTTTGAAAAACACAAAAATACTCAAACTTTCTAAGATCGTAGAAACCAAGCCCATGGGAGGGCCATCCGGCCAGGGTAAATTTTTGAATGCTGTCCTTAAGGTTGATACAAAACTCACCCCTTTAAAATTATTAAAACAACTCCAGAAGGTAGAAAATGAACTTGGCCGAAAAAGGACCGTCCGTTGGGGGCCAAGAACTATTGATTTAGATATACTTCTTTTTGCCGATAAAGTGATCGATCGTAAAGATTTGAAGATCCCTCATCCCAGGTTAATGGAGAGGGATTTTGTTTTAGAGCCTCTTTTAAATTTATTATGAAGATAATCCGTAGCGTAAATTTAATGACGAAATCCGTCCTTGCTCAGAAAGCCGCGAGAAGATCCGTGGGTTTTGTGCCTACGATGGGCGCTTTGCATGAGGGCCATTTAAGTTTGATCAGGAAAGCGCGCCTTGATAATGATATCGTTGCAGTTAGTATTTTTGTTAATCCCGCTCAATTTGGCCCGAAAGAGGATTTAAAGAAGTACCCTCGACCAGTAAATAAAGATATTTCCTTATGCCGTAAAGCAGGGGTGGATTTTTTATTTTATCCGCGATCCCAAGAAATTTATCCGGAAGGTTTTAAGACTTATGTTACAGTTGAAGGATTAAGTAGTTTACTTTGCGGCAGGATAAGGGCAGGCCATTTTCGGGGAGTGGCAACCGTGGTATTGAAGTTTTTTAATATCGTGCGTCCGGATACTGTTTATTTCGGGCAAAAAGATTTTCAGCAGGTAGTAATAATCAAACGGATGGTTTCGGATCTGAACATACCGGTTAAGATCAAAGTAATGCCCATTATCCGTGAAGGAACAGGCCTTGCTTTAAGCTCGCGCAATATTTATCTTAATAAGGAAGAAAAGAAGGCTACATTAGCGATTCCCAAGGCGTTGAATTTGGCAAATATCCTGATCAAAGGCGGGTTAAGGGATAGCAAAAGGCTTATAAGCAGGATTAAGATGATTATTGAGAAAGAGAAGAAAGTCAGAATAGATTATGTTGCGATAGTTAAGGAGGATGATCTTACTCCGGTCAATAAAATAACGGGTAAATGCGTTATTGCTTTGGCAGTTTGCGTGGGTAAGACGCGTTTGATAGATAATATGGCGGTAAAAGCATGAACCCTAAACTAAGAGTGGGCATTGTCGGATGCGGCGCGATCGGAAGTTCTTTGGCGGAAAATATTTTGAAGAAATTTTCAAAAAGCGCGAACTTAATCGCGCTCTATGATATAGACCTTATGAAATTACGGCAATTGTCGAATAAGCTCTCAAAAAATATTACTGCGTTAAACTTAACGCAATTGATAGCAAAATCGGACCTCGTAATTGAGGCAGCTTCGGCAAAAGTTTCTTATGGAATTGCCAAAGAAGCCCTCACTTTAGGTAAGGATGTCATGGTGATGAGTGTTGGGGGGTTAGTGGGTAAGCTTGATGCGCTTAAAAAGCTTGCTATAAAAAATAGCGCGCGAGTTTATATCCCGAGCGGAGCGATTTGTGGGATAGACGCGTTAAAAGCCACAAAGTTCGATAAAATTACAAAAGTAACCCTGACAACAAAAAAGAGCCCGAAGGCATTTAAGGGTGTAAAATATGTGGAAAGAAAAGGAATTGATCTGGGCCGGATGAAAGGTGAAAAAATTTTATTCTCTGGTACGGCAGATAAAGCAGTAATTAATTTCCCTCAGAATATAAATGTGGCCGCTGTTTTAAGCCTGGCCGGATTGGGGGCGAAGAAGACCAACGTTAAGATTATCGCCTCTTCTTTTGTAACCAAGAATATCCATGAAATAAAAATTGAAAGTAACGCCGGTGTAATTACTACGCGTACTGAGAATGTTTTGCATCCGGCAAATCCAAAGACCAGCTATCTGGCGGTTCTATCGGCAGTGGCGACTTTGGCGGGAATTTTAGAGCCGGTGAAGATCGGCACGTAATGAAAATAGAAAAATAAAGGAGGTGAACTACAAATATGGCAGAAAAAGTAACGAAGGTGGGAGTTAAGAGAGAAAAAGGTTATCTCTATTTCATCGATAAGCAGGGTGATGTTTCCTGTGCTAAGATGGCAAGAGGTAATAAGAAAGGCGGCAGCCCGAAAAAGGTTGCAAAGGTCGGCATCAAGAGAAAAGAAGGCTACCTTTATTTCTTGGACAAGCAGGGTGATGTTTCCTGCGCCAAGATGAAGAGGGGCGGAAAAAAGAAGAAGAAATAAGTGGAATAAATAAGATATCCCCGCCTTTCATGAGCTATTAAAGTGAAGGGCGGGGTATCTTTTAAGCTACCCCGCATGAAAACCAAATTAAATAAACCGTTATTATTCTTATTTTTTATACTATACGTGGCTTGTTTTACCGCGATAAGTATTAAGAAATTTCTATTGTTTGGATTCCACGATTTTGATTTAGCGGTGCATGACCTGACCGTGTGGAATATCCTGCACGGTGGTTCGATATATAATTCAATACTTGGTGTTCCTTTCTTAGGCAATCATATGAATATAATTTTATTTTTGATTGCTCCTATTTATGCTTTATTTCAACACCCGTTAACTTTGCTTTTTATCCAAACCATCGCTTTGGGGGGATCGGTATTTCCTTTGTATTTATTTGCCCGCCGGATCTTAGATGATAAATGGGCAATGATCATAGCCATTGTTTATCTCCTTTATCCGGCCCTTGCGTACACTAATTTATTTGAATTTCATCCTCAGGTTCTGGCTACATTTTTCCTTTTTATCTGTATTTATTGTTATGCGGCAGGTTCTTTTACTAACTTTATCATATCTGCTTTCTTTGCGATGTTTTGCCAGGAAAATATACCATTTGCCGTGGCAATGTTCGGTATAGTGGCGTTATTTGAGAAGAGGGCCTTGCGCTGGGTTCTTATTCCTGTATTAGCGGCAATAATTTATTTTACCTTCGCCATGATGGTTATGCCGCATATGAACCGGAATATACTTCAATTTTTTTCTCTCTATAATCATTTGGGTGTTACACCCGGGAAGATCGTTTTAAACATATTCAGCAGGCCGGATTTAGTAGCGCATTTGTTGGCAAGGCAGGAATGTCTTGCCTATGTTATGCAGTTATTTTTACCGCTTGCTTTTATTCCTTTATTCGGGCTGGTAATATTACTGCCGATTTTACCGTTTTTTCTTCAACATGCGTTTTCTATCAGGGGAACAGAGCTAACTATTTATTATCATTATGCGGCTGAGATTATCCCTTTTATCTTCGCCGGGCTTGTTTACGGGATCAGGTTTTTGTTAAAAAGAAGCAGTTTAATCAGGCCTTTATTTTTAAAAATCGCGCTAATATCAGCCGTAATTATAGGCAATCTGTACTTTGGGCCTTATTTTAAGATACCGCAGATATTATTTAGTCCTTATCATAAGGGCTACCTTGATCAGATCAAATATGATTTATTAGCTAAGGTTCCGGAAAACTCAGGAGTTGTCGCTACTTTTGAATTTCTTCCGCACTTAACGCATCGAAAATACCTATATTCCATGCACCATGTTTATACGGGCCATTACACGCTTTCTAAAAGGCGCTATGAATTGCCGGATAACGCTGAATATGCCTTGATAGATTTTAATGATTTCACTACTTTCGGGGACTTTTATTCAAGACAGGGGTATAGAAACCTTCAATTTTTAGGTTCCGGCAATTGGGGTGTGGAAGATTTTTCCGAAACTATAGTACTTTTTAAGAAGAAGGTTAGCAGTCTTGATCATATTTGCCAAAAAATATCCGGTTCGGATTTTAACATGGAGAATAGGCTCGGTATTACTGTGGACAACTCTATAGAGTTGCTCGGGTTTACTTTGAATGATCAAACCGCGGCAAGCCTGGATATGGTTTTTTTCTGGAAGTCACTTAAGCAAACATGGCGTGATATAGGTTATATGCTTGAAATAAGCGCAAAAGATGGCACGCTGCTGGCGCGTAAATTCAGGCCAATATGCTACCGGATTTTTCCCGTTAACAGCTGGAAAGAAGGGGAATTTTTTAAGGAGAGGATGAGGCTTAAACTTCCGTTAGCGTTAGAAAAATACAATTTCAAGATAACTTTTTTTGACAATAGTTCGGGTTTTATCCTAAAAGAGGAAGGGCCGGTTATTTTTTCGGTAGGCGGAACCCATAATACCGGAGGGAGATCACGTGGAACAGAGTAAATGTAATATATGCGGTTCTCCGTTTTATGAAGTTGCCTATCATATAAAAGGTTTTAAGGATGAGGGTGCAGGGGCCGCGGGAGAAGGTTTTTCTTATAGTATAACGGGAGACAAAATAGACGGAGTTGATTTGCGCATTGTGAGTTGTTTGGGCTGTGGGCTGAAATATGTTAATCCCCGCGATGAGGCAGGAAAGATCTTTTCCCGTTATGCCCAGCTTGAAGACGGGCTTTATCTTTCTGAAGAAAAAGGGCGCAGGGTAGCCGCGCGTATTATTCTAAAGCAAATTTCCAAATATAAACGTAAGGGAAGGTTTTTGGATATAGGGTGCGCTACGGGTTTTTTGCTGGATGAAGCAAAAAAACAAGGCTGGGATGCTGAAGGTGTTGAGTTGTCCGAATGGTCGGTTAATTTTGCTAAAGATAAGCTAGGTTTAAAGGTGTTTCAGGGTCACCTGAATGAAGCAAATTTCCCTTCTAAATATTTTGATGTGATCGTTTTAACGGATGTCGTAGAGCATGTTATTGACCCTTCAGGATTGATGGAAGAGGCCAGGAGGTTACTTAAACCTGATGGAATATTGTATATTTCAACACCTGATATAGAAAGTTTATTGAGCAAGCTGTTAAAAGCAAAATGGTGGGGCATACAGCATGCGCATCTATATTATTTCTCTCGGAATAGTTTGACCAGATTGCTTGATGTCGCGGGTTTTAGAGTAATAAAATACAGCTCTTATGTTAGGGTATTTAGCTTATATTATTGGGGGATGCGCCTTAGGGGATACAGCAAGGCTATTTACTCGATTTTTAGCCCTTTATTGAATTCTCGGTTGAAGCATATGTTGCTTAAAATCAGCTTCCATGACCAGATAGCTTTAATTGCCCATAGGAAACGTTCTCTGTCGTTTATTGCGGAAGATGAAAAAAAATACCTGCTACCTTCGTTAAAGAAGAAGACGATCGTAGTGCTTCCTGCCTATAATGCCGCGAAAACACTAGAAATTACTGTCAGGGATATTCCCAAAGATTTAGTAGATGAGATAATCCTGGTTGATGACGCGAGTAGCGATAATACCGTTGATCTGGCGAAAAAAATAGGACTGAAAGTTTTCGAACATCCCAGGACTAAGGGGTATGGGGCAAACCAGAAAACATGCTATAAGAAAGCCTTGGAGATGGGCGCAGAGATCATCGTTATGGTGCATCCGGATTATCAGTATGACCCGAAGATAATACCGAATTTGATCGAACCTATCCAAAAAGGGGTAGCGGACGCGGTTTTTGGTTCACGGATGATGAAGGGCGGAGCGCTGGAAGGCGGCATGCCTCTTTGGAAGCATAATACAAATATCCTTCTTACCGCGATAGAAAATATAGCCTTGGGAACATACCTTACCGAATATCACAGCGGTTTCAGAGCTTACAGCTCGAAGTATTTAAATACGGTTAATTTTATGAGTAATTCGGATAATTTTATTTTTGATAATGAAATGGTAGTGCAGGGAATTTACCATTGCCTTAAGATAGAGGAGATACCGATACGAACGCGCTATTTTGACGAGGCATCCAGCATAAAATTATTGCCTTCTATTTTTTATGGCTTGGGGATTTTTAAAACTATTCTAAAGTATGCCTTACATTCAAACGGCATCATTTCTTTCCGCCAATTTGAGTTGAATGGAAATGGCGGGGATACTTTAAAGAGAACAAAGTAATAACTTATTTCAAATGAGCAAATTTGTAATTATCGTGTTATGCCTGCTTTGTTTAGGCGCTTATGCCAATAGTTTAAATAGCGGTTTTATTTTTGACGATAAAGCGCTTATTGTAAACAATCCTTCCATTAAGTCGCAAAGATTACCCATAGAGATCTTTAAGAAGGATATTTTCGAACACTGGGTCGGCAAACCTTCCTTCGGTTTAATGTATAGGCCGGTTCAGGTTCTAAGCTATTGGCTTGATTATAAAATATGGGGTTTAAATACAATAGGGTTTCACCTTACTAACCTAATCCTGCATCTATTAAATGGGATCTTGATTTATTTAATCCTTTTAAGATTATTTTCTGACCCAAAGCTCTCCGCTATCGTATCATTTATCTTTATCGTGCATCCGTTGCATGTTCCGGTTGTAAGTTATATCTCCGGACGCGCCGATCTGTTGTGTTTGTTATTTATTTTGTTAAGCATCTTTTTCTTTCTAAAAGAAATTTACGCCTTAAGTTTATTGGCGGCTGTCTTTGCTCTTTTTTCCCGGGAAAACGCCTTACTTTTATTCTTAATGATAATTTTGGTTATCGGTTTTAAAAAAGGGAAAAAGAATTACGCATTGTTTTTGCCATTTATATTTATAGATTTGCTTTATTTGACATTACGTTTATTTATTTTCGGGTTCAGCGGGCTGGCTTCTTATAGCCAGGGGATGGCGCTCTCGCTGCGTCTTATAAATTGCGCGAATATCGTAATCAACTATATTTCTCTGCTGCTTTTTCCTTTTAACCTGCATTTTTTCAGGTTAACGCCTTTTATTACTAACTTTTTTGGAGTTAAATCAATTCTCATAATTTTATTAAGTTCGCTAATGATATTTTTTGCTTGGAGATCAAAAAAGAACAAAATTATTTTATGCGGTTATTTTTGGTTTTTGGCAGGTTTAATCCCGGCATTTTTCTTAATGGACGGGTTCCTAAAATTTAGCCAAGCAGTTATGGCGGAAAGCTGGATTTATCCGGCTTCTGTTGGTTTTTTCCTGATAGTAACTTTTCTTTTGCTTAAAATAAAAAAAATCGGCTTGGTTATGTGCTCTGTTTTAATTATTTATTTCGGGATCCTGACTGTTTATAATAATTACCTGTGGAAGGATGATATTACTTTTGATAAGAATACGCTTAAATATTTACCTAAGGATACGCCGCTTAGGCGTATATTGATCGATGATTATCTTGATGTCGGGTTTTATAATGAAGCCTTAAAGGAAATAAATGAGCTTTCGAGTTATTACGGCAATGATAGTTTACTTGTTACAATTGAGATGGGTAATTACTATTTTTTTACAAAAAATCCGCAAAAAGCAATTGAGTGTTATAATAATATATTAGTAAAAAGTTTTCTTATTTCTTATAGGGAAGCAGTTTGTTTCAAAATGCTCGGTAGGATCGATGAGGCCAGGATTTTCGGCCGCGCCTCTTTTAATCTTAATCCGTATTATGACCCCGCTAAAAAATTACTTAAGGAGTTAAACGTAAATGCCAGTTGATTCTATAATCATACGCGGCGCAAAGGAGCACAACCTAAAAAATATAAATTTAGAGTTGCCGCGCAATAAATTGATCGTTGTTACCGGTTTGTCCGGTTCCGGTAAATCCAGCCTTGCTTTTGATACTATCTATGCCGAGGGCCAGCGCAGGTTCGTGGAAAGCCTTTCCAGTTATGCCCGGCAGTTCCTGGAACAGTTGCAGAAGCCGGATGTGGAGTATATTGCCGGGCTTTCTCCGACTATCGCCATCGAGCAGAGAACAGCAGGAGGAAACCCCCGTTCAACCGTTGCTACGCAAACTGAAATTTATGATTATTTAAGGCTTTTATTTGCCCGTATCGGGAAAGTATATTGTTACCAGTGCGGCCAGCCGATAGAAAGGCAGAGTTCGCAAGAGATCATCGAAAGGATATTGCAACTGAATAAGGGCACTCAGATCCAAGTCTTAGCTCCGGTAGTGGCGGGGAGAAAAGGAGAGTACCGTGAAGTTTTCGCATCTATCCAGAAATCAGGGTTTGTGCGTGTCCGCGTGGATGGAAAAATATATGAGCTGCCCGTTAGGTTAAAATTAGCCAAATACAAGGCGCACAATATTGAAGTTGTAGTGGATAGGATTACTATTAATCCGGAAGTTAAAAAGAGGCTCAATGATTCCGTAGAAACTGCGCTTAAGGTAGGCAAAGGAGTAGTTATTGTCAGCCAACCAGGCAAGGATGACCTGATATTTAGCGAACAGTATGCTTGTTTAAAATGCGGGATAAGTTATAGCGAGGTAGAGCCGCGTATTTTTTCCTTTAATTCTCCCTTTGGCGCCTGCACGGAATGTAATGGTTTGGGTATAAAACTTAAATTCGATCCGGATTTAATTATTCCGGATAGAAATAAATCCATAAATGAAGGGGCTATTGCCGCTTGGAAAAGGGGCGGCAGGGGGTATATTCTTTACTACCGCTGGTTGATCCGCGAACTGTCTTATGTCCTGCATTTTGATTTAGATACTCCTTTTAAGAAACTGGATAAGGATTTACAGAGAGCTGTTCTTTATGGGAGTGAGGAGCATGTTGGGGGAAAGCCTTTTGAAGGGGTTATCCCGCATTTGGAAAGATTATTCCGTGAAACGGACAGTGACTATTTGAAAGAAGAGATATCCAAATTTATGTCCAGTTTGCCTTGTCCTGCCTGTAACGGAGCGCGGCTTAAAAAAGAGTCGCTAAGCGTAAAAATTTCCGCAAAGAATATTTGGGAAATAACACAGATGTCTATCGAAGAGGCGCATAATTTTTTTACTCGTCTGGAATTGGCCGAGCGCCAAAGGCTGATTGCCAGACAGGTACTCAAAGAAATAACCCAAAAACTTGAATTTTGCATCAATGTGGGGTTGGATTATTTGACCTTAGACAGGAAAAGTTCTACTCTTTCAGGAGGGGAAGCGCAAAGGATACGGCTGGCAACTCAAGTCGGTTCAGGGCTGGTGGGGGTGTTATATGTCTTGGATGAGCCAAGCATAGGTTTGCATCAACGTGATAACGATAAGCTGCTCTCGACATTAAAAAACTTACGTAATTTGGGAAATACGCTTATCGTAGTCGAACATGATGAGGCAACGATACTTGCTTCGGATTATGTCGTTGATCTCGGCCCCGGAGCAGGTAGGCACGGAGGAGAAGTGGTTTTTGCCGGTTCGCGTGAAGAGTTGATGCGTGATAGAAAATCCCTTACCGCTAAATACCTACGCGGTGAATTAGTAATCAAGCCGCCTGAATTACGCAGGCCTTATTTGGGAAGGAAATTATTGGAGATAAAAGGGGCATGCGAGCATAACCTTAAAAATATCAATATTAAATTCCCTTTGGGAACATTTATTTGCGTAACCGGGGTTTCCGGCTCGGGAAAGTCTACGTTAATTGACGAAATACTCTATAAAGCGGTTATGCAGAAATTATATAAGTCAAAAGATAAACCCGGAGCGCATGCAAGTATAAACGGCGTTGAGTTTATCGATAAGGTCATTGAAGTCGACCAGTCGCCGATAGGCCGCACTCCGCGTTCCAATCCGGTAACTTATACCGGGGTCTACGCGCATATACGCGATATTTTTAGCCGTCTTCCGGAAGCGCGCACACGGGGTTATAAGCCGGGGCGGTTCTCATTCAACGTCAAAGGCGGAAGGTGTGAAGCATGCACGGGCGATGGTATTAAAAAGATCGAAATGCATTTTCTGCCTGATGTTTATGTAAAATGCGACGTGTGTAAGGGGCTAAGGTTCAATGAGGCCACCTTGGAAGTAAAATATAAAGGTAAATCCATTTCCGAAGTCCTTGAAATGACGGTTGAGGAAGCCCTGGAATTATTTGAAAATATCCCGGTAATAAAAAATATTCTAAGTTATCTTTATGATGTCGGCTTAGGTTATATACAGTTAGGGCAGGCGGCAACTACATTGTCCGGCGGTGAGGCTCAGCGGGTCAAGCTTTCCGCGGAGTTAAGCAAGCGTTCAACCGGAAATACCCTGTATATTCTTGACGAGCCGACTACCGGGCTGCATTTTGCTGATGTGGAGAAGTTGATTTCGGTTCTCCAGAGGTTGGTTGATAAAGGAAATACGGTTATTGTCATTGAACATAACTTGGATGTGATCAAATGCGCCGATTACATTATAGATTTAGGGCCTGAAGGCGGAGATAAGGGAGGGCAGTTACTGGCAGCCTGCAGCCCGGAAGAACTGCTTAAGAATAACGCGTCATATACTGCCGGTTTTTTAAGAAAGATATTGAAGAGATAGAGAACAAATGATATATTGCAGATGATGAAAAATTGCCGTTTGAATAAAACTGTTGTAGTTATTATAATTGTTGCGTTTTTTACTGCTTTTTTACCTTGCCTTAGTTTTGCTCAACAGTCCAATAAAGAAGAAGAGACTTTATTTGTCGCAAGAAAAGCTTTTGAAGACGGTTTTTATGAAGTGAGCTTCGGGCTTTTTGAGCGTTTCCTTAAAGACTACCCTGACTCGCCTAAGGTACCTGAAATTAACCTTTTAATGGGCGAATGCTATTTTCATCAAAACCGCTACCTTGATGCATTAGGTAAATTTGAAGAACTTCTGAATAACTCCAAAGCCCGCGATATAAAAGATGCAGTCCTGTATTGGATCGCAGAGGTGCATTTTAAAGGGAACAATTTTGAGAAAGCATCCGGATATTATAAAATGATCATTAATGATTTCCCTAAGTCGTATTATGCCCCGGCTGCTTATTATTCGCTTGGTTGGTCATTTTTGCAGCAGCAGGAATATCGTAAAGCCATTGATAGTTTTAAGGCTTTGATTTTAAAGTTCCCAAAGGAGACGCAGGTAAAAGATGCCGCCTTCAAGATAATTGAATGCCTTTATAACCTTAAAGATTATTCTGCCTTGAAAGAGAGCGTTAAGAATTATTTAAAGGCTTACTCCAAGGATAACGCGCGCTTTCCGTATCTTTATTTTTATGAAGCGGAAGCGGATTTTTACCTCGGTAATTTTAGTGACGCAGCAGAAAACTACGTTAAGGCAATTAAGGGAGCAACTGACCCTAAAGTAGTTTCTCTTTCAAAGTTAGGCCAGGCATGGTGTTATCTTAAACTCAAGCTTTATACGGAAGCGGAAAGCACGTTTTCGGATATCAATACCGCTGACCTTGAGAAAAAAGCGGTAGACGTATTATTTTTGGGCAAGGCAATTTTAATGACTGAGACAAACAGGATAAATGAAGCAGCCTCGATTTACGATGAGTTGATAAAAACCCAGCCTGAACCTTCAGTTTTAATCCAAGCTTATATGAGTAAGGCTGATGCGTTATATAATCTTGCTAAATATAACGAGGCGATTAAGGTTTATAAAGAAGCTTTGGATAAAACGAAACAGGAAAATATCCCTTCGGAAATAGCCGACAAATTACATCATAGCCTTGCTTGGGCATATTTAAAGCAGGGTGAATTTAAGGAAGCGATCGCGGAGTTCCAAAATATAGTCAAGGAAAGCGACGATAAGACATTTAAGGTCAGCGCATTGTGCCAGATCGGGGACGCTTATCAGGACTCGGGCGATTACGTAAAAGCGCAGAGCGCCTATGATTCTATTTTAAGAGATTATCCTGACAGCCTTTATAGCGACTACGTGCAATATCAACTTGGGCTTACGTTTCTTAAGGCATCGAATTATGAGGGTGCCATATTAAGTCTACTGAATTTCAGGAAAAATTATGCTTCCTCAAAATTATTTGACAACGCGACTTACGCTTTGGGCCTGGCTTATTTTCAAAGACAGGATTACGAGTCAAGTAGGCAAATATTCGAGAAATTCGATGAGTTCAAAGATAGCGGTCTCAAACAGCAGTCAATCTATCTTTTGGGAACAAGCCTTTTCAATTTAGGCAGATTTTCCGATGCTATAGAGGTTTTTAAGAATTTATCGCGTTTATATGGGCAGGATAAGGAACTTGCGCAGAAAGCTGAGTATGAGATCGCAGACTGCTATTATCAGATGGGCAATGAAAAAGAAGCGATGAGCAGGTTTAAGGTATTGCGTTCTAAATATCCGGAATCAAGTTTGACTGCCGAAATTATATGGTGGCTGGGTGAGTATTATTATCGCCATAATGATCTGTCCCTCGCAAGAAGGTATTTCCTGTCATTGATACAGGATTTTCCCAAAAGTAATTTGGTCCCTGATGCTTATTATGCCATAGGCTCAAGCTTTGAAGAGGAGGCTCGCCATCAGGAGGCTTTGGATAATTTTAAGAAGGTATTGCAGTTAGGGAAGACGGATCTGGCTGCGCAAGCGGCGGTTGCTATCGCGGATATCAACGCTTCAGTGGGTAATTCTGAAGAAGCACTCCGCTCGTATCAGGAAACTGCCGCTAATTATCCTAATCTTACGAGTTTAACTTATCCAAAGATCGCCGATATTTATTTTAAAAAATCAAACTATGCAGAAGCAATTGAATATCTGCGTAAATCTTTGGATCTGGTTCCGGCGAAGGCGGTGCCTGAGATACAATTTAAAATTGGAGAAGCGCTGGAGGCAGAAGGCCTGATGGATGAGGCCATAGAAGAGTATCTTAAAGTGACCTACCTTTCCCAGGATAATAATCCGCAGGCAATAAAGGCACTGCTTAGGATTGCTCAAATTTATGAGGGCAGGAAGAATTTTGCTGATGCGCTCAATGTATATAAGAAAATAATCTCCATGAATGTCGAAGAAAGTAAATTTGCCCAGGAGAGGGCCGATTTGATCAAACAGCAGGTTAAATAAGCTTTCAATTCCATAGTTTAGGAAGGCTAAGGGGGATGGATATATGGCGTATAAAATGAATTTCTGGCAGATTTTACTTGCCGGCGGCCCGGTAATGTGGCCCATATTATTATGTTCTATCTTTGCCGTAGCAATTTTCTTTGAAAAAATATTTTATTTAAATAAAACCAATATTGATGTCCAGAATTTTTTAAATAAGATCTTAGAAAAAATGAAACGACATGAAATTAAAGAAGCTCTGGAGATATGCGATGCAGCTAAGAGCCCGGCAGCAAATATCTTAAAGGCGGGCATACTAAAATACGACCGGCCTAAAGAACAGATCATTCAGGGGATAGGGGATGCTTTTCAGTATGAGATACCGCACTTAAAAAAGAATCTTACTATTTTGATCACTTTGGCGAATATTGCCCCTCTTTTGGGCTTATTGGGAACAGCCCTGGGTTTAGTTGAGTGTTTTCAGGCCATACAGGTAAGGTCACAGGCGTATCAGGTCGTATTGTTAGGTGATTTAGCGGGCGGCATCTGGCAGGCATTGTTGGCGACAATATCAGGGTTGGTTGTGGCAATACCGGCTTTCTTAGGCTACAATTATATCGCCGCGCGGGTCAATAATTTTATTTCTGAGATGGAAAGAGCTTCTACTGAACTGGTAAATTTTCTAACCGAATAAAATGAATTTTAAGGGCAGGATAAAATCAGAAGAAGGGTTTAACCAGATATTCTTCATTCCTTTTTTAAATATCATAATCCTTTTGCTGTTGTTGTTCATATTTGTCGGAAGTTTCGTAGTACAACCGGGATTGAAGTTCAGTTTGCCGGTTTCAGTTTCAAGCGGGCTGGTTCAGTTTAGGGATATCGAGCTGGCCATTAAAAGTGATTCAATCATTTATCTTAACGGCCACATAGCTTCTTTGGGAGAATTAAAACCGGTTTTTAAAGAAGCTGCAAAAAGGAGTTATTCGGTTTTGATCAAAGCAGATAAGAATGTCCCCTTGAGTAAGGTAGCGGAAGTTTGCGACTTAGCGCGTTTATCAGGCATTATCCAGGTTAATATAGCAACCAATTAAGGATGACTGGCACTTTTTTTAGAAAAATATTAGGCCTGACGTTATTTTGCCATCTGGCAGTTTTTAGTTTATTCAGCCTTTCTTTAAATAGCAAAATCAAAAATATCAACTATACATCCTTCTTTTTTCTCGGGAAATTATTCAACGGCGCTCAGCTAATGGGTTTTCCGAATTCTAAATTAGAAAATGCCAAGAGAATATTCTTTAGTGATCATGATTTACCGCGGATTTCCAATATAGAAAGGCGCCCCGATATCGCATTGTATTCATTTTACAGGCCGATCTTAACTTCGGGTTTCGTAACTGAAAAGGAGGGGCTTTCGAATAAGTTTGGTTTGACGTTCATTACCCCTAAAAGGAAGGAGCCGGAAATTATCTTTTACCCAGTACTGCCTTACGGTTTCTCTCTCTATTTTAATGACAGGCAGGTTGCGCACGTTGAATTGATGTTTAAGGTTGATACCACAGATAAGCCGAATTATGTTAAGATAAAGAGGAAAGTTTCATCAGGAAACCTGGAGGTTGACCTTTTAACTATGAGATATATCGAGAGGTATTTATTAAGCCGGCAGGTAAGGTTTGAGCCGTTAAACTGGCAAACCGTCAGGATCAACCTATCAGGGAAAAATGATTAATATTGATTTTTCTTATGCCGTGGCATTCTATTTGTTCTTTTTTTTAAGCGTGATTATGATCCGTTGGATCTTTACCCGTAAAGATAAGGATAGGGATTTACTTTTGGATCCTAAGTTTATCTGGTTCTGCTCTGTTTGTACCTATACCTATATTAATACTAAAGAGCCTAAGCTAACGGTCTGCCCCAGATGTGGAAGTTATAATAAGAAATAAGTTGACCTTACTATTCTTTAAGCATATAATAAATTCATAATTATTAAATATTTAGGTCAAATAATCCTGGAGGGGAATATGATAACTGAAATCGGAATTGTTGCTGGTGATATCTGGCATTTCCTGGATCAGCATGGTGAAGTTACTTTAAATGCCCTGGTTCAAGGGATTGATAAACCGCGAGATAACGTGCTTATGAGCTTAGGTTGGCTTGCCAGGGAAGGGCACGTGCTTGTAATGCGGGTTGATAAAGATTACACGGTCTCATTAAGGAAAAATGCCTAAAGCGGGGAATAAAGGTATTATCCTTTTTGTTGTTTTAATGACTGTAATTATTGCTTTTATTTTGGGCAGCATTGTTTTAAATACTATGCTTAGCCAAAATCGTTTAGGCCATCATAAGGTAAGCCGTATCCAGGCATACTACGCCGGCCTTGCCGGCTTAAGGTATGCAAGTGAGATGTTGAGGCAACATAGCCTTAATCCTGCAACCTCTTCGTATGCTGTCTGGGTTCCCAGTGATTCCGTTCCCGGAACAAATTGTGTTTGCGCTTTTTTGTGCCGCACTTCAACCTGTTCCCCTACTCTTTCATGTCCTTCTTTTTGCCCCGCGCCCATTGTTACTATCACTGATCCAAATATGCCCGGACAGGTCAACGCAGTGGAGATCGTAATTGGTGAATCCCACTCTGGTACTGGCGGTAAAACCCGCAAAATAGTAGCTTCCGTCGATTACACCCTTCAATAGACATATCAAAGTATTATAATCTAAGTAAGTCTATTATAAAATTATTATAGTTAATTTGCGGAGCTGTTTTTGCTCATGAGTAAGTATAAGTAAGATTATATAAAAAAACACTTGACAAAAGTAGGTTGTTATGTTTTAATTAACTCCGCTATAGTTTGTTAGGAGGAAAGGCTAAATTGTATGGCAAGGCTTATCGACATTGATGAATTAGCTGAATATTTAAAACTTCAAAAGCAAACAATTTATAATTGGTTGCATCAGCGTAAGATTTCCGGGATTAAAGTGGGAGGGGTCTGGAGATTTGACCGCAAGGAAGTGGATTTGTGGCTTAAGAGTAAAAGGCGCCTTACTAAAGAAACTAAATCAGGGGAGAACCAATGAACTCATTAGGCGTTTATTTCGGCCCTAAATTTATAAACATTGTTGAAACAAAAGGGAAAAAGCTTCTTAATAATATCCAAATCTCCCAATCTGTGATCTCGCCGCATGGGCTCGAAGAACAGGTTCCTGCTGAAGTAAAGCTTACCGCTGTATTTAAAGATGAATTACGAAAGAATAAGATAGAAGTTAATAAAGCCGTCTTTTGCTTATCCGGAAAAGACTTAATCATCCGGACCTTTGAGATGCCGGTGATACCCCGTGAGGAATTGGCATCAGCAGTCAGTTTTGAAGCCAAGAAATATATACCTTTTAAAGTTGAAGAGTTGATTTTTGATTATCAGATCCAGGCTGACCGGATCACCCATAAGAATTCCGTGCTTTTTGTCGGTATTAAAAAGGAGACAATTGATAAATATGTTTCTTTGGCCCGGCAGCTTAACATTAAGATAATTTCAATTGAGTATTCTGCTTTTAGCCTGGTACGCGCTGTTAAGCTGGCAGCTGCGGAGGAAAGGGGTATAGTAGCGTTATTAGGGGTAGATTTTAAGGAAGATGATGAAGCTAATTTTTCTGTTTTTGAGAATGGTTTTCCGTTATTTAGCCGTGATTTTTCTTTAAGCGGCGGGCTGGAAGAATTTGGTAAGCCGCAGCTGCACGATGCCACTAAGTTAATAGATAAACTTAAGAATGAGATCCGCTTCTCGTTTGATTATTATCAGCGTAAATTCCCTACAAAGGGGATTAAAAAGGTGGTTTTTATGTCTGACCCTGAGCTTACTACGGAGCTATACGGTTATCTATCTGAAATGGGCCTTTCTGTCAAGGCCGTAGAGTTTGCCAAGATATCCCGGATCATGGGAAAGCCTGTCGCATATTCATTAAGTATGATCAAGGGTTATAGCGGTTCTTTAGCCGAAGATTTAAAAACTAACTTAAAAATAGACCTTCTTTCAGCCTTGGAAAAACTTAAGGTTTCCCCTAAAGATAGGATGCAGCTTTCTTTGCTGGAAGGATTAAAGTGGGAACCAAAAGTAATTTTTATAGGTTTGGTTATTTGCGTGTTAACTTACGGATTTGGCCTTTACAAGATGCAGCCCTTACGCACGGAAATCAGTCAAGTAGTAGGGAGGCGGCTGCAAGTGCCGAATATAAGCCCTACTGCGTCAACGGAGGAGCTAAACCAGGTCCAAGAGAAATACAAGAAGAAGCTGAATAATTTGGATAAAGCCATAAAGGGGCAATTATTTGCAACTAATATTTTGGATGTAATCTCCAGTTGCCTGCCTGATGGAGTTTGGCTTCAGGAACTTGCTTTTGACAATAAATCTAATGGTTTATCTTTGAGCCTGACAGGTAACTCAATCAATGATTTTGAGTCAGTCAATAAATTTGCTACTAACTTGAGAAATAACCCTAAGTTCAACAAATATTTTAACGAAATAAATGTTAATTCTATGGACCGCGGCCAGGTTGATAATATGCCGATTGTAAGGTTTTCTATCTCTTGCAGATCCAGGAATTAGAATTCGGAGAGCAGTAATATGGATGCTTCTGTCTTTTTACAAAAAAATAAGAATGCGATTTTAAATGTCGGGATAATCATCTTAGCTTTAATTATCTCTATTAGAATTTACCAGAGCCAGGATGCTGCGATGGAGGCTCTAAAAAGGCAAAAGAAGAGCGAGGCGCAAAATAATGAAGTGTTTAAAAATCTCGCCTCCCTGGATAATAAAGTTAACGTATATAAAAGAACCCTTAAAATAAGAAGTTCTGGCGAGGTAATGAATACGATAAGCGACGTCGCAAAAAGACTCGGATTAAAGATAGATTCTATCCGTCCTCTTGGCGAAACCGCAGGGGATGATTACATCAGGATGCCGGTATCCGTTCTGATGAGGGCTAAGAATTTTAATCAGGTGGGAAAATTTATGAGCAGGCTTGAGAGCCATCCTGCTTTTTTTATAGTTGACTCGTTCAGTATTGCGCCGGGCGAAGGAAGCGGATTGGCGCTTAATTTAACGGTCAGTATCATAAGGGTAGCCAATTAATGATGCTAAATACATTAGCGGCCATATTTACTTTGTTATTTGCGGTTTCTGCGTTTGCGCAGCAGCCAGCGCAAACTTTATTCGGTCCGGATGCGGTTAGCAGGATATATGAGCAGCATACTAAAGAAGAGCAGCCAGTTGAGTTTATAACCAGGCCGGAGGTTGAGTATGTCGGAACAAAGAGAGACCCTTTTGAAAAAGCCATCATTCATAAAGATAAAGAAGTGGCTCACAGCCAGAGCGAAGACGATAGTTCTTCGCGGTCTTTAATTGATTCATTGTCAGTTCAAGGCTTGATCTGGGGAGGAAATTTTCCTCAAGCCATCATCAATAATAAGGTATATAAAGTAGGAGATACTATTCAGGGAGCGACTATTTCAACTATAGATAAGAGTGGAGTTACTTTATCATTAGGCGGGAAAAAGTATATTTTAAGTTCGGTTTCGGCAGGGTCTGCCGCAAAAAAAAATTAAGGGGAGGTGCCAAATGAAAAAAATATTGACTATAACCGTATCTCTTTTGTTCTTGTTCTTATTTTGTTCAAAATTAGGAGCGGCTGAACCGGCTCTGCCTATTCCCGCGTCAGGGGGAGCTGAACCTATGATCTCGTTGGATTTTCAAGATGCCAGCCTGAAAGATATATTAAAGATATTCTCTATGCAGGCAGGGTTGAATTTCATTGCTTCGGAGGGCGTTCAAGACAGGAAGATCACTCTTTACCTTGATAATGTGCCTTTAAGCAAAGCAATGGATGACCTTTTTAGGGCAAATAATCTTTCTTATGAATTGGATAAAGACGCGAAGATATTCTTAGTCAAAGATTGGGGTAAACTTCAAACCGAAACTGTGACTAAAATATTCTATCTTAAATATGCGTCTGTATCCTCTTCTGCTATTTTGCAGGAAAAGTTAACCGGAGGATCAGCTGCAGGTAATGTAGGAGGTGGTGCTGGAGGTGGCGGAGGTGGCGGAGGTAACGGCGGGGATACTGGTATTACAAAAACGATAACAAAACTTCTTTCAGTCTCGGGCGTTATTGTGGAAGACGCGCGTACCAATGTCCTGATCATTACGGATGTGCCCAGTCGTATGGCAGTTATTTCTCAAGTAATTACTTCATTGGATGTTCCTGTGCCGCAGGTTATATTGGAAGTTGAGATGGTAGATGTGAGTAAAAATACTTTGGATCAGCTGGGTTTTAATTACGGATCAACTCCTTTTTCAGCTGTTTTGACCGGCGGTACCATTGGGACAGGTTTTCCTTTTAGTGGTTGGAATAAGTTATTCAAGAATCCTGCTACATCGTATGGCAGTCTTGCCGTTAACGCAGGAGGAGATACAGGAACTACACCTTATTCTATCGCAATGGATTTCTTAAGGACGCAGACGGACGCAAGGTTTTTAGCCCGTCCTAAGATATTGACTTTAAGCAATGAAACCGCAGAGATCAGGATTTCTACTAATGAAGCGATAGGTATAAATCAGAATCAATCCTCCGGAGGCTCGCTTACAACTTCAAGTGTAGAAGCAGAAAGAACTCAAACCGGAGTTGTCTTAAGGATAACGCCTCAGGTTAACATGGAGACAGGAGAAGTAACGATATATGCCTATCCTAAGGTTGCAGTAGCGACTCAAGGTGCCAGTTTTCTTGTTCCAGGTGCTACTAGTAATACAACTGTCACCTTTCGTGACCCAGAAGAGCGTTCTACGAAATCCATGGTTAGGATAAAGGATGGCGATACCGTGGTTATCGGAGGTTTAATCCGTGACGATCGCACCATTCAGGAGACCAAGCTTCCCTTTTTAAGCGATATACCGCTTATAGGGGCACTATTCAGGCATAAGGGCGGCACTTCATCCAGCCCCGATCAGAATAAACAGCGAGAGCTTCTGGTTTTTATTACTCCGCACATAGTTAAAGACATTAAAGATATCAAGTCTGTTCAGCCACAACCTCAAAAAATCGCTCTTCCTGAAAGAGAGCAGGATTTTACTACCGGATCAATGCGCAATATGGCGGTTGTCAACACGCTCAATGCCTTTGAGAAAAAGAACAGATAATGGCGAAAGAAAAATACCTGAGATTAGGTGAGCTCCTTGTAAAAGATGGGCTCATTAATTTATCCCAGCTTGAGAAGGCGCTGGCTACCCAGAAGCAGGAAGGCGGGCATTTAGGTGAGATCCTTGTCCGCTTAGATATGATAAAAAATGAGCAGCTGGTTGCCATTCTTGCTAAACAGCTTAATATTCCTTATTTTTCCCTGTCAACGAGCATGCTTAAGCCGGCAGTTGACCAAGGGCTGGAAAAACTAATACCTCAGGATTTTGCCCGAAAGAATTGCGTATTGCCGCTCTCACGCACGTTAAGGAGCCTGACTGTGGCTATGTCAGACCCCCTGGATATCATTCTTATCGATAATTTAAGAAAGCTGACTAACTGTGAAATAAACCCTGTAGTTGCCACTAAAGCCGACATTACAAAATTAATAAGTGATTTTTATGGCAAATTAACAATGTTCCAGGAAGCTGTCGATGCAAGCTACGATGTTAATAGTTCCCCGATTACGGAGATCACATCAGATACTGAAGAGGAGCTGAGTTTAGATAAGCTTATTGCCCGTTCGGAGGAAGCACCCGTAGTAAAACTGGTGGATCTGATTATCAGGCAGGCAATTGATGAACGTGCTTCCGATATCCATATTGAACCTTTTAAAGACAGGATTTCTTTAAGATACCGTATTGACGGCAAACTTTATGAAATTCCTCCGCCTGCGAAACACTTGCATTTGCCTATAATCTCGCGTATCAAGATCATCTCTAAACTTGATATTGCCGAAAAGCGCCTTCCGCAGGACGGTTCGTTCCTGGTAAAACTGCAGGATCTTCCTATAGATATCCGTGTTTCAAGCATACCTACTATTTACGGCGAAAAAATAGTCTTAAGAATTTTAGACAGAAGCAAAGTTGTCCTGGATTTGAACCAGCTTGGTTTTGACTCTAAGCAGCTTGAGCAGATGCGTAAAGCTATGAGCTCGCCTTACGGTTTAATATTCCTTACCGGGCCCACGGGAAGCGGTAAAACTACCACCCTTTATGCTATGCTTAATGAAATGCGCGGGCCGACAAAGAATATTTTAACTATTGAAGACCCTGTCGAATATAAGCTTGACGGTATCAATCAGGTGCAGATCAAGCCGGAGATCGGGCTTACCTTTGCCGCAGCTTTGCGTAGTTTTTTAAGGCAGGATCCCGATATAATGCTAGTAGGCGAAGTTAGAGATTTGGAGACTGCCCAGATATGTATCCGTTCAGCCTTGACCGGCCACTTGGTTTTAAGCACCTTGCACACAAATGACGCTCCGTCTGCCGTAAACCGGCTTATGGATATAGGAATTGAGCCGTATATGTTGGCGCCTTCTTTGATAATGGTTGTAGCTCAGCGGTTGATCCGTAAACTCTGCCCTGATTGTAAAGAGGCGTATGAGCCGGTTGGGGCTGAGTTGAGAAATGTGAAAATAAAATCAGAGTTGATTTATAGGGCAAAAGGTTGCCCGTCTTGTAATCATACCGGATATAGAGGAAGGATGTGCGTTGCCGAAGTCATGGTGGTTAATGACCAGATACAGGAACAGATAAATTTAAGGTCTCCATTCCAGAAGATCCGTGAGATCGCCCGCCAAACGGGTATGCTTACTTTTTTTGATATGGCGGTAAAAAAAGCCGAAACCGGAGTTACTTCTTTGGAAGAAGCATTGTCCGTAGCCGCAGGAGTTGAATAATGCCAAAATTCTTTTATAGCGCCAGAGATACAGCAGGCAATAAAGTTTCAGGCACCGAGTCAGCAGGAAATCAGGATGAGCTTATTACCCGGCTTCAAGCGAAGAACTTAATTGTGATAAGCGCTACTGCCGTAGAAGAGCAGAGTGTTACGGTCAATAAGCTTGTTTCAGGCTCCGGGCCGAATGTTAAATTCAAAGTCAAGCATTATGGCATAAACAGCGAGGATATGATGCTTTTCTGCAGGCAATTGGCCACGTTATTAGGCGCAGGTGTTACTATTTTTAAGAGCCTTGATATAATTTCCAAGCAGATTTCCAGCAAGAGATTATTTAACATTATCAAAACTTTACAGAGGGATATGGAGGCGGGTTTAAGTTTTCATGAGGCGCTGGCCAAGCATCCGGATGTATTTTCCGAATTATGGGTTAATCTGGTCGAGAGCGGAGAGGCATCAGGAAATTTGGCATTTATCCTGAACCGGCTGGCAATATATCTTGAAAAAGCGGAAGCATTTAAAAGAAAGATCATCTCTGCCCTGATCTATCCCGCTATTCTTTTGGTTGCCGGGAGTGCGGCGTTAATGTTTTTAACAATGAAGATAATCCCGACTTTCGCGGAATTGTTCAAAGGTTTTCATACGGAACTGCCTCTTTTGACCCAAATTCTCGTAAACATGAGCAGCTTTATGCGCCACTTCTTTCTTTATTTTCTCATCGTTGTGGTAGTGGCAGTTATGTTATTCCGGTCATATATAAAAACTAAACACGGCAGGATGAATTTTGAAAAGTTTCTTTTCCGGCTTCCTGTGTTTGGGGATTTTTTCCGTGTTTTGGCAGTTGAACGTTTTACTTCGGAGATGGCAACTCTAGTGGAAAGCGGAGTGCCGATTTTGTATTCATTGGAAATTACGGAACACAGCGTGGGTAATTTGATACTCGCGGATATTATACGCACAATAAAGGAAGGCGTCAGGAATGGCCGAAGCTTAAGCCAGCCTATGGAGGAAAGCAATTTTTTTGAGCCGATGGCCGTACAGATGGTTGCTATCGGTGAAGAGATCGGGGAACTTCCTGATATGTTTAAGCGGCTTAATGTTTTTTATCAGGAATACGCGGATACTTTCCTTGTCCGTTTTACTTCAATGTTTGAACCTTTTATGCTGCTTTTTATGGGGTTAGTTATCGGTGTTATGGTTGTCGGAATGTTTTTGCCGATATTTCAGATCGCCAAGATTCATTAAATTAAACTGCGGGCTTATATGTTGGGTAACTCCGCAGGCAGTTAAAAAAAAGTTGTTGATTATTTTTCTAAATATGGTAATTTAAATATAATGTTATTTTTAAAGTATTCATCGTACTTTTCCATATTACGAAGATCCGTTAATAGTTAACGGCCTTCTTTAAATAAAGTAAAAAAAATCAGTCAAGTCGGGATTAATTATTTACGAAAGGAGCAGTAAAATGAAGAAAGGTTTTACGTTATTGGAACTGATCATCGTTATCATCATCATTGGTATTCTTGCAACTTTGGGTTTCGTGCAATATAGCTCGGTAATTGAAAAGTCACGCGGCGCAGAAGCAAGGGCCGTTATCAGTACTTTGCGTACTCAAGCCGTAGCTAAAAGTATGAATATTACAACTGCAACTACAATAGACCCCACCACTGATTTAGGTTTGGGTACTGCTACCGGACAAATTCCTACAAGCTGCGCAGCTACTAATTATTTCTCCTATTCAACTAGTGGGTGTACTGGGGCAGGTTGTACTTTTACTGCAACTCGGTGTACTGCCTCCGGAAAAGCTCCCCAAGGTGGTGCTGCCAATACATTGATATTGACTTGGACCAGCGCTGGTACGGATACATGGAGTGGTACCGGTAGTTATTAATTTAGTATTTTAAACAGTAAAGTGCTTGCTCTTTTTGTCCAGTAATATAAAAGGAGCAAGCACTTCAAATAAAATTTAAACGGTCTGATTATGAATTATGAATAAAGAAAGATTTACCCCGTTAGAGACAAGAAGCCGTAGGCGCTTGACGGCTGCTTTCGGCAGCCTGTCCCTAACGGGGTTTACATTATTAGAGCTTTTGATCGTAATTGTCGTAGTCGGCATACTTGCTACCTTAGCAGTGATCCAGTATCAACCCTACAAAGAAAATACATTAGACAGAGAAGCGCAAGCTAACCTCAAGCTTATCTGGGCCGCACAAGTCGTTTATGAGCCTAATACTGATAATCAGGTGTATTTCACTCCTTCGGATAATACTAACGTTGGAATAAATAGTGGACTGAACTTGCAGCTGCCAACCACAACCAGTAACTGGAACTATACTATGGTAAATTGTACGTCTAGCGGTTATAGTAGATTTAGCGCTAAAGCAACGAGAACTGATGGCTCAAGGAGTTGGTGTATTAAGTCTAGGGACCCCCTTCATCCTAATACAAATGATCCTGTTCCGGTACAGACAGCCGATTGTAATTGTCCTAATTGATTTTTCTTACCTGCGTTTTTTACAAATTTAGCCAAGCGTTAATTTAATATCTTTTTTTAAAAAATGAAAAAACAAAATGCAATGACTTTAATTGAAATATTGATTTCAACCGTTGTTCTTGCGTTGGTTTTTTTAGGTGTGCTTGCCCTTTTTGTATCCGGCCGTAAGTATCTTCAAGGCAACCAGCTAAGAATGGATGCAGCTGAACTGGGAAAAACCGTCATAGATCCTTTGCAAATGCAAGTGCGCCAGTGGCGGCGGGACAGCAGCGACCAATGGGTAGCTGATTGGGATCAGGAAAGCAATCAACTAAAAATATCTCACAGAATCTCGGCTAATTATAGTCAGCCTGCTACCGGTATAACTTATACGGCTACGTCTGATGTTTATCAGGTACCCAACGATAGCGCAGGAATTTTGCGTGGCGTTAAAACTAAAATTACATGGAATGAGAACCAGTAGTAACAAATGAAAACAAAATATAAGAGCCTTACCCTTATGGAGTTGCTGGTTTCATTAGTCTTTTTCTCAGTTATAGTCATGGGGATGAGCGCTTTTGATATCTTTGGTCACTTCCATTCAATTACCTCTGACAGGCGCGCCCTGCTGCAAAATGAACTTTCGTTGGTTGTGGAGCATATAACGAAGAATGTAACCGGTGGATCACATTGTGCTTCAATGCCGTGCACTCCGGTATTCGGAGGAGCAATAGGCGATATAAATCATCCTGCTTTTATTCCGGATAATGACCAGCAGGGTTTCTCAATAAGATGGGATAACGGTTACGGAACAAATTATACCTTAGACGGCTGGGTTGGGTATCATCAGGGTATCACTGGTAGCCCGAATACAGCCAACGCAATGTATTTTTATGAAAATGATAGCCCGCCTAACGCTAATCCGCGAGATATCGTCGCTAATCCTCATAGCGGAACAGGTGAAGTAATAGCGACTCATCTTCTTCCTACTGCCGGCATCGCAAGTGGCAAGAGCGGTTTTGAATTAAATCCTCCTAGTTCTGTTTATTATACTAATGGATGTACTATAGTTCTGCGAGCGCGTTGGGACCCCAATGCTGCGATAACGCTTGAAAATCCCGAAGCAGAAATACAAACTACCATAATTGCCCCAGCAGTATCCGCTAACTAACTTTAATTTTCTAAAAGTAATTTTTCAGTTAAGGCTTTCGTGGTATAATATTTAACTTAAGGGCCTGTAGCTCAGCTGGGAGAGCACCTCGTTCGCAACGAGGGGGTCAGCGGTTCGATCCCGCTCAGGTCCACAAAAATTTATGCACCGTTTTTTTTCGCCACAAAAAAATATTTCAGCAGACAGGATCGATATTGTTGAGCGTGATACCGTTCACCATATTAAGGATGTCCTTTGGCTTAAAGCTGGAGAGGATATCATGCTTTTTGATGAATCCGGTAATGAGTACTGCGCGGTAATCGAAAGTATGGATAATAACGCCGTAAAATTGAAGATCATTGAAAAATTACCAGGAAACAAACCGGCTAAGCTGGATGTTACCATTGCCTGCGCTATCCCGAAGAATTCCAAGTTTGATGATATCGTTGATAAGCTTACGCAATTGGGGGTGAGCAGGGTCATTCCTTTGGTCACTGAACGCGTGATCATCAAATTAGATAAGCATAAGGAAGCATTGCGCAAGGTTCGCTGGGAGAAGATCGCTTTGAATGCGTCAGAACAAAGCAAGAGAAGCAGCCTCGTAGTGATTGATGCGCCAACAAGGATCAATGATTTAATTGCTGACAGTTCAAAGTTTAATTTAAAATTAATTCCTACCCTTGAAGGAAAAAGAGAATCTTTAAAAGGCGTATTGGAAAAATCTTTACCTATACCTTTACCTCTACCTTTGAATATTTTGGTCCTGATCGGCCCTGAGGGTGATTTTACCGACGGAGAAGTAGCATTGGCAGTTAATTCGGGATTCATACCGGTTAGTTTGGGTAAAGAAATCCTTCGTGTTGAGACTGCTGCCTTAGCAGTGGCGAGTTTTATCAAGTTTTATGAAGACAATTAAGTTTTCCACTTTGGGATGCAAAGTTAATCAATATGACACCCAAAGCATAAGGGAAGCATTCTTAAAGAGAGGATTCAAAGAAGCCGCTATAGGAGGGGCCTGTGATTTATATCTTATAAATACCTGTACGGTTACAGCTGCAGCCGATAAGAAATCCTGCAATATAATCCGCCATTGCATTAAAAAAAATCCGAGATCAAAAGTAATTGTTACCGGCTGCATGGTCAAAAAAGACGGAGGCAGGTTATCGAGGATTAAAGGAGTGTATTTAGTTATCAGTAGAAGATTCTTCCCCGAACGGATCAGCGATTTTACCAATCATACCCGTGCCTTTCTAAAGGTTCAGGATGGATGCAATAATTCTTGTTCATATTGTAAAGTCCCCCAAGCAAGGGGTTCTTCCCGAAGCAGGATGCCCAAGGAGATTATAGAGGAAGCCCGTAGATTGGCTAAGAAAGGCTTCAAAGAGATCGTCCTTACCGGTATATGCATAGGTGCCTATGGCCGGGACCTTAAGATAAAGGCGGATCTAGTTGGTTTAATCAAAAATTTGGAGAATATAGGCGGTATTTTGCGCATTCGCCTTAGTTCTATAGAGGCCAAGGATGTTTCCGAAGAGCTGATCGAGGAAATTTCGCTTTCAGGAAAGCTTTGCCCGCATTTACATATTCCAATTCAAAGCGGGGATGATATGATACTAAAGTTGATGAATAGAAGGTATAGTGCGGGAGATTACATTGATCTGGTGAGGAAGTTAAGAAAAAAGGTACCGGGTATAGCGGTCACTACGGATATTTTAGTGGGTTTCCCCGGAGAGAAGAGAATAAATTTTGACAATACCATAAAACTGCTTAAGAAAATAGAGCCTTTAAAAATACACATTTTTCCGTATTCGAGAAGGGAGGGGACTGCTGCGGCAAGGTTTATAGAGGAAGTTCCTCCGCAGGAAGTAAAGAGAAGGGTTGCTGAGCTTAAGGATTTAGGTATGCATTTAACAAATAACTATATGAGCAGGTTTAATAATAAAGAAAAATCAGTACTGATAGAGGCAATAGTAAAGGATAAATCCGGGTATTGGGAGGGTTTTACCGATAACTATATGCAGGTTATAATAAGGTCTGATTCCTGTCTTAAAAATCGCCTTATCCCGTTGCAACTAAACAAATTAACTCAAGGATGTTTTTTAGCCAGTGCCTAAAATTTTGCTTGACAAAACATTCAAGTTAAATTAAAATTTATCTATGGTAACTATCGCTCTTTTAGCTTAAAAATTAGCCTTGTTTTTAGTGTTGAAAGTTATAATATATCGGAATATGAAGAAGGCATTTTAAGCGTAGGCGAAAAGTTAATTTAACCTTAGGAAGGGGGTTTTTGCAATGATGAAAAGAAAGGGTTTTACTCTAGTTGAAATCATGATCGTAGTTGCTATTATAGCGCTTTTGGCAGCTATAGCTATTCCTAACCTTTTGGCGGCAAGAAGAACTGCTAATGAAGCAGCGGCAAAAGCAACGGTGCGCAGCTTGGCAACGGCAGCTGAAACATATTCAACTTCTCATGCCGGATCATATCCTACTGCTGTAAGTGGAACTCCCAGCTTGACTGATTTTATTTCTTCTGCCAGCAGTTATTGCGAACAGGATATTCAGGGTTATCACTATACCTGTACTTTGGCTTCGGGTGGCTATACTTTTGAAGCCAAACCTGTAACTTTTGGAACAACCGGTAGCGTTACTTATACCGCCACAACCGGCGGCGTTATTACACCGTTATAAGATTTAGAAACAGTTACTTAAAAATAGGGACGTTTCTCGAAGAATTATTTCTAAAAAATAAGAGAAACGTCCCTATTTTCTATCTCCTCTTTTTTCATGAATAATAAAATTAAAGTAAGGACATCAATTCTAACGTTTATTTCCTTAGGTTTTATTTGTTTTATTTCCTACCTTAATTCACTCCATAATCCTTTTATTTGGGATGACCAGGCTTTGATAGAAAAGAATCCCTTGATCAGGGATTGGCATCTTTGGCCCAAGGTTTTTATAAGTGATCTTTATTACCATATTGCTTCCGGGTCGAATTTTTACAGGCCCTTTCAAACACTTTCCTATATGTGGGATTACCATTTTTGGCAGCTTGATCCGTATGGGTATCATCTTACCAATGTTATCCTGCAGATATTGGTTTCTTTTCTGGTTTTCCTGCTGATTCTAAAGTTATATGGGAATTTCGCGGTATCATTTTCAACCGCGGCACTTTTTGCTTTATGCCCGTTAGCAGTAGAATCGGTAACTTATGTTTCAGGCAGGGCTGAATTGTTAATGGGTTTTTCGTTGATTGCTGCCATGCTTTTATTTATTTCTTCGGAAGCCCGTACCGGAAAGAGCAGGGCCATTTGCCTGTGTTTTTCGGTTTTATTTTTTATTTTAGGGCTGATGTCGAAAGAGTTAGCTGTAGTTTTTCCTTTGGCGATTGCAGCTTATTTTTACTATTTTAAAAAAGAAAAACTCAACTTTAAGTGTTTTGTTGATTCAATTTTAATATTTTTTATCATCGACCTATTGTATTTGTTTTTGCGCCTGGCATTCTTAAGTTTCTCTACGTATTTGTCCCCTTCATTATCGCAATACCCGTTATTTATCAGGTTGACGGTTTTTCCAAATGTCCTCTTTACTTACCTGAAGCTCTTGGTTCTTCCCGTGGGGCTTCATATGAGCCGGACCCTTGTCAGGCCCACAAGTTTTACCGGTATATTTCTTGCTTGGTTAATTTTAGGGATGTTTTATTTTTATTTATGGCGCAATCTTAACGGAAAACATAAAGGCATATATCCATTTATGCTTTTTTGGGCGGTTGCATTCTTTCTTCCCCAGTCGGGCATTGTGCCGATAAACGCTTTTGTATCGGACCATTTCATTTATTTGTCCTCAATAGGCTTCTTTTTCTTAATATCCGTCTCAATGTTTAAATACCTGAAAAAAACGGTATTTACCGTAGCAGTTGCCGGCCTTATTATCTTTTATGGTTTTCTTACTGCGGCCAGGAATTTCGACTGGAAAGACCCTGTGGTTTTCTATAAAAAACTGGTTCAATTTTCTCCGGATAGCTTTCAGGGGCACAATAATTTGGGCCTTCAGTATGAATACCGTAAATTTTACGGCCAAGCCATAAATGAATACAATAAAGCACTTAAAATAAAACCCGAACTTCTCGAGGCCCATTCGAATCTCGCCAATCTTTATTTTAAAATGAACAAGCTTGATGAGGCAAAGAAAGAATATAGTATAGTAGAAAAGATAGCGCCTAAAAGTAAGGCGGGGGAGATCCAGAATAATATCGGTTGCGTTTTGGAAGCAGAGGGCAAATTTAATGAGGCCTTAAAAAGATATAGGGCTGCGTTAAAAATTGACCCTTCGCTTATTTTAATTCATTTCAATATTGCTAAAATAATACTGAATGGAGGGGACCTTAATGGGGCCTCAAATGAATTATTGAAGTCATTGCCCGAGTTGAACTCAGAAAGTCAGAAACCTGTCTATTTAAAAATAATCAATGAATTCCTCGCCACGAAGAAAGGCAGGTTGGATGCGGCAGTGTTTTATAATGATTTAGGGGTTAAATTCGCACTGGCAAATTTAATGCCTGAGGCTGGGGTTATTTTCTCCCGCGCCATTGAACTCCAGCCACTTTATGCCGATGCCCGTTACAATCTGGGCCTTACTTTTTTAAGAAGAGGCTTAAAAAGAGAGGCAACTTTTGAGTTTAAGAAAGCAAATGAACTCTTAAAAGTAAATTCCAGCCCTCCTAAATGAAGATAAAGTAATTTTTCTTGCAGTCGCTGATGAATTATGCTAAGATACTTCACAACATGGAGTTACGAATGCAAAATGAAACAGGGCGCAGTTTTGTGGGTATAATGATCTTGATTGCTATTTTAGCATTAACCTTAAGGATTGCTATTGAAAGGGTTGTTGAATTTACAACGGCCCAGAATGAATCTTCTGCCTCCGGAACGCTTAAATCCATCTCGGTTGCTTTGGAAAACTTTTCCCGTAACAATAAAGGCGCCTATCCGGCGAGCCTTACTTTACTTACTCAGGCAAAGCCAGCTTATCTTGATAAAGATTATATTGCCGCATCTTCAATCAAAGGTTATTTATATAATTGCCCCAAGCTTGATTCGACGGGATATATATGTAATGCCGTACCGGTCAACTGTAGGTTAACCGGAAAGACAAATTACACTATTTCTACCGGCAGCCTTTTTTTTTCTGAGGAATGCACTAAATAAGGTAATTATTCTTACGAAAGGAACAGTAAAATGAGAAAAGGTTTTACGTTATTGGAACTGATCATCGTTATCATCATCATTGGTATTCTTGCAACTTTGGGTTTCGTGCAATATAGCTCGGTAATTGAAAAGTCACGCGGCGCAGAAGCAAGGCGCGTTAT